>Ga0065711_1027274_pt1 | contig 51534 bp, 35 predicted proteins | sample Hoacrofraction12_FD_59098 | JGI IMG/M metagenome (GOLD analysis project Ga0065711, IMG submission 59098) | Hoatzin crop microbial communities from Cojedes, Venezuela - Epithelial fraction 12 v2 (version 2) | ecosystem: Host-associated > Birds > Digestive system > Esophagus > Crop | place... | reverse complement strand
TTTTTTCAAAAAAACCTTGAAAAAATTTTTTTTTTTTTTTTTTTTTTGAGAAATACATTTAAATCCTAAAATGAGCGGTTTGGAACAGCTTTTACTTGCTCTCAAGTACAGAGTACTGTCAGTCAATTTTTACCACATGCTTGAAGAGACAAGCAAGACAAGGCTCAAATTAAGCAAAGAAGATATGAAAATAACCGCAAAGCAACAAAAGGAGTAAGTTTAGTTTGAGCAATAATAGTTCCCTAAATAGCTTCAACAAGGGCAACAGCTTAAGTCTCACACATACAGTAACTCAGGATCATTTCATGACATGCTAACTGTCACAAAGCTGGTAAGGGAAAGTGGTCCTCTTCAACAGATACTTCTTTTTCTAGTATCTTTCTCTGTCTTGGATTTCTTCCTTTGTTCATTGAAAACAAATGTTCAACAATATCTCTACCTAATTTAATGATGTCAGGAATAGCAGCAACTTCAAATCCAAGCTGAACAGGACAACCCTGGTTCCTCCCCAACAGATCTCAACAGAGCTATGGACATAGACGCAAGACTAATTACATAGAGTATAATTGTACTAACTGCAAAGAAGCTGAATAAAGTTTGAGAAGTTACCTTACAAATTATTTTTCTCTGCTTCAGAAATCTGAGCATTACTTGCAACAGTAATACGGTTATGTGGGGAAAGAGGTATCTCACTAAATGCTGCTTCCCTTCTAATTTCAGATAATTTCTCACCTCAAGGAGGAAGTCTATTTTCTCTTTGCTGGGCTTCAGGAACAGTTGACAAAATTGAATATCAATTATTCGACCCTGCAATACATCGCAGACTGTGTTGCACACGCAGACTTTAAAACAAACTTCATCCAGAGCATCATTCCTGCATGAACACAAAACTGAAGATCACAGAGCTTCTCTGACAAACACTGAGCTGGCAGCACAGCAAAGCTCCAGGTGCCAGATACCAAGACAAGTTTGGAGAGGTTTCAGAGATGTTTATTTGACTTCTCTCTGGCTGAAATGAAAGCTGAATTCAGTAACTACTCAGCTCTTACACAAGAGGCTGTTGCCATCGATACTTCTTTTTCTCACACATTTTTGTAAAACTGAGCCCCTCTCACTTCTTCAACTGAAATACTTGTAGACACCTTCCATTCAGAGAAGAACGATTGTCATGATTACATGGAGACGCTTTCCATACGGCCCTGATTCAAGTGCCGAAGCTCCACAGAAGGCTGAATTTTGGATGTGGCCACACGCTCAGCATTTCTCAGTTTGGAGCCATCCATAAGCTCCCCTGTAATGTGCCTAATTCTCTCTGCTTATCATAAATGTTTTCTTTTTATAAATGTACCATACTAATCCTTCAGCCGTGCACAAGGCTCCTAATCACAGATAACTACACTGCCTGTGCTCCCAATGAAGTACACATCTCCTACAATATTACTGCTCACTATGGTTAGCCTGACGAGCTTTGACTTCAAGTTTTAGGAGACCTCTAAAAGAGGCATTAACTTAATTATAGATTTGATATCTATAGACACACATATACATATATGATCATTATTACTTTTACCGCTTCACTGATTTTTATGTAAGTGTTTATACCCATTAGATTTTTTCTATATATGGCCACAGTGAGATACATCACTACACAGCTCCTTAGTTGGAAGATGTAGTTCAGATTATTGCTAGAAGAAATAAATGCTGAAGTTTCCCAGATGCAAGTAATTTGTTGTTAGAAGACATTGTACACTTTCCATGAGAAACCTAAAACTCATGAAAAATGCTTTTCATCGTCATTGAATGAATCATTATTTAATGTCTCACCCTTGTTGAGCTTTTTGGAAGAGTTCTCTCAGCACTGACTGCCTGAACTGAACAGGTAAACTGAGGGTTAGATTATCTTCAAGGAATATCTTCACCAAATCCTGTAACACAAACACAGTTGGAATAGGCAATGGATCACGCAGAAAATACAGACAAAATAATTTTTTATCTGGTAAAAAAGATCAAACTAACAGAAGCAGCTTACACCCATGTGTAATACTAAAACTCATTGAACAACCAGAAAGGGATCAAACAAATAAGTTCTCTAGCATCAGAGAATCAAAGAAAAAAAACTTGAACATTTAAGCAGCAACACTCCCAGAAATCAAAAAAATTAGATTCTACCTGAAAATTCCATACATCAGCTAGTAGGAATTACTTGCACGGAATCCAAGATGCTTTAATCTAATATATTTCAAAATATGTTCTACTCCTATATAAGTGTATTCCAAAACAGTATGTTAATGATTAACTGGAACACTTAAATTTACTAAAATCCCTATCAGTTCAGGTGGAATCATCCACATGAAATGATAAAAAATAATCCTCAGATGTATGTGGGTTTATTTAAGCACCCTACCTGATAGTTGCCAGATTTCATACAGCTGTGGATTTGACTATAAGGAGTTGCCTGCTGAGATGCATCATCAGGAGATGAGGTAAGAACTCCACAAGCTTGACAGTACCCAGCTAACCGTTCCTCATCAATGGTAAAATGAAGTGATGATGAACCATTCTGAAAAGTAAGAGTTAATCCAACCTTAGTGGCCAAAATACTATGAAGCATAAGCTTAATTGGGAAACACAGACTCAGAATATCCCCAAGTAACAGCAAAACAACAAAAGGATGTGCACCTACACACTTTTTTTTTTTTTAATAGCATACTTCTCTATATGCCCTTTACAGCTTAGACGATGTTTTGTCTATTAAAATAAAAATCCAAGCTTTGCAGTTTTGGGAATACAAATATGAAGCAAAATAAAAAAGCAAGCATACCTTAATAGTACATTAAAATGTATTTTTTAAAAGGTCAGAACATAATCTGATTTCCAAGGGCAAGTTGGATAAAATAAGAATAGCAAGTTACCTTCCTGAAAAACACATCACCACAATCAAAGTACCACAATAGAATGTACTGTCCAGTTGAGTTATGTTAGCACCGGAGATGATGTTTTTGCATTTCTTGCATCAATACAATTTGTGTAAGAGAATATTCATCACAAAATGTAAAACAAAGCAGCAATATATTGCAGATGATTAATATCATCTCAAACAACAATTGTCATCAAAATCCCATGAAGTATCTTTAAAAACCATGTGTACCATTAACAGTTCTTAAATTGCTAAAGGAGGAAGCAATAAGTTAGACAAGTTTTTTTTTTAGAAGAGTTGAACATACATGCTAATAAACCACTCATTACCTTTGCAATCAACTCCTTTGTTCTGAAAAACATTTCTTTAGCATTTTCATGAACAGCTGCATTTGTAGATCCTTGTTGAAAATAGATCGCACCCAAATCATAGCAAACCTGCAAACAGCATTGATGTAAAACACATTATCTTGGAAGTTTATATAACATTTTAAGTCAAGTATTTCAGTTCAAACCTCACACATACTTTGAACTATTCCTGGTTTTATCCGATGTACCAACATACACTGCATACCTTTCCCCACACACTTCGAATGTTTCCTCTTTAACTGCGATCTCAGTATGAGTAACTCTGCACAAGCATTACAAAATAACAGAATAATTTCCACATAATCGTTAAGAACAATGCAATAAGCTGTTCTTGCCATACATGTAAGGGTTTAGTCCAGAGGAAGGCAGGGGAGGTATGGGGGTGGGAAGTGAGGGTGTGGAGAGGAAGAAACAATATTTAGCATTGAAAAAAGTTCTAGTAACGTAAAAAAGAAGTCAGCAGTATCTCATTGCATTAAAAAAAGAACACAGGAAATATCAGTAGAAAAATACTGCAATTTATCTCAAATATATTACTTAACACTTTGTCTAACCAATAGACATAAATGGAAAGCTTTAGTACAGAATGTAAGGTACCTGGCACTGTATCTCCTCGGCACTGATTTTCAGTCCAGCTGTGGAACTCTCTGTTTCTCCATTCACCATACCAGGCTCCATGGCTAGCAAATCCAGAGTTCTTATAGTGTGGACATAAAGATCTTTGTTCAATTTAAGTGCTCCTTCTAGGACCAGGATGGAATCAGCAGCCTGCTCTTTCAACTGTAATATTTCAAATGCATTGAAAAAATTAACCTCTTGGTTTTGAGTTTAGCTCCGGGTTTAAACTAACACTAGAAATGTAACAGTTCAGTAAGAGGATAAAAAAAAAATTTGTTCTTATACACCTGTCATTGCTGTGTAGAATGTGCTCCTGTATTTCTTTTACAGTAAGAAATCTGTGACTTCTACTTCAGTTTCAGGTACTCGGGAGAAATGGGATCAGATCTTTGCTTCCACGTGAAACAAAACATTTTTCTCTATTTCACCTACACAGTTTTGTCCATTTTTGGAGCATTAACTTATGCATCATTCAGACCGTAAATTTTAAGTTATTCCACAACTGAAACAAAACCAAGCTTCTATGTGAATAGCAAGATTTTTTAAAAAATTTTGATGAACTGGTAAAACAGTTAAACATTATTCAAGCTCACCTATTTGAAAAAATATGAAAAAGAAAAGCTGTAGAAAATGTGTAGGAGGTTTGCTCTTCCTCTTCCTTGCGTCTCTCAAAGGCAAACACTTGAGGCACAAATAGCATTTTGTTGAAAGCTACATACAGAAAACATTCAGCTACTAAATCCTTCTAAAAAAACATTTTAAGTGTTGAATTCTGCTGCCATACGATTTTGCAGCTCAAACGTGGTACAGTCCTAATTACTAATCACACCCTGAATTTGTATAGGCTTGCTCAATCCATATGGCTCCAAGGATGGGCTGATGCAAGAATACTCCAATCACACAAAACAAACACCATACTACATGCAGTGCAGTGACGACACCGTCCAAAACACACACAGTGGAACTGTAGCCAACACTAAAAGTGATAAATACAATATAAATGTACTGAATCCAATAAAACTGCAATGTGATTGTTTTATTTCCTGTCCATTCATATTTACATGTGAATTCAAGTAAAAATAAGATGGGAAAAAAGTCTCACCACTTTCAAAATATTTTCAGTTAGTTCCTTTTCTTGCTGCATCTGGTTCATACTGGAAAATACAAAGAAGAAGTCACGATCTGTATTACAAAGCAACCCTACATGTTATTTTACTTTATGTTCTAGACCACAACAATTCATTCACAGTAAGTTTTGCTTAATTACATTTCAAACATCATTATGCAGGACCACTGACTGTTCTTATCTATCTATAACTGAAATACAGAATTATATAATGAATGGATGAGATGGATGAGAACACAGTTCAATAAAACAGAACTTACAAAGTTTTCATTGCTTTTTTCTTTAAAAATTAGATTGTTAACATTAGCAAAATTATCATGGAGAAATCAGCTTCCACAGTGTCAAGTCTCTTGATGCCTTACTATTTAAATCTCCTTAAACATGTATCAGGGGCAGAACTGTATTCATGTGTTAATTTAAAAATTAAAAGTATTTTTAAATTATTTCCCCATACAGAATTTTTTGATTCAGGATCAGAGTGTGATGCATCTAGGACAATACAAGATTTACAGTAAAATGAGTAGTAGTATTTTTATTCAACCGTATTGGGTTTGCTTAGTGAGGTTTTGGTAGCGGGGGGGCTACAGGGGTGGCTGCTGTGAGCAGCTGCCAGAAGCTTCCCCCATGTCTGGCAGAGCCAATGCCAGCTGGCTCCAAGATGGACCCGCCACTGGCCAAGGCCAAGCCCATCAGCGATGATGGTAGTGCCCCGTGATAACGTATTTAAGAAGGGAGGGAAAAACAACCCCATAACTGTGCAATGGCAACTGCAGCAGGAGAGAAGAGTGAAAACAGGTGAGAGAAACAACTCTGCAGACACCAAGGTCAGGGAAGAATGAGGGTGGAGGAGGTGCTCCAGGTGCTGGAGCAGAGAGTCTTCCCTCGCAGCGCATGATGAAGACCATGGTGAGGCAGGCTGTTCCCCTGCAGCCCATGAGGGTCCATGGTGGAGCAGATCTCCGCCTGTAGCCTTTGGAAGGGACCCCATGCTGGAGCAGGTGGATGCCTGAAGGAGGCTGTGACCCCATGTGGAGCCCACACTGGAGCAGGCTCCTGCCAGGGCCTGCGGACCCGTGGAGAGAGGAGCCCACGCCAGAGCAGGTCTGCTAGCAGGGCTTGTGACCCTGTGGGGTACCCACGCTGGAGCAGCCTGTGCCTGAAGGACTGCACCCCGTGGGAAGGACCCACGCTGGGGCAGTTTGTGCAGAGCTGCAGCCCATGGGAAGGACCCACGCTGGAGAAGTTTGTGGAGAACTGTCTCCCATGAGAGGGACCTCACGATGGAGCAGAGGCAGAGTGTGAGGAGGAAGGAGCGGCAGAGACAATGTGTAATGAACTCACCGCAACCCCCATTCCCCATCCCCCTGCGCTGCTTGTGGGGAGAAGGTAGAGAAAAATTGGGAGGGAAGTTGAGCCTGGGAAGAAGGGAGGGGTGGGGCAAAGGTGTTTTTAAGATTTTATTTTATTTATCATTATACTACTCTGAGTTGATTGGTGATAAACCACTTCTTCCCCAAGTCGAGTCTGTTTTGCCCACGATGGTAATTGCCGAGTGATCTCTCCCTGTCCTTATCTCGACCCATGAGCCTTTCGTTGTATTTTCTCTCCCCTGTCCTGCTGAGGAGGGGGAGTAATAGAGCGGCTTTGGTAGGCACCTGGCATCCAGCCAGGGTCAACCCACCACATCAATATACTTAAGAGACTCTCTCAAATAAGTATGGCCTAATACTAGAGTATAAAATTAACATAAACCACATGAAAAGTACCACTGAGATACCACCAACTTTATCAGAGAAATTTGTAACACAAAAATCATTTCCGGGGGTGGGTTGTACCTAAAGCCACAGAACTTCTAAAATGCAAAATGAACACTGACTTTAAATTACAATTTATTGCCTAATGAAGGAAATTAAAATACTTAATTATTTCTCAGGTTATCATACATAACGCAGCGAATTGCTATAATAAAACAATTGTATTAAGCAATCTACTGTAAGGCAAAACAGGATGCAAGAAATGTACACTGTTTAACCTAGAGAATAATCATTCTCCCTAGGCAAACTGCCATCTCACTTTCTCCCATGATTTTTCCTGCCTCAACTAAGTCACAGAGATTATAGCATATTAAAAGAGTGGAATGATGCACGAGTACATATATGTATCATGCATGTCTGACAGGAAAATAAGAGTACACTTGCAATAGAAGAAAGTATTCCATACTACAACTAGCCATTTTAAGCAACTGTATGGTATTAACATGATTTAATCCACTTTGAAATTAAATTTCTGATTACAAAATACAAAGTCTAAATGAGTTATGTCTGTAACTTACACATTTAACTGAGGTGGACCAGGTTTCACTTGCTTTACAGGAAAACTACTTTGAACAATGGTCCTGATGGCCCTACGTAGGGGAGAAAATCAAGCAAAGAATGATATTAGCCTCAGAAATACAATAAGCAGATTACACATCTCTTAAAAATACCAGTTTATCATTTCAGATACATTATCCCATTAGAATACATCCTCTACTCAAGAGCACATCTAGTACTTAAGAAATGCTCTTATATCCACAAAAAAAGCTAGAAGACAGCAAGATTTTTATCTTTCTAAAGTGACAGCTGAAACTACTACCTTGACTATTTTTTTAGGGAACAAAATCAGCTGTAGAACAGTTTTTCAGACTCTGCTCCTCACTATAACCTACCAACAGACCACTAAACTATTTTTGAGATTCTTTCTCCTTCTGTGTATAAGTATATAGATAGAAGAAAACAGTGATTTGTTGTATCATGATTTTAAGACTATTGCCTTAAAGTAATTTACCATCTGTTGTAGAGTAGAATTGCCATTGCAGTGGTTGGGGGTAAGCTGGACAGGTCTACATCCACATGTTTAGTTCCTGGGGGAACTTTGCTGATACACAGAAGTTCATTCAGGAGCATGTTCAACACAGGAACAGACAAGCTATTAAAAAAAAAAAAAAAGGAGAATCAGATCCTTCATATAGTAATCCTACTTCTGAAATGTTTAAATAATATACACTACTACTCAGTACTACACTATTACTTAACACCCCATGATGTAGGGGTAGTACATTTATTTAGCATAATGAAATGCTCTGTATCAGATGGCATTCTAGATCAGGTATGTAAAGCGGTTACCAGTATTAGCAGCATAAATTAAGCTGAAGTGGAAGGTTGCTCTGACAACTGAACTACTGCTATCCACCACTGCATTAGTCCACACAGACACGTCCCCAGAATAATCCAGTCACCTGTAACGGCACATCCCTACTAATAAGAAATTATTTTCAAAGTATTCCCAGATCATACTTCCAGAAGGTAAACAACCACCTTTCCATGGCAAATGGAATTTCACCCATGTAAAGGGGAACACGTCTCTGTGCTGTTATGGCTTATCTCCCTTCCTGCAGCATCCCCTTGCAAGTGGTGAAGTTAAGACTAGGAACTGGAATAGGACACTGTAGAGCACTGTAAGCTGTATTATGTAAAATAAACGTTAGGTGGGACAGAATCTTCCTTGATAAAATGAGAAGGCATGTAGGCTGGACCACATCACTCCAAGTTTCTGAGGTATAATTTAACACAACTGAAACACTATTACTAGTTTAGACATTATTTGAAATTAGAAGTCATCAGCTACTGCCAAAGTACTTATGATCTTGGAAAAACTTGCATTCTTTGGAACCAGCACTCAAAACAGCCAGTGAGACTACACTTATAACAACTAAAGCCAGAATTCCTATTTAACAAATTTTTGGTCTTGTGTAATATCAGACTCGAGGTCTGTTATCACGCTATACTTTTAAATTAATAAATGTTGGTTTTAGTATGTGAGGTCCACAAATCTTGTTTTCATTGGCAAGAGTAGAACATCATTGAACTGTTTATAACAGCAGAAGTTTTAGAAAAAAGTTGGGCTCAAGCTGTTATTTTATGCGTTTTTAACTACCACGACTGAACCTTTGGGTATAATCAGTTAAAAAACAAAAGCATGTTTCTTAATTACGAACAATCTTTGGTTTCATGAGCTAACAGAACAAAAACTCTTAACTACTACACAGAGATGCTAAATTAGTAGTTGAAATTACTTCATATGGGTTCTCAAAAAATCACCACAGATGGACAAAACCCAGAATCAGCCCAATAATGTCATACAGCAGGGATGATTTTTGAATCAGGATTATACTAGCATTTTAAGAACCGAAAGGTACCAATTGACAGAAAATACAGCTAGAAAAAATGTCAGTATAAATTCCTCCTGCAAGGAGGGAAGGAGGGAGGAAGGAAGGGAAAGAAAGGAGGAAGGAATGAAGGAAGGAAGGAAAGCTCTCTTGTACACATTGACATAGATCTGCTTGCAAAGCTAAAGTATATCTAAAACCCCCCTGTTGCGTACCAGATACTTTTCTCCATACAATATTTTCACGACTAATGACAATAAAGGTTTCTGTTCATTCTCTGCAGATGTGCCGCATCTTGCAAAGGTACTTTGGCAAGCGGTAACCCCACCTCACAGCACTTCACTAAAGCAGATAAATATGATATAGCTTAACAGCTGACAAAAATACTGTTGGGGAGGGGGGGAGATAAGAGAACTTGATAGGTGAAAATCAAGGACATCTCATTCCAAACTCTTTCACTGCTCACTACAGGACATTATAATAAAAACCAAACCCAAAACATTATGATCCAAGTGAGAAATACAACTACAAGTACACAGGAAGAAACAAGCCCTACCATTTGAAGGGCTATAGATTTTTCAAAACAAGTCTGAAATTAAAAAAAAAAATCTATGTAACATCATAAAGAACACGAGCTTTTCAGATCAACTCAAAAGTAAGACAATAGATCATGTTTTTTGTTAAAAGAAACTTTCACAGAATCACAGGTTGGAAAAGGCCCCTTTAAGATCATCAAGTCCAACTATCCACCCAACACCACCATGCCTGCTAAACCATGTCCTGAAGTGGCACATCTACAGGTTTTTTGAACACCTCCAGGGATGGTGACTCAACCACCTCCCTCGGCAGCCTGTTCCAGTGCCTGAACACTTCTTCAGTAAAGAAATTTTTCCTAATATCTAATCTAAGCCTCCCCTGATGCAACTTGAGGCCATTGCTTCTCCTTCTATCACTAGTTACTTGGGAGAAGAGACCAACACCCGCCTCACTACAACCTCCTTCCAGATAGTTGTAGAGAGCAAGAAGGTCTCCCCTCAGCCTCCTCTTCTCCAGACTAAACAGCCCCAGTTCCTTCAGCGGATCCTCATAAGACTTGTGCTCTAGACCCCTCACCAGCCTCGTCACCCTTCTCTGGACATGCTCCAGCACCTCAATGTCCTTCTTCTAGTGAGGGGCCCAAAACTGAACACAGTATTTGATGTGTGGCCTCACCAGTGCCAAGTACAGGGGCACGATCACCTCCCTACTCCTGCTGGCCACACTATTCCCAATACAAGCCAGGATGCCGTTGGCCTTCTTGGCCACCTGGGCACACTGCTGGCTCATGTTCATCCGGCTGTCGACCAGCATCCCCAGGTCCTTTTCCGCTGAGCAGCTTTCCAGGCACTCCTCCTCAAGCCTGTAGTGTTGCATGGGGTTGTTGTGACCCAAGTGCAGGACCCAGAATTTGGCCTTGTTGAACCTCATACAGGTGGCCCATCGATCCAGCCTGTCCAGATCCCTCTGCAGGGCATTCCTACCCTCGAGCAGATCAGCATTCCCACCCAACTTGGTGTCATTTGCAAACTTATTGAGGGAGCACTCAATCCCCTCATCCAGATCATTGATAAACATGTTAAACAAGACTGGACCCAAAACTGAGCACTAGGGAACACCAGCCACCAACTGGATTTAACTCCATTCACCACCACTCTCTGTGCTCGGCCATTCAGCCAGTTCTTTATCCAGTGAAGAGTGCGTCCATCCAAACCATGGGCAGTTAGTTTTGCACCTCAAATACTGTGTTCAATTTTGGGCCCCTCACTACAAGAAGGACATTGAGGTGCTGGAGCGTGTCCAGAGAAGAGCGACGAAGCTGGTGAAGGGTCTAGAGAACAAGTCTTGTGAGGAGCGGCTGAGGGAACTGGGGCTGTTTAGTCTGCAGGAGGCTGAGGGGAGACCTTATTGCTCTCTACAACTGCCTGTAAGGAGGCTGCAGCAACATGCGTGTTGGTCTCTTCTCCCACATAACAAGTGATAGGACAAGAGGAAATGGCCTCGAGGTTTAGACTGGATATCAGGAAAAACGTCTTCACCAAAAGGATTGTCAAGCCCTGGAACAGGCTGCCCAGGGAAGCGGCTGAGTTGCCATCCCTGGAGGTCTTTCAAAGATGTGTGGAAGTGGTGCTTAGGGACATGGTTTAGTGGTGGACTTGGCAGTGTTAGGTTTACGGTTGGACTCGATGATTGTAAGGGTCTTCTCCAACCTAAACAACTCTATGCAAGACACAACTGGGGCAAGTATTGCCCCACTAAGATTTTACACTGCTGAAGTGCACTACCAGCATAAGGAAGTTACCAACCGTTTTACGTTATCAGACCATTCAGCAGCTGAAATTATCTGGGTCAAAAAAAATTCAAAGGAAAAATGCAAAGGTGGAGTTTTCCGTTTCAACCACAATCAGTTCAGTGATCTAGTTCGCAGATCTATGGAGTGCTTTACACCAATAAAACTGGACCAAGACCTCCAGCTTCAAACATGGCAGAATGGGGAAACATAAGCTAGTTTTGTCACTGAAGAAAACATAACCTAAAAATCATCTTTATGTAGTTTAGATGTGCACATCTTAATGCCTAAGACCCACTGTTCTTCCTCTCTAAATCATAAACAGTATTGATTTGCTCAAGACATTGCCTTTATCAAACCCCTTTTCCAATTCAGATGAAACTGAGTTTGCTTTCAGTTGTCACATCCAAGACTCTTCTTAATGTAAGAAAGATGCCATCAGAAAAAGAAGCAAGATAGATTTCCATTTGTTGATGATCTGAAGCCACTTTTGTTTTGTAATTTCAGCATGAGGATGTACAGACTATACCTTTTCTCTAACACATCCAAATCCCACTTCAGATGAGCAGCAACTTTAAGGGCAAGAAGTTTTAAAATGCGGTTTCTTTTGTTATCGGGTGGTGGCTGGACTTGGTTCTGTTCATTCACTGATGGTTTCGAAGCTTGTTCCAAGAACTGGACAATCAGCTGTACAGGTGGAGGATCTGCAAAAGACACAGCCACTCTTCAAATTCTTTGTAAGCCTAGAAATTAATTTCTTGTTGCAGCTACGAACAGGGATCTTATCTCACTGCCATTTACACAGATAACATTGTCACCTGGCAGATTGTAATGCCGAAGGGTATCTTTCTTATGCTGACTCAAATCAGACTATTAACACATCTTTGTTTAATCTTCAAGTTTACTTGACCATGACAACCACACTCTCATACTTTTATTTATATTTACTATTTTGTATTAATTATGTTTCAGTACTTCATCTACAAGAAATAAATGTTGCCTACTGAAATGACAGGTTAGTTGCTGTAAAAATACACAGCTACTTGCAATTCCCCTCTGTATTTCAAAATATATTTACAAGCCAATGCTGGTACTTCTGAATACATTTAGAAGATACTTCCAGGCTGATTAGAAAAAAAGCGCCCTCAAGTCTCTCCCTTACAGTAAGACCAGTACCTTTGAGCTGTTTTGAAAAACTGAAGCCAAATCATAACCCTCACTGAACCTTGTGAAATATAAGGCTAGTATTAAGCATTATTTTTAATTTCGAAATAGCAGCATAAGATCTAAGCACAAAGATACAGCCTAACTATGCTTAAAGTTACTTCTTATAGAAGCAATATTGTCCCAGGTTTTCCTGTTTTGTCCACCTGCTTGCAGAATCCAGTTACTGAAAAAAGACAATTCCCATCGTCTAAAGATCAGCTACTTTTAAATATGGTCACTTGCTTATAATACACCACGCTAGGTTTCCATTCATTCCAGGTCTCAGACGACAGAGCAATTTCCCCACTGAATCTTCAGCAGGACTCTAGTTCCTGGTGCTAGTGAGACTTTAAAGGGAGAAAACCAGCTCAATGTTTACAAACAGCCCTTCGCACTGTAAAAACAAACACTCTGGAACGCTTGCACAAACAAAATTCACGTATGCGAAAGGAAAAGCGATCTGTCACACAGGAAAGACGGAGAAACGAAGTTATTAAACAGGAAGATTAATGCCAAACGCCCGCCGGGCCTGCCGCCCCGCCTCGCCCCCTGCACCGCGGCTTCCCCATTCCCCCCGCAGCGGGCCCCTCCGCCCCCGAACCAGCCTTTGGGCGGGGGCTTTTCGCCACCGCGTCACCACCGCCCCGGCGGGAAGGAGGCGGCGCCGGGAGCAGGCCCCGGGAAGGCGGCGCCGCAGGCCGCGGCGGCGAGAGAAGGGGCCCGCCAGCCGGGCCGGGCCGGGCCGGGCCGCACCGCACGCACCGGGAGAGGGCTTCTGCAAGTGCTGCTCCAGCAGCGCCTCCTCCAGCAGGAACTCGAACCAGGAGGTCTGCGGCGGCGTGCAGGGCCGGCTGGAGGTGGCGGCCTCCCGGTCCGCCGCTTCCGCGCTCATGGCTGCCGTCCGCCCCGAAGGCAGCCCCGCTACCCCTTCCCACGTCCTGCAACAAGATGGCCGCCGCCACCGCCCCCTTCGCGCAGGCGGGGGGCGGGCCCACGCGAGGCCACGCCCTGCGGCGCAGAGCCCCGGTCGATACGGCAGCGCGGGAGGGCGGGCCCTGCGGCTGAGGCCCCGCCCACCGCGGCGGGGAGGGAAGATGGGCGTTGCCGCCCAGCCTGGCGGTCGCGGCCTGCCGGCTGCTGAGGGCTGTGTCGCCTTACCTCGCCCTCCGTCCCTTCCCCTGCTGCTGCTGCTTAATGAAGGATCGGTACAGAACATTCTGCGATTCTGTGATCTCTAAATTCCTGGTGACCAGCAGTTACCCGGCTCAGAGCCGGGCCCTTGCCGTAGCCAGAGCAGGCTCCCGCGGCGCGGCCCAGGGTAAAATGGCCAACCCTTCCCCCTGCTCCTGCCCCGCACTCTTTCATGCCCTGTGAAACAGCGAAGAAATGAAGCCCTCGATCCACGAGCAGGGGCAGGTTTGAGCCAAGTGGCAGAAGCAGCCAATTCCTCTCGGCAGTGACTGCCGCTGTTGCGAAGACGTCCGCCTTTACAGAATCACAGAATCACAGAATAGTAGGGGTTGGAAGGGACCTCTGTGGGTCATCTAGTCCAACCCTCCTGCCGAAGCAGGGTTTTACCTTTACGTGGTCCGTCTCCGTCTATGCCGGTCTCTAGGCTGCAACCAGCTGGGAGCTGGTTCTCAAGCTTTCTGGCTCTCCCTGTTCCTAGGATGTCAGTGTCTGGGGGAGGAGCAGGATGAGTAGCAGAAGCTTTTAACTATAGCAGCCAGTTGGCTGAATTTCTCACATTTTTCACCAAGAAAAGGGTTCACAAAGACTGAACAGCAAGTTTTCAGCGTAGGTAGACAATGCGAATCACTTTTGCTCCAGTCACTGCCGTAAGTGACTAGGCTGTTCTTCCTTTCCTACAGGACTCATCCACTCAGCAGCCACAACCCCTGCAGCAAGCGAACACGGGGTACTGCACCAAACTAGTGCCCGGTGTGGCCCTTTCTCAGCCTCAGTCCACATACCTGTGTACCTAGACAGGGACCTGCCAGCCATAAGCAGTCTGCAGTTTGCTATAAGTGACCCAAGAAGACAGAACTTCCCCCTTTCTCCTCTTCCATGAGGACAGAACTCCATTAAATGTCTTGACTACAACACAATTCGTTATCTTCTGTGTGCTTGTTACTTTGTGTCTTCAGTTATTTGAGGGGAAAAAATTAACTACTGCTTTAACATTCCTGAGTTACAGTTTAATGGATCTATGTGTAAAATGCTCAGTTTCAGAATATGAATTAAAAGATTGTCCTTTGGGAAATAATAGTTTGCCTGTCAGCATTATCTGTAGCACATTGTTCGAATTAGTCTCTTTTGGAAGAGTCAGTTTACCAATAATCATGCTAAGCTTTACTTGATACCAAGTTCAGAAGAGGCAACTTCATAAAGAGCAATATAAATGTATATGCACTTCATAAAAATGTTCTCAGGATTCAAGACTCGGAACAGTCACCTTACTGAAGCTCTGGGGCTCAGCAGTTTTCATTTGCAGCAGGTGTGATATCGCTGGATGTAAGAGATTTTGTACTTTCTTACCACACCATACATCTTTAGAAACGAGGGAAAATTTACACTAAGCAAGATGTGGTTGTATGTTAATATAGCTACAATATTTATTTTTTATGACTTTGTAGAAACAATCAATGCCCAGCTGTACGAGACTTTGGCATGAAGGAGTGGCTCCTACCGACTCTGCTCCAAATTTCTAATGAAGATTGCTATTTTAGTACCATTGATACAAATAATTTTATGAAATGAATGCAGATTTTTTCATTCAGTTCAGATGATGTTTTTGTTCAATCAATTTTTAATGTAAATTATCCTTGTTCTAATAGTACCAAAATCTTCCTTCTAAGTACAAAACTAATTTACATTTGGATTTTTTTATGCCAAATAAAATGATGAATAGCAATGAAAGCTCTAATTTTAAAACAGTATTTATAAATCAAATGAAGTGTCGAGACTTCAGTAGAAAGCAAACGTTGAGTATCATGTGGTACTGATAATTAAAAAAACACGGAGTAGAAAACAATTAAACAAACCTTAGCACTTCAGAGCTTTCAAGCACGCTGTAAGCACCTATCAACATGTACACATACCCCCAGGCATTGGTAGCTGCCCCTATTTCAGAGTGGTAAGAAAGAGGGAAAGGGAAAGAGTAAGGTGATTTACCCGTGGTCGTGGAGGTGAGTGTTCAAGTCACTGCAAGATTTCAGAAGCTCCTGACACCCCTCCCATGCCCAAACCACAGTCCTTTTTTGGGGAGTGGGAGTAGGAGGAGGCAAAGGAGAACAGCGTAGGCTTCTCATGCTTTCTGTTTTGAGGAACCCAATTTTTACAATGACTCTCCTGATTGAAAGAGTTTGATTCCAACTTTTGCATGGATTCCGTTTTAGGTTCTCTTCACACCTGCTATCAGCTCTTCTGTTTTCCAGCTGCAGACTTTGAAGAAGGGTTCCACATGGAAAGCAAAGTTGGAAATAAAAGCTTACTGAATAGAAACTTTTCCCAAGTCTGACAACCGCTTTTAAGAGTGTAAATTGTTGTGTCAGCAAAGTGCTATGCACAGCTAGGGTCTTTCCACTATTTCCCCCTCTTTACAGGTAACTAGAAAAAGGTCAGACAGAAAGGTTTCACACGGCTGGGCAGCCTGTAACAGTGGGTGAAATGGTGTGTGTGATGTTGGGGGAGGTTACAGTTTAGGAGGATAAGACAAAAGCTGACAAGAAAAACACAAATTTAAAATGTTTTATATTTAATATTTATAATAATTATTTCACAGTCTAAAATGAATGCAATTAAAAAAAAATGTCCTAGCCATTGCTACCCACCTGATAGGAATCATATTAATAGTAGGGAGAAAATAATTCAAGTTCTTGCATCCAGGGCAATTCTCGTACTGGAGCAGGTTACCCAGAGAGGTGGTAGATGCCCCATCCCTGGAAACATTCAAGGTCAGGTTGGACGGGGCTCTGAGCAACCTGGTCTAGTTGAAGATGTCCCTGCTCATTGCAGGGAGGTTGGGCTAGATGACCTTTAAAGGTCCCTTCCAACCCAAATGATTCTATGATTCTATATAGTAAATCGCTGTGGTCTACACAGATAAAAAGGGATAACATAATGCTATTGTATACAAATCCTACATTCCAAAGTTTTCAAGAAAATTAATGCTTTAAAAGTCTTTGCACTTCTACCATTAAATAACTGTACAGCGCATATAAAAAGACTGTTTGGATTATCACTTCTGGGAAAAGTAATTATATCATACTACTGTAACTAAAAACTTGCATCAAGTTAAATTACTTCATGTACTGTATATGTAAAAAAGGGCATTTTTAAAAGTAGTGTCCATATGTCATGGCAATGTTTCAAGTTCCTTTAAGGTTACAAATGTTCACTTGAGACCTTATAGAGTTCTTTAAGCTTGTCAAACTTTGACCCCCACTCTTGGAGGCAATCATGATTTAGATCTTCATCGCCACTAATGGAGTCTAAGGAACTAAGGCTCCCTGCTAGAGAGCATTGTCCTTCTAAGCAGTAAAAATGAATAGTGTCAGCTGGAAGGCTCTGGAGATCATTGTCTGCATCCCAGATGATTTGAGAAACATATTCCTTGAAGTCTGGGACGCTGGTAACAGCTGATGTTGATTGTTTCTGATGTGCATGTTTTGGGACTGAGTTTCTTTTTGGGCCAGTGGGTGTCCTCGAGTGTGGAGCAGCTGCCCTCAAGGAGAAGTGGGGAGTGGTATGGAGAGGTTTCTTCAGTTCATCTATATCATAAGCATTCTGGAAAAATTAAAAAAAAAAAGAATGCCAATATCAGAGAGAAACAACACAAAAGGAAACATGTTCCAAAAATATTTTAAAATTCAATGTATGACAAAACTGTATTCTGTGAGTTTTCTGCAAACTGAAGAGAGGGCCCAGTTCAGAGGGCTAAGTTCAGATCATACCAAACCCCTTTGCGTAATGATAGTCTTCTGCTAAAGTAAGAATGCTGTGTCCAGAGCAGCCCCCTCAAAGGTGGCCACAGATGACCAGCATCATGAAAGGTACAGATTGGCATGAAACAGAAGCCACTCCCACTGAAAAGCACTTCAGGTTAAAAAGAAAACAAAAGACAAAAAAAAAACCCCAACCAACCAAACAAAAAAAAACAAAAAAAGCAAGCTAGCTGGATAAGGACAGTAAGTTAAATAACAGGTCCAGGAAAGGAAGATGAGGAGAGGCTGGATTTGCAAAGGCTCGACTGAAGCTGCATGATACCTGGTCACGTTCTCCACCTCCTTCTTCATTATAATTGAAGACATTTTCTCTAACATCCTCCCAGCTTTCATGCTCTTCGGGAATGTGGTAAATTCCTCCTTTCCGAAACCCTGAACTTCCCCACTGACTCCACACCGTGTAGGAGACCAAGAGTGCTGGAAGAGTTAAAAACGCATATCTGTTATATGACATATAACAAAGTATGGCACACGGTAAACAAGCAGTTATATGACTCCTGAGATATTAAATCAACTCTTTATTTGACAACCAAATTCCCAGGTAAAAGATGCGTAATTGTTAATATATAAACAACTTATATTCAGGAATGTAAAGAATCATCTATGTTTAGTACATCATAAACTTCATTAAAAGGGTATTTTACTTACCTAAAAGAATCCATTTAAATAGAAGGCATTTTGGCCAATCTCTGGCCTTTCACCAATCCTGAGTAAATAAGATACCCAAAGTAAGTAAAACACTGTTTTAATGAAGGTTACAGGCGTAATATAATCATGGAGTCTTTACTATTCTGAGATGCATACACAGTTTTTTTTTATCAATATGAGAAACAGTTTTATGGTGTTATTAACTTTTCATCCAAAGTGCACCTGAAACTGGACACACTGAATATTTCTTTCTGCTCCACACTCTTAATGAGGCTTGTCTATTCAGATCATAAACTCTCTAGAGAAAGATCTCTGCCCTCCTGATATGTGAATAGCACATACTAGCTGTAGGTCCTACCTAATACAAATGCAAGGGCTCAGGGCAGGTGGGAGTTTCAGGTGGATGTGGCTGGATTTGCACACATAGATGGAAAGCTCTTATTTAAGAAGGATTGAAAATAAGTGGTTCTGAAAGAGAGAAGTCCTAAATTTGCTTGAACTGGCTTCAAAGCAGGTAAACTGTAACTATGGGCCGATGCCTGCCTGTTAGCATACTCAAACGAACTCCCAGCTGGTGATCTCCAGAGAAACTGAAACACTGGTCGCAACATCCAAGGGTAAAGCAGAGTTGATTCAATGGAGCAAGGTACAAGATTAAAAAGAAAGACAAGAAGCACTTGCTTTCCTACCTAGGAAGACAAGGAGGCACATGCTGATTGCCAGAATAGAGCCAGAGCTGAGTCCAACGGGTCTTCCAGCCTTCACCTGGCTAATTTCACACCATCTTCCCTTGTAACCTTCGGGACACTGGCAGACAGTCTTGTCTTGGGATCGAGCCACACAGGTACCCCCATTCCTACAGGTCCAGTGTCCACAAGGTGACGAGGTGCAGTGTCTGAGACCTGTAAGGTTGTCAGTCACTTCCACTTTCCCAGCTGGACACCTGAGCAACAGAAGCAGAAGATATCTTTTAGGCAAGCAAAGAACCTGGAGTATGAAATAGATGTAAACTCTAACATAGTGAGCTAGTAGGCATATGAAAACATGAACGTATGTTCTGGTTTCCCTATCCAGAAGATATGCGAAAGAGCTTCACTCCTTCCTTGAAAAAGGGATCCGTCAGCTTCTGAACAGACTAACCCTTTTTCTACCGACGTGTTCAAAACTGTTATAAGGAAATAGACAGCTCAGATCAATGTGGTGAGCAAGCACTTAGAATAAGCTTTGTACTCATCATTTGGGCCTTTGGGAAAGATATGTCATTGACCTCCTCAGAATGGCCCATCTTGTCTTTTAGGACTTTAATCTGCAGAGAAAGTGATTTCTTCTGAGATGTAATTGGAGAGATCACCTGGCCTGAGAAGTGCAAATTTTGTCTGAATTGAAGGAATTCAAGTGGCACCTTCTCCCAGTCCTGCATGTAAGTATGTTTGTTTTTTTGAGCAGAGATGGCTGTATTTTGATGTGCATATTTTAATACATGTTTTGAAAAATTTCCTTAAGAGACTGGATCTTCTCCGAGGAATTAACTTCATAGGGTACCAGCTGATGGGCTTTGGTTCTGGCCCTGGGCAGCCAATTTTAGAATCCCATTTTGTGACAGTCTGATTTTCAAAGTCTCATTGTTTCACACAAAGTATGACTAATTTCAACTTCTTTACAGAAAATATATGTGTGTATATATATTATATATGCAATATATATTTTATATGGATATATACACACACTATATATAGACTACATCAAAATATATAATATTTTCGCACAGAGGAGCAGAGACCAAAGCTTTCGCAGTCCACCTTTTATGAAAGGAGCTTTGATTTCCTCACTGGACTGTGATCTTCTCAACATGGCAAAAAATAGTGGATTACGTAGGTTCCCTATCGGACTTGCAGGAAAAGTCACATTTGGTCCATGCTGGGAGATGAGACGGAGAGCAGGATTTGTCATTGGGATGCCACTCTCTGGCCAGCAGCAGCAGGGATTTTCAGTGTCAAAAGCAAGTTGCCTGACCTAAGGTGGAAAGAAAGAGCTTCCCAACCACCCCTGGGTAAAACCAAAAGCTTAATGTACCGGCATTCATATTTCCTCCACAGGTCTACACAAAGAAAAGGGCTGTAACAGGGCTGGCTGCTGCAGGCACTGGAATGGCATCCCATCGTGATACCTTGCCGCCTCACAATTAAGCCAAACCCCGTGATTCTGCTTTCCACAAGAAGCGGCTGACCATTCAGCTGGACATCACGCATACAACCTGCATCAAAGCAAGGGAATATATAGAGAAATTAGCAACTTCCCCACCTCAAGCCTTGCCCGCAGCACATACACAGGACATCTTAGAGCACTGTCGGAAACTAAAACATTTTTTAACAAGATCCTTATACTGCTTATCAGTTTTATTTTAGAAGAAGAGCTACAGGACACGTGCCTATGTGCCCTGGCCAACATACAGATCAACAATACTTCTCCAGGACAGCTTGGTTGTACCAATGCAACGATTTAGCAGAACTGTGCTATGAGCCAGAACAGCTCTAGTACATTAATCTAGATTTTAAATATAATCTTAAAAGTGGGGCGGAATGAGAAGCAACAGAATGGAAAAAACTCTTCTGTTGAGCCACAATCTCCAGTCCCAGCATCCCACCCCATGAAATGGAGAGTGCACCATGAAGCGGTGTTGTGTCTGTCGCTTAAACCCTTCTGATGCAAAAAGGGCATGAAGATTGCAGCATGAGTTCCCCGGCTGGGGCCTCTGGCATGGGAAATAAAAATCTGAAATGCTATTTTTTAATATCTACAGAAAATGTCACATCTTCACTAGGACGAGATACAATGGCAAATAGAGAGTTGAACATTGGCTGTAAATTTGCTAGTAGAGGACGTGGGATTTCATGGGCACAGTAGTCTCCATGAGAATCCTTACCTGGGTTTTAGACTTTCCAATACAATCAAAGATGCCACTTTTAGGCTTTAATTCCCTCATTTTAGGAATCTGTCATATCGCTTACCTTGGAAATCGCTCTCTGAATGATTGGGAAGGCGGTTTCCTAGCACGATGCTTGCCCAATCCATTTCAAACCATCTATTTGTACCCAAGACTGAGGTCACTTCTTGATCACCTCCACCACTGTTAACGCGCAGGGTAAATTCATTGTTGTACCGCTCCATGGTCAGAAGAACCCACTGGCCATTGTTTATACGTAATGTCCTCATTCTCAGAGAGTGATTTGTGTCCCCCAAGCTGAAATTAATGCTAAAGAAACCCTCAATGACCTAGAGGAAGACGATAAAGACCTTTAATAACAGAAATGCAGTTCTAAATGTTATTATGCAGTCCTGCATGAACAAAATGGACCTGAGTTTTAAAAATGAAATTGGCACTTTTGTTTTAAAAACAAAAGTGCTTTATTCCCAGATAAACATTACTACAAGAAAATTGCAGATCCAGGAATTATCAACTCTTTTCTTTACAGGCCAGTCTTCTAACTCACATGAACCTTTTTATCAGTCTTCTCCCTATTGATGTCTACCTCCTAATTCCTCCTGTTACAATTGAAATAATTAGCCTCTGTCTAGCTAATGTAATCCAGACAGCTTTTTTCCACAGCATTAAAATGCAGAGACAAGTTTTATAGCCAGAGACAGATAGAAGCGAAGGAAAAAGGCAAACAAGATGAAACAATCTTCCCTATTCACATGTATCACATGCACTCATCTGTACTTTTTGCAGTGAAACAACTAGAATCTATGTTATGAAAGGGTAATACTGAGAAGGACAACACAAATGAGAGTAGTTACCCTCACATGGAAAAATTCTTGCTCTTTATTGCATTAAAGAACAGGTGTCCTTAACGGGAAACTGCATCTTTTTCTCCTACTGGGGTACTCCGTGACAAATTAAGAGCACTGAAACAGAATGGCTTTTGGACTGCTCACCTCCAGTTGGATGTATCCATTCCCATCTGCAGAGGCCAAGCTGAGAAGGGTGCTGTGGGAGATACGGGTGCGCACCATCAGCTGGATCTGAGTGCTGTGAGTGCTGAGGATGCTTCTCAGCTCATAATGGATCCAACTGTCCCTTCCAAAAGCCCATTCTGGAAGAACTAAGCACAACACACAGAAAATAAAAGTGAAAATCTTAGAAGTTACTGCTCACTCAGATCTCCACAGCTTTAGAGATAACCAGCTCTGAATGTCAAGAATTTTAGTTCTTAGGAAGCTTTGACAACGTAATAAAGCGTCATGGAAAGCACTGTCCCCGCTGCCAAGGGAATTAAAAGACAAAGAACAAATCAAGGATACAAAATTTAGGCAAGACAGGGGCAATTAGATAATGTCTCTAACATTACGTCTGTCACAGGCTATACGTTCTACCCAATCACTCCTACAGAGCCAAATAACTTTTGAAGATCTGAAATATTTTTTCCATCAAAGTAGTTGGCAGTGATCTGAAGACAAAAAAAGAGAATCTAATATTTCTTTTAGTAGTTTAGTCCTGTGGTTAGTAACCCTCACTGTTAGAAAATATGCACTTCCCATTTCAGCTGGCATGAGAGAAAGCCTCAGGGCAGGCATAGAGTCAAAAGTCATCACATGTAATGTTTTTTAAATTACAAAGAGAGATTTAGTCAATGTTTATTACCTTAACTAGGGAAAATGCATTGAAATTAATTATTTCCCCATCATCCTGGGGAATCCATCTGAGAGTCATCAGCGGAGAGTTGCACTGCACTTTTGTGGAAACCAAAAACTACTAAACCACCCAGACCCTGGCGCTCTTATGCAGCAAGCACCCATTTCAGTCTCACTGACAGCAATCCTAGACCTGCTTGCTTTGGGCACAGCTTAGTTGAAAAGAGAAGTTTCTTCCTACTGAATAAACACATAGTCCAACCTAGTGACTGGACAGGAGGAACGCTGGGTCACCAGCAGCTAATCTGAGGTCAGTGTCATGCAAGTAGAAATCCAGAAAGTACCCAGCTAATGCTGGGGCACTTAGTCTGGTTCCCAGGACATAGAACCATAGAATTGTTTGGGTTGGAAGAGACCAGAGGTCATCTGGCCCAAACCCCTTGCAGTGAGCAGGGACATCTTCATCTAGACCAGGTTGCTCAGAGCCCCATCCAACCTGGCCTTGAAGGTTTCCAGGGACGAGGCATCTACCACCTCTCTGGGCAACCTGTCCCAGCGTTTCACCACCCTCATCGTAAAAATTTTCTTCCTTATACTCAGGCTGAATCTACCCTCCCTTACTTTAAAACCATTGGCTCTTGTCCTATCGCTACAGGCCCTACTAAAAAGTTTGTTCCCATCTTTCTTATAAGCCCCCTTTAAGTACTGGAAGGCTGCTCTAAGGTCTCCCTGCAGCCTTCTCTTCTCCAGGCAGAACAGCCCCAACTCTCTCAGCCGTTCCTCACAGGAGAGGTGTTCCAGCCCTCTGATCATTTTTGTGGCCTCCTCTGGACCTGCTCCAGCAGGTCCATGTCCTTCTTGTGCTGAGGGCTCCAGAGCTGGACACAGGACTCCAGGTGGACTCTCACCAGAGCGGAGCAGAGGGGCAGAATCCCCTCCCTCGACCTGCTGACAACGCTGCTTTGGATGCAGCACAGGATACGTTTGGCCTTCTGGGCTGCGAGCTCACATTGCCGGCTCATGTTGAGCTTCTCATCCATCAGTACCCCCAAGTCCTTCTCGGCAGGGCGGCTCTCAATCCCTTCATCCCCCAGCCTGTATTGATACCGAGGGTTGCCCCAACCCATGTGCAGGACTTGCACTTGGCCTTGTTGAACCTCATGGGGTCACGCAGGCCCACTTCTCGAGCTTGTCCAGGTTCTTCTGGATTGCAGCCCATCCCTCAGGCTTGTCAGCCACACCAGTCAGCTTGATATATCAAATGATCAAGAGACTTAATTTCTGCACTCCCTTTTCCTCTCAGTTTCACCTCTCTCTTTTCTTTCTTAAAGCATATTCTCTTTTTTCCTCTAGCTTATTCCCCTCATATTATTCTTCCTAACCCACTGTTCTGTCTGGTTCACTATCTCTGCAGCTACAGGCTCTAGCTGATGAGCAGGGATAGATTTTCTTGGGACACTACAGCAACTCCTGTGCCCAGCTGTCTGCTCCTTGCTGTGAGCATGGCTCAGCCATTCATAAAGTGTCAGATGAACACCACCATTTTGCAGCCCAATATATTAGAAGCAGCTGGAACCAATCAAAGTTTTCCTATTACATCAGGATATGACTTATGGATTTTGAGTAATTACTTTCTGAGCACTTGATTTGTCCCACAGTGGTGAGGGGTAAGAGCCAATACAGCAGCTGGGTTTGTGAACCATCATCCCAAGATAATGCAAAACAGAATAAGATTTAAGTCTAGGCAGATGTTTATAAACCAGTATCATCTGTCTGCAAAACATGAATACAAATAACTGAACTATATTAGCCAATCTGTGGGCATTATAAACACTTTAAACAGTGAAGGCTCCAGGCCTAGACCATATCAATTACGATTCCAGTTCTCACCCCACTGGACAGATAAAGCTTCTGCTGGGTAATTTACTGTCACACCTTTTAAGTCTTGTGTGGCAGATGGAGAAAGGAAGAGAGGGTCTGGCTGCCTGCATAGGGTATTACTGTTCTGTACACAAGAAGGAAAAGTAAGCGCGTTCAGCTGAAAGGATATGTGTACTACACCACCAGCCGTGTCTATTAATCACAGCACATTGACTCAATACCGGTTCGCCTGTGCCCCTTCCCAGCTGCTCGCTGCTGCTCATCCTCACCTGTAGCTCCTTCAAACCACAGGACTGAGGGTGCTAGTTCTGTTCCAACACTACACAAAGCCCCCAAAGTTACAGAGCACTGGTGCTCATTATAGCCTCTTACGATCAACAGTATCGTTTGTACCTTGTACTGTGAGGGAGAAGGCAGACACAGGGCAGGTAAAGTCCCAATAAACACCTGTAACTCGCTTCTGATTTCTGCTTCAGAGCAATGCCTGCTGAAGGTATTCAGATAGAGAGGACAGAGCCAACTTCAGGTGTGTGTCCCCTGTACCCTGAACCTGGCTGTGGGCTCCAGGAGTGAAATAATTTATTTCCTAAATTTTTGAATTCTTCTAAAATTTTGCACCTTCTTATAATGCCTCTGAGGTTTTCATTATCCACCCTTGCATATGTTTGTTCTCTGATACATATTTCTTGCTGATTTTGGTCAGGATAACACATTTGCTGGAGCCAGCCTGATATTATGTCCCCACATGCACACACTGCTGTGGTCTAGGGGCGTTGGGCAACCTTCAGTTCCCTTCAGTGACAGAGGGAAATGCAATTATCCCCATTTTATACATGGAAAATTGGGCCTGAGGACTTGAGAGTTGTGCCTCCAGGTTTTGCAGAGAGAACATACCAAGCTAGCAACCTCATCACTCATAACTGCTGCAAGGTGACAAATACTATAGTGTTCATTAAACTACGTTAGGATCACTGTGATCAGAGGAAGAAGGCACAATGCAGAATGTTCCATTTTTCACCACTGAGAAATAAGATGCTGTGATGAAAAAGACATAACAACTCACCTGACCACTTGCCTCCCCTGTAAAGTAAAACAGGTCTCAACAAGACCCTTCATCTGTGACATTATCTTTATTCAACAAGAGTTAGAAGGATCTTTACATCGCTGCAGATCTAAATAATTCCCAGAATACAGTATGGTCTTATTTGGCCACTCAGTTCAAAGCTGTGGCAAATTTAAAGCAGTATGTTTGAAGCTGTTCCTACAGATCCTCGCCATTAATTTCTCCCTAGAACGTTCAGTACCTTTTTCACACACTGGTCCAGCATATCCCGGGGAACAGTCACAGCGAAAGAAATCCCAACCGCCAACACACTTGCCATGGGCACCACAGGAGGCCACCCCACCACTCTGACACATCTCATCTGTAAGGACACAGCCGGGAGCGCTGTTCAAGGACTCTGCAGGATGCTCTAAATCATAGACCTGGAAAAGGACAAAGAGAAGCATCACACCAGGTGTCTACAATTAACAGCAGTAAATCCAAGACTGTTTTTAGTAGTCTTTACCTTACTATCAACAATGACATTGCGGATGCAGCCAACAAACCCTCTGAAGCGCCTTTGTGAATCGTGGTAAGGCAAAGTCTTCTTCACGCCACCCAGCTGCAGGGGCTGATGGCCACTGAAGAGCCTACCCATGCTGAAGGGAAGGGAGGGAAAGAAAGAATTAGTGGCATGAAAAATACAGCAACTTGGTTGATTTTTTTTTTTCTCCTTTTTCCTTAGCTATTTTGAACAATTATGTTTCCAATTCAAGTTTGGGGGTTTTTACCTCTCAGTTCCCACAGTCTCTTCAGAGGCTTCACAAGCAGACAGATCCATTTGGGAGATCTTCTTAACAACACTGTCATCACCTCTAACTGAGACATTTACGCAGTGATCAAGAATCAGCTTCACTTTCTGGAGAGAGGCATTATTTAAAACAATTGCATATGGAGATATGCATACATTTTAATTACACCTTTTCTTTCACTTAGCAGAAGGAGGAATAGTAACTAGCAATTACAGTGTGGGAAACTTTATTAAAATAATAAAACACTTCCACATACTAGTCTGGAAGATTATTGCACATGGCGTATAACTAAGGAGCCACACAAAAGAAAGACCTGACTGTACCATGACTATGCCAAGTCACTGATACAGTAGAGGGAAGATGAGATTTTTCACTCCGTCAGTCCAGGAAGCATTTAGCCTCTGGATTATCACAACCCTGGAGTCTAAGTGATAGACAGGATCATTCAAAGAAAATAGCAGGGCCAATTTCAAAGTTGGATCGGACTTAGAATGATAGAATGCTTTGGGTTGGAAGGGACCTTTAGAGGTCATCCAGCCCAACCCCCTCCAGTGAGCAGGGACATCTTCAACTAGACCAGGTTGCTCAGAGCCCTGTCCATAGAATCATAGAATCATAGAATGGTTTGGGTTGGAAAGGACCTTGAAGATCATCTGGTTCCAACCCCCCTGCCATGAGCAGGGACATCTTCCACTAGGTCAGGTTGAACACTTCCAGGGAGGGGGCAGCCAGCCACAGCTTCTCTGGGCAACCTGTTCCAGTGCCTCACCACCCTCATGGTGAAGAATTTCTTCCTAATATCTAATCTAAATCTGCCCTCTTTTAGTTTACAGTCATTCCCCCTTGTCCTATCACTACCCACCCCAAGTGAAAACTTATCCAACCTGGTCTTGAATGTTTCCAGGGATGAGGCATCTACCACCTCTCTGGAAAACTTGTCCCTGTGTTTCACCACCCTCATCGTAAAAAATTTCTTCCTTATACCTAGTCTAAATCTACCCTCCCTTAGTTTAAAGCCATTACTCCTTGTCCTGTCACAACAGGCCTTGCTAAAAAGATTTTCCCCATCTTTCCTCTATGCCCCCTTTAAGCACTGAAAGGCTGCTCTAAGGTCTCCCTGGAGCCTTCGCTTCTCCAGGCTCTGAACAACCCTCCAGTCCAAGGACTTCTCCAGGCCTTGTTTTGCTTCACTGTCTGACAACTAAGGGGCATCTGAACCGACAAACTTCAATCCCTGCTATTGCAGAGATCATGAAGGACTGATTGATGAAAGAGCTCTACAGAAGGGAGGAAAGATTAGGAGGAGATAACTAGATACATGAATTAGTGCTTCCACAGGACTGTCCATATTTACACTTGCCTTTCCATCATTTATAATTTTTATATTGTGCCAGCGGCGATCTGCGACATTAACTTTTCGTGACAGCTGCAGGAAAAGCTCACCAGAGCTGTGGCTCACAGTCAGCAACGGGACACCACCAGAGAGCTCTGCAAAGAAAAGACTCTTACTGGATATGCATGAGCCATGTTCCCACTCAAAGCCAGTTGAACCGATTGTTACAGTTAGATATTAGTTGGAGGAGTTCTTTAGCCAGTTTAAAAGAATCCAGCTTCTAACACAGTGATGCAGGATACAAACTGGGCATACTGGCAAATACTTCTGCATTTTCTCCATTCATTCTCCAAAAGTAACTTTCTGAAGCTTTTTTTAAAAAAAACTATCAACTGTAAGTAGAATCGCACCTTCACACAAGCACAAAGAACAAATACACTTTAACTGCTAACCTAATGCAATGAAGTCTTCCCGTTCTCCAGTCAGCCCTTGCGCCACTGGCCCGTGGTACAACAGAAGGCCATCAGTGACTTCAGTGATGAACTCTAAGGAGATGCGGCTCTCAAAACAAGGTTTGAGAGGGGGGAACCAGGCATAGCCGTGGCCTCTGAAGCTGTGTTTTGTCTGCTGGCAGTCTGGTCCATGGAAATTTGCAGAACATTTGCATCTATTAAAAATATAAAAGCAAAAACCCACCATCCAAGCAGAAGTCATGAAGGGCTCTTCCCACAGCAGGACTCCACTTTAAACACAGGAGCCCATGTTGCCGAGACCACGGTGCGGGTTAAGCACCAGTAAATCTCCCGTCATAAAATGTTCCCTGTTGACTTTTTTGTACAAACACAATTTAGCTTTAGTTCTAAATGACAATATGTCTATGCGAGAATAATTCTGTGAACAAATGATGGAGACGTAATATACAAAGCACCTGAAAACCTCTAATCTCTTCAGCAAACATAAGAAAGCCACTTTTATTAGGCTTAGTTATCAGTTTGTTTAAAGACTTTATAATGTTGACAGGGAAAGCAAAGGAAGGGTGAGGGAAGGTAATACCACCCAGAAAAAGCATGAAAAGGGATGACAGTCATAGACCTTGATAACTTCACTCTTCTTGCAAACTACTTATTGGCTTATTCCTTTACACTATCAAAAAAAGATGTTTGTGGTTCCTTAATACTCTGGGCATTCTGTAGAAAAGAGTAATCACAGCATGACAATAACAAGAACTGTAAAGGGGAAACTAAAGGAGCAACAGAAATGGGCAGGAGGACAGGGAGGGAGAACAGCTGGGCCCCTATTTCTTAGTTTCTACTTCCCATAGATTGCTAGTACCTACTGAGAGCAGAGTGACAGGGGTAGGCTGCAGAAAAAGATCACTTGAAAAAAACACTGAAAATGGAGCACAAGTAAAGAAGCCTGAGAGCTGAGCAAATGATAGATGGCAGAGCCTACCACGAGTTTCTGGGCAGAAAAACTTCCCTGGTTGATTACATCTGAGCAGCAATCTCAGACACAGATCTTTACTATGACCAGGGCTTCTGCAGCTACATTCTGAGTCCTACGACCTCTATCAAGGGTTCTTAGAAGAGGCTGGCTAGTTGTTTCTGCTTTCCTATGTCGGGATGACCATTTTTAAGCAAACATGCTCAAGGCTTGCTTTCTGGAAGGGAACCAGGCTCATTCTCAACTACTCAGTCCCATCATTTTTTACACCTTCATACTATCTTGTCTATGAGGTGTCATTCTCGGAGAAAAAATGAGGCAAGGAATCTGGGAAGGAGGTTATTGGGTGACATAACTGACATGATTTAAATGTTTAACAGCATTAAGGTAGGTTGCACAAAACAATAGCATTTTGCAGGATGACATTAAAGGAACTGATACAGCCTGCAAACTTCCTGTGGTTTTCCTGTAGACTGTGATGAACCTAGGTATCTACCTGAAAATAGAGGTTTGTTTGCAAGACCTGTGCAGGAAGTATAACAAAACTCGGACCTGCCACAGCAAGGAGACACGCAGGGACACCTCCCCAAGCTTCCAGTCCTCCTCCTTATGGACCGAGCTAGAAGCATTTTGCTTGCACACCAAACAAAGCTTTACAAACCTGTAGCCCAAATCGGCATCCACACACGTGCCTCCATTGAGACAAGGGTTTGTCTGGTATGAGGAGCAGGAGAGATGAGGACTCTCCCGAGCTGCACAGCCGCAGAGGGCACGACTCCGGACTGTCACAGACACCAGTGAAACACTTCCAGCCGTGGTTATTGTTGGCGCATGACTCTGTTCATGCTTGCTGATGCATCCGCTGCTATGAGTGCAGTTTGCAGTCACGCATTCATCAATGCCAATCTGGGTGATATTTATATCCAAGTTATTTTCCAGCTGTGGAGAACAATTGCATTCATCTAACTTTTCCACAGAGAGGAAGCTCACAACAACAGCCGTGAAAAGCCCAAGTCTTATTTATTCTCAAAACTGGTTGCTATGCTGCTTCGTTCCAACACCTACCTCACTCCATCCAGCCAAGGGCAGCTCAGCCTGGCATCTGTTAAGGCCAAAGCCTTGGTATAAGTCAATTATAGTGGGAGTTGCGCACTTAGAAGACAAAAATATTGTCATATTCATCATAAGCTGAGTGGATACATTTTAATCTCTGATGGTTGTCATGGATTATTTACATAGCATCTGATTTGTATTTTTAATTTGGACTTCTGTCTTAGAAATATTGGGAAGGGTGACCAGGCATTGGGCAATGAAGAAATACCTTTTCTGGTATTTCTGGTTCATACTGCAACACTGATGCTAAACATAACTATTATTTCAGCCTCTGTGTATAAATATGTATTTATAGGGTGGTTTGTAAAACATTTATATTTGAAACTTTTAATGTAAGTGCTAAAGGACTGTTTGACTTTATTGATTAAAATTATCCATTTTTCTCACACATTACTTCCTCAGTCATTCTAAATACGCGCATTCACTAGGCAATGGATATCATCTGAATAGACACAATGAGAAGATGCTGCGGTTTCATACATAGTATGGGTACTTACCCACACTCTGGAGGCTGCTACATTGCCATTAAGTTTTTCTGCTTTATAATAGGATGGACCATAAACTGCAAACCAAACATCAACACCTTGGGTTTGACTTGCGCTATTTAATACACTGAAAATGTGAACGTTTTCGAGTTGGACTGATATAATTTCTGAAAGCAGCTTCTTCATCTGGTAGTATTTACTCTGTTTTTCAGGGGATTGAGATATGAACTCCTCCGGAGTGATATCTGTAATAAAAGATAAAAACCTGACAAACACATATCTTGCAGCTGTTGTAGCAATAAGAGAGGAGCATCACAGAATAATAGTAAGGTTGCAGAAGACACACTCCACTGCAAATTCAGGAGCATTTTCATTTTCAGGCTCTGAAATTTTTCATGCTGGCTTCTGCTCGGTGTTTGTGTTTTCAAGCTTTTTGACTCTTTTATTCATTCTTTTAAATCAGAAACATGTTTAAGAAGATTTTACTCCTCAACAAAGACTGAAACAATTTGGTGAACTTCAGGCAGACACTTGTTCAAATAAAGTTCTTTCTGAAATATAAATTGCTGCTTTGTTAAAAAGTTGGTGTAGAAATCTCTGTTTTTTCTCTTCTGCATCAGACAAGCATTTCTTGCTGTCTTTTTTCTCTGTAGATGCACCTTCACATACAGTGTCAGAGGACCATGCAAACAAAGATGCATTTTCAAACCCATACCTAGGAAACTATTAACTCTTATCTCATGTTTAAGAGCATTAGGATTCTAAGTAACACAGCAGTAACAGTAAAGAGGTAGATTTCAGTATTATGATCCTAACATACTTCATCACATTGCTTACCTTTTATTCGTATAGAACCAGCATTACGGAGGGCATCATCTTTGATTTCCCTCACTATAACTTTTACGGTTGAGACAACATCTGGCCAGACTCCATCAATGACTCTGACTCTTATGTTGTATGTTCCTGGTGGGGTTCCTTCTTTAACAGTCAGCAAACCTGAGTTATCATTAAGGATAAAGTACCTGTAATGAGAGTTAAGCCAAGGAACAAGCTATGAGAAGTTCAAAAGCTAAGTAGCAATTGTCATCGCTGCTGTTTTTTCTGATGGACTTTATTTTTAGAAAGCTATCAAGGAAAGCAGATATTTTCCCTTATGAAGGGACAGGGCAGAACAGAACTTCTTTACATTGCCTTCTGTTGGCTCCTAATGACTCTTCACTGGTATATCAAGAAGGTTCCTTCCTGCTTCTATGCCGTAGGAACTGTGTAGGAAGACTCAAGCTACTGTAACCATAACTTTGGAAACAATCCAAGCTCCTAGTTTAGATATATTCACTGAGAGTGACAGCTCTGTCAAAACCTCCAAATGGCACATGTACATCTCAACCTCAGTTACAATCAAGACACTTTGGTGTGAACACATCCAATAGAAGTAAGGTCTTAGAACCAGTGGTGACATGGAAACACCGACTCCCCAGGAGCATGGAGGAAGGAGGATGGAAGTTAATGCGTATTTTTTCTGTAGCGGCACACTGGTACCAATTATGGGCAAGACTGTGAACAAGAATTTGGAGTGGCGTTCTAGCCCATCAGGCAATGGGAAGCGGAACTGTTTGGCATACAGCATTATTTTCTGCAGCTTCACACTACACTCAGAAGGGCTGTTGGAGAGGTACACACAAGCATCTAACCAACAAAATGCTTTTGCATACTTCTTTTCAAAAAAAGGCAGTTTAAATACTTTTTGTGTTTTTGTGCGTAGGTAAGTTTTCCATACATTTCACCCAACTCCCATTTTTCTGTCCACATACCTTGATGTTTTCTCTTCAAATTGGTAGATTTTGCGATCCCAATCATCATCATCAGGGGCAGGGACCTGGCCCAGTACGGTTGCAGGGAGGATACCTAAAACAACATAGCATGTAAGCGGCACGGCCAGACCTCTCACACATACACAAACAGGTTGGCCATTCAAGTTTTACTGGTTTGTCTTAAGTCTAAAACATCTACAAAACTAGTTGTGATGGTTCCCTAGAGAAGATGTGCACTAGTTTGCAAATACCACATGGCATCCTGCTTATTGGGAGTTTGCTATAAGGCTACATAGATTTAATTCAACAGGTGGCTGCACTGAAAAGCAGATGAGAAGGAAAAAAAGACAAGGCAACTCTGGGGGAAGATTTAAGAGATATTCAGAAACAACATCAGAATTACTCATTTTCCCTATTTGGCTGCAGTATCCAACCAACTTACAGAGGGGTTTAGACAAGGATTGGAGTTTGGCAGGATAAACAACCAAAATGCTGACTGGGTTATAAAGGGCAAAACCCAGTAGCAATTCGGACAAAATTACAGCAAAATAGAGAGTATGTCCAAAATACAGTAACCAGGCTCATTTTGAATAGATGGTGAGACTTTGGAAGGCGATGGAAAGCAGCATGTATTCTGCTAGTTTTGCGTCCTCTCAGCAAGGCTCACAAATTAGTACTTTTTTGTTTTACAAAAGCCATTTCTGAAGGAAAGATCCACAGGTATCTGAATTCATATATCTAATGAATAAAGAATCCAGGATACACGAAGAAAAGTTAAAAATATAGGACTTCACCTTGTGAAAGGGAACAGCAGTAACCCTAACAGCTGAGGAGCTGCGTGCAAAAAAGGAGAGAAAACTGTACCTTTCCTGCAGCTGTGGCAACATTCACTGGATATTTTACAGGAGACAGTATACAGGATGCCCTGGTGTTTGACTCCCACATTATATGAATGTAGCATACAACATGATAGTAGCCTTCTGATTCTATCTCTCCTTAATATTTTAAATAACCAAAGATTGGAAGACTTGAATAGTCCCTCCCAGAAACTAACAGTACAGATGAGTTTAACTTTCAAAGAGGCAACTAAGTGAGAATTCAGGCTTAATGAAATGATCTGGTACTTAGGCTGGAAGCGGAGTTTCTCAGCAAATAGCAACCAGACTTGGTTTCAACTTTACAATCAGCTGAACTTGAGAGTGAGCACGCAACAGGCAGACCAACGTTTCAATACAAATAAATGGCCAACAGCATCTACACAGAAGTAGTTTCTAGTGTGCCCACAACAGATACTCTATCTAAAGTGCTATCAAACCACAGGATACACAGCAGAGTAGAAGAGGAAGGAATGATGTGAGCCTACATGGATGCAGGCATCCCAAAATATTTTTTACCCGTGTGGTTTATTTTGCTGTTAGGCTTATTGTGTGGGGATGCTGGATCACAAGAGAACCACCAGCTAATCGTCCAAGCAAGAAGGGAAAGGTGGCTTCTCTCACACTGCCTGAAGCTAACATTCACAGAAGATTCCCCCATAACAGCAGTTGTCAGCTGAAGGCTTATATGAATATTTCAGGCAGTTTACACATGAGTTCGGCTTAAGAGTATTCACTAAAACTGAATTCCGTCTGGAGGAGGAAAAAGGTTCTCAACATTCAGACTCATCACTTCTCAGCAACATCATTAATTCAGTTAATTTTCCCCCCCCGAAATGTTAATACTGCTGGAAAACTGCATCTGAAAACAAGGGACCATTACTCAAGTTCGACAGAAACATACATAGAATAGCAGCCAGCTGTGCTCTCACTTCAAGGCTGGCTCAGTTTCTTCCACAAGCCAAGTGGCCCGGAGTCCTGTGCCCCTTGCACGTACTGCTCTCTGGGGGTTCTTAGCAAACTAAGTAGCACCTCTACTAAGATCATAGTTTATGTGGCACAGGACAAAGTCCTCTTGTGAGTCTCACAGCTGCTCCTTTGGCCTTACTGTCACACTTGAAAGCAAGCATCAGGGAGTGATTTACCATCATAGCTGTAAATGAGACATTCCATGTAGCCAGCGGAATGCGGGTGGTCATTTTGGTCCCCGATATTCACGGTCAGTGTGTTGGTGGAGCTCATTGGTGGAATCCCGCTGTCCGTGATCAGGATGGGCAGGTAGAACACCTTGTGCACTTCTCTGTCAAAGGTACGCAGTGCGGTGAGCAAGGCACTTCCATTGTGGAAATCCTGCAAGTTGAAATTAGTCAGACTATCAAAGTCACTGAGAAGGCGAAAGGAGAAAGGTGCTCCGTGAGCAGCAGTGTCGCGGTCCTTAGCATACAGCAAAGCAGAGGTCTCGTTCATTTGGACGACCTGTGGAGAAGCTGTGTTTTCCCACACCACTGGGTTATAATGAGCCTCAAACTCTGGCCCGTTGTCATTTATGTCCTGCAGAGTCACTAAAACAGTGGCACTGCCAGTCAGAGGGGGCTGCCCCATGTCAGTGGCAATGACAATGAGCTGGTACTTTGTCACTGTCTCATGATCCAGCAGTCCTGCAACCATCACCCACCCATCACTAGCCACAGAGAACTGACCACCTGGGTCAGACTTATTTAGCAGGTGGAAGGAAAACCTTCCGTTCAGACCAGAATCCAAGTCAACGGCAGAAACCTGAACAAGTTTCGTGCCAACTGGCATGTCTTCCCCCAGTGCATCCACTTCATAAAACTGGGGGTAGAAGACTGGAGCATGGTCATTGGCATCCTCCACATAGATTACACAGTGAGCGATGTTGAAGAAGTCCATGTCTTCAGCTTTCACAGTCAAATTGAACACTCTTTCGTGCGGCTTCTCAAAGTCAATCCGCTTTCGTAGCCGGATAAACCCACAGTTGTTGACTTCATCTGTCTCTATGGAGAATTTGCGGTCGTCGTCCCCATCAAGGATGCTGAATGTCACCATGGCATTTTCTCCCTCATCTCTGTCCACAGCAGACACCTCTGCCACCTCAGTGTTAATACTCGCATTCTCAGAGACAAATGCAGTGTAGATCCTTTGCAGGAAGACTGGAGCATGATCGTTTACATCGGTCACCAAAATAGTGGCGGTGCCTGTCCCAGTGAGTCCTGCTCCATCTCTGGCCTCAACCACTACTAGATACCTGTCTTCCTTCTCCCGATCCAGGGACCCGAGCACTGTATAGATGGTGCCGCTAACTGAGTCAATTGAGAACAAGTTCAGATTAATTTCATTTTGGACATTCTGAATGATGCTGTATGTTAGCACAGCATTTGTACCAGCCTTTGGGTCATCAAGGTCCACTGCTGTCATTTCCATGACAGGAGTGTCTGCCGGAGAATCCTCAGGGACGTGACCCATGAAACAGCCATCCAGCACGCAGAGGAAAATGGGTGCATTGTCGTTCACATCCCTCACTTCTATGATCACATCTGCAAAGCCAGTCAGTCCCTCTCCACTCTCATCCGTTGCAAGAACAAGAAAGCACCACGTTGATCGCTTCTCACGGTCTAACCTTTTGTCTGCGCTGATCTCGCCTGTGTTCTCATTGATGCTGAATTCACTGCCGGCCCCCTGTCCATGCAGGGAATAGTTAATGGCACTTTGATCAGCCGCTTGGTCGGGGTCTGCTGCAGAAACCTGGAACAAGCCACAGCAGGTAAATGTTTATGTAAAAGAAAAGGGGAAATCACTGTTCTTTTATTGATAGCAGTCACTATTGTGCAGGCTAAATAAGTAGCATGCATTTTAACAGCAAACACCTGTTGGCTTGAATCATTCAGGTCAAGTATTCTTTCAATAAGCATCATGCACAGTCTAGAGAAACAAACAGATCTCATTTAGACAGACTAATATATTCTGCTTCCCAGTATATTTTAGAAAGAGAAAATAACTTCAGGAAGAACCAAGTGGAAGTAATAACAGATCTGCTGAGCAAACATTTCTACGAAACTCGTCGGAATACATAGGCAAACAGGAGATGTTTCTTTCCGAGCGAACAGAACGCTGCAAAACCAGGGTGACCATACATTCTAGCTGATTATCAGCACAGGCCAGAGAAAAATCCCAGCTCCTAATTTGCATCCAGGGATTGTTTGGGAGACTTCTAGTTGGGCCAGCCAAGCAGTCCTTGTGCCAGGGACTGCTCTAACAACAAAATAATGAAGACGATCGAGTTCAAAGAACAATCCCTGGGAATGTTTATTTGGTAGGATAAATGTAGCCAAAGAGTCTGTGACTTAAATGCATGAGGTACATGCGCCAGCAACACTATGCTTATACAGTTACTCAAAATATGCTAACTCTGCTTTGTAAGGGAAAGCCACCACATTTTTCAACACTTAGAATCATAGAATCATGGAATCATTTAGGTTGGAAAAGACCCTTAAGATCATCGAGTCCAACCATTATTTATGCTGGTTAAGGGAGCAAGTCCGTCATGCAAATTCAACCAGGCTTTCTTTATTCTCTTCTTTACAGAAAATTGCTAGCTAAATCTTCATACCAGGGCTCACCCACCCTAACGAAACTGTCTTTTTGGATTTGTGTGAATGGATGGGATTGAGCTGAACAAAAAGTCAGGGTTTGCCCTGCTTTGTGCAAACTGTTTTACCTTTAGGACCAGTACAGGCAGATCTGTGAGCTCCTCCAAGACGCTGCCCTGATATTCGCTCTGAGTGAAGACTGGTGCTTCATCATTCTTATTGATGACATTGATGATGATAAGAGTGTGGTTTTCCCATTTTCCATCAGAAGCTATAAGCCGGAGCTCATAACGTTGTTCTTGTTCATAATCCAGAGGCTGAGCGATGAAGACAGTTCCAACCTCAGGTTCCACATCGAAAACTCCTTTCACATTTCCTGATGTGATCTGATACCTTAGTTTGGCATTTGCACCTGCAAGAGAAAGCAAACGGCATTGCCTGTCCACTCTCTAAATGTTCATTACAGGTACACACAGTGGACGTGTGTCCAAGAGAAACCATATTTGCCCAAACTGTTACAGCATCTGTGGGAGATAAAACGTAGACACAGCCACAATCAGAATGATCCATGTGTATAATTTGAAGGGGTTGTGTATGGTAGATTGGAGGTTGGGTCTGCATGTATATTAGCAAATATAATTTCCTGTCACAGACAAGCACCTGTTTATTGATAATGAAGGAATTGTGTGCCTCTGATTTATTGTGCATTTATCTGCCAATAATAAAAAAGTAACATGCTATTAAAATGCTAGAAGCTATTTTTTCTTAATGTTTCCTAAACATCCCATTTCAGACACCAACATTCCTTGACTTTTTTTTTTTAACCACAGGATGGTGCTAAAATATAACAGAAGACCTCTAATTTGAGCAAGAATTCATCTGAGAAGACCATTCCACATGTACAGCAGCAGTTATTTGATTGATGCAAAACATTTAGGAATAAAAAAAATTAAAATTGTGTGGTGCTTCATATTTACTTATTTGAAAAGGAAAAAAAATACATGACATTCGATTCTAGGACAAAAAAGTTGTTTCCCAAATTAAACAGGTGAACTGCTAGGAGTACAAAGAACATTCAACATTTTAAATTGTGAGTCATCTGTGGATGAAAAGACTAGGGCAACATGGATGGCAAGAAAGTCAAAAGGCTGTGCTCGACATTGTTTAGTGCTTGGAAGAGCTGGGCTGCCTTTGCAGCCTGTCTTTCAGCATCAGTTGCTAGCTGCTTTTGTCAAATCCTCTCAAGTGCAGCAGTCGGGTTAAAGCGACCTCTTCTCCATCACAGGCACTGAGGGGCACAGGCATGACAACACTCCCACCTAAAGGAATGGTCAGCTCCCACCCGCTCCCAGCAACATGTTTCTCTGGTGCTGATTTGTCACCAATGCAGCAGCTTGCTTTCTTTTTCACCAAGGGGTTTGTTTTCCTCCAGCAAGCTGAGATGGTCCAATTCATAACAGGAGCAAAAAAACCTCCGGTGGAAGCAAAGATGGAACGGACTGGTGGTGCATGCTGTTGGACTGGCTCAGCACATCTGGTCTCACCAGCCCCCAGGGGCAGTTTCACACCATCAAAACTGATGTAACAGTGTGAGCCCAAAAAGAAGGTCTGGCTTTCCCTTTTTTTCCTGCCTTATTCCTGCCTTCTCTCCTTCATTTCTGGCCATGTCATCCCACATTTTCCACTGTTAGACAAATTCTTCCACAAGCAGATTAGACACATCAATTCACCAAAAAGCATACAGGTTTGGTTTTCTTGCAATAGTAACAAGTAAAACTGGCTCACAGGCAGCTCTGGAAAGCACAGGAGTCAGCACAAAGCAAGCACATGCTCAGGGGTGAGTTTTCACGTTACCTCTTGTGAAGTTACAGCAAGGCTGTGACTCTAGATGACTTCATTCTGCCCCAGAGAGATTGCCAGCTAGGCTTAAACTTTGCACCGTGAGCCTGAGCACCTAATAAAAGAAAATGCTGCCATATGCCCAAAACTTGTCTCCTCACTTTACAAATGCTTAATTATCTCCTGAATGCAGAGATTTTTTTGCCCAAGAAGGAAGCAGATCTACACACAACACAGAGTAATACTAAGAAGACTTAAAAAGAAAGATGAGCAGGGCAGGTCTACTCACCTTCATCTTCATCATCTGCTGTTGCTGTCACAACAGGACTTCCAACATCCCTGTCCTCATCTATACTGACCTCATACACTGACCGAGGAAATGCCGGAGCGTTGTCATTCACATCACTGACAAAAATCCTTACGTAGGCTGTGTCTAAGAAGGAGATGCAAGAGGAGTATGCAGACTAGAAATGGCAGAGGTGGAACACCTTGTTGTATTCCACACAGCTCAAACTTCCCTCAAGTCCAAAAAAGTTAAGGAACCCCATCTTTGATATCTTTTACCCAATATATAATTCTTTATTAGTTTTACCTGTGTTGGGCTGCCCGTGAATACCAGGTCTAGCAGATTCTGAAGAGTCTTGAGACTGAACTTCAATCAAGTAAGAGGCTCTTTTCTCTCTGTCAAAAGATGCATGAGTGGAAATAATTCCTCTCTCAGGGTCAATGGTGAAAAAACGGTAATCCTCACCAGCATCTTTCAATATTAAGTAGTGAACCTAAAAAGGAAATAGTTAAGAGAGGTTGCATTTTCCACTTTCATTTGTATGTTCAAGTGCTGTGAGCTCTTCCTTCCCCAGTACCCTCCTGGGGCTGTCAGCAAAGTAGCAAGACTCTAAGGACAGATAGTTCATCTGGACAGAATTTTTTGTAGTGTTTTGCTCATTTTGAAAAACCCCCCACCCCACCCCCTGCCCCCAAATTCTCAAACAGAAGAACAGCTGTACCAATCCTATCAAAGCCCTTCAAGCCCAATATCTAATCTCAAACAGTGGCCAGCAGGAGCAGTTAAGAAAGATCATCAGTAACAGGACACAGAAAGTATGGAATGACATCTTTCCTGGTGTCTCCTCAGCTTCTAGCAACCCACTGTGCTTCTGATCTCAAAAAAAAAAATGGGGCAAACTGAGAGTTTGGGTCCCATATAACAGGACTGAACAAATGAAAACCTCCACTGATGAAAGCTATCCAGATTTTTCCCTTTAACAAAGGTTTGGCTTCCTCCTGTGAAAAAAACATTTCCACCCTCACCTCCAACTCATGCCCAGAGCACTGTCAGGCAGTTCTACCACGCAGGTTGCTCTTCAGAAGTTGCAGAATGAAAGTTACAGAACAGCAGATCTCTACTAGCCAGAGTCCCCTCCCAGAAGAGCTAGTGGGATTTTCGGAAAAGGCTCAGGAAAATGCACAGAAAATGAGCAGTTGCCTTCATGACACTGCTTTTTCCTAGGACTGGGTCATTATGACAATGATGGCCTAATGCTGGTTTGACCAACCATTTGACCAGTGAGGGTGAAATGAAATGTTACTTAATTGACCATATTTAAATGGCCATATTTAACTGACCATAGTCACTGATGGTCAATTACATAATGAGCTGAAGGGGAGAGAGTTTGGAAACATATTCTGCAGCCACCTACACTTGTCTTGTCGTGGGAGCAACCCTCAGAATCACACAGCAGTGCTCTGTCATGGTTGCTGGATCAGCATGAGCCGCTATGATGCAGGATCCCAAGACTGTGAACAGTATCTTCTCTGCCTGCATCCCATATTACGCACATCAGGCATATGCTAGACATGCTTGACAAGTGCTGTAAGAAGTGTTTGTGGCTCATTACCCTGTCATCTGCTGTCTGTGGACTCTCACTAACTGCAACACCAAAACTTGCCTATTGAGAGGAAAAGAATTGGATGTCAGGTCAAACCTCTCCATGTAGGCCAGAATCCAAGTCCATAGCTAACACCTGAACCACAGATGTCCCAACACCAGCTCCTTCTGTTACAGACACCTCGTAGTTAGAAGACATGAAGAATGGAACATTATCGTTGACATCTGCAAAAGGAAGTGATGGGGACCACAGTGAGAAAATGAAGGCTTTTCTTTTTTTTTACTGTATTTTTTCCCACAATCGTAATTTTGCTTGGAAAAAGAACTTACATTGTTCACAGTAAGAAGCAATCCTGCTTTGGGTCTTCCCATTTTCATGGCAGCTGTCAGAAGGCATTTTATAGACATCGAGCAGTTTCTGGGACACAGTGGCCTAATCTCAGCTAAGACACTAGCTAACAATTTGACCAGTCATCTTCTAATACTAAGTCCACGAATGCCAGGACCAGGAGGCCTTTCATTCACAGTCTGTAAAGAGCTGGGTATCTACAGCAGTAGTTAATTTCAGCATTTTGTTAAGGGCTGATTAACATACAATGGAAATTAAGATTGCAGAGTCAATAGAGCTCACAAAGAAGGTGTGTAAGACAATCTTTCCTGGCCTTTGCAGGGCAGTACAGCCAGAATTATGTTAGGCTGTTGGACCTAATGATTATTTAGGATGGAGCTGCACATTAGCCCCCCCTCATCTAAATACTGGCCAATGTCCAAAGGAAGCATGCTGATCTTCCCACTCTTTCACTCTGCTCTAAGCCATGGGATTCCCCCTTCTCGTGAGCAGGATCATGTGGCCGCACAACAGTGCTCGTTTTGTTGCTCTGAGAGAGACTGACTTTCTGGAGAGCAAAGGACTAGCTGTGTTCTGACACACTCCATGCTGTGTAATCGACAGCCGGCTGAACATGAGCTAGCAGTGTGCCCAGGTGGCCAAGAAGGCCAACAGCCTTCTGGCTTGTATCAGGAATAGTGTGGCCAGCAGGAGTAAGGAGGTGATCGTGCCCCTGTACTCGGCACTGGTGAGGCCACACCTCAAGTGCTGTGTTCAGTTATGGGCCCCTCGCTACAAGAAGGAATTGAGGTGCTGGAGGGTGTCCAGAGAAAGGCAACGAGGCTGGTGAGGGGTCTAGAGAACAAGTCTTATGAGAAGCGGCTGAAGGAACTGCAGCTGTTTAGCCTGGAGAAGAGAAGGCTGAGGTGGGACCTTATCACTCTCTACAACTACCTGAAAGGAGGTTGTAGTGAGGCAGGTGTTGGTCTGTTCTCCAAGGTAACTAGTAATAAGATGAGAGACAATGGCCTCAAGTTGCGTCAGGGGAGGTTTAGATTAGATATTAGGAAAAATTTACTGAAAGAGTGGTCAGACATTGGAATAGGTTGCCCAGGGAAGTGGTGGAGTCACAATCCCTGGAGATGTTAAAAAAAACGTGCAGATGTGGCACTTCAGGATATGGTTTAGTAGGCATGATGTTGTTGGGCGGATGGTTGGACCTGATGATCTTAGAGGTCTTTTCCAACCTATGATTCTATGATTCTATGATGTGGTGAGATTGTGCAGGTGAAGGAAAGGAAGGGCTGCCCCAGGAGCGGCCATCTGCAGTCAGGTCAGATCAGGCACAAGGCAAAGCCCCGTTAAACTTGTATCAGTGCCGGTCTTGCTTGTCTTTGCCTGACCCCTGTAGAGACCTAAACTGGAAAAGGTATGTCCAATGGTTTGAAAGGCCATTTTATGACACATTTTCTCCCTAAAACTGCTGTGTGGGACTGGGTGAGCACAAGGGACAAGCAGGAGAACTTTGGCAGCACTGACTCGGATCTGTTTAAACTGCTCTGGAACCACACCCTCCTGCTCAACCTGTGACAAATCAGCCTGGGTTCCTCTTCGTCTGTGAGACCACTACACTCCAAAATGCTGCAGAGTCCCCTACATTCTTTTGCACTTCTCACAGTTTAACAGCCACATTTTAAGAAAGTAATTTTCCTGTGTCGCGACACAGTGCCAAAACAGAGGAGCTGCAACAACAGTCCCTCGGATCCATCTGTCTTTATGAAGAGCAGACAAAATTCTTAATATCTCATTCTGCAAACCCTTAAGCATGCATTTAGTTTTACTACTGCCACATGACTCCATTGGTTCTGCCACACAGCTATTTGCAGGACCAATGTCTTATATTACTTTTTATTTTTAAGTTGTCGCTGTGGGCTCCCGTAAATCCCAATTTTCTTTCTCTCTTATATGCATAATCGTCTGTGAAAACTTCTTCTCTAACAGGTGCTTTTTTTTCATATTTTATAGAAGACAATATGTCTTGTTAGAGATAAGTTTCAGCAAATTCACTGAGCAAGGTAAGGAAAATAAGATGCTATAAAAGACTTCCTTTTCTGTGTGCTTGTGCATAAATAAAGGACAGTTCTGTGTATGAAAATTTCTGGTGTTATTTCTCTCTTAAAGGTGTTTAACATGCTTTTTTCTCCCACTAATGCATACATGTATGTGTAACCTTTTTTTCATATGAAATACTAAGTTATTGAAAAAGCATTTTTGCTTGTGAGCAAAATGAAGTTTCTGCCAAATTCTCATACCAATAACTGCACTACAGGAAAAATTTTTTGAGACAGGGTCCATAATCTACAGTGAGGTTCAGACCCTGACTTGAAACACTCTTGCTCTACAAACTGGCAGGTTTTTGCATTGGTGGACTGTGGAAGACAGGACAATGCTGTGATAAAGTGAGGCACTGAGGCTGGATTCCCATTCAGATTACCACTTAGGTCTCTCCTTTCCATGGTGGTGAGCGAGACAAATAAGTTTGCTGGAGACTTCACTTGTTCATATTTTCATCTAAATGTCTACCTATCAAAAGTAACTCCACTAATGTTTCAAAAAACAGCGATTAAAATCAGAGTTATAGTTTTATGTGGATCTACGAGAGTAGAGCCTTATAAAAAGATCCTACTATAAGGAGGGTTGGATCAAACTTTTGAAAATTGCACCCATTGTAAGAACCCTTCCATTTTAATTTCTAGAGTTTTAATCTCAGTGTTCTATAAAAAATTCTGAATATAACAAAAAACCCTAAACAGATATCAAAGACAAACCCAACCTATCTGGGCTGTTTCTCTTTCTGTAGTACGGAATATTGCCAGTAATACTCGTCTCCTCTCAATAGCTTGGGGACATTTCCTAGACTTCTCCTCTCATCAAAAGAAAATCTTTCCAATTACACTTATAAAAGCAGGCATTAGTGTTGCGCAAACATTCACACAGCCCATTTTTGCACTACCATGTTTCCACATTTGATAGTTGTAGTTAGAAATTGTCTCAGATAGACCTTTTTAAGGACTACACAACTTCCTTTTACAGTACATAAACGTACAAAGCATTCTTAGGTGGCTTGCTGTTTCATGGATGTTACCTTAATTCGTGGTGTTACACTAAAAATAACAAGTCTATTGTTCTGAATGAGCTGTTCCAACAGCAGCAAAGCTTACCTGTCACGTTCACGTAAACAGTGGTAAAGGAAGCTAAAGGAGTCATTGCTACGTTTTGTGCCCGGACTGTCAGGGTGAAAAATTTAGTTGTCTCAAAGTCAAGTGGTTCAGCGACTAGAAGAGAAGCAGATCCATCAGCTCTGTTTGGCTTCAGATAGAAACGAACTGGCATGTTAGTCTCTGGAACTTGACCCTCCTCCAGATTATACGTAACCCTGGGATCACCAAGAGGGGATGTGGCTTTGATGGTCTGAAGAAGAAAAGAGCCACCACATATGTTCATGAAGCACAGGGTTGCAAGTGTTAAATGTTCAGTTTGATGGCAAGAACACACGTGCACGTTGCACGTACATTCTCCAAGAACATACATGCATCTACGTTCTCCAAGAACATACATGCCTGTATGACTTGGATAACAGACAAAAGAGAAACAGTTTACAGAGCTGAGTTTCATTTTACGATGTTTAGGTTTGATGCAGGTCTTTAATCCGCAGTAAATTTACCTGCCTGCAAATGTGCCAGGCAACAACTGCATCACTGGCTAAAGGAAATCCCTCCTCTCTCCTCCTTCCAAAACTAAAGCAATCCAGAAAGAAACCATTTCTCCACTGAGTAGTACATTTTACCAGGCAAGGTACAGACAAAACCCAAATTGTTTGCAAGTATTTGGATATTAAACGCAGAAGGATGAAGGCAGGGATTATCTGGCAATTCACAGAAGGGACTATCCTTAAAGAATAAGTCTGTGCCGGTTAAAAAGCAATTGGTATGGCTTAGAAGAGCCCAAAGCAAGCTACAGACATTCCATGCTGTATGGCTAAACTGAGAAAAGCTGTAGGAAAGATGCAGGCAGGCAGCACAGTCCACTGAGGATGGAGGAGTGAGGAGTTGGCCCTTGGTGGAACCCCCATGGGTCTTGCTTCTCCTTCCAAGCTGCTGCCTGCGGGAGCACGCCCTGGCGGACTTTGGTGTGAGAAGTCACAGAGAAAACTGCTGCCAGCTGAAACGCCGGTCTGTTCTTCAGCTGGCACCCCTGACAAACACCAGCGGGGTACACAGCTGTGAAGGCTGATAAGGAAACAGCAGAACACAGCAAGGCTGCAGAGTGGGCATCCACGTACTTCTGACATGGAAACACAGCACCACAGAGGAAAAAGTTGAAATGAAAAGAAGAGGCAGGGAAGTAACTGCACTTTTAACATACCACTATCTTGGTGTCACGAATGGTGTTTTCGGGGATGGTCACCCGGTATCTGCTCTGCTCCCACCGGGGCGGCTGGCTGAGTGCATTAGTGACAGTCACTGTCAGCTCCACGGTGCTGCTTCTGTTCCCTCCATCTGTCGCCACAATATAGCGGCTAATGCGTGTTGTCTACGAAACAAAGAAGATCAAGGATATTTGCAAACCATTTTGTACAAATCAGGAGATTGCAATTAACCCTCTGCGATGGGTTTGAGGGGCGGAGGTCGCTCTGTTGCAAGCAGGGAGTCATGTTACCTGGGACAGCAGGCGGTTCACATATACCCAGCCCGTGCTGGGGTTGATCTGGAAATATTCCAGCTGATGCTCTAACATTGAGTATGTGACAGCAGCATTCACGCCTTGGTCATTGTCATGAGCTGCAACACGCAGGAAGCTTGTCCCCACCGGAGTGTCTTCGCTGAGGAAGTCTTTGAAAAGACAAAGGGAGCGTCAGCAGGTCTTGCTCTGATTTACCAGGCTGTGCGTAGTAGAAATACTCCTGCAAAACCTTGTAGTCCCCTTCCTGGGAGATTAAATGTTTCTGTAATGAGGCAGGCTATAAAGTTGTTCAGCCTGAAGAAGAGAAGGCTGAGAGGGGACCTTATGAATGCCTATAAATATCTCTAGGGTGGGTGTCAGGAGGATGGGGCCAGACTCTTTTCAGTGGTGGCCGGCGACAGGACAAGGGGCAACGGGCACAAACTGAAGCACAGCAAGTTCCAGCTGAACATGAGGAAGAACTTCTTCACTCAGAGGGTGACGGAGCACTGGCACAGGCTGCCCAGGGAGGTCGTGGAGTCTCCTTCTCTGGAGATATTCAAGACCCGCCTGAACGCGGTCCTGTGCAGCCTGCTGTAGGTGACCCTGCTTCGGCAGGGGGGTTGGACTAGATGACCCACAGAGGTCCCTTCCAACCCCGAAGATTCTGTGATGCTGTGAAACACCCGCTGAGAAGCCACTGCTGTTCTCCAGCAAGGACTTTCAACGCCCATCGCAGACGCACGAGTGGGAGCAGTCCGACTCCACTTCAGAGTTGTATTCCCAAAAGGGAAGGCTACGTCCATGTCTGCCTAGGGATGCCTATAGGAACAAACTGCTGTGCAAACACAGTATGCGTGAATTTTGGGCCTCCCATGTGTGATGTGGGTGTGACAAGGCAGCCGCAGCTCAGCCAGCTCCTGCCGGCACACAAAAATGAAGCCCTGCCACCACACCACCCAGTCCTCTTGGAGCGTGAGACAACAGTGAGAGCATGCAGGGGTGTTTCGGGCATGGTGCAGCTTTGATCTGGCTCTGAAACACATCTTTAAATGCCTTCCCGCTGTTGTAATGAAAACTCAGAAATATGAAATCATAGGCTGTATAATAGGATTTATGATGCTAACATTAAGGGTCTGAATATTCTATTGTGAAGGTCTCCTAGTGCTTTTCCCTTAAAATCATTACGATAAAGGCTTTCTCATCATTTGAATAGCTTCTTATATACCTTACTAAGAATACTTCTATCATAAACTTTACCGCTTCAGTTTTTAAGCTTTCTGTTGGTTTCTCAGCTGTAGACTTTATCAGACATTCTCCCCACTTATTTATTGCCTCTGGGTCATTCTATATTTTTACATCAGTTTTTTTTACAGTAAGATTCTTCCAAAGATACGCACAGACAGGGTAACACAATAACCTTCATCCTGGAGCTTGACCTTTTGTCTAACGATCCCTAGCCATTAAAATGGTTTCACGGTTTGAGTGAAGCAAGCTTCTCTGTCAGCACCTGAATTTGAAGGCATAGCAATGATATCCACACATGGTTTTAATCAGTCCAATACCAGGAGGGAAAAAAAAAAGGCAGCATATAGTGTGATCTCCAAACCCGACTGCCAGGTCAGATTTCTGTTTCTGGAGTCAGATTTATTTTGTTTTAAAAATGTCAGGGGGTGCCAGGAAGCAATGGGCCATTTCTGGCTCCATAAAAAAGCCCCTAAGCTATATCTTGATTGAAATCATAGCCAGCAACATATACCGATTATTTGTTAGTTTTCACACAAGCTGTATTATGTGGATTAAAAGGCTTTCCTTTCCCAGTAGGCATCCTGGTGGAAGCTTTTTTAAGAAAGTGCGAGGGACTCCAATCACATAACGTTTCTATGCGCAGTCCAGGCTGTATTTTCAGGAATTTCAAGATTTGACAGATGCCTTTTCAAAATGTAGCTTGCTTCCAGCGAGTCATAAGGGTTCAATACGGACCACATTCTACCAAAAGACACTGTGCCCGAGGAGCAGCGCTATGCTACAGCCTCCTCTGCCAGGTTTAAGCTCTGTCTCCTTGGAGCTCAGTTACAGTAGTAAATAGTTGCTGTCCCACCTGAACGAGAAGAGGGGGCGAGAGGTCCATCTCAACTCCAAAACATGGAAATACTGAGCAGCCTGACAACTGTTTTACTCATTTCGGTTGTAAACTAACTGCTGGTGTTTACCTCACTCTGACGTCTTGAGACATCCCAGATTTTGGGGTTGCTAGCTCCTTCAGAGCACTGAACACATGCTGGAGGGGGAAGAGATTTGTCTTGCTGGGCTTTCAGATCTCCCTTGTTGTTAAAGAAAAATAACCTTTGTAGATTATGGAGTGACTTCTTACCATGGGTGTTTTCAATCTGACAGCACGTGGGCTGTGTCCGTGGTGTCGGTGTGTGCAGGAGCAGGGAAGTCACCCAGCCGACCTCACCATTCCAAGCCAACGCAGCGAGCGCTCTATGACCCCTCCGTGGCAGGCTCTTCAGATTCGAAACACAAAACAAAGCTGAAAGTCTGCTAGAGCCAAAGCGCGGGGTAAGAAATTGTGTCCCTTCACTTTCTGAAACACGACAGACGAAGTCCCGAACACAAAGCCTCTATACAGGGCGCACCAGTACGCACCGCCAGCTACAGAAAGGACAGCCATCGGTGGAGCAAGAGGGAACAGTTGTGTAACTGCACACGTCCCACCCTGTGCAAGCCAGTAATGAGAACCTATGTAGGTGCTCGCAAGTGTGCATGAACAGAGGCAGACATGGAAGGGAAAGAGAGCTACAGCCCTCCCAATCCTTTCCCACTACCCCCAGGCCTCCTGCGCTCAGGCTACGCGCTGTTCCTCTGTCTTCTGGTGGCACAGTCAGTGTTTCCAGGATGTCACACGTCCCAGAAGAAAATGCAGATGAGGAAAGGGTGGGTTAACAGCTCCTGCCTCTGTGTAAGAGTCTTGTCTGAACTCCAGGTCCCAATCCCACAACTACACTTGTGCAGAGCCCAGAACAGCAAGGCTTTGAGAGACTGAGGCAACCTGCCAGATGCCTAAAGAAGGTGCTAACTGCTTTCTGTAGGTAAATAGGACAACTCGCAGAAGTTGTGCAAACCTCTTTGCGATGTACAGTCCACGTACCAAGTGTGTATGCAATGGGAGAAAAACCCGTATCTTCGCAGCGGCAGCTACGGTGTCCCCACAGAAGAGACGGCAGCCCCACACACATCACTGCTACGAGCGCGACCGAGCAACAGGTGGGATTCACAAAGTTACTGTACTCTGCGCTCAGTTTATTTCAGTATTTCAACCCTGTACATGAATACCTTGTCTTCCTAGGACTACAGCTGCAAGAAACAGTGCTCTAAGCTACCATCTGACCTCCTCTTTTTTTTTTTTTTTAAGTGCCAAATAAAGCTTTGCTTTTCTTGACGAAAACAAAACCCCAGGACACACACTTCACTGGAGAAGCAGCACCTGTGAAACGCAGAAGTCCATTCATGACTTTTACATAAGAGATGGCAATTAATAAGGGTCTAATAGTTTTGGTTTTGAATTAATGAGAGGATTAAAGGTTTGGCACATGTTCCACAATATTGATTGCTATGTCACCCACTGTTAATTGTATTTAGTAAGAGGCAGGAGGAGAAATGAGGAGCAAACCAAAGTTAATTCTGTTTGGTGTTAGACAGTTCACCAGGTTTCTTCAGATAAAATACGGATGCTCAAAGCCTCCCACTGTTTCATCATCTTCCTGTAAAATAAGCAGCCAGAAAAAGATCCCAAGTGTGCTACGGTACAAAGTTACGAGACGGTTTTGATTTTAAAAGTAGCTTAAAGGAACGTCGAAATGACCTTGTCCCACTTGATCATCGACTTCCTTTCTCCCCGAGGCTCACCTCTTGTCAATACATTATCAGTGCACAGACAGTGGTAAAAACATGTTGTACAGTACCAGACTGGAGAGGGCAACACGATTAATCGTTTGTACAGCACTGGTTGTTTGCTTTCATTATAAATAAGCAAACCAGTCAAGCAACACGTCACCTTTCCAACTCCAGCTGGAATGAGAAGTCCTGCTTCCATTGTCTGGTGATCTGCTTTAAGTTAGCACCTAGAAATAGCGTGCAGCCTCAATGTCACGTTAAATGTCTCTCACGTGCGTAACACAGCCCATTCCCACAAGCAGGAGTCTCTCAGGCAGGCGGCTTGGGGACCCTCCGCTGGCACACAGCGCGGGATGGCGAAGGAGACCACAGCCCCCAGCACGCCTCAGCACCTTTGTTTTCCTCCCAGCCCTGTCTTTTGCATTTTGGGACTGTTAGGCTGTAAAAATTCGTTTACAGAAAACTGTAAATATTCCCCCCTCCTGAAATTGTTATAAACATCTAAGAAAAAAAAAAATCACATCGAAATACAAGCCAATGACAATGGGTAACATTACCAGAGACCTGAGCTACAGCTGCAAACACGCTACCAAACCTGCTCTGAGCCGGACAAACGGAGCGTGCGGAAAGGCCAGCTCTGGTCACCGCACCTTCAAGCTTAACGTGGGGTTCAGGCAGTTTCACCAGCGCAGCCGCTCTCCCTGCTGCTGTCGGGAGCAGCACACGGACAGCACACAAGCTGTTGGCGCGCTGAGGATTTACACCGCCGCATAACGATATTTCCACTTTGTTCTCTACGCTGAGTCCTGTGATTCCGGATTCAGGGTGGGGGTTTTTTTATATTTCACTTGTCCTAAGGCCGCTGGCATCTACCGCTGGCTTCTTTGCCCTCCCGCGCCCCGGGGGCTTCCATCACCGCTCGGGTGGGCTTCGGCGGCCGCGGGAGGATCTCCAAGCGCGGCGGCCTGCAGCTGCGGGTCCGTCAGGCGCATCCCCGGGGCAACCTCACCTCTCCCTCTCCCGGTCCCGCAGGACGACGGCGAGCTGAAGGGGTTCTCCGGTCACCCCACCGCTCCGTGAACAACCCCCCCGCCGCTCCAAGACAAGCTGTCCGTTGCGGGGTGTGCTCCCTTTCCTGACAAGGTTCAGGTGGTCGCTGACCCGTGAGCAGACACCCCCGGTCCCGCACAGACCCCCCCGGTCCCGCAGAAGCCAGCCCGCTGTGACCGGCGCCCCACGCCAGGCAGCGCGACCGCAGCACCCGTGGTTTCGGGGGTTCCCTCATGACCTCCGCACCGGAGCAGAGCCGCCGGGCCCCACGCCGCCGAGCCCAGCCCCCGGCCCGGCTCCCTACCTCGTCCGCCGCCGCCGTGCACCTTGACCAGCACCTCGGCCCGGCC
>Ga0065711_1001267_pt1 | contig 51553 bp, 82 predicted proteins | sample Hoacrofraction12_FD_59098 | JGI IMG/M metagenome (GOLD analysis project Ga0065711, IMG submission 59098) | Hoatzin crop microbial communities from Cojedes, Venezuela - Epithelial fraction 12 v2 (version 2) | ecosystem: Host-associated > Birds > Digestive system > Esophagus > Crop | place... | reverse complement strand
GCTGGTTCCAGGCAGCGTGCCCCTCGGTGTCACCCTCGGTGTCACCCTTGGTGTCACCCTGCGCGGGGCTGAAGGCTGGTTCCAGGCAGCGTGCCCCTCGGTGTCACCCTCGGTGTCACCCTGCGCGGGGCTGAAGGCTGGTTCCAGGCAGCATGCCCCTTGGTGTCACCCTTGGTGTCACCCTGCGTGGCTTGGCAGATGCACAGCCCATGTCCCCAAGGGCTCTCCCCCCCCCCAAGCCCTGCCTGCGGGGTGCAGGATGGGTGAGTTGGGGTGCCCAGCCCCACACCGGGGGCTCACATGCGCAGGGCAGAAGTGGCCGAGGGCAGCTGGGCACAACCCCTCGCTGGGACGCAGCTCTGCTGGCCTCTGGGAGGGGGGCACGGCGGCTGGTGGGCAGGGGACGGGCAGGGGCGGCGTGGGGCAGAAGGGCAGGCAGCGTGCGTGTGTGTGTGTGTGTGCCTGCACATTTCTCAAGAAGCGGCAGCCAAGGGGGGGTCACTGCCCCTGGCCAGGGCTGGGGGTACCCCCAGTTATGCACGGAGCCAAGCCCACCCCTCTCACCCATGCAGTCTTTTTGGGCAGGGCTTCCTATGGCCCAAAGGGGCTGGCGCCTGCTTGCTCCGTCCCTCACCCTGCGGCAGGTGACCCAGGCCACTACCGTGCTTTGGATGCGAGTGACTTCGTGCCAGCGTCGGGACGTGCCCAGACATCGCCAGGCATCCGGCTGCCCGTGCCTCCCCGGGCACGCGGCCTCGGAGGGAGCGCGCTGAGCCTACCTGGGCGCTGGCTCTGCCCTGGCTGCCGGCATCCAGGGCGCTGCCGCCCAGCCCGCGGGCGTCGGGGCGGCACCCTGCGATGCCCGGGCACAGCGGCAATGCCACGCAGCTGGTTCCTGATCCGCCCAGGGCACGCGGCCCTTGCCACCGCCTCGCCCGCTGGGTCTGGCCAAAATCGAGGTCCCCAGCACAGCCCTGTCCCAAGCTGGCCGCTCTGCCGTCGCTTGCCTGCCGCCAGCCCGGCAAGGGGAGGGCAAAGCCGTGCCATGGGGTGCCATGCCCACACGCGCCTCGTGTGCCCTGCCTGGGGAAACCCGTGACAGAGGATGTATCGCGATCCTGTGTCGGGATATGGCCGCTGTGCCCCCTGAGCAGCCATGCTGCCGGCTCTGCTGCCTTGCTCCCAAGCGCCGGCGTCAAGGGGTGGAGATGTTCCGCAGAGCCTGGTGACCCTGTGGGGCTCTCCGTTTCCAAACCCCCCAGTTCTTGGTGCCGAGGAGTGTTGGGAACACGGCCCCTTTGGTAAGCAGGCAGCACAGGAGAGCACTGCCTGCCTCCCTGCCTGCACCGCTGCCTGCTCCTGCCTGGAGCAGAAGCTGCTGCCCTCTCCTGCTCCCAGGCAGAAACGCTGCTGGGTGTCCTGGCAGTCCTGCCCTGGCTCTAGGATGGGCTTTTCTTCTCCAGCATCCTGGGTGCAGGATCGATCCCCCTACCACACTCCCTGTTTTCATCCTTGCTCCGTGAAGAGGCTGTGGCATCGCTGTTGGACCAAGGGTCCTGCAGCTGCAGGGACCGCGTCTGCCACCACCCTGCTGCTGTCACCTCCCCTGGGTCATGCGTTGTCGTGAACCTTGCAGGTGTCACCAGAGGGTGCTGGGCTCTCCCCAGCCTGGTGATGAGCATCGGCCCTGGCAGAGCTGAGGGTAACTCAGCCCCCAGCGCAAGAACCCGCAGCGCCCGGTCACGAATGCGTCTGTGGCAGCGGTCACTCCCAGGCACAGGATGAGGACCACCACCCCATGCGTGGGCACTGCCAGGCTGGAGCCTCCGTGTCCCTGTGCCAGCCCCAGCCCCCCGATCCCCGCAAGCCTGGAGCCTCGCTGTGCCCTCCCGCGCCGGCCGCAGCCCTCCCCGCGGCCCGGACCACCTGGGATGTGCGGGTTGGAGTGCGATGGGGTGTCTCCACTGGCCAGCATCTGCCCAGATGTTCTTGGCCATGATGTGGTGGCCGAGGATGTGGAAGACTCCGCCGCTGCTGCCCAGGTCCAGCCAATGTCCAAGCGCTCTCCATCCATGGTGAAGCCCAGAGCTCCTTGGCCTCACGGGGACGGTTTCTTCTGCTAACGAAGCAGAGATGGACGGTTAATGACGCTCCTGAGGCTTAGATTTCAGAGGTCATTGTTATCCAGGTGCTTGTAACGCAATCTCCCAAGCTTGGCTTCCCGGCAGCCGCCTGTCCCTGAAAGGTGAGCCCCTTCCCACTGCCGCAGCCACCGGCAGCCGTCGGGACCTGGCTGGGGACCTGCTGGTGGCTTGGACCCCCGATGCTCCCCATGGGACTGCCGCAGCCCCCCGGGACAGCACAGCCCTGCTGCCACCTCCTCTGAGGCCCTGGGGAACATCTCAGGACAGGTACGGATGGGGGAATTGGGAGGTGGGGAGAAGAGGGGTACCCACGGACACCAAAATGCTTGAGGTCACCCACAGAGAGGAAGCAGGGTCTTAGTGGCCTCCAGGAGAGGTTTGCAAATATGCTGGTGGGTACCAGACCCCACCTGAGATGAGGCTGGATCCCTCCACTCCTCCCCACCAGCCTGCATGCCCATCCCTGGCTGCTGACAGCCATGCCATGGCAGCCTGGCACAGCCCAGGTCTGGCGAGGAGCAGAGCTGGGGCACTGCCTGGTCCTCTGGACACAGCTCCCATGCCCACCGGGCCGACACACTTCTACCCACCCCGTATTGCCCACCAATGCAGAGCCCAGGCAGGCTGCTGAGATCCAGCCAGCCCCGATCCCTCACGGGACGAAAGGGGCATTTGGCTGAGCTCCTGGCAGAGATACAGGGTGGCACCAGGGAAAACGCATCCCCTTGGATGCAGGCAGAGCCGTCTGCAGTGGCAGGGTCCTGTTTTTCTAGGCAGGGCTGCCCACGGGGCAGGCATGCAGCAGGTAGGGGTGTTGGGCAGGGAGCCTGATGCCCCTGGGAACCCACCACAGGTCTCAGGTTCCCCACATCTCCCACACATCAGAGGCACTCAGAGGTGACATCCCACACCGGGGCCGTGGGTCTGACGGCTCCTCTCACCCTCCGTTCCCCAGTATGTCCCAGGCCAGCGGCAGCCCCCGGGCAGAGGAAGCGGGACCGTGTGTCGGGGAGCACTCGCGCACCCCGAGCCGGGGCAGCCAGCGGGTTGAGTGCATCATCTGCTACTCCTCCTACGACCTGTGCGGCCGGCTGCCGCGCCGGCTCTACTGCGGCCATACCTTCTGCCAAGCCTGCCTGAAACGCCTCGATGCCATCACCAACGAGCAGCGCTGGATCCCCTGCCCGCAGTGCCGCCAAAATACGCCCACACCACGCGGCGGCATCGCCATGCTCGACCTCGACCTGGCCACCTTCCTTGCCATCAAGGCTGACAAGGAGCATCCCCGGGTGGCCGGCAGGTCCCAGCCCGACTTGGCCACCAAGGGCTGGTGCAAAGAGCAGGCGGTCACTCAGCAGCCGGAGGGGCTGTGCCAAGATGCGGTGCCTCCAGCGCCGTTCCCCCGGCACGGGTGCTGCCGGCCATGCCTGTGCTGTGGGGTGACGGCGGCCTTCGAGAGCTGAGCGTGAGGAGGGGGCTGCCGGCGGTGCGCGGGCAGCTGAGCTCCTGGGGTGCAGAATGGGACCGTTTATGAGGACCCCACCCCATGGCTTGACCAAGGAGTGTGTGGACAGGAGCGGTGGGGCTGTGCTGGCAGCCTGGGGAGGTCTACAGCTTGCTCGGGGCTTGCTGTCCATTCTGCTGGGGTTTGGGGTGTGGTGCAGGGGGGTGAGGATGCCGCCACCCCCTCACCCTGCCCACCCGCCCCTCTGACAACTCAGAAGCCTGGTCCAGCCGTCACGGATGTTCCCTGGTTCCCGGCCAAGGGCTTGCTCACACCCGGCTTCTCCACGCCTGTGGCTCTGCAGCAGGGACCCCCCCGCCCAGCATCCCCCAGGCAGGGGACACGGGAGCCTGGCACGCCACGCAGCGATGCTCCGGGGAGCGCATCCAGCACCCCGAAAGCTTCGCACCTATTAAACAGAGCTCGGTTGGCCCTGCTGGCCTGCACGTCTTGGTCGCATTTGTCCATAAGCCTCAGGCTAGCCCGGGGCAAGCCCTGCCTAGGGCGGTGGGGCAGGATGCGGAGAAGAGACTCGTCCTGCCGGATTGCTTTCCTTTAGTGTTTGCTCTGTTGGCTGTTTGCATGAGAAATCTGGGCGTTGGGGTAGCTGGACAGCTGAAACCAAGGATGACGGAGTTGTTAGGAGGCCACAACACGCTGGTCCAGCTCTTTGGATTTTACTGTTCACCGCCTACTTTGCTCCAGTATGGGAGGAGAGCTGAGTCCCCTGCTTGCCTTGTGCTCTGTGGCTCCTGCCAGGTTTGGTTTCTCCTTCCTGACCCCCTGCCCACCTCCCTGCCTGCACCCCCTTGCACATCCCCTACACGAGCCCCCCTGATGTTCTTCCAGGTCACGCCTTCGCTGCCAGCGTGGCTTTCCAAAACAGAGGGTGGAAGGGCGAGAGCCCGGACGGCTGGGTGTGGGTTTAACAGACGCCATACGGGGAGGACTGGGGTGCACTGGTGTGAGGCTAATACAGCTGCTGGGCAGGGCTTGCCTGGGAAGCTCGTGCGTTTCTTCCTCAGAGCCCATTTTCTGCACCTGCTTCCCTTGTGGTTTATGAGCTCTCACCATATCCCAGCACCAGGCACCTCTGGCTGCCCCCCAGGGTTCAGCAGGGGACCCCAGCCTGCACCTCCCTGGGGCCAGCAGCCACCCCGTGCTCCCTGGGCAGTCCTGGTGCTTGGCTGCACCTCCCTGGGGCCAGCAGCCACCCCGTGCCCCCTGGGCAGTCCTGGTGCTTAGCTGTCCCCTGTGCTGGGTGCTATGCGCAGCACTCACCCCACGCACAGCACCCACCGTGTGCACAGCACCCGCACTGCACACAGCATCCACGGTGTACAGAGCATCCAGACCGTGCACAGCACCCAACCCATGCACAGGACCCACCCCATGCATGACACCCACACCGTGCACAGCGCCCGTGCACAATTCTGCCACTTGGTGTCACCTGCCATTAAAAAGTCAGAGCTGAGACGTCCCCAGCAAAGCCCAACCCGGGGAACTCCAGCCGTGGGAGTGGGAGCACCAGGGATGTCCCAGGGCGGCTTGGGATGTCCCAGCATGGTTCAGGGACTCCATGAGACAGGCATCTGCCTACCCCGGATCTTTAATTACATGGAAACATGCAATAAATTAGAACCTTCCAGGATGGGATAAAAGCTAACACAGAGTCTTAAGGCACCTTCCCCTCTATCTTCATTTATCCCCAAATACTCCACGGTGGGTGGTGGGAAGAGTCTGGGCATGGCCCATCCCTACCCCAGGCACGGCTCCGTGCAAAGGTGCCAGCAGGACTCTGTGCTCAGCCCAGCACCTTGGGTCCCAGCTTCCAGCAGTGGAGGGGGACAAAGACCCATGGCTCCCTGTCCCTAGCCCCAGGTCCTTGCCTCTGTGCTCCCACCCCTCTGCACTGCATCCCCCCAGCACCAGACCCCAGCTGTGAAGCTTGGCCCTTCCCATGCACCCCTGTGCACGTCCCTGCTGCTCCCGGCCGGTGGCCGGACTCTGAAGGACTTTATCTGCCCCTCCATCACTCCGTCGTGGGAACGGTCTTGGCGTGCTGGCCGGGCTTTCTGATTTACTCCCCTTGGCCAGAGCTGGTGTTGAGCCCCATGGCTCGGGGGACCCAAGCGTCCTTGCAGAACGGGCTCTCGGCGCAGCCTCTCCTGGAGCTGGACCGGGCTGCAGGAGCAGGCATCGCAGCGGGGGAGCAGGGACCTGGGCTGGGGATGGGGACGTGGGCTCTTCCTGCAGGGTGCTGGGTCCCCCTGCTCCAGGGAAGGGGACAGTGACAGGAGTGACAGGACCCATGCTCTGCTGAGCACTGGCAGCGTGCATGAAGGGACAGTGGTGGCACCGCGGGGGTGCAGGACCCCGCAGGGTCACCAGCCTGCGATCGCAGCGGGGTGCAGCCAGCGCATGCGAAACAGGAGAGGGATCAGGCACAGCCAGCACCAGCCCTGCGCTTGGCTGCTGGCCCTGGCAGGCAGGACACTGGGGACACCTCTCCTGCCACATACTACGGGAGAGTGCAGCGGGGTGACAGCGAGGGGCTGGCAGCAGAGCTGGGATGGGTTGCAGCCTCCTGCGCTCTCTGAGCACAAAATCTGGAAATGGCCTTGTTTTTCACACTTTTTTTCCCCCCCAAAGAATTTTATGCTTCTCACCTGATCCCAGGTGGCCGCAGGCAGTGTGTAATGCAGCCCCCGGGGAGGAAGAGCGTTTTGGGACAGCGGTCCCTAAAATTTCAGGTCCCCGTATAGCCCCAGCTGCTGGCGGGGTGAGCTGGTGCTGCAGCTCCACGTGGCTGCGGGTTTGTGCCCCGCTTCGGGGCTGGGCTGGGCTGGAGGATTCCTCTGAATTATTTCCAGATGGGGATTAAAGCAGCAAACCGAGTTTGCTGCAGGATAGATAAACAAACCAAAGCTCCTCTGGATGCTATTAATAAACTGCCTTCCTGCTGCTTCTGCCCCGGATTTGGGAACATCCTGGTCCTGGCCTGGGCTGCCCTGCCAGCCCTTTGGCTGTGGGGCAGAGGTGCCAGGGATCCCTCCGGGACCGGGACCGCCGAGGTCCCAGATGAGACGGGAGTTGTGAGGGTGCGAGTGGAGGACTCTGTCTGCTCCGGGTCCCCGCTCCGGGCTGCCGGTGGGATGGGGTGCTGCCGGCCATGTCTGCCAGGGACGGTGGGTGCCAGGAGGTGACATCTCTCCTCTCCAGCCTTCTGCTGTGGGGCTACAGGCAGCTTTGAAACCAGAGCAGGTGTAAACAGGGTGGAGGCAGACTTTGAGCCCTCTTGTACAGGTACTGCTGTGCCAGGGCAAGGGTAAGCAAGTTTTGGGCGGCTGCAGCCTGTCAAGGTCACCTTTCCCATGCCTGCTCATGTGGGGGGTCCCAGGTGTCCCCCAGCTTGCCTGCAGATGTGCCAGCCTGCTGGGGAGGAGGAGGGTGGTCCGTGGGACTCGCATCCCAACCTTCCTTGTTTTGGCAGGGCTTGCGATTCCTGCCAGGGGCAAACAGAGCCCGGCCAAGGGCTGGGCTCAGCGGGGTGGCCTGTAGCTCACAGCAGAGCTCCACATTGAGGACCTCTGGGCATGGTGGGCCAGCACAGAAGATGGGGTTAGACCTGCCTGGGATATGATTTAAGCTTTGTCCGACCCCAGCCAACTACAGGGGTCCCAGGTACACATCTCCCTGCAGGTGGCTGGTGAGGCAGCACACCCGTGGGGCATCCCCGTGGGGAGGATGGAGAACAAGGCATGGGTCTGGTTGTGCTTTTTTCCAGCTCTCCAGCCTGCAGCACACACAAGCAGTTAATGCCAGGCCGTGCGGAGCTGGCTGCTTACCTGGCTGGAGCAGTGCCTGGCAGAGGGAGGGACGAGGGCACGGCTCCACACCTTGCCAGGGCAGACATCACTGCAAAAATATTTGCTGAAGAACCTTCAGCTCCACCCCGAGGAAAACTGAGGCCGGGAGCGCAGCCAGCTCCGGGTTCGCAGACGCAGGGTGGCAGCGAGCGGTGCAGGGAGCTGAGCACCTCCACCCGCTCCCCGCGCAGCCGGGCACTGCCCAGCACCTCTGCTCAGCACCGCCGGGCTCACCCAGGGGTGCTGGGCGGCTGGGTAAGGTGGCGGGGACTGGGGATCTTGTCGGGGAGCCCTGGCCGGCTCGGTGGGCAGCCATGGGCTGCTGGAGGGGTCCCAGCATGGTGCTGGTCTGCCTGCTCCTCCTGCGCCCGCTGCCCTCGCCGGGCTGCCCGGCCGCCTGCCGCTGCTCCTCGGGAGAGGTGGACTGCAGCGAGCGTGGCCTCAGCGAGGTGCCACAGAGCCTGCCCGCCAACACCAGCGTGCTGCAGCTCTGCTACAACTTCATCCGTGTGCTGGGGCCGTGGTCCTTCCCTCCTCTGCCAGAGCTGCTGCTGCTCAGCCTGCGCCACAACCACCTGGGGCAAATCCACAGCCACGCGCTGGCGGGGCTCGGGATGCTGCAGGAGCTGGACCTCAGCAACAACCACCTCACTGTGCTGACCCCCGAAACCTTCCTGCCCCTCACCAGCCTGGCCACGCTCAACCTGGGCGGCAACAGGCTGGGGGAGCTGGAACCCGGGGTGCTGCACGCCCTGCCCCAGCTCCGAGCCCTCCTCCTGCGGGACAACCCTTGGGTGTGCAGCTGCGGCATCCTGCCCCTCTGGCGCTGGCTCAGCCAAAACAGGGAAAAAGTGCAAGGTGAGTGCCCGGAGGACCGTGTCGCCAAGCCCCCTGCCCACGCCATGCTGGCTGGTCACACCGTCGGGGCTGAGGCAGGACCCAGCACCCTGGCTGCCAGCCGGCTGTGGGCTCGCGTGGTCGATGCCTGTGGGGGTACGATGAGGTTCCCCAGGACCGTGGCAGCTCCTGTGTCTGCTTGGGTGGATGCATCCCTGGGTCTGGTACCTAGTGCCCACCCTTGGTTCTTGGTCACCAGCAGGGATTGCCGGGACAGGAGGGCCGGGCAATGTCCCAGCGATGGGCACCCAGCACTGTCCACAGAAGTGGCACCAGTCCTGCCACAGAGAGGGCAAGGTGTGCTGGGCAGTGGGCACTGGAGGGGGCAAGAAGAGCCTGAGTGACAGGGTGACCATCACCACTGACCTGGCCAGGATTCAGTGCCTTCAGCCCCTTCCCCAGTGAACATGGGTCTGATCCTGCATTTCTTCCCCTGTGAACCTCTGTGAGAGACAGCTCTGCCAGCGAGGTCTCTCCACTGCCACCCACGGCTGCTTGCTTCCAGCTTGGGTGTGTGCTTGTCACTCGTGCTGGCTGGGACCTTCTGTGGCATCTCCAGGCTGGCTGCTCACTGCTCCTCACATCTGTCCCATGGGAACCTTGCCTGCCCCATCTACTGCCCTGCCCCATCCAGTCCTGCCCCAAACCCATTTTCCAGTGTCCTCTTCAGAACTGCACCCACCTCCCCGTCCCATCCCACTCCCCAGGGCGCAGGATGTAGGTGAGCCCTGAACACTCACTGCTCCCCTTCTTTTTACCCTCCCCAGGGCTATCCTGGTCAACCTGGCCGCTGGCCTCCTGCCCTTGTCCCATCTGTCCCATACAGACCTGCTTCTGTCCTTGACACCTACCTTGTCCCAGCTGCCCACTGTCCCCATCAGCACTGCTTTTCTCTTCCAGAGAAGAGTTCGCTCGTGTGCAGAGTCCCAGAGCAGCTGAACAAGTATCCAGTCATGGCCTTTGAGAATGAATCCTTCAGGCAATGCCAGGAGACCTCACTCTCTCCCCAGCACTACGTCGCCTTCTTGAGCATTGGACTGTTCTCCTTCATGGGCAGCATCTTCTTCTGCACCTTCATGGGCTCCATCATAGTCGTTTTCCACAACCTGCGCAGGGAATCCCACTTCTGGAGGAGACCCCGCATCTGCAGGGACTGCTGAGGCAGGGTGACCAGGCTTTAGCTGTGGTCCATGCCCTCCTCCCAGTGTCTGCACCCCACTGTTGCAAACATTTCGCTGCGGACCAGTCAGAGGGTGCTCTGTTCCTGGAATCTGCTTTTCTTCCTCCTCCCAGAGTCCCCCAGGACGATGCCAAGCTCCCTCTGCCCCTCTGCCTCCAGCTCAGCCCCTCTGCACAGACACGGTGTGGTCTGACTGCAGATGCTCTCTGTGTTTGGGAAAGCTCCCCCAGGCCACCCTTGGACCTGCACATCCCCTTCCCTGGGAGGGCCAGGTGATCCTTCTCCTCCAGGTCACCCTGTCCAGCCCCATCTGCTGCCCAGGGGCCTCAGTGTGCATTTCGGGATGCGCCATGTGCCTCCATGTGCTTTTTGGTGCACCCTGGGAGCCCCTGTGTGCATCTCAGGACACACCATATTCCGCTGGGTGCCTTTCATTGCACCCCAGGAGCCTCCATTTGCCTTTTGGTGTGGCCTAGGAGACTCTGTGTGCCTTTCTGTTTGGCCCAAAGCCCTCCTTGGGCCATTTGGTGCCCCCAGAACTCCCCATCAGTGCCATTCAGTGCCCCCCAGCAGCCTCAGTGTGCCTCTCCATGCCCTCAAGACCCCATGACTTGGCTTTTTGTGCATGCTAACGCCATCCATTTGGTTTTCTGTGTCCTGACAGGCATTGGTTTGCCTTTTGGTGCACCCCAGAGCCCTCCATATGCTTTTTGGTGCACCTGAAGATCTCTGGGTGCTTTTGGGGCACTCCAGAGCCTCCACGGGGCTTTCAGAAAGCCCCAGACCCCTCTGTGTGCTGCCCAAGGACAGGGCAGGTTGAAAAATGTTTCTTTTAATAGTTTTTTTTTTTCATTGAGACAGGGCTGCTGCTGCTGAGAAAGCTCAGCCAACAACCAAGGTTGAGGGTGAGGCTGAGGTTTAGGGTGAGGGTTGGAAAAAGTCAAAGACTCAAGCTCCCATGGATGTAGTTCGGCAAAGGGGCTGCCAAAGGATGGGTGAGGCTGCACGATGGTTCCTCACCCAGTATCTTTTCTCCTAGGCTAAAGCTCATCCAAGGCCCATGTCTAGGGTTAGCTCAGTGATGGAACTAGGGACAAAAAAAGCCCACATGGGTTTACAGCCCAGAGCCTGGAACCCTTGCTGCTGCCTCACCTCCCACAGCCCATAGACGGGGGCTGGGGCTGCCCCTGCATCTCCCCATCCTGAGGCCTCCTGCCCTTCCCTGTGGAAACGCTTCTCCCCTGCATTGCGTGGCAATGCTTAGTGAGTGCACAGGGAGATGGCCTGGAAGGAGCTGGAGCTCTGCTCCAGAGGAAAGCACGAGCTGTGGTGACAAAAGCGTCTCAGGTAGAAGCAACAGCCCTTTCTAAAATGAGCTCTTACCCATTGCAAGGCGATAAGAACCACAATGAGATGACTGTGGTCACCAGCCTCCCTTTGTCTGCTCAGTCTCTTGCCCATGCAAGAGCAGCAGGAGAAGCCAGGGATGTGGCAGGGGTCAGTGCATTCACTGGCAAGCTCTTGGCAAGGGTTGAATAAATTACGCAGAGAGTAAACTAAAAGTCATCTCAGTTGTGGCTTGCTTCCATTTTTACTTTCAAGAGAGAAACCAACCCAGTGTTCTGGGACCTGCATCGCTCCATTCCCACTCAGCCCTTCCTGCGGTGCCTCTCCCCAGCGAGGGGTGGGGGGGCTGTGAGGAGCTGGTGAAAGCAGCAGCTCCTCCAGTGCTACCAGCCCAGCACCCGGGACGGCTGCAGATCCTCTGCTAGGAGAAGCTCCTTGCACGGTACCTTTCCCAGGAGCAATCCCAGCTCTCCCAGACCCTCTCTAGTGACAGCACTCAGTCCTTTCTGAGAAGGCCTGGGCTTCCCATTTGGAGCTAGGATCTTGCTTATCGTCCTGCGTGGACACCCGATCCCCGCTCTTCCTCCCAGATCGTCCTGAGGCTGAGGGCCCCACATAGGTTTGCCTGGTGGTCTCAGAACATGGGGAGCATGCTGTGAATGAGTCCTGTTGCTTCAGTTCAGCCCAGGGGAGCTGTCTCTCTGTTTCGCAAATCCCTCAGGGCACCTCCCTACGGATGGGCTGATGTGCAGGGACTTCCCCAGGTGCCTTCATCCCTGCCGTCGGTCCTCTGTTCCCAAAGGCCAGCTCCTCCGGCTGTGCCCCATGCTGGCTTCCAGGAGCTGGGGAGCACAGCAGTGGCAGTGGACCGCTCTCCCACGGACGGCGGTGGGTGAGAGCCAGCTGGCATGGTGCTGGCATTCAGACGGTTTCAGACCGTCCCTGGCCCCCCGTGGCCAGGCTTGTCCCCCCACACTGGCTGTTCAGGCTGTCCATCAGCCTGGCATCCCGCAATGGTGATGCCCCTTCCCTCCCAGTCTTCCCTGCAGCTCCTGGCCTTTCTCCCCGCTGACCTCTTCATCCCTCCCCATCCCTCCACCTTTCACTGTTCGCAAACCCTGGGTGAGGCTCTGATTCAGCACAGGGCTCCCCGCCAGCTTTGCCAGAAGGCAGAGACGGAAAGAAGCACACGGCACTGGAATAAACCACTTCATGATCCAGTCTAGACTTTACTGAGCTCTTGCAAAAACTTGGTTTTAATGTTACATTGACGTATAAAGTAGGATGGGTCCAGTTTCTCAGCTGGAGAGAGATGAACTTGATGGAGCCACTGCAGTCAGTGGGACGACGCTCACAGACCTCAGCTGCCGTCTGGAGATCCTGCCTGCAAAAGCTGCCGACCCTCAGGGGGAAGCCCCATCTGCTCAGCTGCGGCAAGGAGAAGGAAGTTCATGCCGCTGGGGCTTGGTACCACATTGCAGGTGGGTTTTCCGCCTTCGCAGGAGGAGGGATGCGATGTTGCCCGTGCGTGTGCTGTAGCTGCTCATCACCAGCCTGGCTGGTGCCGGATGCTTCCCCGACGCTTGTGTCTCCACACTCGCTCACAGCACCCATGGGGAGGACACTCAGGGATGCTGGATCATGGGCACATATACTTGAGGGGAGGAAGGCGTGGGGACAAACAGCGTCAGCCTGTCTTGCTTGGTTCCCTTCTCCCGAACTGGGGTCTGGTTTCCACGTCTCCATGTTCAGGCAGATGCAGCCGTGTGAGCTGGGGCTTCAATACTGCTGCAGGAGATGCTGGCAAGCTTGAGCTGCAGGTGAGTGTGGCAGGGAAGCTGCCAGTGCCCGCTGTGGTGCCCTGACACTGCAGCCATGCTAGGCGGCCGCTGCAGACACCACAGCACACGGCAAGCCTTGACCAGCCAGCAGCATCTCTCCTTGCATTGCTGGTGCTGAGGCAGTGTGAGCTTGGCTAAAGGTCAATGCAACCATCCAGAGCCGTTCCCCATGGAGATGTTCCAGGCCAGGAGAGCCACGGTGTGAGAGCTACTGGCCATGGCCAGGCCCTGGGGATGTCTTCTGGTGGGGAGCCAGGATCTTGGCTGACAGCATGTTATGAGCTCCAGAGTACCACGTTTAGCACAGGAACGTGGGCTGCAGGGCCGGGAGTGATCCTGCTGCAAACTGACCACGTAGAGGAGCCAAGTCATAGCCACAGGCTGATGGGAGGGAGGAAGAGGGGGTTCATCTCTGGCAAGGAGCAGAGCACACATCTCCCAGTCCCTGCTGCAGAGGCAGGGGTCACTTGGCACAGCAGGAACACGTGCCCAACCTGCCGAACCGCACCGGCTGCTCCAGCCAGTTGGGACCATGAGCACGTCGTACAGTCCTCTGGGGTGGTGGGAACCATGGAGCACACGTCTGAGGAGCCGTTCGTGCGCTGAGAAGCCTGAAGCCTGCAAAGTGAAGCACATGTTTGTAGTCTGGCACCAGCTCTTCCCCGCTACCGTGGGAGCGCGGGCACCATGTGCCTTTTGAAGTCCTTTCCCCTTGCACGTAGCCAGTCAGTGGCAATACTGGTTATCAACAGCACTGGTTGGAAGTGATTATCTCTGTACAGTGAAGTCCAAACCGTGTCCTGGTTCTGCTGTGCATCCTGGGGCACAAGCATGGCAGCAGGCCTGGGAAGGGAGGGAGATTTACAATGAAGTCACTGTGTATGGATGAAGGATGCTTTCCTCCCATCTCACCCAGAAGAACCCATCAGTGTCCCTTGAAAGGCAGTCCTGGCTGCGCCTTCCTTTGGTGTTGGGCAAGGACTGATGGCCCTCGGGGAGAAGGTCACACCACAGTGCTGACTGAGGGGTCGGAGAGGTTGAGCTGGCCAGTGATGTCGGTGGGATGATATTGCTGCAACACACAAATAGACAGACAAGGAAAAAGAAGTGTTAGGCAGTTCTGGCACTCGCCCCCGCCTCTGCTTACACCCCATGTGTCCCTACGGGCTATCTCTTGGGGGTGATGCAACAGCCCAAAACCTGCTGCTGGCTGAGGTCCCCTTCCCAATGCAACCCGAGCTTGTGCAGAGGTCGTTGCAGACACTCTCCAAGCACCCTGCGGCCGGGCAGGGAGGATGCCCAGCAGCGCGGTGCAGCTTCTGCAGAGCGCGGCAGCCGCGTCGCCTGCTGAGCGAGCCCCTCTCTGCTCTGGGAGAGCTACGAGACAAAGCCTGTGACTCATCAGCCCAGCCCACGGCTGAACCTGTGTTTGGAGGGTCTGGCTGGGTTTCGGCATCTCTCTGGTGCCAGATCAAGCTGTGCTTCGAGGCCAGGGCTTTCACCTCCCTGCTTGAATGTCTCTGCTTTGGCTATTCTGTCATGCAGGTGAGGAGGTGTGCGGTGCGGTTGACTTGTGATAAACTGTAGCGTCAGTTGCTAATGTGAAAATGCAGCCTGTGCTGGGGATATGGCCTGGGTTTGGGGTTCTGTGCTCCTTGCCGTTGGGGGGGAGCTTGGCAAATGCTTCCTGGGAGAGACCTCCCCATCCACAGTCCCACCAGCAAGCCAAAGGGGAGTGTGGAAATTCCCTTCAACGGGCAAGAAAAAAATAATCCTTCCTCCCCGGGCAGGGATTGACAATTGGGCAGTTATTTTCTCCCTTCCTCCTTCCATACTCCCTTCCTCTCCCAGTTCCATTCTCCTAACTCCGAACCCTGAACTGGAAGCCCTGCCCAGATCTGCTATGAGAGCGGGTGGCACAGAGCATCTCGTGCTGCCGTCTGGGGACCTAAATCGGTGCCGGGGCAGGAGAGGGTCTCAGCAGGTTCTGTGTGCTGCGGTGCGGACCCTCTCCCGTGACTTTTGCCCAGCCCTTGCACCATGCTACCGAGGAGGAATGCCATTTTGCTGGGCACCCTGAAGGCTCCTCGGCGACGGGATTTTACCTGTCTCGTGTTGGTCAGTGGTGACTGTGGCCCTTGCAGTGCTGCTGGTGGCTCTGGCACTGTGGCTACCCTGAGTGGCTCTGCACCCTGCCTTCTGCCACAGGGAGGTCTGGGGTCCCCCCGAGTGCTGCGTGGGGTCCTCAGGGCTGCCCTGCTCTGGATTCTGCGCGTCACCAGCATCCTTCGGTGGGGAGATGCTGGGGCAGGGGCGAGAGCCAGCACACTCCCGTCTCTCCGGTACACGTGCCGGGGATGCGCTGACACCCGGGGAGCATCTCACGGGATCCCTCCTGCGTTTAGGGGACTGGCTAGTACTAAAATGGAGCCTCCGAGACATTCCTTGCGGTGGCCTTGCTTTGCTATGTGGCTACACCTTGGCCGTCGCCTGTTTGCACAGAGAACGGCCGAGGCGATCCTGAACTCGCTCTGCTGCCCTGGGGGAGCTTTTTGTGGCTGTTCGTCAGTCCACCAAAAAACACCCCTCTCTCCCCAGAACGGGTGCAGCCGCCCCCTCCTTGAGAAAAATTAGGGTTCCAGCTAAATGCAATCTTTCCACAGCAAAATGGCTCGAGGGACAGGGCTTGATTCTCGTAGGAAGGAGAGGCGACCGGGAAAGGGGAGAGGCTGGGTGACTCACTGGCGGACCAGAAGGAGGAAGCTGAGATACAAAAACGAGCATTCAAAAGAAAGGTCCTTTGTTAAATATCCTGCCTGACGCAAAGCAGGGGGGAAGAAGCGCTGTGTGCATGTGTGGGTGCGTGTGCCTCGGTGCACGTGTGCGTGTGGCTGCTGCAATGGAAAGCTGGAGGTCTAGCAGGGCAAGCTGGGGCGTTCTGGCCTCTCTGCACAGCTCTGGGGGTGGGAAATGCTAAAATGACCAAGCGAAGTGGGGAATCTGGCCAGAAAAATTAAAATACAAGAACATGGCTTTTGATTTGAAAGCATATCTCCTCCAATCACAGAGTTATCACAGGGTAACATTCTCATTTACTTTTTTCGTGAAGAGTTCATGCATGCAATTTTTAATAATAAAAATAAAAAAAAAGGAAAAGGAAAAAAAGCAAGAAAATTGTCATATCAAAATTATGTTAAAGTAGAACTAATGCTAGAAGCACATATCAGTAATTTAGGGTAAAATATGTTACAGGGATGGTGCAATTATCCCCAAACCAAACATTATAAAGCCAAGAAATTAATCAATATTAACCGTAGAAGAGACTCAAACATGTTAAGGTATGGAAGTGAAGTGAAGGCACCAAAAACTTTAAATGACAACCAGGAAGAAAATATAGACAAGAACTTAATATGTCTTTAAAAATGACTTCAACCTAATCTGGGTTCATATGGTAGTCCCTGGCTGGTGGAAGATTTTCTGGAAGAATTTTGGGGTTTGGTGTTTGTTTTTTTTTTTCAATTAAAAATCAGGATTCTAGCTAAATGCAATCTTGCTGTAGAAAACCTCAACTTTCCTTAAAAAAAAAAAAAAAGTTGTCTGTCTTTGACCTATTTTTGGTTCTTTTGGGCCAAAACCTAGGTTCTTTTTCAGCCAAGAAGCGTTTGGCTTTGGGCTGGCTGATCCTTTACTGAAAAGGGGACCTTTTCCATGAACCCCCTCAGTTCTCGACCAGCTGTGGCACCATCCCCACGGCTGCAGGGCGAGCATCACCTCGCGGTGCCAGGCCCTCGCTTGGCGGTGACGTGGGGCGCGTGCCGTGCTGTGTCTGGGGGGGACGCCCGCGGGCTGGCAGCGTGACTCTGCGGGGGCTGATGACGGCTGCGGTGGCGGGGCTAAGGGACCTGTGCGCCTCGTTACGTGTCTGTACAAAATGTGCCGGCTCGGAAGGTGTCTGTGTGGTTTATGCGTCTCACATGGCTTCTGTGGGGTTGCAGTATCGTGGGTGGCTGCGATGGATGGCAGTACGTCAGCTCTGCGAGCGCTATTCGAGTTGCAGGAGCTGCCTATGGGGAACACATGCATCTCCTCCTGGGGCGGTGGGGATGATGTGCCGCGGAGAGGCTGTGCAGCTCGGGTGATGGTGGGCGCTAGGACGTTCAGAGTGGGGTGGTAGCTTCCCAGGGCTGTCTTGGCTCCATGGTGCCAGCCTGTCTCTCTGGCACTCCTGAGGGACCATTCTGCAGGGCTGCAGAGCAGAATCCATTTTTAAAACTCCCGACAACGAAAAGGAAAGAAGCAAGGCCACCAGGTTTGCGTCTTTCGCTCTCTAGCCAGGAGAGCCCATGGGGCTGGGGTCAGCGTGGCCTTCCAGCCCCATGGGCTCTCACGCCTTGCCCATCTGAGACCAGGTGTGGGCCCGCGGTTCTGCCAAGCACCATGAAACAGAGCGCCTTGCTGCTTTCTCATCTTTACAAGGACCCCAGGCAACGTGTCCCAGCATGCTACACACTCATGGGGCCTTCCACGGCAGGAGGGCACTGGGGTCTCTGAGCCAGGGCTGCTGCACGGAAGTGGAGGGCACCAAGTGGCAGGCTGTGACATCAGCTGGTGGCAGCACCCTCCCACTGGCTGCTCACCCCGCAGAGCAACCGGCGGGTCTGCCCGACATCACGACAAAGCTCGCTCCACCGTGGGTCTCCTGCGATAGCCGGACCTTGACCTTGCTAGCCTCCATCTTGGCCCCATTGGCTTAGACGTTGGCCCCGCTAGCCTGTTCTTGACCCATCTAGCCTGACTGCTCAGGTTACTTGTTGTGGGGCCCCGGCCACGTCACCCCACGGCAGGCAATAGACTGTTACTGGCTCCCAGGCAGCGGAGCATCGTTGCCATAGCTGCCCCACAGAGGCAGCTGACCCCAAAGCGGGAGCCATCCTCCGGGATAAGCGAGACCATATTCTCCATGACTTGCCCGTGAGCAATGTGCCGAGAAGAGCGTGGCCGGGGCCCAAAGGAGCAGCAGAGCTCCTGGGACCCCCATGCCCCGCTGATCCCCACCAGACCGCAGCTCCACTGCTCGCCCATAGGACCTCTGGTGCAGGTAGCCCCTGGACCTGGTCATCTCAGGGCATTGGGGTGCTCCTACCCTGGGGCAGCCGGCAGTGTGGAGTGGCATGGGGTAGTGTGGATGCCACACCGTGGAGCAGGATCAGCCCCAGGATGCCTCCCCAAGGAGGGAGCGATGTAGGAGGGAGGTACCAGGGATGCCACATGCCTACTGTCCCGTTGTTCCTGGGTTCTCCCCCTCTCCTGTGCCCACCAGTGTCAGCCCAGGTGCCCACTTCACTGTGATGTTCCTGCTCTCCCAGGATAGGACCTCTTAGATATCTAACTGTGGAGTGTTCAAGCACAACAAAACATGGTGTCTACTCAGGACATGCTGAGGGCGCTCCCACCAGATCTTTCTGCAATTTTTTCTCCCTTTTTTCTGTGCATCTTACCCATTCCTCCACCTCCTCGCTCTTCCCACCTTCTCCCCTCTGCACCACCCACCCCGTCTCTGTCTCCTCTCCTCTGGTCGGGGTCAGGCCACCAAGACACAACCTGGAACCTTCCTGCAGAGCTGCTCAGGGAGGCACAGCAGTGGGAAGGGGGGAACCCCAGGCATGTGAGCATCACTGGGACATGGTGCTGCCCAGGGTGTGTGAGGGCAGTGCAGGAGAAGACAGGGATGTCCATCTTCCCCGTGGGGCATGGGGGATGAGTGGGGAGTGTGCGGGCCCCCCCTGTGCCTGCCAGGCTTCGAGGTGACAGCGAGAGGAGCACTTCATGTGAGATGGTAGCAGTTGAGCCCGGCTGAGGGCTCAGCTGTCCCGGGGGCCGTGTCCCAGGGGTGCTCCAGAAGCTTCTCGAGATGGAGCCTGCATTGGTGTCAAAAGCAGCCGCCTCCGTTTTCCACACAGAGCCGTGGCCCCGAGACCCCCTGCAATATCGCACGCTGCTCCCCGAGGTGCCCCGAGCCTGCGGCCGGTGACGGGCCACCCCGCTGCGGGGAGCCGCGCGTCCCCACGCCGCCACCGTCCCCCCGTCCCCACCGTGCCTCGTGCCTGTCGAGGAGCCTGCTCTGAGCAACCCTGGGCAGAAACCCACCAGTCGCCCCGGGGAAGGCGATTTCGGCAAGCCCGTCGCGCCGGGAGGTCGGGCAGCCAAACGCAGCGGCCGCTGCCACATGAGACAACAGAGTAGCCACAGTGCAGAGTGTCATACAACAGACGGCAACATGCAGAGGGACACCGGCTCAGTCCGACAGACCAACAGCCCACCCTGACACTGGAGAGTGTCTGAAGCTCCGGCACGAGCAGACACGTTTGCGCAGTTGGAAACAGCGGGCTTTAGAGGCAGCAATTTGGAAATTTTCTCTGGTTACGCGAGAGCAGTTTTACTCCGAGGCGGAAAGCACGAGTTTGAACCAAGGCTGGGTCTTTAACAACCTCCCCTTTCAAGCCTTTGCGTCTCTTTTCTAGAGCTGCGTTACTGCTGACGATAACCAGAGACAGCTGCCACTCCTGTGCCGAGGACTATGTCCCGAATGCTAATCGTCACAAACAAAAATCACATGTAGAGAATGTGACACGCATGGCTCTCGGTGAGGTGACACGGTGCCCAAATTAAATCGGGGTGATCATTTTTAGGCATACAATGACAAACAGGTACAGGAACACTCAGGAACAGAAAAAAAGAAAAAAAAACCAAACAACTAAAAAATGTCATTGGTTTCAAGAGGTCAGCACCGGTAAGGTGAGCGAAGCACAGAGAGGAACATCAGAAATTATCCAGGCAAAAAGAAAACAAAAAAAAAAAACCAAAACAAAAACTGGGTTGCATCTCCCAACTCATCACAGGACTCCAAGCCGCCTCCTGCCTGCCCTCCAGGATCCCCGCATCCTTCGGGTACACGGGATGACTGACTCACTGACTCACTGACTGACTGGTGACGAACATGAGCTATGCATGTACACTGGCAGCTTCGGGATGGGTGTGTGGCAGTCGATGGGATGGCAGAAGAGAGAAAGAGAGAGAAAGAGAGAGGGCAGAATTGTTCTTCTTCCTCTTACCGTATCCTTGGAGGACCTACGTCTCTTGAAGCTGGAGGCCAGGGTGGAGGTGATGGACCTAAAAGTGGCTTTCTTTTTAGGGTCAGGTTCTGCTCTACCACTTTTTCTATCCTAAAATGAATATGTATAAGTGATTAGATCTCTAGTGTGTTGTTGGAAACGCTAAATCTATTTGAATACTGCCCCGTGTCATGTCCTTCATTTGGGTGAGAAAGCTACTGGAGGTGTCCTGTCACTCCCAGTCCTCCAAGGGCCTCCGTGACCCACGGCTACAGCACGGCCGCCACACTGCTACAGCTATGGGGCCGGCCTCGCGTCTGGAGCTCTGGAAACCCCTCTGGGGAGTAGCCCTGCTCTCCTGGGTGTCTGCGTCCAGGCCGGCACAGTGACCTCACTTCTGGGGATGCTCTGCCTGGCGCCCTGCCCCTCGCTTCCACCGCTAGCCTGGCTGGACCGAGAGGGGAGATGCTGCTCCTACCACTAGAAAAAAAATTTCTCGGGGCTTTTTCTGAGGCTGAATCCTAGTGCCACAAGAGAGAGAGAGGACTGCATTGAAAGAGAAGTCATTGTATGAAAATTCTGTAAAAAAAAAATGTATTCAAAAATTTAAATGACGCAGTTGTGCAAAGCCGAACGTGGTTGTTGGTGGTGGTGGTTTTTTTTTTTTTTCCAAAGTAAAACAGGTTAAAAAAAAAAAAAAGGAAACTGGAAGAAAAAGAAAAGGAAAAAAAGTAAAGGAAAAGAAAGGGAGGAGGCAAAGCGTTAGCGCTATGATGTCATCGGGGTCGGGATGAACTCAAAGAGAAACAGAACTGAAAAATGTAGCCATTGGTGTTAGCGAGTCGGACCTGGTTAGCGCAGGCTGGGAGCACCAGCCGCCATGGTGCGGGGGCAGCGAGCCGTGGGGACCGGCCGCGCTCTGCGGCGGGCGCTGAGAACGATTCCTCCCCAATTGCTTTCGTGCCAATGAGTGTGACCTTTCCGACGGGGGACGGAGTGACCAGGTCTGGCTCTGCTACCGCACGGGGGTAACCAAAATGTATCCCGCTGGTGCGTAGAGCATGCTCGGGGATACATTTGCTCCTCCTTCTCAGTTCTCTCTTTTGCGGACATGCACAAACGGAAAGGAAAGCAAGATGAATGGAATGAAATGTCTTTTTCTTCCATGGCATCTCAGGAAATAGCCATGGCAAAACTGTGATCCCAAAAACCATTATTTTTGTTTGTTTGTTTTAACAAATAAATCTTTCCACTTGCCTACCTTCTAGCAATGTACCAGATACTAGTGCTCTGACGTTTCCTCCTGTGGAAAAGTCTCACAATGTCAAACGGCTCTTTACCATGAGGCTGTTTACCCCCACAGGGCAGCATGCTTTGCTCACAGTCCCACAGACTCTGCCCAAGGACCCAGTGCAGTATTTTCTAGAAGGTTGGCAAGTGAAAAATGGCAGTGCAACTAGTGTGCTCTGTCCCAGCAGCCTTAACCCCCTCGGTGCTGCTGCTTTTTGGAAGCAAAGGAAAAAAAAAAATTAAAAAAGGAAAAAAAAATAGAGAAATGGCTTTTCCGAGACTTATCAGTGAACTGAACCCAGCGAGCTCTCAGGATACAGCAGCCCGGCCTCGCGCTCCCCCTCGCTGCTCTCGGGCAGGTCTCCTCCACCCGGGCAGCCCACCCGCACACCCCAGCCAGCGCAGCTCCCGCAGGGCCACTGCTCCGGGCTCCTTTCGGGGTCCCCGAGCCTTGTTCTCTCTCTTTCACTCACTGGCTCTGCTGTCAACAGCAGTCTCCTTTAGTCGCCTAAAGGATGTCTTGCTCTTTGAGCGCTGGTTTGCTTCCCCGAGGAAGAAAAGCAGCCCGGGCGATTCAGAGAGAGCCTCCAGCTGCCCTAAACTGGGGTTCAGGGGCACTGCGGGGCTCAGCCCCAAAAGCCACGGGGTAAGCGAAGCGTGAGGCTGGTGGCCCACGGACACACCCACGGCTCAGTGTCACTGCCAGGCACCACGGACCCTCCCGGGCTCCCCTGCCTGAGCAGCACAGAGGTGTTTCAGGGTTGGGAGAAGCTGGGGAGAGCAACGGCCCCACAGAAGGGGCCCGGAGGAGCCTTGATGCTCACAGGTGCCGGCACTGCTGGTTCCCGTGTCAGGAGATGTCCTTGTCTCCAAATGACAAGAGCACGCACCACCTCTTTTTGGGATCGGTCCCGGGTATGACAAGGGCTACCGCACCCCCGGGAAATGGGCAGGGACCGGAAGCGATGGAAACCATCCCTGGAGCGTTTCTCCACCTGAGCACCGGGCAGGGATGCTCAGCGGCAGCGGATTAACCCTCCCATCTGCTGGTGAGCGCGGCCGGAGCTGGGCAGCAGGGCAGAGCTCCTGCAAAGTGAGCTGTGCCGGCACCGCTGCCTTGGCCAGGGCAAGAGATGGCTCCGGCGCGTGGTCCCCAGCAGAGCAGGACCCCGTCCCGAGCACCGCTGGGGGCATCTGGGCCAGGTCTCTGTCCTGGTTGGAGCTGTGCACAGCACCTCCCGGGAGAGATGGCCTTGGCCAAGGGCAGCTCCCGGGGACAAGGCAGGGACCCTACCCTGCAGCTTGCTGGGCGCCCAGTAATGCCCAGCTGGAGTTACTGGGGTGTGGGGTGGGGGACAGAGGGCCCCATGCCAATCCACAGCTCTGCATTCACTGATTTGGTGAAGGAATGGAAAACGCACCTGTTGGAGATTTGCTCTAAAAACGGTTTGTCCTACCTGCAGGTTTTTCCTCCACACATTAACGGCTGCAAACGCCAGCTGCATCTGCTTCCTCCGCGCGTCCTTATGCCTTTTGTAAGCTATTTCTATGAATATTAAAAATATCCCGGCAACAATACCTCCAGCCACCAGCATAAACACACCTGAAATAAGCAGGAAAGTTACAGGGGGCAGTGGAAATTGCACCACGACACTTCATTTCCTCTCAGCAGATCACGCTCAGCAGCGGGAGCATCTGCCAACCCAGGGTCCCCACCCGGCCCCCCGCCATCCCCCCGCAGTCCTGGAGGGGCCGGGGAGGGGAACTCAGCAGGGCGCTGCAGGTTGGGCACCCGTGGTGAGGGGTGGAAAGGTGATGGGGTGCTGGATGTCCGGGCAAGCTCCAGTCGGTTGGGCACGGGGCACCGGCTGTGCGGCAGCGATGCTGGGGGCAGGCAGGGCGCGCTGGGCACCGAGCATCCCATGCGATTGCGGGGTCGTTTGCACCAGAAACCCAGCTCTGGTGCTCCCGTTTGGCTCATCGGGAAGGACAGCCACGCACAGAGCTCTCTGTGCTGTCCACAGCCGGCTGCAGCCCTCGGGGCTGATGTTTTAGGAGTGGTGTCACGAGGAGATGGAGCAAAGCGACCCCTCTTTTGGTGCTTCTGCCTTGGCCCACGGTGCTGACGAGGACGGGGTCCCATCAGACACCCATCACCTCATTGGCTGGGTGAAGGACTGGCAGCAGCGCATCGCTGCAAAGGGAGAGCCCGTCTGGGGGAACTCGCAGTCCTTGCAAAGGGGGGCCAAGAAAAACACCCCTCTGTACCGACGACCCTCCTCCTGCCCCTGCCTGCTGCCCAGGGCCAGCTGGGACGCGCTCCTCGGCGCTGGGGGCTGCCCCTCGCCAGCAGCTCCCTCCTGCAGCAGGGTCCTTGCTTGCTTCTCTCGCCTCCCCCGAGGTGCTGCTCCCCCCCCTTTGCCTTGGTGACAGCTCTGATATGACGGTGACAGCTGCAGTTTGGCCAGAGCAGAGGGAGGGGAGCAATGTTCAAAGCAGGACAGCCCCACCGATGAGAAAGCCACCCCGGGGAAGGTGGGGGAAGCTTCACAGAGCTGTTTTGGACAAGGTGGGGTTGGAGCCCAGCACAGCAGCCTCCCAGCACTAGGAAAGCACAAACCCAGAAGAAGCAGAGCTTTGGCCTGAGCGGAGAGCCCCGGAGAGGAGAATGTCTTGAGCGAAAGCAGGCTACCCAGCGAAGAGGAAGAAAGAGGTTTGCAGAACAAACCTGCCATATTTTCAAAGGTGAGTGTTGCTGGGGCATTGCTACGGGAATCACACTCCTGATACCTCACCCAAGTCTTGTCCAAATCCTCCATGAAGCCGTTCTCGTGGGACCTGAAAGCACAAGGAGACAGGACAGAGTAGTCACGGGAGACCAGCCGCAGGCAGCTGGGCCACACGATCTTTGTGCCTTCGTGCCCTCCATCCTAGGACTCTGCACTCGCCTGCAGCCTACAAACACACGAACCGGTGACGGTGTGCACGCCTGGCTGACTGCGCGTGTGCGCACACGCATGTGCACGTATGGCTTTTGTGTGGAGGGAGCGCGCATGGCCTGTCTGCAGCAGTGATTCTGTGATTTGGTGTCTGTGCTGCGCGTGTTCAGTGCAGAGCCCCGTGCACGGTGCAGCGGGGGCAAGCGGGCACCCACAGCTGCCTGGAGCCACTGCCCTGTGTTTGGGAGCTGGAGAGCCGGCCGGCTGCTGCCAAAAAGAGCCGTGGGTCAGCTCGGTTCCCAAGGAGAGGGATGGAGCCAGAAGCTGTAGGCAGGGCTTGGAGACCTGCGTGGAGAGAGGCTGCAGGGAGCTGACGTGAACCATGTCTCCCGGTGCCCTTCCTGCACGGTCCCCCCACCTGCCAGTGTCACTTGGGAGCTCAGGCAAAGCCGGACCCCAGTCCTGACTCTGGTGGCCACCAGCACCCTCCAGATCAGGGCAGGGGCAAAACTGCTGCCTGGCAGCTCCCTGGTGCGCATGGCGAGGGCTGGGACTCCCCAGCAGCTTGGTGTCACATCTTGGGAGGAAGGAAACCATGTCCCTGCAGAGCCCACTGCTAGTGGGCTGGAGGTGGGCACAGAGCACGGGTCCCACCTCAAGTCCCCCTGCACGTTCCTCCCTCTTGTTCCTGGCACGTCCCCACCGCCTTCCTGGGCTGCCTGTAGCCCTGGGCTTCCCCATCCTCTCCCAGGAGGACACCAAGGGCTCCTGCTGCCTCTCCAGGCTTTTCACATCCTTGTCCCAAATCCCCTCTGTCCCGCTGCCGCCCACCCCCATGGTAAGACCACCCCAGAGACGGGGTCCCACGGCTCCCTGTGTAACCTTGGGTCTCCCCCTTTTGCCTCCACAACTTGGGCAGGACCCTGGTGGCTCCTGACCCCGTCTCTCTAAAATTACTCTCACACGTTCCCCTCCCTCCACCTGCTGCTTCCCAGCTGCCTGTTGCTCCATCACCATATTCTTCTGTCTGCAACGAGTGTGGCATTTCCAAACTAATACAAGGAAGTCCCTTTTCACCCATAGTATCAGATTGACTGGTGGCACCCATGCTGCAGGTTAATGCTGGTATAAAAGCCTTCGTTGGACTCAGCAGGGGTGCTGATGTATCTCTGCCTAACAAGAAAAGTCACAGTTGGAAGAAACACTCCTGGAAGATGAAGCCAGGGCAGCGCAATGCTGTCGCCAGCCTGAGCTCGCAAGGAGAAGTGGGGAAATGGCAGAACCCCCGCCCGCTGCTGCGCCCCGTGCCCTGCTCACAAGGACCTGGTGCTGGACGGCCCCAGGGCAGGTCTCTGCCAGCTTTGCCTGCGCTCCTGCAGCTCAGCACAGCTCCTGCTCCCTGCTCTGCTCTGACCTCCCACCAGCTCCATGCGGCTCCCTCAGCCCTACGAGCCGGGGCTGGGGCCGTGGGTGCCCACCCTGGTCTCTCAGGCATGTCCCCTTTGTCAGGAGTGACACGGCAGCCCCCAGAGCCCCTGTCCCTGCAGAGAGTTTGGAGGGTGGGGGTGGCAGCGACTGGCACCAGGCTACTTGCGTGCTAAGACATGCAGCATTTGGGGCAAGCCCCATGCCAACAGCCATGTACGGACTTGAGGATGGCCAGGGAGACGTTCTGCTTCCACGGGCTGTCCTTGCGCATCCCGATCCCGAAGCCGGAGCGGAAGAAAAGCTCCCCCGTCGTCACCAGGTCACACTTCTGGGAGGCTTCGAACTCCAGCACTGCCGAGTCCCAGATGAAGGCGTGGAGCTTGCTGGACACCGAGAGAGGACAGACAGGTAAGGTTGGGCAGCCCAGCTTGTCTGCAGCCACCGCGGGAGCAGCAAGGCTGCTCCCAGCTCTAATTTAAGCACCGATTGGCATCACCCTCCTCTTAGCAGGGTATGTGCTGCTGGGAGGCAAAAGGCTTGGCAAAATTTTGGAGGAGGAGCATGGGGGGTTTATATGGGATTTGAAGCCACCCAACCTTGCACAGAAGTAAGCGCAGAGGCCAGAAAGTGAGCCCATGGTCAGGGGCAGGGCTCCAAGTGTGCCTTTCCCCACGCAGACCTTGTGCTCTCCATCCAGAGTCGTGGTATGCACTGGGACCTGGGAGATCCCACCCAGCACCAACCGGACGGGTCCCATTAAGCCATGCTTTGATTGCGTTTCCCTCCAGGTTTCCATCAGCCCTGCTAGCTCCACCAAACTGCAGCTCCCTGCCACCCTTCCCAGCATGGCCAGGCAAGGTACTGGCCCCACTCACTTGTCCCTCACTGCCTGGATGGCTTCGGCAGCGCTCTCGTAGTTGTGCTTCTCCATGTGCCGGTACATGGTGCTCAGCTCCACCTGCCGTCGGAAGTAGATGTCCACCGAGCTCTGCTTCACCGTGGCGTAGATGAACTTATCGGACGGGTTGCGCAGCTGAAAGGCAAGGGCAGGGCTCCTATTTCTTCCGTCCTTCATCAACCCAACTGGCTCACCCCCCAAAGCTGTGTTTCCTAATTTCCCATCTCTTTCAGGGGCTTGTTTCCCAGAGAAGACCTTGATCTCCTCAGCAGAGCTGAAGATGCCATGGGGTAGTGGATGCTCTGGGACCACGGTGGCAGGGAGCAGACACTATGGGACAGGGACACCATGGCACTGAGGATGCAGGAGGCCTGTGGATGCCATGGGACTGGCAGCACCATGGGCAGGGGATGCAGGATGCTGTGGGTCGGCACTGCTGTGGGGTACATTCCTGCGTGCCTGGGCTGATAAGCTGTGGCTGTGTCCTTGCCAGAGCAGGAAATGGGTTTGAGGCATGCTGGTATGTGCTGAGAGTATTGACTGCACCGCAGGGACAATTTCATTAGTTATAACTCATCCATAATGAATCGTTTCCTCTTCGGATAGTGCAGGCTCTCCAGGAACTGGCAGGCAGTTTGGCTGGGTACGTGCTATTTCTGGACCAGCTTTTTCTTGCTGATCCCTCCCCATGTCTGTCCATTCCCACCCAGTGCAGGGGCTCAGACCCACCACCAACAGCCCCAGGCAGAGCCACCCAGGGCTTGCCCCCCTGGCACAGGCCCACAGCCATGTTAAAGCAGGGCTCTGGGTGCTACAAGCCACATTATATGAGCCAGGAGATGCCCACTGCAGGCATCTCCTGCACCTCTGCACAGAGGTGGACAGGGAAGGGAAGAGTAAGCGAGGGGTCATTACCCGGGGGTCATTAATGCCCGTAATTCTCTCCTCAGGACGGTCTAACACCAGGAAGGCTGCCAGGTTGGCAGTGTAGGAAGCCACAATGATCATAGCAAAGCCAGCCCACACCATGCCAAGAATACGGGCAGAGAAACTCCGGGGAGCACCTGGAGGGAGAGAGGCGAGATCAGACTGGCACAAGGGCTTGACTTGGTTGCCAAAGCCATGTCCATCCCACATGAGACCGACGGCAGATGTGCACCATCTAGCTGCTCTGCCAACAGCCGTGCAAGCAGCTTCTGCGTTGCCCAAACCAAGAAAAACCCATCTCCTTCTAGTGCATGATGTGTCTCACCCCGAGTGGATGGGTAACCCTGGCCAGGAGAAGCAGCCCAAGAAGGACCTGTTTCCCGTCACTGATGGTGGGGGGTGGCAGGATGGTCTGCAACAGTGTCACAGACGTGCCACCCCCAGCATCACACTGAACGTCCTACCAGGCTGCTTCAGGGAAGGCTCAGGGGATGAGGTCCCTCCAGGGGATCAGCCCTGCCACAGAAAGGAGGCAGTGGAAGAGGGCATGGGCTTCTCCGCCAGCCCACCGTGTGCCCCCCAGCTCAGGGACAGTGCTGCAGGGCAGAGCGGTCCCACTGTGGGCTGTGACGCACCTTCTCCGATGCCGGAGTTCAGCAGGACTCCCCAGGAGAACCACATGGCTGAGGAGAGGGTCAGGGCATCTTCCTCCTCCTCCTCACTGTTCACTTTGAACCGGCCAAATGGGCTGGAAAACAAGACAGAGAGCTCTTCTCATATCCCTTCTCCTGGTTCCCAGGCCTCTCTGCTGTGCCCAAAGTGTCCCGACGGAGCCCTACATCACTCGTCCCTACAGACTGTGCCTATGTCCCAAACAGCTCTTCACCCTTCATGGCCCACCACCTTGCTGATCCGCAGCCCTGTTCAGCTCACACTGGTACTGTTCCCACCACGTTTCTCTCCAGGCCAGAAAGATCATCTAATCCAGGCCATCTCCAGCCTCTCGCACCGCAACACGGAGGGCTGACTGCAGTTTAAGCACAAAATCCTCTGAGCACAGGGCTAATGGGGGGACAGGGTCCCTGCCCTTCAGAGAAGCTGCCTTGGGGTCAAGCAAGGGGACTATCTCAGAGCCCAGGAGCTGATGGTCCCCTTGGTCAGGCGTCAGGTTGGCACCTAGTCTGACAGGCGAGTTCTGACATATCCAGGTGTCGGGTACCCCATATATCCATATCTCTGAGCTTAGCAGCAGCCAGAGAGGCCAGGAGCCTCAGCCCAGGGCTGGTGGAGCAGAAAAAGTGGGTTTAGCTCCTGCAAGAGCCTCTTGAAAGGCTGCAGGGCTGTGCCTGAGAAAGATGCTCCCAGGGGCACCTTGCTGTCCCCTCCAGCCCGTGGGTGACCCAAGCACACTCACCTGAATCGGTCTAAGAGGTACAACATCACTGCCACCACGTGCACAGACAGCCCCACCAGCAGCCAAAGCGTGCTCTGGAACGGCTGCATGAACGAGTCCAAGGTGCTGCGGGGGATTTCCTAGCACACAGGAGAGAGGTGGACGGCACTGGCACCCATCATGCCTGCACCTTGTCCGCCTGGCTGGACCCACAAGGGCCCCTGCCCTGCTCCGAGCTCCTGCTTTACTGCACAGGAAGGGTCAGGGTGGCCAAGTCAATATCCAGCATTAAAACCAGCAACTTGGAGGCCAGCATCCCACAGCAAAGGCTGGGATTTGTGGCAGCTGCCCTGGGGTGGGCAGGGGACAGCTGAGCAAGCTGGGCATAATGCAGGCATAGCATGTATCTGCAAGGTGGGGAGCAAGGGGACACCTCCCCTGTTCTACAAAACAGCCCAGCCCAGCCCATACCTTCTTCACAAGGATGGTGAGGCCCTGGTACTTGAAGGGCTTGGAGAACTCAATGTACTGTGCCCGCTCGTTGTTGATGGTGAGGGGAGCCACAATCATGTCCGCTTGGCCGCTCAGTAGCTCCCCCATCATCCCATTCCACTCCTTCTTGTTGCTGTTGTTAACCTGCCAGAGAGCCAGCTCAGGATCAGCCCACTGCCCTGACACTGGTGCCCCACCAGCCAGGACCCCCACACACGCGGCAGGCACCCTGCCCTGCCCTCCCACCCCACCCCTGCTCCAGACAAAGGCCCAGGGATGTTTCAACAAACGACGCAGGCAAAGACTTATCACAAGCTGCCCAGACTCACCCGTTCTTGGGTACCAAATTTACCATCAGCCACCAGGTGAACCTCGTAGGTGAAGTTCATCACCCCCGCCAGCCGGATGAGCAGGTCGATGCAGAAGCCATAGCAGCACAGTGCTACAGTGGGACGGCCTGCGGGAGGGATAAAATGGGGGGACAAGTGGAGGCAACGCTTTTGCAGGGACCCCACGCAGGATCCATGGCTGTCCCCAGTGAGAGCAGCCACCTGCATGGTTCTGGTGTCATACGAGATGTAACCACATCATTCAGGCAAGGCCATCCGCTTTGACCACCCTCTCCCACTGCCTCCATCACCCATGGGTGGGATGGAAGGACCAGTGTGGGAAGAAGGCAAACTGGGGGCAAAGGGCTCTCATGCAATTGCTACGTCCCCATTGAGGTGGGGTGAGAGCTGCTGTTACCGACCCATTGCAGGGGACAGAGGGGGCTTGGTGCATGCAGGCTGTGCTGGAGGAGTGCGAACATGAACCCATCAGATCAAACACAGCCCAGGACACAGCTCGGGGCTGGGGAGGGCAGTTGTGCAGAGGAAAGCGTGATGGGCCAAGGGGGTGGACTTCGGGTGGATTTGGGCAAGCCTGGCATCGCTAAGCAGCTCACACCCCATCAGCTGCACACTCCTAATCCTGAAGCAGGCTTTCCGTAACAAAATGGTTTGAAACTGGTGGTGTTAGTACCAGTGCAGCCGGTGCTAAAGTGCCTTGGGGTTCCCACTTTCTGCTTGAGATCAAGGCAGAGAAATGTAGCACATCAGGAGACAGAAATATGGGATGCAAACCCCCAGAACAGCCCTGTAGCCCACTCAGAACAGAGACAGTGGGAAAGTCATCTGTTCGGGTCAAGAACCTGAATCCCACTGCCCAGTTACTGCACAGCACTGCTATGGGGCCGAGCTGACAGCGGTCATTTGGGAGCTCAATGTGCTGTCACCTTTCTGCTCCTCATCCTCTGGGCCTCCTGTGTGACAGCACCCTCCCTGGGGTCCCCTTCTTGGGACACAAGTCTTTATCAGCTGCGTGGGCTAGGGGAGACGCTGCACTCACCCCCCCAGGCTTAGTTACCTGGGACGGTCTCGTTGGGTCCAGTGCAAAAGACCTTTTTCACAGGGTCTCCATTGATGGTGAATTCCTCCCTGCATGTCCCATCTGCTTGCGTGGGTTTCACATAGACAAAGGGCTCTTGGTGGATCGTCACGATCTGCAACGTGAAGCACAAACACCCGCTTGTCTCTGTTCCCCTCCAGAGCTGTGTTCCCCTGGGCGGGGAGCTGGGCTGTCCTCTCCACACAAGCATGGCCAAAATGCTGTAGTGCCCTTGTCAGCTGCCATCTCAGCATGAGACCACTCAGCCCAGCAGTGGGAGCTGGCTTTGGTGTGGGGAAGATTTGCTTTCCCTGCACCCAAGGTGAGGAACAGCCATATCAGCATCCTCCTTCGTGTAGCACTTTCACCTCACCCTCAAAGCCTTTCACAGCCCTTTCCCTAACAGCAGGCTGATGAGAGCCCCAGGTTAGCGCCCTGAATGGTGCTCTAGGCACTGTCACACTGCCCCAGGCTAATGTAGATATTTCTGTCCTGCCCTGGACCTTTTCAGTAAAGCAGCATCCCAATGCATCTACACCACCTCTGCAGGAAAGGGCTTGCTGCTGGTGGGAATGTGTGATTTCCCTTGCCTGGACAGCAGGACAAATGAACGGTCATACTGGTAGGACTGGCCGTCCCAGGGTCCAATCACTAAAGTGACTGCTGGGCTACACTTAAGGGAAGGGCATGAGAAACAAAGCAAGGGTGAAGGGACCTTCTCCCAGTGTCACCTCCAGCTTCTGGCTGTCAGCTCTTCAGGGATTTCCTGAGCCCAACATTGCAGCCACCAGCCCACCCACCTTCCACTAGCTTGTTTAATCTCCTTTCGAACCTGTTTCCTTCTGGCCTCTGCACTGTCTATCAGTAACAAGCTCCAGAACCGAACTATGCCTTGGCCAAAGGAGCCCATCCTTGTATTTCCTACAAACTTGTACTGGGTGCCTTCTGGCTCCCAAGCCATGAGGAATGGTGAACACCTTATCTCTCCATCTTTTCTCTGCTGTTCTCTCTCATATCCCCTTTCCAGCTGTCTCTTTCCAAACCAAAGGATGCCTGCCACCCTATCTAGTTTGTCTCCAGCTGGACGTTGTACTCTAGCTCTGAACACTCTCCAGTACCTTCTCTAAGTTGTTCCGCTATATCCTCTCCGAGGTGGCAGGTGCCCTGGGCTTGCAAATGCTGCTGACAGCTGCAAAGGCAGCAGCTGAAGTGGGAGGCAGATAAAGTCACAGCCCTGCATGTAGAGTGCTGAGGACACCTGCCACCCTGTAATGCCATTTGCTGTTACCTTCAACTTGGTCGACATCTGATAGCCTTGAGGTTTCTCAGTTTCTCCCCCTGGCCAGATAATCTTCCGGTCATTGGTCAAGACCTGCGATCAATCCCAGAGGAATGAGATAGACATGAGGCCATTGGTAGATACCCCAGTGCACACAGCCCTCCTGTCCAACCTGTCCAGGCCTGTACGTACATGGCTGCCGTTGTAAATCCCAACCTGGACCAATTTCCGATTCTGCAGGTTCATGATGCTGTAGTTGGCAAACTTCCGGTCCCCATCCTCATTGAATTCCACCCGGCCGGTGACACCCTCCGAGTACTTGGAGGACATCAGCACCCTATGGAGAGAAACACAGCGGGGCCATCCTAGAAAAACTGCTGTGGCCATTGGGACTTCTAAGAAGGGGTCAGAAAAGCAAATGCTGTCTCTCAGTTGCCTGCCATGTCCGATATGTCCATTACACTGTAGAAACCCAGTCAAGGCTACCTAGGATCTGTTCACAGCCCTGTGGTCATCTGCTCCTGGTGGATGAAGTCAGTCTGAGGACTCATATTGCCCGAATGTTGTACTACCGTATTTGTTGTCTTTGTCCCCTGTTCTTCACCAGATCAGTCCCATTCCTTTAAGAAATCATCTGTCCCACAGCACCCAAGGACACCTTCCTCTGGGGGTCCCTTGGCAGATGTGTCCATTGTACCGCTCCTGGTCCTTCTGTCTGGCACCAGCCCATCACAGCCTGGCTAACGCCCCAGGCACACACGTACATCACCAAGGGGAGAACCAGTGCCCCAAACCCTGCAAAGACTATAGTGAAAACACAGAAGTATTGCCGGAGCCACCTGCAGTGCACCACAGAGGGCAACTTCAAACAGCACATGCCAAAATCCGTCACTGCGGAGGATGCTGGAAATCTTTCTAAAGCAAGCTCCAGGCTTTGCAGGTCCCATGCTCAACAGAACCCAGATCTGCAGAAAGGGCATCCCACAGTCACCACAACCACGTTTGCAGAGAGAAAGGCCCAGCACAGGATCCCGCTGACAAAAGCAACACCCTGGTGCCAGGTTGCACACAGCAGAGAGCAGCCCTCCCACGCAGGGAGCCATGTTGCAAAGGGAATCGCTGCTTTACCGAGACCCCGCCTGCAGAAGAGGCCCTTGTGGCTCCGGCATCTGCCGTGATGCAGCACAAAACCCCACGCAGCACAAAGACCGGGTTCTGGGGAACGCATGCAGCATGTGCCGGTCACACTGCCCAGGGAAGTGAGATCCAGCACACGCATGCTCTGATCTGCTGAGACCCCACCTCCCAAAACCACAGCACCAGTACTTGCTACAGCAAGAGCAGCCTGTCCCATGCATGGAGATCTCATGCCACCAAGTCCTGCTTGCAGCATGCTGACCTAGGCTGCAGCCCTGAAATGTTCAGCAAGAAAAGTGTCCGCAGCACTGAGCTCCAGTTTGAAAGAAATGTCCCCCTACCCTGATTTGGCAGAAAACCCCCTTTCTCCCCTCTTCCACCCACAGAATAAGGTCTGGACCAGAAGAGATCATGGCACCCAGATCTCTTCCTCCTGGAGCGCTCCCTGCCTACACTGATCCCAGCTGCCCAAACATTGCCCAGGAGACCATGGGTTGGCAAGGACCAAGTTGGTACCAGGCACCAGGATGACACCTAAAGCACCTGGACAAACTGGAGGCCAGCAACTGAGCCCATGTCCTGGCTCGTTTTCTAGAAGAGATGTAGCCCCCACATCTGAATCATGCAGGAGAGTCCAAGCAGTCCTGTGCCACATGCCCCAAAGCTTTAGTGACAGATACTCTGAACAAAGCTACCATGCTGCCCTTTTCCATGTGCTCCCACCTTTTCCAGCTCTCCCCCAGCAGGTCCTCTACTTGCTCCAGCAGGACCCTTCCCCAAATACCTCTTGAAAAGGGGTCCTGTCTTCCAGATGTTGGTGTTCCCCACGCAGCCCCGTGGAGGGTCTGTGATATTCTCCTTCTCAAACAGGTCATGCACGGCCTGGGCCACCACCGCGACAGCATCGCTGATGTGGGCTGACTCGTTCTTCCCATTGATGAGCTGCAAACCGATCACTCCTGCCGCGAGCAGAGGGGAGAAGACGTGTCAGCAGGGCACACCAGTTGCTCTGGCGTTGCTCCCACGGGCAGGGCTCGGGGGCCAGCAAGCATCTGGTTATGGGGCTGAGGACCCCTCAGATGCAGCTGGGGAGTTGTCTGAGCTTCAGGCAGGAGCAGGCAGGGAAAGTCCTGGCTGCTGGAGGGGGACAGGGGACAGCTACATGGACTGCTGACACCCCATGCTCCATCCCCATCCTTTTGACCAAGTCTTTCCCACAGGTGACAGCGAGCTGGATTTGGGACATAACAGCGTGGCCAAGGCTGCTGCCTCCCCATGTGGGCAAAAAGAGAAGAGAGCAACGTGTGGGACCCTCAACTTGCTTGACCACCACGTCATCGCATTCCCCCAGCCCAAGGGTTCCCCGGGAGAGCAGGTGCTGCTCATCCCAGCTCCAAGCAGGCTCCTCCGAGCATGGCTGGCAGCGGGACAGGTGCCTCCGGCGGGTGCCTACCATCAGGGGCGTAACGCAGGGCATTGCCCGATATCTCCCGTTCCCCCACCAGCCACACGTAGCCGGAGCCTGTCATATTGAGCATGGCTGCTGATCTGTACACCGTGGCCGCATCATCCTCACTGCAACGAGAAGAAGGGAATGGCAATGTGGCTTCAGGTGCTAGACGGCCCCTTTTCTCCTGTATCGGATCCCAAGGGAGCAGCAGCGTCAGGGCAAACACACCCCCAGGCAGCCCTCCTCTGATAACTGGTTCTCCTGGGCAATGGCTAATTCCTTGACACAATGGGAACCTTCCTCTCAGCTTCATCTAATCCCACAGCACCCCACTGCTGAGCATCAGCAAATCTGGCCCTTTCCTTCTTGCTCACCATCTATAGGCATGCGGGCAATAAGATTCCCCTCCTTCACAGGTGGATCCAGATCCATCATCAGTAATTATTGCTGCTTCCACAGCTGCTAGCACTTTGTGGGACAGGGGGACATCTCAACCCTGCTCCTGATTGCAAGCTCCCTGGCCAGCAGCACGCACAGCATCCACCACCTGCCCAGCACATGGGGGTTTAAGTGGGTTTTCTCCCACGCTCCTTGGAAGGATGATGTGCCCCAAAATTGCACTGACTCCAGCGCTGGGCAGCGTTGCAAAGGTGGGAAATCAGAGCAGGTGAGGGAATTGGAGCAGGGAGGGGAAGAAATGGCTCTGCCTTACCTGGCAGAAAGGATGATGACGCGAGCCTCCAGTTCCTTGGCTTCCAGCAGCAGCGATGTCACGTTTTTGGTTCCGGGGTCAAACTGAAGCACTTTCTCAGCCTGTGATCAGTGTGAGCAAAACTGGTTAGTGCGGGAGCCCCAGGACTGCTTGTGAGAGCCATGCTATCTAGAAAAGGGTTAAGAGAATTCATTAAACTGCACAAAAGTCTGCTAAATAAGGTTGGTTATAGCTATTTTTTTTTCTTTTTTCTTTTCTTTTCTTTCTTTTCTTTCTTTCCTTCCTTCCTTTCTCTTTTAAGGTTTTGGCTTTTTGGTTTTTTTTTTGCACTGTGCATGCAAACTGAAGTCAATCAAGACCCAAAAAGAGGCGTGCATTGTACAGGAAAGAGAAAAAGGCTTTGAAATGCAATTGAAAACTCAAACGAGTGTTGTTTTTCAGAGACATGGGAAATGAAAAAAACATATTGCACAGGGTTAACCTCTGGGAGTAAAAGTGAGCAACTTACACCAAGGAACCGTTTCCTTTGGGGAGGAAAGGGGGTTGGTTCAACTTTTCAAAAAAAAAAAAAAAAAGAACTTGCAAGTTAATTACTGGTTCACATGCATGTTTCAAAAATAAATCCTTCCAGGGTCAGCTGGCTAGGTTTCCATTCTCAAGTCCAAACCAAGCTATCTCAACATAAAAACGTGCTACCAAGAAACATAGTCATGGATCTTTTTTATTTTCTTTCTTTTCTTTTCTTTTCTTTTTTTCTCTTTCTCTTTTATTTTCTTTTTTTTTTTTTAATTTTTCTGGTGGCTGTGGCTATTTCTCATTTGCTAGTTAGGTTGGTGGGCGGCGTGCATTTCCATGCATATATACCTTGGGTCCTCGCTTGTTGTCATAGGAAAGTTGGTCGAGGTTTTCATAGTTCCTTTTTTTACTCTGATGAATAATGTGCACAGAGAAAATATGTAGACACAGAAGAATATTATAAACAGTTGAAAATGACGTGTAGTAAAGCAATCCAACATCCACCTCCTCCTCCACTGTTTGCTAAAGGGTCTCTATAACGCTGGAGCTCGCAAAAACCACTATCAGGAGAGAGTGCCTCAGCTCTCACGGGAGCGTCACGGTGCGAAGCCGTACCGGTTAGCGCAAGACTGGGTGTCACAGCTGTTGCGATGCAGTTGCATTTCCCTTGTGGGACTGGGGAATTCTTCAGCAAGAAATTTTTACCTTAAACTCAGAAACAATCTACGCATCTCTAAGGGCCTAAGTGCTGGGCTTTCCATGGAATTACTGTGGAAGTAAAGGACAAATTGTTGTGTACGGAAAGCGCTGGATAAACACAAACTGTTACAGTTAAGAGTATGAGCATTACTACCGTCACTATTATCATTACATTCCTGTTCACCCTAAGAGAGTTCACAGCAAGTGAGGTGTCTCAGCTGAACTTCTTACCTCCTGCAAGGAGGGAGCAGCTTTTTGGAACTCTGTTGCTGTCCAAAAGAGAAAGAAAAAGCTCTCTACATCCCGTGCTGGCTCAAAGCGTGACGATATGAAGCAATGGTGATCATGGGATGACGCTGCAACTTTTACCTGGTGCTGGGGAGGGCTGAGGGCAACTCGTGGCTCTGCAGCACACAAGTGGCCCTGGGAGGTGCAGCTGCCGGAGACCACGGTGCCCATAACTTGGCCCTACACATGACTAGTGGGGTTCACTACTCGGTGGTCTCTATGCTGCTGGTTCGAGTATCAGACCTGGACTTGGGGCAAGTGGCTCAGCGTGCACTGACCTTGCAGATAACAGACCGGAGCAGAAAGCCTGCTCCTCCTCTTGTCTCCTGCCTGAGCCACTTGTGCTGCTTGGCCCCAAAAGAGCCAGGGGCATGAAACATCCTTCTGGAGGTTTCATCTCCTCCAGGCAGTGTGCTTAGGGTCAACAGCCTCTGCTCTCAGGAGCCTTGACCCTGCGGCAGGGTGCACAGAGTCCTGTGGATTTTCCTGGGAGCAGTCCCTGTGGTCAGGCCAATAATATCGACCTGATAGTGGTTGACAGGCTTTGGTGGGACATCATCTGACCTCTTCTTCTCGGCCCCGTCCCACCCCAGCTGGGCATCCCTGATCTGCGTGTATGAGGTACGGGACACGGCTCTATTCCGATCTCCATTTCACAGCATCTTATGACAATGGCAACAGATGCCTGCTAGGAAGCTGACCTTTTGCACCCCAGATGCAAGGGTTCGTGTTCCCAAGTTGCTTCTTAGGCAGTCAGGTTTGATCTCTGCATCTTGCTTTCCAAACTGAATAGCTTGCCTCTTCCTGAGCTCTCAGACTGCTCTTTGGCAGGACATTTTGCCAGGTCTCCTTTCCGTGCAGCTGTGTGGTCTTTCCTTTCTTCTCCTTGGACACAGCCTGACACGTTTTTCATTGCTCAGAGAAGTTGTGTCCTTGCAAGGAAAAGTATCTGAGGAGGAAAAATCCGCTTGGAGCCCAGGTCTGCCTTCAATTCTGATGACATCCACAGTGAGAATTTCTGCAATGGCTTCTTAGAGTCTGTTCAGATTGCAGTGAGACGTGGAGTAACAACGGCCTCCAAGGAGAGCGGAGCTGCAGCAGGACAGCATGAATATTATCCAGTGATGAGACATTGGCCACTTTTCCTCAGGCACCATCAATTTAGGAAGAAACTTGGTCATCCATCTTGCAGCCTCCAGCCATGAGTCATCTTGTGTGCCTGGTATATGCTGGCACCTCGACCCAAGCTGGTCAGCAAAGTGAAGCAGAGTCTTGGGTGCAAAAAAGCTGGACCTGATGGCACCTGATCACTTTTGCCTCTCCCTGTCACTATCCCTATCGCCATAACAGGACCAGTAATGTCTCCTCTCTTTCCCATTTTTCTGTGTGGTCCTGCAGCCCTTCCCTGCTCCTCAGCCCGTTTCACACAGGGACCCATAAATTCAAAATTCACTTTCTGCCATGTTCTCCAACATTCATTCCAAAAATTACCTCTTTCATATACACCACTGTCCCAGAGAAAGAGAGCCAGCACACTAGGGACCTGCCACCTCTGACTTGGACAAACTCTGATTTTCACAGTGTCTGGCACTCCCTCCTGAACCCGAGCAGTGTTGGAGCAGTGGTGGCCTGCCCAGATGAATGGGCAGAGTTGTACTGGGATGCAGCAGCAGCTCCAGGCTGAGTTACTGCAGACAGACCTAAGACAAGGCTAGCACGTCGGGTGCACCAAGGCTGGCCAGCCTGGCCCGAGTGCTGGGCTCTGAACGCCTGCTTGAAGTGCAAATCCACACAATGGTGCCTGAGTAACACCCAGGGCTGGCGCAGACGCCAGGGGACAAGCCATGCTCAGATTGAAGAGCTCAGGTGGGCAGGTGAGCCTCTGACCCATAGCAGATCCCCCAGGTCCTCAGGGGCTCTGACCCAAGCCTTGAAGAGGTCGAGAGCAGGTCTCCTGCCTGCTCTCTCCCCAGGGCCCAGGCTGCCCTTGAGGAGGTTGAGTAGGCGTCCAGGGTACCACTTCACAGCATGAAGAGAGTCAGAACACCAGTGATTAGAAGAGCAATTAGACAGCAGAAGAGAATGTGGAAGACAGGAAAGCCCCAACAGGGGTATCTACCACCTTCAAGACCAGTCAGGCCAGTCAATTTGCCCAGAGGAATCTCCTCAAAGGAAAAAGAAACAAGATGTGGTGGCACACCCCAAAGGGAAGACGAGGTGACCTACTGTCCCAGAGCTGGAGGATGACCAGGGCATTTGCAGTAGCCCAGGAGCTGCCAGGAGACACCAAGACATGTTGTAGATGCAGTGCAAACGGGCGGGTCTGAGGACAGACGCTCCCTTCCTCATCTTTCAAGCCCCAGATCTCAAAGGCTTTCCTGTAGGATGGCCAGGCTGAAGAAGAAATACAACCTGTGCCTGAGAGCATTGCATGGAGCAAGCAGGGAGTAAAGGCATGAGAGGCAGCAGCGAAAAGGGATGCACATAAACTGCAGGGAAACAAAAAGTGGAAATCAAAAGATGCAAGGAAAGGGACGACAAACTGACAGTGGGAAAAATCTTTCCACAGCTCTCCCTGGGTGAGGGACACTCTGCTGGGAAGAGGCTTTGGAAAGCAACACTGGCCCGCTGTCACCCAGCGAGAAGCTGCCTTTGGAGGCAGGAGGATCCCACCATGATTGGTGGCACACCAGCATCTCATGATGGCCCAGGATGCTGCAAGGATGAAACTTCTTGGAAACCAGCACCAAAATCAAAAGCCTGCTGGTCAGTGTGGCTCGTGCCAGCCTGCACCCCTGCACCAGTCACTCCTCCAGTGGCTTGACGAGAGGTGATGAAGAGCAGTGGCAGGCTGCTCTCTCTGTTCTCGCAGCTCCGCCACCAACTCCAAACACAAGAAGTGTCTACGGCCACATCTACTCAACAGCCAAACGTCCAGCAGCTGCCGGTGGGGCTGGAGAAGAGCAGGTTGTGGACCCAGGAGGGAACAGCCAGCAACAGGTTCTTGCCCTGCGGCTGTTGGAGACTTGGAGATTGGCTTGGACTCTGCCCACCCAAAGAGGAGCTCACCCTGTCCCGGGCAAGAGGATGTGCTGGGACTTCACCCCGTAGAGCAGGAGGTGTTTCCTTGCCTTCCAGACAGGCGCCTGCCTTCGAAGCGCTGCAGCCGAACAGCTCCCTGTCTTCTCCTTCCCTGCTCGTCTTGAATGCTTGCTTGGTCCTTCTACTCAGCGGCAGCAGGTTGATGGTAGTCCTCCTGAATTTCTAGCAGGCTCGGGGACCTCTCCTGCCTCCCGCCCTGCTCCCCCGGCTGGCCCTGAGTGCAGGTGCAGTGCACCTCCTCGATAAAGCTGCTCCCGCCAGCCACAGCCGCCCTCTCGTAACAGCATGGGGTGTCAGGAAAGCAGCGTTTGGCATGGGCTTCGATGGAGATGGGAACGGGGGCGTCAGCCCACAGCCGCAGAGCTGACAGCTTTATAGAGAGGGTGCATTACACCTCCGTGCATCAACGTGCCGGCTGCCCTCGCCCCTCCTAAGCCACTAAGGTGAGCTCCAGTTAGCCAATTCAGAAGCTGCTTTTCGGGGTTGGTTTGGCACTGCTGGGTCTGCCTGGCCCCTGGGTGGCTGGAGCGGGGCAGATGCTTCCCTAAGCTGAGCGACTGGTCCTCTCCTTGGGTGGGAATCTTGGGCGAGGCATTTGCAGAGCTCCAGGTTATCCTTCCCTTCATTTTGTAGTCGATTTACATGTAGGAGATTTTGACCATGGCAAAGCAAGTGAAATGAATAAAGTACAAAGTTCTGTCAGGTACTAGTCAGACACTGTTGATGCTTTAAGCATGTTAGCCATGTTACAATGGAAAGAAAAGGTGTTTTACATACAGAAATCTACATACATACAACAGCCCGAGACTTCTAGTTTTGTTGTTGTTGCTTAAACAAAGCTACAAGACAATGTTCAGGAACTGACCTTGGACTCTCTCTCCTCCAAGAGGGTCTCCAGCTTCTTCTGTGCAGCACGACCTTCGTGGTCGTCACTGACTATCAGAATGACGTGATTCCAGTTGAAGACTCTCATCATCTCAAACCAGACGTTGGCCTGGTGAGAGTACGGTGGGACTGTGCGCAAGAAGGACAGGTGGATGCTCTGCAAGGAAGAACAAGAGCTCAACATAGACTGGTTGGGCTGTCAGCCGGGGTGCGTCTCGGGGACCGGGCAGGTTTACAGGGACGGGGCTGGGATCGCGAGGCCAAAGAGGCAGAGCAGCAATTTTTGGTAGACCTCTAGGCTGCACGCCTTGAGCTCGCCTCTGAGACCTGCACTGCTTTATTCTGGCTCAGAAGCAAACCCTGGCTATGATTCCGTACCTCTCTGTGGTTAATCCAGTGCATGGCAAAGAGGGTTTTTTGCTTTGCAGTCTGTAAATGCACGGTGAAGAAACGCCTATCCAGCAATGAACTGTCAACCACATTCAGTGCAAATATAGCCTTTCCTCTTGACTTTTTGAAAGTATTACTGAGTAATGGACATCAAAAAGAAAATTAATTACCTTCACAGAGTGAGAAGGAGCAGTTGCAGGTACATGCAGGTATAGGTTAGTTATTTGTCGTGAGACAAGTTGAGGAAAGCACTTTCATAATGTGCTGTTTGGCTCTTTCTAGGTCAGCTTGTGCTGCAGCAGCACACAGGAGGAGGCAGCTCTGGACTCTTGCCCCAGCTAACCTATCTGATTTGGTTAAGATATCATTATGGCTGGATGATTAAGCAATAGCAATTCCAGCCTAATTAAGTACAACACTCTTAGGGGAGCAATGGGACCAAAAGCTGTAGCTGACAGAGAGGTTTCAAAAAATGCAGCTTTTGCAAATGGCCCTGGAGTTGAATATTAGAAAATGAAAGTGCTTATGCTCAGCACGGATGCTACTTGACAAACCAGCTACGTGCTGGAGGGAGGCAGAAGTCTGAACAGGAGAGGACAACAAAGAAAGAAGTGCAATATTTCTTTTTTCATGGCTGAGATGGTCCTCTGGACCAAACAGGGCTTGTCTAGACCTGCTCATCCAGAGGCTAGACCCAGCCCAGGTCATAAATGTCCTGGATGGGCCAAAGTAAATTATGTGGGAAGGGAAAAGGCATCATGTCCACCATGGACTCATGCAGAGGAGGAAGAGGCAGACCAGACAATCCTCACACTCAACACAGTGATAAAGTCACACCGAACCACGGAACACATAGAAAATCGTGCAAACCCCTTGTCCTGGACAGGTCTCTCTGCACTGGGACGGCAGGTCTGTTCTGCTGCCCTGGCCCAAAACCCAGAGATGAGGGAGGCAGCAGCGAAGAAACCAAAGCACTGGAAAGATCTCCTAATTACCGAAGAGATGGAGAAGAACTGTGGACATTTAATCGAAGGAGGAAATGAACTAGGAGAGCCGTAACAAGCATTTCAGAGCTGCACTTTTGTATGGCTGATACAAACATTCCCAATCACACGAAGAGCAGGAGAAATGCCCCCCAAAAAACAGAAAAATAACTGTTAAAGAATAAAAATTCTAAATTAAAATTATTTCAATCACTTTTTGAAATGAAACCAGCTATAAAATTTCAATATATTGCATCAAATTATTTTTTAGTTTCCCAACTAGCTCGCAAAAATGCTGTGTAAACTGATCGTGGCTTTCTTAAGTGTTGTAAGTACATACCACTGGGTTCAGATGAACAAATTTTACTGCAAAGTTGCTGGAGAATAACTTGGTTTAACAGTGCAGGCAAATTTGCTTTCTGAAGTGGTGTCTAAAGGGCCATGGACTTGCTGTGATGATATCTCAGCTCCCAGATTACAGAACTGTGGTTTTTAAGTGGGATAATGAAGAATAAATAATTGCAAATGCTGAGTCTAGATTTCAGGATGAGCACTCACATTCTGTGCTCAGTTTTGAAGCCCCTGGGATTCCTGAACTCCTCTGCAGAGCCCAAAGGTTGGCAGAAAAGTGAAAGCAGAGTCCCCCAAAGGTTAACAAGTCCAGCCTGCGATGTGCAGAGCCAGCTGGGGGTCGGGTTTTGTGCGATTTGATGACCCCCGTCCCAGCGGACGCGGTGACTTCCCACGGGTCTCCGTCAAATCCCTCTGCAGCCCAGCACGGAGCTTTCCTGGCCGTGCGGCACACGGAAGCATGGGGCTGTGCTGCCAGCTACGTGGGCGAAATGATTTACGCGTCATATTTATCCCATTTTTAGGCAAATAACTGTTATAAAGACCTGATTTTTCAACACAGCCTCTGTGAGAGCACCAGCAGAGTATGTTCTCTCCTTTCAGCTGCACTGCTTGTCAGCACCATCCCTGAGGCACTGCTACAAGCGCTCCAACTCTGAGCTGTCGTGGGTCAGAACCCGCTCCCCTCAGATCAGGCACACAGGAAAAAAATGCTCCTAATTACAAATCAGCGGTTTACCTTGAAAGCTGTTTTGCAGGATTCACATCTTTTGCTCTGCTCCAAGCATGCCCGCCGCCAGCCAGGAGGGCTGGGGTGTGAGTGGGGGACGCGCTGGCAGCAGCCCCGGGCCAAGGAGCAGCTCTCTGCAATATCTTCCTAACACCACCAAAACCTGAGTGCCCAGCCCTGTGCTTCCTCCCTTCATTCACTATTTCTTCAAAAAGTAGGTAAATACAGGTTGGTACAGAATCCAGGCTTCCAAGTGGAATCAGCTCAGAAGAAACCCATGGGGCTAGAGCTGAAATCACTGGGTTATAAGGCTGGGGACACTTGCTGGGTCAGGACTCTTAGGAACTGCAAATTATTAGCGGTGCTGACTTGGTTGATACGATACGTATGAAGAGGAGCTGAGTTTGAGCAGAACATGTGTGTGTGTGTATGCGTGTGTGAAAGCCAGGACCCTGTGTACGCGTGACTGCCAGCGCATACCTGCAGCAGGCGTGTGTGTGCGTGTACCCATGCAGGGAACGTGCTCGGGTGCTCGAATAGCTGCACACAAAGAGCCTGCACGTGGCCACGCCATGCCTGGGGGAGGGTGCACGTGTGGGTGCCTGTCGACGGAGTCTGTGTGCATAGGGGACGCACACACGTATGGGGAGTGTGCAGGCGTGGCTGTGGGGCCAGCAGGTAGTGCACGTGTGTCCGTATATGGACCACGTACAGGTCCACGAGTGAAAGCAGTGCTATTTTCTTTACCTCTATCTGCCTAAGGGTTCATCACAGCTCATGGTCCATGGCTGGTAATTTTTCCTACAGTCTTGAGGAAATGATGTGTTTTTTTTTCATTACCCACGGAAATCATGCGGTCAGTCCCCCTTCTAGCAACCCACTCCAAAACTGAGCTGTCTGGGCCGTTTCAAGAAGATTGACAGGGATCCCAATATATAAAGAGTCTGATAATTTAGCAAAAATCGTCAGCTGGGTATGAAGAAGAGGCCTTGGCCAGCGTCTCCATGGAAGGAGCCTGGGCTGCTGTGCCCCCTGCTCTGCTCAGCCTGCCCGCCAGCCAGCACACGTGTCACTGAGCCCACCAGAAAGCAGCCTGCCCACTGCCCCGCATGATAGCTGCAGGCGTGGGAGGGAGCTGAGACAACTCTGCAATAGCTTAGACGTGTGCTGGGAGGGATTTCAGTGCAGGCAGACATATGGGGAGCTCAGGCACAAATGCATCGTCTGCCTTTCCCCTGCAGTGTGTGGAGGAAAGGACTTGTCAGCCCAGCACCGCAGCAGCAGCCTTGCACAGTGGTGGGGCTGCTCTGTCCAACCCCCAGCTTGAATCCTGAGAGCCTGTGAAGAGCTCTCCTCAGCTGGGATGAGTGGGCTCCATCACAGCCATCAGCATGGGCTTCAGCGCGCAGAGCCCCTCATCTGAGCTCTGAGCAACTGGGTCTGGTTGAAGATGTCCCTTCTCACTGCAGTGGGGTTGGACTAGATGACCTCTAAAGGTCCCTTCCAACCCAAATTATTCTATGATTCTCTGATTCTATGATCTGCTCTGACACACTGCAGGCCACCCCTGCTGACGGCTGTGCTGCTCGGCAGTGGCTGTCAAACCCATTCCGGGGGCAAACATCTCTACGTGACGTTAACCAGCCTCTCCAGTCACTTCTTGCAGGTGTCAGTGGAGGGGTCCTGACCCTGACACCCTGACCACGGTCACGGGGCATCACTTTTCTCCCCTCTTTCAGTGCAGCTTCCCATGATGACTAACACCATTTCTGCTGAGCATCGGTTGCCAATGAGGCCAGTAATAAAGAAAAATACCCTTCTCAATGAGTAATAACCCCTGGGAGGGCGTGGAACGGTTATACTGAGACAAGGAACCAGAGGGAAAAGCCATCCCCAGGCCCAGGCTGGAGAGAGACAGACCCCATTTCAACTACCAGGCGCAGCTGCTGGACGTTGGAATGGCTCTCCAAGTGCAGAATGGCTAAACTCCATTTTCCATCTCTTCCAGCAGCAGAGCAGGTCTCAGTTAAGAGCCACCCTTGATTCTCCGCTGCACTGCCTCTCTGACAGTGGGACGGTGGGCAGCTCAGCACCTCGGGGCACGCAGCCTGTCCCTTCATCCCCATCACGTAGGTGTGGTCCCACATGGTGGTGATGAACGGCACCAGACCCTCCCAGCTCTTGAGCTGTGCATGTCCCCACGAGCTCTGCTCTCACGTTCTCAGTGTCATTTCGCATTTCCCGTATTGTCAAGGCGTCAATGTCATCTCATCCTTTTGGCTGGGATGCAAAGGAGATATAAATACCCCCAATGACACATGGGGACACATGNNGNACNNAAGCAATAGTCCAGCCTGTCCATTCAGCAGGCCCAGCATGAGAAGGTCAGAGTGTGATTTTTGAAATGCTCAGTCCGTGAGGAGTTCACAGAGGGCTCTCTGTAGTGATGGACACCACAGCCATGGGTACCGCTCTGCTACCTTTACCGTCAGACCCCCCTCTCTCCTCCTGCAGTTCCCTGCTCACCTCACTCGGAGGTGACCAGGACACCTCACCACGCAGGCAGGACTGTGCTGAATGACGTGAGGATCTCGGTGAGCAAACAGGTAATGATTTTGTAAGATGTACGCACAAGGAGACCAAACAAAAGCTGCCAAGCCAGAGTGCTCAGCTTGATAGCTGCAGTACTGTTTCTAGAACAAATGGTTCTTTGAATACTGGCAGGTATAATGCTGGCTTCCCTCGGGTATCTTTGTTGAAAGACCAGCTACAGCTCGTGGACCGCTGTGCTTGACTGGAGGTGCTCCAAGAGCATCCAAAGGTACTGGGCAAACCTCTCTGTGCTGAAGCCCACGCCTTTCCTCCCCTTGGCAGCTTAGCCTTGGGAGGACCATAATTAACTCTGAGACTTCAAACCCCTGTGAAATTTAGCTAAAATTGGCTGGTGCCTCCAAAACCAATCAGGGGCATACACACAAAGTGATCTTACAAGCTTGTTTCCATAGAAACTAAGCTGAAAGATATAATTTCCTGAATCGAAAAAAAAAGAAAAAAGGCAAGCTGATCACTAGAAAACCAAAAAGGGAACCAGCTGTACGTCCTGCTGGTGCACTGGCCAGCCTGTCCTGCACGTGTGTGCGGAGCCTTGCACTGTCCTGTCCCATGTCTTCACACCCCTTTGCTCTGCTGTCCTCCCCTCCACTCCCACCTCTGCTGTCCCCTCCAGCTCCTGCCAGTTCACTATTCAACATCCTCGCTCCTCTGCCCACCCCGTCCCTGCCTTTGCCCCATCTCCTGCCTGCAACTCCCCTCTCTGCAGAGAGCTCGGAGTCCTCCAGCCCCTGGCCGCCTTGGTGGCAAGGATGCTGAGCAGGAGCCCAGCCAGGCAGGCGTGCTCAGAGGGGTGAGACGTGCAGTGGGACCTCCCTGCCGAGCCTCTGCCAGGGGAGTGCACCCCGCAGCCCTGCACCTGCCCAGCACCCCCAGACAGCCAGCGGGGAGCATCTCCCTGCCCCTGCAGTGGGTCGCTGCTACGCTCCTCCAGCCCTGAAGTGAGCCAGGCGGGTTTTATGAGCCGCTTTTGCAGAAAACGTGTTTTAAATAGGAAAACGATGGCTGAAGCAGAGTCTGCTGGGGAAGATCCCACCCCCTGAGGGTGGGCACGCAAACTCAGCACAAGGTCGTGCTGTGGAAAAGGCGGCCGATTCGCTTCGGTGAGCACAGCTCTGCTGAGATGAAGCTGGACCGACAGCACACAGGGTACCTTCTCCCCGCCATTGTGTGCAGCGTCACAAAGTCCTTCTCGGTGACATTGCTGATCAGACCCATCTCCTCCCCATGGCAGCACAAACTGGATTCCCCCCGCACATTTCCAGCCGGCTGCCTGCCCTCTCCCTCTGTCTGCCAGCTCCGTGACCATCTCTTCCCTTCTAACTGTGCCTGATCCGATCCTACCGGGGCACGCGGGTCCCCAGCCCTGGCAGCCACCGTTGCCATCACTGCCGTGGCCTTGCCTTGCTGGTTTTCCTACCATGGTGGGAGATGCCAAGACCTGCTGCTGCTCCAGCCGAGCAGTCCCGCAGGCTGCATCTCCGGGAGCCTCTGCTCCTCCTTCCTGAAATTTGACTTCATTTAGCACGTAGGTGGAGTGACTATTTTTGCACTGAACATTTGCATTTGTGAATATTCACATTTTCCAAGCAAAGGCCGATTCGTGATTTGAAACGGGCCTGATCTCACCCACTGAGCTCATGCACCTGGACGTAAACCTCCCCCAAGGCTGCAATGGCATGTGGTCTGCCTGGCTCTGCTCAGCTCCTCCTTTTGCTTTACTCATCACAAAGCGTCTTTGCAAGATGGGCTGTGAGCTGAGTGCCCGGTGGCAGAGCCGGCCACGGCAGCATCTCATTGCCCAGGCCAGGGCATTGCCCCCACACACGGCAGGACCTCATCCAGCCTGAAAGTCTCCGTGTTTCCACAGGGTCAGCAGATAATGGTTTGAGATGCTGGAATTTGAATGTCTTTCTTGAGTGCTGGCTGGACTGAATGTCATTGAAAGCCTGGGGATAACTAGTTAGTCAATTCTATTATCTCCCCTACTGATGTCACATAAACCCAGAGAAGTGAACGCAACCAAACAACCTTCAAGCCTCAGAGAGCTCCTGCCCCATGCACAGGCTCCTCTAGGATGGTGCTGGCTCTCCGCAGGGCCCCGCACGCAGGGAGCACCCAGGGCCCCCCCGGAAGTCACTAGTGAGCAGGGCAGGAGCTAGTTCATGCATCTGCCTTGGCTGACGAGCAGCGAAGCCAGCAGCCTGGCAGAGAAACGCTGCAGAAATCGTCCAGCACTATGTAGGTCAACACGGGCAGCTGCAGAAAAATCATGTACTGGGGAATGCAGGATAGAGAGAGAGAGAGCTGCTGGTTTGACTGGAGAGGATGGATGGACAGACAGACACTTAGATAGGCAGGGTAGTGCAGACATCAATAACCCTCCTGACGGGCACTCTTGATTTACACCACACGTATGAGGTACTAGACTAGAAACATGCATCAGTTACCTTATCGGAATATATAGACATGCGTGTTGTCAGACCAATGACAGGGATCCTGTAGAAGCCAGCTGTGTATGATACGGGTGTTGGTGTTAGGTGATCGTTGGGAGCAGGAGGGTGGCTAACTAATATTGCATAGACCTGTAGGACAGGATACACGACACAAACATTATTTCACAGGAGCACATCGGCCATCGAGCGTGATTTTTTTTTTTTTTTTTCCTCCTTTTCTTTTCCGCAACGTTAAACAGCCCCACGTTAACACGAGAACGGCGTTCAAACGACCGGGAACAGCGAAGCGAGGGCTGCACCGGGGAGCGAGGGGTGCAGCCCGCACAGAGGTGATGGGTCTGCTCAGGGTTATATCTTAATGGAAATGCCGTGCCTAGCCGCTCTGCTCGCTAAACTAATAACTTTCCTGGATTACAGATTAAAGGGAAACATCTCCCTTACAGTCGCACTGTGTAATGCAATTTCTTTAACCACACATTTAATACTCGTTGTAATTCCCCTCCGAGGACTATTACAAACAAAGTGGTCAGCTGGGACTCCAAGCAGGAGCGCAGAGCCGCGGAGCACATCAGCCATCTGGCCCCGAGCACGCAGAGAAATGAGAGAGCTGGGGGGCGGCGGGGGCGAGAGCTGGGGTCTGCCCGCAGAATGCCAGGCTGGTGGGGCACGGGGGATCTGGGTTACACCAAGATGGGGAAGGAGGACCTCGGCAAGATCCTGCTGTTCTTACAGCGCTGGGATTTTGGTCTCCAGAAGGATCCTATTTTCTGCCAAAAGAGAGAGGAAAGAGCGGGGTAATCCCCGGGGGACCCTTTGCTGTGCTGATGCTCCTTCACAGCACAGGGAATGTCCCCAGCTGGTGACAGGTCTCTAGCTCGGGTGAATCAGTGCAAAGACTTTGATGTCTGGGAGGAAATAACACTTCTTCCTCCTCCAAGCATCTGCCTGAGCCCTGGGACATGATCTGCGCCCAGGCTGGAGGGGTGGCTTGCTAATGGGAGAGGAGGATGAAGTGTGCCCAGGGAAGGGGACCTGGGGACCAGGTGGGAAGAGGGAAGATCCTGCCTGCATTGGTTGGGAGCAAGCTGAGGGTGCAGAGCAAGCTGGGACAAGGGGCTGGAGACCGTACCATGGGAGAAGGGAGGAATTACTGGGGAAGGGGTTGGGAAGGTCACCTGGGGAGGCAGGAGGAGGGGAGTGCCCTGCACAGAGGTGCCCGGTGCCGTGCTGACATGGGGTGGGCGAGGACCTGCACCCTGAGGGCTGGGTGCTGGCCTCAGGGTAGGAGAAGGCACTGTGGGCTGCGTGGGGGCGAGGGCTGCGCTGTGCCGCACAGCAGCTGACCGGCAGGAGCCATTTTGCAGGCGCAGGCTGCCAGCCCCTCCTCTGCCTCGCAGCCCCCTGCTCGGGCACAGCGCCAGCGAGCGAGGACCGAGGGTGGCTGTGCCCCACACTGTGGCCGTGGGGCCAGCAGAACCCCTGCGTGTCGGGACAGCGTGGCCACCCTCAGCATCCTGACCCCCAGCACCCACAGCCCCCTCTGCACCCCAGCTTAGCTGCCTCCTGCATCCCACTGCAGGGACGTGCCAGCGCCTGCAACCCTGCACCAGCCCGGGGCTCTGTGACGTTTGCCATGGGGACAAGGCTTAGAGGTGGCATGGGCACAGGACCCACCAGCCGGGCTGCTTAAATGGAGCCTCTGCTCAGCGAGGGACGCGACTGAGCCCGCTCGCTGCTCCCTGCCAGGCAGCGGGGTATCCCTTACAGCCTGCACTGCGCCTCCGGCCCGGCTCTGCCAGCATCCCCAGGGATGTCTCCAGCCGTCCTCCATCTCCACATCGGGAAGCTGAGCTGCAAACGTGCTCTGCTGTGCAGCTCTGGCCCCTCCAGCTCCCTCCCTCCTCCCTGCTTTGTGTGTGCCTTGTGTGCACACACGTGTTTACGTGTGCGTGTTGGCGTGTGAGTCTCCGTGGTGCGGGCGTTCGTAGGATTTGTGTGCGTGTTTCTACCTGTGCCTGGGTCTGTGTGCAGCTTGTGCATGTGCATGGGGGTGTTGGAGGTGGGGGTGGGTTTGCAACTCCCTGTCTGCCCTTATGGCCCTGGGTGGGGGGCATGGGGCTGGTTAGCTGGGCTCAGAACACAGGGGAGGTGGAAGGGCTGGGCCGCAGGCTGCCCAGGGCACCCAGGCTGCGCCCACCACCGCTGCAGACTCGGGCTGCTCCCTCGTGTGCGCTGAGAGCGACCCGTGTAGACAGGCAAAGGAGCGCGCCGTGCCTGTGTGCGCAGCACGCGTGCGCGGCATGCACCGTGTGCGAGCCCACGGCTCTCTGTGTCTGCGCGGCCGTGTGTGCGCTGGGGCTACTGGTGTGTGATCTGTGCCGGCGTGTGCCTGTGTCTCGTGTGCATGGGTGTGCTCGCGTGCGTTGCATGGTGCTGGGGGGGCCCAGGGTGCGGTGTGGGATGGGGAGGGGGTGCTGCTGCGGTGCACGGACGTGCAAGCGTACGCCCCGGGGGTGTGCGTGCCTGTAGTGCAGGCAGCGGGGCGTGTTTGTGTGTCTGTACCCGGTGCAGTGCGTGGTCGTGTGTGCACACGGATGCGTGGATGCATGTAGCATGTGCGCACCAGCGTGTTTGCACACCAGGACGAGCGTAGTTGTGCGGTGCTCTGTGTGTGCGTGCCCGTGTTTGCACAGTGATGCATGTGTGCCTGCAGCATGTGTGTGCGTGCAGCGCAGCCCACGGGCATCCCCCCAGTGCACGCACGGCGCTCCCCGTGCCCGCATCTCCCCACAGCGGGTTGTTGCCCATGTGTGCACGTAGCTCTGCGTGTGCCCGCGTGTGCCCGCGGCGACGCGTGTCTGCGCATGGGGTGCGGGTGCATGCGTGTTGCTCTCTGCACGCATGGCGGTGGGTGCGCATGCCTGCGCACCCGCTCTGTGTGCCTGAGCCCGTGGGTGCCCCGGGGGGGGTGAGCCCATGGATGCCCAGGGTGTGTGTGAGCCCGTGGGTGCCCTGGGGTGCATGTGAACCCATGGGTGACCTGGGGGGGGTGTGAGTCCGTGGGTGCCCTGGGGTGCATAAGCCCGTGGGTGCCCCGGGGTGCGTGTGAACCTATGGGTGCCCTGGGGGGGGTGTGAGCCCGTGGGTCCCCCGGGGTGCGTGTGGGTGCCCATGAGGCGAAGCGTGCAGCCCAGCTGCTCTTACATAAAGGCTGCAATGCGGGCATCGGGTCCCGGGGCTCTTCCCGCACCCAATTCCCGGGGGGCGGCCGGGGTG
>Ga0065711_1000946_pt1 | contig 51574 bp, 23 predicted proteins | sample Hoacrofraction12_FD_59098 | JGI IMG/M metagenome (GOLD analysis project Ga0065711, IMG submission 59098) | Hoatzin crop microbial communities from Cojedes, Venezuela - Epithelial fraction 12 v2 (version 2) | ecosystem: Host-associated > Birds > Digestive system > Esophagus > Crop | place... | reverse complement strand
ATTAAACATAGCAAGAAACTGAAAATCTTTAAAATGGGGGGGTGGGGGGGGGAAAGAATTATTTGTTGCAGGTCAATTCTCATTTGTTATGCTGAATCTGAGAACTACAGTTAGATGCTCAGGATTGATGCAGAAGGTAGCAAAGCATGGACTGCAAGTTACCAGTTAATGCAAATAATACGTCTGCATTTTTGTATCCATTATTATTTTAATTTGTTCGTGTCACTCTTATCCCATCTTCCTTGTGTTTGCTATGTGTCCAGCCTTTGTGTCACCCTCAAACTTTATCTTGGTTGATTTTAATACCAGAGAAAAGTCCTGAAGCGTGAGGAGCTCTCAGAAGATATGAAGGTGGTTTTGGTTTTGCTTGTTATTCTGGGGTGTAGAAATACTTCGCCACTTACTACAAATCTTTTGATCCTTTGTCACAAAGTTGTTCCCTGACGATGACCAGATATTTGTATTAAAACACAAGTAGCTCTAGGAACTACAGTTTGAGTATAGGAGCATGTGTGATACATAAACCAATTTGCAGTCCCTGAAAAGGGACTTTAACTTTCTGGTAAATGTAGTCATTTTTCTAATTCTTCCAAGAAGAAGTCATCATCTAGATTACTGAGATACAATGGGTCTGACATTTAATTTTTTTCACCTTCAAAAACAAGCCTTATATACACAAGAAGAAAAGAGCAAGAATTTCAGGAAATCTTCAGCTTGCTACTAGTGTGCCCTCACATTCCTAAGTACTATTTTTGGGTTTTCCCTTAGGAATAGCTGGAACTTGTTGAGCTGGGAAAGACTTCTTGGAACAGATCTTTGGTTTTGTCTTTTCTGCATGAGCGCCTCTTGTTGATGTTGGAAGAGCTATTAGCTGGTTGGTGATTCAGAGAACAAGGCAAGTCAGTGCTATAAAATAAGCTTCTTCGCTCCACAATATTTGGAAAAAACTGTTCCAGCAAGCTGGTGAGCATATAAAATGAACAATTGCCTCCCCTTGGTTATGGTTAGGACTACACCAAGAGACCTGTCTGACTCTCTTCTGGATGTTGCTACCTGCAGAATTGTTACAGTTCGAGAAATACTGAAATACTGGTGAGGAGGATACAAATGCTCTCCCTTCTGTCTCTGTATAGCCCCAAACACCCTATGTAGTTCTGGGATATCTCAATAAATCAGTTCTGAGATATCTCAAATATCTCAATAACTTGGAATTCTTAGCTGTCAAAGGATTTGTTTCAGTAAAATATTTTGTATTTAGGGATATGACATGCAGACCAGCTAACGACCTGCAGGTATCTTTTGCACAAAGACCCTACCAATGTGTCTGAGGCTGTTTGGAGAGTTTTCAGGCTGGGATCAGGTTCAGCACAGCACGTTTTGATAAGGACTTGTAATTTTCACAGCCTTTCTTGTACACATGGTTTGTTCTTCACTGGGGGAAAGAGTCAGTGTCCTTTGAACTTCTGTCTGCATTTGTTCCCAATGCTGTCTTTCGGGGTTTTTTTCAGTGTTATTTTAAACACTCCTATAGGGTGACAGGTTTTTCAAAACTTCTGCAAATACTGCTGATGTATTTTAAAAGATGTATTGAGAGGATGTGTTGAAGGAATGAATGGAATGACCGGCGTCTGTGTTAGCTTGACACTGCACCACTTGCTACCTCTTGGATACTACAGGAAAATTCTGAGCAAGAACTTTCATCCCAAGTGAAATGTGAAAGCATGTAAGGCTCAATGAAGCTACTCGTGACACGGTGAAGAAAAGCATGTGCACTCTAAAATGATTGAGTTTGCTCTGTGTTTTGTTGTTGTTTTCGCCTACGCAGACCAGAGATCTAGGGAGGGGTTTTTCCCTGCTAATTGCAAAAAGAAAAGTGACTAGTTACTGAGGTACTTTGGAGTAGCTTTGGACTTTAAAGAAAGTTCAAGGCAATAAGCATTTAATATGTATTGCGTGAAAATTAAATTATAGCATTTCTCCCGTTCTTTTTTTGTGAACAGCATTTCTCCCATTCTTTTGCGTGTATGCCATGTTTGGTTTAATGGAGAGATGAGAAAAGAAAATAAATTCTTTTTTGGAGACTGGGTACTAATGTAGTAACATTAAAGGCAGGCACATTGTTGTCAGCCAGTTTGCATATTTATTTACTTTTACAAATGGTTGGCTAGGAGTCAGCAGTTAATGGAATGAGAATGATGTTCCTGTACAGATCATTTCCTGAGAAACATTTTCAATTACAAACATATCTCTGCTTTTCTTTCCTCATTTGTTATGTCTTGGAGAATAAATGGGGAGTAGCATTTACAACTTAAGGTTTATGTTCTGAAGACAATTTTAACAATGATCCCCACATAAAAAGGCCCCTTTGTAGTCACAGACATATGTTTATGATGTTTTGTGCTGTGAATATCAAATTTCTGGTGGATGCTGTGTCACACTCTGCAAACTTGTAAACATCTATAAATCCATTGGATCATTTTAGTACCATGTGTAATGCAGATTTATTGTCTTTTGTGTGGATTTCTTTTGTTTCAGAGTTAAAGCTGAGCTGCCAAAATCCATATTGGATGAATTATGTGTTCAAGAAAATAAGGCAGTACCATTTTAGATTAATATTTTCTTTTCCCTTTGTGGACTTACAAGATGCACACACACAAGCATTAGGAAATAACATTTTGGATGGACGGCCCAGAAAGGAATTGCATAAGCTTGCTTGACTAAATAGTATCATTCTGTAAAAGCTTAAACTAGGAGTTTTTGAAAATGCTTTTGCTGTTTTTTCTCTTGTTTTCTGAACATCTTGGGTAATTTGGATCTCTTCTCATATTTGCCAGTACAAATTCAGAATTACTCCACTGGCCTAATATCAAGGTATAAAAGTAGAATATGTGAGCTGGAATAGGAATCACACTGAGCCAGTGAGCTGGTATAAATCACCATAAATCCACTGAAATCTGTGCGGATACAGTCATTTACTCTCAAGTCTGCATTGCAGATGATGAAGTCAGTAGAAGTAAAGCTGCTCTTGTGCACAAGTGGTTACAAAAGCAAGCCATCAAGGTCGTGAGCATTTATCAGAAACTTGCACCTAGTAAAGAGAATATTAAATCAAAACCAACTCATCTAAATTTGGCTCAACTGTAACTGAGTGGGTATCTCTGTGCAAGAGCAGTAAAGGCATTTCTTATTGAAAATCAGCATTTTTCGAAACTGGCTGTAATTTCTGGCTACGTACATAAACATATGTAGCATATGCATGCGTGTTTGCATGTGGGTGTATATACAAATATCCAGTGTTACTCTGGCAATATGATGTCTGCAGCTAGCCATCCAAGTTGTGTTTGTTCCAGGAAAAAGTAGCTTAAGATAGAGACACGGCATGTAAAGCTACCATCTACCATAATAGTTTATAATGTTGTGGTAGTACCATAGCAGTTTATAATGAAGTCCCTGCTCATGGCAGGGGGTTGGACTTGATGACCTTCAAAGACCCTTTCCATCCCAAACCATTTTGTGATTCTGTGATAATATCAGGTAGTTTGTACTGTGACTTTTTATAGAAAGCTTAAACTTCTTGAGTCATGTAAACGTCAACAGATCTCAGCCTCCACAAAAAAACCCAAAACGAACCAAAGTATTTGCAACCTTAAAATGGCAGAAAAGACCTTGAACGGAAAACCTTTATGTTAAAGAAAGGAAATTAAAGAACTGTAGAAGTGTGTATATTTATGTAGGTGTATATGCATATATTTAAATCTCCTGATTTTGAAAGATTGGGTTAGAAGCATTGTGTCACTGCTCCTCCAACATTAGGGTTCAGTTCTAGTTAATTACAAACTTTCAGAATCGATCTGTTAGTGTTGTAGCACTTGAATAGCTTTAGTTTTCCAAGTACATAATCAATTATATGGGAAGACATGGCTGTAGCACTCAGAGGACAGACCATTTAACACTACATCTTGCTGTATTTGTTTTATGAATCTTTGGATAGATATGCTAAAATACATCTAAACCACAGAGAGTGCATTGGGTGATGTGGCATTTCAGAGCTCAGTTAAATAGTAAGATGTGTTTTATTCAAATCAGAAGAACATTAAGCCCTGAATACCAAACAGGGCAGCAAAAAGCCTTCAGCACACAAAATAAACACGCAAAAAACCCAAATGAAACCGTCTAATAAATACAATGCGGGGCAACAGGCTGCATGTACTAGAGGAATTAAACCAATTTAAACCGTATGGGCAGTACTCCACTTTCAGATGTACTTGGCGTCCAGCGGTTTCAATGGCAGTTGGATGCATGCATCAAAGGGCGAAGTCTGGCTCAGAGCACCCGTGTGGATTTGATAGCATAGGTTTATGACCTTGTAATCCTAGAGCATCTAAAGCAGTACGAACTCTAGCCAGCTTAAAATAGCTGCTGTAGTTGCTGTTGGTACAAGCTTGTGGGCTCCCCGGCTCTGGGGCCAAATCTGGTGCTGGCATGATAGGAGGAAGTCTGTTGATAGCTGATAGCAGTGGAGTTGCACTTGATTACATCATAACAAATTTGGCACGTGGAGCTGAATCAGAAGTCTGAGCAGAAGTGTCCATTCCTTATCCAGAGTTAAAACTGGGACTTTTCACACTGCCAGTCCACAGAGATTTGTCTGGGCCATGTGTAAGTGTTGTTTTTAAGGGTCTTGCTTTAAAAGTACCTTCAACCCTGAGTTCCACTTAGCATGGTGACTGTAAAAAAAAACCCATGAAGGACTGAATTTTCCTCTCGCATACGAAAGGATAAAGTCCATAATCATGCCAATACGAGCATGGTGAGAACAAGCCCCATGGTAGCCAACGCACTGGGCTGCATCTGGGCCGTAGCAGAGGGTGGGAACAGAAAGGTGCTCTTAACTCTAATTGCTGGGGTTGTCCAGTGGCCAAGCCTGCCTGATGTCAGGCAGACAACTCTGTGGATACTGTCCTTCAGAGGAGCTGCCACAGGTCCCAGTGCACTGGTCTGGCTCATGGCAACTGGTGTGGTACAGATGAACCACTGCAGCTATGTCCCTCCTCCCTTCCTGGGTCTTTACACTGTAAGACTCAGAGATGAGGTCTTGTTGATGCTCCAAGTCATTCCTCAAAGTATTTTAAGAAATTAGATTATTTTATTTTGCTTTCAGCTGCTGCAAAAGTTGTCTCAGACCTGTGTGCTTTTTTTTAATTAAAATACTAAATTGCTGAAGTTATTTTCATGAAAATTAATGAAAACAAACTAATGAAAAGCATCTGAGAAATTGATTCCTCTGCTGAACTGTGGTATGCAAGCTCTTAAGCTCAATCACATTTTTGTGGTTCCTTTATAAACACCTAGGTGTGTAATAGTGGTTTGTTGTGGAACTTTTTTGATGGAGATTCTTAGAAAGTGAGGCTATACATTTTCTCTCCCTTTACGTGTGACTGGATATAATGCATGTGTTCTTACCTGTTCCTATTAGCAGTATTATTAATCTGTAGTTAAATCTTTTCTCTTCTGTATTGGGAAAGAAATGAAAAAGATGCTGTCAGGCTCAGGGTTTCTCCATCATGTTTTCTGCTTGTAGGGGACAGGAGGGCAGGAGGAGTCTTTATTACGGGACTAATACCAGCCTTGGGCATGGGTTGTGCACTGCAGAATGCAGTGGCTGAGGAGGAGCGGTCCTCTCTGGCAAACTGGATCCATCTGGGATCTTTGGATCATGCATAGGTGTGTTGGGTATGTTCTGCATATGGCTCGGGCAGGTGTGAGAAGTGTATGGGATTCAGGTGAGCTGCTTGGGGGAACAAGACCACCACTTGTGCATTCGTGTATACAGCAAAGCAGGACTTAGCCCCTACTGTACAATAAATACAGCACTTGCAATGCATTCTAGAACACATCAATGTATTAGTTTCTCATGTATGTTTATTATTCTTTTATTTCTGTTTTATGTTCCCTTTCCATGCAAAGATATGGTGTGTTTTTTTCTTTGCTTTCTCTTATTTTCAGAAACTGATAATAAGATGAAGGTCATGTTATTAAAAGCAGAATGTAATAGTTGTGCAAATAGTTAGGGTTATAGTTGTGACAAAAATGGGGACGTTCATTGGGCCTTGTAAAGAACGCCTTGCAAAACATTCAGCGTAGAAAGGTCCACTCAGTCTCCCTGGAGAAGTGTCAGTGAGCCCTGCCAGTGGCTCGCTCCCTGGAGAGAGGAGCCAAAAGCTTTCCCTACTGTCCTTCACTATGGCAATGAGCTCCTCCAGTGTGTCTTGCTCAAGCAGAGCATCCAGCCCTTTGGGGCAGGAGAGCTCAGAGAGGCCAGTTGGCTTGAACAGATTTTATTGACTGTGCTTCCTCTTGGGATTGATGTGAAAAAAAAAAAAAATCAAACATTTTCTGCCTAGGAAACTTTGTGAGGAAGCGTCCATGAACTAAACATTTCAGAACAGAAAGGCTTCCACATGGAGTTTCCTATCCACTGACGTTTTTATGTCCATAACCATTTTGAACCAAAATTAAAAAAAAAAGAAAAAAATCAAAGAAGTTAATAAAACCCGCAACGATTTTCTCTAAGGAGTGCTAGCAGTTCAAAAAATTGCCATTAAGTGTAAACAGTTCTTGAGATTGTACGTGCTAGACCAAATTCATCTTTGCTATAACTCCTTAGAACTCAGTGAAGTTACATGAGGGATTAATTTGGTCCATTGCTCTCAGCCATCAGTTTTAGAAGATATACAACAATCGGGGGAACTATTATTGTCGACATTACTTTATGACTCTTTAGAGCTGCTCAGTATTTGTATTTTACAGATACACAAGCAGGGTGAGTGTATGGAGTGAAGTCAGTGTTTCAGTATTGAAGGTAGTGGATTTTTCAAAGTTATTTTTGTACAATTAAAAGTAATAAGCATTCTAACAGCCATTATGAATCTTACATAGATGCGTGAATTCAGCTACACAGACTCTTGAAATGCACACAGGTATTTCATCTGGTGGAGCACAAAACATTTCACAAAGCCTAGAAAATATCTGGAAAGTTTGAAGTAGTGTTATCACACCACCTGACTGATTATCACAGTGTTCATGTCAAACTTAGCAGTGCTAATTGCACACAGGAAGGTAAGGCAGAGAGGTAAGAACCATTTTCTAAAAGCTAACTGACGAGGCAGTCAGGGGGCCAGGATCAAAACACAAGATCTCTGCTGTCACTTTCTACTTTTCCGTTTTTCTCCAAACCTAAATTGTTTCTGTAGTTTTCAAAATAAACTGAGGAAAGCTTCGGGTAGTAAATCTGAAATATTAGATGGTGAATCTGCATCTGCACGTAGATCATATGTTTTAGTTCATGCCAGAAGGTGTATATAGCTACCTGAATCTTTAGGACACATGTAGGACGGTTGAATGAAATTACTGAAGTTGAAGCTCTGACCAGAACAGTTGTGCTAACAACCAGTTCTATTGAAGGTCTGTACATTGGAAAATGAGCGGTCAAATCAACATTACGTACTTGTCATTCATAAGACAGCGAGCCTATTTCCTGGTTCGGTAAATCTGGTTTGCACTGATTTCTTGGTTACAAAGCAAGTACAAACATGTCTGATCACCAAAGGGGGTACCCTCCCTGCACAGTGCTGTGTGTTCTTCCATAGCGGTAGGAATAGTGTATTGCCTTGTTTGTATTTATTCTCTTCTGTTATGGAAGCATGTTTGGGCGGTGAAGGGAGGGATTTTGTCTTTGCAACCTATGAAAGTCTGGGTCACCAAGAGGCGTGAATGAGGTTTCTCTGAGCTGTACCAGGTACAGAACCTCTACAGTACAGAACTAGCGGCAGGACTGCCTTTACGCTTTTCTGGATCTCTCTGTTCCTATCTCCTCAGAGCATGTATTACCAGAACATTGATTTTTGCAGCATTAGGGGACTTTGGCTGAGTAAGAACTCGTCCATATTTCCTAACCACTGTGGGCATCTCCAAACTATGGGATTTTGGTTTACTTCCCCGTTCCCATGTCCAAGTTACTTCTCAGCCTGTGTTTGGACTCCATGCTAAGGCAGCACTTTTGAGGGTTCATCGTCTTATACCTGTGTCCTGCTGGCGTGGTTTCTGCTAAAGAAAGCCAAATAATGCAGGCCAGAAGCATCCCAGAGTTTCCTCCAGCTGATTTCTGGCCTGAACAACGAGGGAACCACGTGCTGCTACTGCACCTCTGGTCCTAAATAGTTTATCAGTCTGGCAGCTCCTGGGTGGGTATATGGCCAGACCCAGCTCTTCTCACATAGCTAAACTTGAAGCATCTCCAAAACAAGGGTGACATAGCTGAGAGCAATAAGCATTTCCCTCTGCTAAAGTGATTCATTAGTGTTAAAATGTCAGGACCATTAAAATGCAAGTGAGCCTTTTAAAATTTGAGGACAATGGGCCTTATCCTGGAAAAGATCTGAGGAAATTGCATTGATTCCAGTACCATTATCCACAAAAAATCTACTCATACAAGTAAAGGTTTGTTTGCTGGGCCTCTTATTCTTCTCAGCTATATTTTGTTGCTGTAATTACACCCAGTGGCTTATCTAAGAGAGTCATGTTCTTATAAAGAAATTAAGACAATTAATGCTACTTTTAGGAAGAGTGAAATAGTAAGTAAAATTGAATTGAAATTTGACCAAGCTCTTCTTTTTTATTTCCTAGTATCTGAATTACAGGAAGAAGGAATAAATGCCATTAACTTACCTCTCAGTCCAATTCCATTCGAACTAGACCCTGAGGACACTATGCTAGGTAATTCACAACAATTTTACATCTCAACATAAATGCCTGATGTAAAATAAAGTGTCATGCCTGTAATAGTTTCTAATATCTTTCTTTTAAACCTTCCAGAGGAAAATGAAGTTCGAACAATGGTTGATCCAAATTCAAGAAATGACCCAAAATTACAAGAACTAATGAAGGTAATGAAAAGCATGTAAACACTTTCAGGAAAGTGAAACGATTTTTTAATGCTATCTCTGCCTCTTTCATTTGAACACTTCAAAGCACTGTTTAGATATTAATTAATTGAAACCACGTGGTGCATACATCCCAATGAAATGGGCAGGTCATTTGTTGCAGTATCTTTCTTGAGATATGGCACAGAGAGACTTAAGAATTTGGATTAAAATCCTGAGTCCAGATTCTTAGTCCCATCCCACGCCCAGTCTAAGATCACACTGGCTTCCCTCGTAGTCTTTGTGATTCTTGGGGTTAGAACTTTAGCAGGAAGCATCGTTAGAATTTGCTTCAACACCTTTTGCCTCACAATAAAGTGTTAAAATACTGCTGAAAGCAAAGGACACACTTCACTTCAGAAGGCACTGCACCGATATGGCATTTGTGTAGACCTTGTGGTACATTGACACAGCCACCTTAGAAGTGTCCTTCCTAAGTCCTTCTGATTTTCTTCTGATGGCAATTCAGACTGATTGTGTTTTGAGCCATTGCAGCTTTGGTATTCTTTCTGCTAACTATTTTCATCATTGTACAAAATGACATGTGTTTTAAATTGCAAATGAATAGTGTATAACGCTGCCAAATTTGTGTTTCCCATATAGGTATTAATTGACTGGATTAATGATGTGTTGGTAGGAGAGAGGATTATTGTGAAAGACTTGGCTGAAGACCTGTATGATGGACAAGTACTGCAGAAGTTATTTGGTAAGAAAAAATGTATGTTCATGCTGTTGGGGCACTTTGTCAGTAAGTGGATCACTTGTTCCTACTTAGGAGCCTTGGTATCATCTTACATTTATGCCACTAAGTGATATAAAAATAGCATTGTATTATGAGACCCTGGAGCAATAGGCTGTATGCACAATCCTTATAGCTACAGTGCAATGTGTGGTGCTCTGTAGTTGATGAGAACAGCATAAAGCCTACCTGGGGTGCTAGAGAGGGAGGGTTCTTGTCTTGGCAACAGTATTCACTCCAATTAAATTTATTATCTGCATGTGCGCTGTACAAACTTAACCGTGTTACAAGTGGAAAGTAAGTTTGAAGGCAAGGGTATTTTCAGTACAACGGTGGATGTTTTTAATCTCTGCTGGTTCCATTCTATAGTTTATTCACATGACTAAGTTCCCCTGGAAAGTTGGAATTTCTTTCTGATTTGATGTCTGGCTTTTAACATTACTGAGGTAATGGTACCCAGTGGACTGCAAACTGAGCTTCAGCTGAGAAACAGATAGAGAAAAGAAACTGCTAATGCAGAGCTGGCATGTGCTTTTTTAACTGTTGGCTTGGAAGCCATTTTCTTAGTTATTACAGCTCGTAAAGTCTCCAGTAAATTTCTTTTCAGTATCTTAAATGAATCTTGAAACATCATGTGAGCACTTCTAATAAAGACTACACAGACTATTCGCTTCTATGAATGGATAAGCTATTGAATATATTGTGTTGGAGTGGATGTGCCCCAGACTGAGCAATTTGATCCTCACGGGCAGACCTCCAGTGATTTCACCCAAAAACCCAAAAAATGTGTATCATATACAGTCTGACTCTGAATATGCATATACTGATCCAGCACTTGCTGATTTCAGTGAAATCTTTTACATTACCCTTAATTCATTGTGGATCAGGTCTATGCGAACTACAGACTTTGGTCTTGTTGCCAGGCTATGCACAGACTGATTTCTGTGGAGGCACAAGAAACCCGTGGAGACAGCAGTCTCTTAGGCAGGATTCATAGGCTGGTAGCTCAGGCTCGCTGTCATTGGGAAGATACTCAGTTGGCTTTGAAAACAAGATCAGCTTTTACCAAGCTTCATAAGATACTCGTTACAGAAGTAAATTGATAGGCGACCAAGCATTTTGTTTCTGGTGTTGTTATCAGAGAGCTTTTATTGCTAAATTTTCTTTGCTTACTATTTAATGGTAAACACTAAGCCCTGTTAGTGCAGCAGTCTGTTAGTTAGTTAGTACATCAGTCTGTACTAATTATTAACAAACCAATTCATAAAGTATTTTAAAATCTACTGCAAATTTTGAGTGCATGAAAGAGCTGTGGTTTCACAGAAAGAAATTGCCCAAGGTTTTAGTTGGCTTTATACCTCCAGAAATACTTGTTTGTATTTCTTGGTTGCGTCTTCCACCTCCATGAATATGGTGTCACTTCACGTTTATCACAAATGGGCCAAGTAAAATTTTTAAATCTCCTGAGTCCAAGGGAGCAGCTGGGAGGCTGAGACTGATGAAATAAATAATCTTAAAGCTGGTATCTGTTTCCTAGTTTTGACAGGCTGCTGTGCAAGCCACTTGCATACAGAAATACTTTATGCAGTAGCAATAGAAGTAATAGGCCTTACCTCAGAAACTGGTGTTCCCTAAAGGGAGTTGCAGAAATATTTGTTAGCCAGTAGCGTGGCTTTCTTTAATGCTTTGCCTTCCCCTTGGCAATGGGCAAATAAAGGGAAAATGTGAACTGTATCTTTAGGAGTTCAGAAGCGTGGGGAAAAGAGACTCTGGAAGGAAAACCAGAAAATTTTAAAACTAGGAAGTCTTAATATCTCTTGAATGTACATCTGGGTGCACGGGATGTCTTTGTGTTTTTTGTGCAGTTGACAATGGTTTTTCTTCGTTTTTTTCTTCTATTATCGCTTCAGAAAAACTTGAAAGTGAGAAGCTGAATGTTGCTGAAGTTACTCAGTCTGAAATTGCTCAGAAACAGAAGCTACAGACAGTGCTTGAAAAGATCAATGAAACCCTTAAACTGCCTCCAAGAAGCATTAAATGGAACGTAGACTGTAAGTTGTGTGTTTTCTGTGCTGTTCCCAGTTGTGGACAGCCAAGAGTTTATAGCTGCTATCTAAAGTTCTGAAACATCTGATGATAAGGGAAGGCTGAAACCTGGTATTTATGGTAGGAGCTGCTCTGCAGGGCACATGCAGGTGTGGTACACCCTACCCTCTTTACTGGTGCTCAGCCTCTGATTTAAATAAGCTGTCTTTTCAGAGTTTATCAAACTATGGTATTTCTGCTCTTGAGTCCATAAGCACACCAGCTTAAATTTTCTGTTACTAAATTGGTTTGTTGAAATGGGCAAGTACCTGCATAAACATAGTAGATAGGCAGAGGGAGAGTTAGGTCCTAGGAGTCTTGATTTGTGTAAAATTTGCAACACAAATATGAATAATGTTTCTGATCATTGAAGGCTAAATGTGAACCACTGATCTGGATTACAGAACTCTCATCAAGATTAGATTTGCACCCTTTCTGTTTTATTGTATTAAAATGAACATAGTAATATCTAATAGAAATGCCCTCAGTGGCCCAGCACAAGACGTTTTAGTGCATATGTGTTGCAGAAAGCAGGTTGTCGGCAGTTTTAGAAGATTAGGCCTCTTAATGTGTTTTGAGTTTGGTGTCCAGAATTGTTTCACACTGGTGAATAGCTTGACCAGTATATAGCAGTTTCCCTGTCTCTTATACCTGCCTTGAGCTGAGCTGTTTGGTATCCCATTCCACTCACAACAAGTTAGTGAGAGAGAGAGAAAGAGCTCGAGGGAGTAAGAGTGAACGAGGCATAACTGACTTTCCCCTTTGTGTGGTCCCGCTGAGTTTTCTGCCCCCATCTCTCGTCAGCCTCCCCCCCAGGTTTTTTCCATTCTCTGTTAGGCAGCTGGAGGCAGGGTGTTTGGAGTGGCCTGACAATTTAACTTCTAGTTTTAATTTAATGTTTTACATGTGTTGTAGAGCTAAAGTGGAGATAGACAGCAGCAGCTGGAGCCAGTTGTAGCACACACCGGTGCTAGGCAGACAGACATCTTTTTAGTGTTCTGCTAAAACACCTCATCCATATCATTGACACCCCAGCAAAGCTTGACAGCGATGCTGCATTTTGTGTGAATGGGTATCTCCATGGCATAGTTGAGACTTGCACTGGACGATAATGAAGAAGGATATTTTAGTGAATCTGGTGCTGCTCTACCAGTGAAGTAAGGTAGTAGTTATTGGATAGTTCAAGTACAAAAAACGTAAGTGCACTGCACTGTAGCTATCAAAGATCATTTAGGAATACTTCTCTGGGGAAGACTATAAATGCAAAAACAGAAGAAGAAAGGCAATAATAAGAATTAGAAATTTTTCACTTTCTTGCCAATGGTTTGATACTTGATTAAGGATTTCCTACAGTATGGCTTTTGATATCTTGTAAGTCATGTTAGTGTTAACTACCCATATGAAACCTGCTGTGAAAAGGCTTCAATAACAAGAGCTATAACAACTTCATGAGGAATGTTTGAGTCATTGCGTTTAGTAAGTTATTGCTTAAGGCTTCTGCCAAAATAGGCTCGTTTATCATCCTGCAGACATTGTGACACTTAAAAATGAATAAGTGCATGTTATGAGTACAAAAATATCTTTCTGAGAGTCCATAAATCCTTATTGAAAAAAAGGGAATAAAGGAAAAGGCAAGGAGAATGCAGAGAGAGCGCTTAAATTGCTGTACATGAAATCTGGCTTTTGAATTAGCTTTAGATTTCCATCTATACAAGCCTATGGCATCCAGTCATGTTGCAAAAAGTAACACTTTGGTGCTGACGCGTATTACCGACTGGGCTGCATTTGCGTGACCTGTTGAGCAGGAGGAGACCAGTAAAGGAGGGGTGCCTTAAAAGTGCCCTCCGACTCCAGGTGACAAGAGGAAAAGAGTCCCATGATCCCTACATCCTAAACAGTAAAAATATGTGCCCTAGTTACTTTGCAGTTTGTTACTTGTGCTTTTAATATCTGTTTCAGCTGTTCATGCTAAAAGTCTCGTAGCAATACTTCATCTTCTGGTGGCGTTGTCACAGTACTTCCGAGCACCAATCAGACTCCCAGACCATGTATCCATTCAGGTGGTGGTTGTGCAGGTAAGAGGGGTGCTACAGAGTTCTTGGTAGTGTTGTGAAATAGACTGAGTGGCTTCTTGAAAAATGCTGTCTAGAGTTTCTGTTTGGGCAGGCATGCGTGTGTCTCTTTGGCTGACAAGAAACACCCATGCGTCTGCCCTGCTGACAATGCTTCAACCAGAAAAAGGCAGAAGTGCTTTCCCAGATTCAGCTGTGGCTCAGAATATCTTATTTTGATTGTGAAGTGACCAGACTCTGACATTAAAAATATACGAAGCATTATTATTGTTGGAGTGTGTTTGTTTATCACCCAGTATGATATCTAGAAACATTATTTTTCCCATTTTTGACGGTCTTCTCACTTGTGTAGAGATTCAAATCATTCTTGGCACTGGATGATGAATTGTCACTGTTTATTACATTCAGATTCACGTTAGGTGACTAAAGATTCTTTTTCAGCCTTGTGCATGCTAATTTAGTCTGATTACAATGTTGGCTTTCTCATAAGCATGCAAAAAACCCCCATCAATTAAATATTTTGTCAGCCAGTCTCCTTACTCGAGCCTTATCCATCCAAACTCTTCTTGTTACTCTGTCCATCATTCTTCTTTCAGTTGGTCTTATGCTTGCTCTATCTTATTTGGCCTCTTCCCATTTAATGTGCTTTTCTTTCTCTCCAATTAACTTGGTCTTTATTTTTCACACTGTAACCGTCTTTATTTATGTGTTTTAACTGATGTTACCCTGAAGTATCTGGTGCAAAGAGCTATTGCTCAAGTTTTGTATGACTGAAAAATCTATGGGGCAGACCTGAGAAAGTAACCACTCCTTTTTTCCAGCATTCAAATTGGACAAGTTCTGTAATTTGGGGAGAAATCAGAAGGAGATCTCTGGTAGATGTATCACTGATGCCTGATAATGACTCATTGACTCTCAGATTCCGCTTCGTGGGTTTCTTCACAGAGGATGAAAGAGAACCCCAGCAAATCTGCACTTATGTGTCTAAGGCTTCAAAGGAACATAACTTTGAAGTGCTTTCCTTTAGCTATTATAAATATATTAGTTACACTGGTTTATCTCAAAGTTCTACCAAAAACAGCTTAAGAAATCAGGAGTGCAGCAGTCAGGGCATCTTTGGGATAAGAAACAAAACCATAAAAAGAACACAGTCTTAAAATAAAAAACCAGATCTTGCATTCTGCTATTATTCCGTATGTCCAGACAAAATTCCCATTGAAATCAATGGATGTAATTGTCCTCTTGTTTAATAGGCTAATGTAGTTCAACAGCAAAGCCAGTGAAGTCAGTAGAGATAAACCAATTTAAAAACAATAAGTAGTGGGAGAATCTGGCTCACTGCTTTGCCCCTTAGCTACACAGCTGTAGCTCAGGCGCCAGTGAATTGTAGAGAAAGCAGTTGCACCAGAGTGGTATCTGAGTAGTGTTGCAGAAGATTTTGTCCTGCAGACCCACTCTTTGGTGAAAGGCAGTCAGTGGAACACCAGGGCTATGCTGATTCCTGTTAACATAGGGTGGGGGTCAGTATTCTTGCTGTAATTGTATTTGAGGCATTTTTTATTTCATGGTGGATGGGTTTATTGCTTTTATTTTTTAAATCTTTCATGTCCTGTGGGATTGGTTCTATATAATTCATGACATACCCTTTGAACTCAATGAAAGTTTTAATCAACAAACAGCAGATCCTAAAGCCTAATTTAGTGTTCAAACTTGCACACCTCATGTTCTAAACCTTCATATGTTCTTGTAAAGTAAGGTCATGCCTAGGGAAACTCAACAGACTGTGTGGTAGCTGGCTTTAAATTCTACTATACAGTTTGATAAAGGGATTGGGAGAGAGAGAAATAATAAAATTGAGTACTTCTATGAAGTCTTTAGGGAAGACTACCCTAATTAATTTCATGATTTTGTAAGATTTAGAAACACATAAAAAGTGAGGGTTGCGGTGTTGGCTGGGTATAGTTTATTGAAATAGAAACAAAGATATTTCTGAAACAAAAAATGTGCTCATGCCCAACAGGTAATCAGCACAGTCCTTATGAAAGTTTGTTTCCTTTGGCTGTTTTGTACAAAAGCTGTTAGCAATGAGAGTAATGTGAAATCTGGGGAAAAAAGTGATAGTGGGACCTTTTGTAGCTATTTTGATATATTATTTTCTTTTCCTTCCGTACTAATAGAACGAATAACTTTGAATAAAGCCCAGGCTTTGTTTGATCATTTCTACTGAAACAACAACTTAGAGCCTTGTGGAGAGCTGCATCTTGCTATCATTTTGCCTCTCTTTAAAAATTACTTATTTTTGCCGTCCACAAATGGTTAAATGACAGATTGTTTGTGTGCAAGACCTGTAAGTCAGAGAGTATAAGAATGCATTGGCAGAGCAGCCAGAATGGCTTCAGCATATTCTGAGCGCTGGGACAGCAATTCTTGGGTGCATAAACTACTGTTAAGCAGATCTAGGAAATTAATCAGATTAGAAGGTGTAGATCACAAGCTTAATCTGAGATCGTTGGTCCCACTGCCTCTCTGAAAGCCCTGGGAAGGTCTGAAGTGTTTCCGAGCAGCATTGCCTCCAGGTTCCCCAAGAAGTCTTTTTCTGAACCTATGAAAAATGTATTTGTTCTTTCAAGCTCCAGAATAGTTCTGTATTTCATCTTGGTGGGGCAATTATAAAACATGATCCTCCAGATGAAATAGATAGCAACAATACGTAGGCAAAACCCATTCAAATAGTGGCAAGCTTTCTGGAATGGGACTTTGTGTTGGAAATTAAGCAGTTGGCCCTCAGTTGTATAAAACTGCTGACACATGGCTGATGCAAAGAGACATGAAGAAGAGAGACCCTTTCTGTTTCCAGACATGTTACCCAAATTTCAGATGTATTTTTTTGTTCTAGGGATAGTTGCAAATTTAAAGTGATAAGTGGTTAGGAAGACCTTTCATGGCCCTTAGTGGAGTCTTTCAGCTGGGAGGGAAGAAGATGCCAAGCCTGTCCAAATAAAGTCTTCTGTGTCGCTGGAATCTGCATCCATCTTTTCTTTTTAATGGGGAATCTTAATTTATGCCTCATTTCTCAGTGACTTTCAAATAGTAGATGTTCATTTTTATCATTTGTTACTTCAGTTATAGCTGCTGTTGTCTCTAAGGAGCATTGCTGAACAGTCTTTCAGTCCTCAGTAGCACTTCTTTGTATTTTTAGGAATATTGTGTCATTCTCTGTCTACTATAAAACAAACGTCACAACAGGTGACATCAGTGTTAGAGTCAATTTTTGAGGTAGAAGGTTCTTAAAGTGCAAAAGATGTATGGGAAGCAGCCTTCACAGAAAGGATGCTTAGACTGGTGTTTCGAAGGTCCATTCCAACTGTTACCATTGGGACTTTTTCACCAGTATTTTTACAAATCAAACGCTTAGGAAAGTCTGTCTTGACATGTCCTAGTCAAATAAGTGTCCAGCGGATACATGTGGTATTTGGGCAGTGTGGAATTTCCATTAGTGTTAGTGGTCAGATGCCAGGCACAAAACTAGGGCTTGATGTCTTGTGGGGTTTTTTGGTTTTTTTGTGGTTTTTTTCCCCCAACAATAGGATTAAGGTGCAGAATTCCTATTGTTGTTAACTGCAGTTTACCAAAAAGGGAAATATGTTTTATATCGGTACTGGAGTATGTTTTAGGCTAGTTGTGCATGTTTGCAGAGGGCAGGTAGAGTATTAGAAGGCTTTTTTCTTCTCCAGTATCGCTGGACTGGGCACTGAGAAGTACAGTTGCCGTTACTATGATGGTCAAGTCCTCTAGGAGACAAGAGTGATAGGGCTTTTGCTCCAGAAGGCATCACTTCCGTCGGGAGTATGCATGCACCATCATTGGGAGGAAATAAAAGTTTCCTTTCCCTGCAGCAAAGGGAAAAACAAACAAAAATTCTAAACGGAGTGGAATTCTACCGTGAGGTAGCATGAACTAGATTGTAACTTCAAGTGCAAGTATTTATTGCTGTCTGCACACGCTAGAAATGAAGATAGCACTAAATAATGTAGTTTTTCTTCAGATTTTCAAGATATGTAAGAGAAGATGACTTGGCAGCTGTTCAGTGCCCCCTGTTTCAGTATGTAACACACTGGACTCCAGTCTGTCTTTTTAATGTTCGAAGGTCCTCCCTGAATGCATTTTTAACCATATGAAAGATATTTAGTAACAGGGCTTTAAAAATATAGTGCAAAACCCCTGAAACTATCATCTAGCTAAAAAGACAGTTCACATTACTCCAAGTGCCAGTGTGGAGTGACCCAGGGGGGTGTCATGCATGCCTGTCTTGCAGAAAGTAAGTTTGATCCTCATATATTTTAGTAACACAGTATAGAAGTAATAGACTCAAGCCTGGCCAAATCCTCAGCACATCATACACCGAGGACTGCCTCAGGTGGGGATGTGCTGTCTTGTCCAAGGCAGGGGAGAGCAGCAGCCTCAGTTCACATGCCATGAAGGGCTTTTCCAAAAGGTTATTGTGCTTTCTCTTTTCCATGTAGAAGTCAAGGCTAGGACCAGCATAAATTCATTTTTCTCATTTCCTTGTATGACAGGGAGTGAAAAATCATGAATAATAGCCTAATGTCTAGACTTTACATGCAGTCGTCAGCATTTGCCTGACTTTTTCTTTCTGTATTGCAAAATTTTACTAATTCCAGTGAATAGAATTAACAGAAAGAACACAAAGAGAGGCAAAACATATGTGCGGTATTTACACTGCCACCAGATGACTGTGATCAGCATGCTGGAAACAATATCAAATCTTTAAACTCCTTCCTTTTCCAACTGACTCAAGTAGCAGCTGATTGAGTTGGCTTCTGCAATTTTGTGTACAGCTTCTAGACACAGGCCACTCGCCACCATGTACAAAGGGCTTCTCACATCTGAAGAACATTGGAGTCAATGCATGTATTAACACAAAGATGACAAGGGTCTGGAGCAGGCTGTTGGGTTGTCCTCTATTTTGGTTTTCCATCACAAGGAAAGAGACCTCTTTGTGTGGAGAGAAGTCAGAAAAGGAAAACATGGAGGCAAAAAAGAAAGTGTGGAGAGAGATTTTTGCAAAAGAGAAGCATGGGCGCTATCTGCCAAGCTGTTCATTGAAATACAAGGTTTAATTCAACTCACTAGACATACCTCTGCTGAAATACTTACGTATGTGTTTAGGTGTTCCAAATGTCTTGCTGAATTGGGGCCTTTAAAAGAAAAGTGAATTAAGAACAATGGAGAAAGGAAAAGAAATGCGTCCTTCTGCAGGTGGAGTTTCAAGTTTCTTGTCAGTGTACAAAAGAGTTTTCTGAAATACTTGCAAGGTGAAATAAAGTATTACTGTAAGTTTGTTTTTAAAAACTGTATTTTGCAGGTTTCTTATCTGATTGTTTGTGGATCACAAATAAATTTTTACGGTACCCTAAGCATTAAACTTTACTGAGAAAAATGTCACTTTTTTATGTTTTCCAGAAACGAGAAGGAATCCTTCAGTCTCGGCAAATCCAAGAGGAAATAACTGGTAACACTGAGTATGTCAACACCACTTTTGCCAGCAGTTCAGTAATTGAACACAGATGCGTCTCAGAAATTCAAACATTTGCTGATATTTAGATTTCGGTATTGGGATTCCAAGGAAGATGATGCATCAGCCAGTGACTGTATTTTAGCCTTTTCAAGAGCTGCAAACATGCATCTAAAAATACAAAAGGGTGAGGAAACACAGAGCTGGGAACTAAAAGCAGGAGACCAGGACAAAAGAGAAGACAGAGTGAAGATATTAAAAAACTGGTTTATATCTATCTACTATTAATTTATTTCTGTATTATTTCTTATTATTTTATTCAAAAATCTTTCAAACAAGCAAGAAATGCCTTATTCCTTTATGTTGGTATTTATTTGATAGAGAACTAGATTCTTTCAAAAAGAATGTGATATGACTGTTTTTAGGTGTTTGAACTTTGGGGGTGTAAAATGACAGTAGTAAGCCCTGTACATGTCATCTCACCAAATAATTTATAGCAGAAAAGTTATTCCAAACCAACAGAAAGCACTAGCAGAATATCCTAGTTTCTAACAGAATGTAGAGAAGCTGGACTATTGACTTGTTATTAATCTTTATGAATTTGTTCATGTGTAATAGTTATATGAGGTATCAACTGGAGCAAAATGCTGCAGTCTTGAAGAACCCAGTCCAAGCATTGTTTTGGCTGCAGTTGTATTGTAGTTGGTGTGGTAAATACATCTTTAAAGCAAAGGGAAAATTTTTTGCAAAATCAACATGAAAAAGCCTTCTTCACTCAGGCAAGGTGTGTTGATTTGGTTCAATAGTAGGAAATCTGAGATCTGGTCACCCATGAGACTTTAGTGAAGCCAGGAGATACTATACTGATGGACTCCAGACTAATCTAGAATTCTCAGTTGGAGTAGCTTGATGGAGGTTTTCTGAATTCCATGGATCTACTCCAGTTTGCACCAAGCTGAAGATCTGGCCATATATGCTGTTTTCTTTTGCGGAAAATTTACACTATATATAACTGTGTTTTGTTCTTTTTGTTTTGTTTTCTTTTTGTTATAGGGCATTATCAGGAAGGCATGGTAAGTTTATTTGATTATTATAGTTTTCTTGAGGCAGCCAAAGGATGCATTAGTTCTGCAATGGGTGGTCAATTTGATCAAACTGCAGGAAAGTAGAGGATTTCGAGTTGCCCTGGAAAATATGTAAATATATGCAGCACAGGCTATTGTGGCAATTAACAAAAGGAAAAAAAAGCATTGCAATCAGTATGACCATCCTTAAAACACATTTCATTGCTTTTCAGCACATGTTAATTTGCAGGTGCTTCGTGGTTTAACCTGCAGAACACTACTGTAATAGTATTAATGGTGAGAAGTTCCCAGCGTAATATGAAATGATGTCTTATCATAAACCAACTGGTGAACTCGTTGGCATTCTTGCATACGTTACCTACTTACACTTTAATGACTTCGAGTCATTATTCAGCAGGCCTAAACATCATGCAAGTTCCTGTGCCTAGTATGTCTTGCTGGTAGCATAGAGACTGGCCAAATGCTTGGCCAACAGAAAACACTCATCTGAGTGTCTTAGATGGAGTCCTACCAAGAATTTAGCATTTGCTTCTTGCATTATTTCCATGGTGGGCTTACAGCTGATTTAAAAGGCTATATGCATGACCTCTTTTCCCAGTAATATCTCTGATCAGTCTTACTTTGTGTCAAGTCTGCCTTCCACAGATGCCTTTGGATCTACTCTAGCATTTTTATAATGAGGAATATGAATGTAGCTTTTTGTAGAGTTATTTGCTATCATTCAGATGACTATTGAAATGGAAATTGCTCAAAAAAGGCTCTGATGCCTTTTCATTACTTTTTTTTTTTCCTGTTTTCTTCAGAAGGTGACTACAGTAGCACTCTAGTCAAGCTACCCTAGGTTGCCTGTCCTGCTGATAATGTCCTAAAATGCATATCAGAATGGCCCAAAATCATCTATAGAAAGGATTGTATTGCAGCTGTGTAATCATAAGCTTGCTTGAGGTGGTTAATAATACAGTACACCACAATGTAGTCAGTGGCCCATGGGGAAAATCTTCCTCTGTAGATGTAGTGACTCTAGATGTAAACTCACGTTCTTCTGCACACAATGATTTGGTTACTTAGCTCCCTATATCTGGCTGCTTAAGATTTTATAGATAAAGATACCATTCATTGTTCATTTTTGAGAAACATGATTATAGGTAATCAAAATCCTACTTGAAAATAGTGTTTTGTATAAATAATAGAGAATAAGATGCTAGCAGCTTGTAGCAAGAAAGCGGTATGCAAAATACGTGGTACTTGGAATACAAAGAGACTATACTGAAATCTTTTGCTGACTCTGTTGCCTTAAATGAGTATATGCCTTTAGAAGTGTTTATTCGGCATTTGGACAATTGCTGCTCAGTATATTAACATCTCTGAATGTTTTTCAGAAAGAGATGCATTTGATACTTTATTTGACCATGCTCCAGACAAGCTCAATGTAGTGAAAAAGGTTGGAAGGTTTTTATTTTTAAAATACATAACGTGTGCATATGCATGCTTGCGTGTATCTGTTTGTACATAATGTAGTGAGTGTGTATGTAAATAATATATAATTGGTATAGTTTGCATACATTAAATACAATTAAGCTTTATGCTTAAACAAATACACAAATTCATTATTGTAATGTTATTTTTTTATTAATGTTTACCAACATGAACTTAACTTTGGAACACAGAACAACATGTAGTTATCAAAGTTTCCATCAGAAAGAAGTTCTCACAAAGTGCAGAGCCCAACAGGTAGATTGAGTGTGCTGATGCCAAAGAGGTATCCAGTTTACAGCTGCCAAGGCTCTGACCTGGGAATATTTAGGCTGCTGCCAGGTTTGAATGGAGTCCAATTACCCACTTCCCTATAGTCTGCTGGAAGGGTTTTTTGAAGAATTACAACGTTTAAACGGTTTGTTTTTATTTATATACATCACGTTCATTTTATTTCTATTGTTCATTCTTGGGGAAAAAAAAAAGATTTTTTTTTTTTTCGTGTCATGTTTCAGTTTTAAAACTTAAAAATTGTGTTACAGTTTCTTCACTCATGCAGATTCTTTTCTGAATGAAGTTCATACTGCACGTATTGAACTGCTGCCCTACTGAATAGGTCTTCACCACATTATTTTTATATTTCAGACTCTTATCACCTTTGTGAACAAACATCTCAATAAATTGAATTTGGAGGTCACTGAACTGGAGACCCAGGTAGGATTTTACAGCCTTTCTTAAAGGGGAGGGATATTTGTGCTATGTTGTGAACTATGCCCCTAAATTTATCCAGAAATTTCATTGAATTGTTATTGACTGAACTCTAAGATATTATTTCAGCGGAAACCCTTCAATTCTGAATATGCTGGTATGAAGAAGACCCTCACCAATTAAGCAGAGAAATCATGAGGGCAGCTAAATTTATCTAAAACAGTTTTGTACTTCCATTAGCATAAAAATTAATTAGTAGACGCTACCTCTTGGGCACTGCCAAGTGCTGTAAGCAGAACCTGTGCTTGTTTTGGTCAGGAAAGAACTCTGTTTGCTTGGTTTGATCCAACGTTGAGCTGAACGGTTGTTTCCTGCCTACCTTTACACAAGCATGCAGTCGCATGGGATTACAATGACTCTATTCAGTGGGATATGTTCTTGAGACTAAAGCTACTCAAGTGTATGGGCAGCTGTACAGTTGAGCTGCAGGCTTGATTGCACCACAGAAATAATGTGGGACATGGTCTTCTTTCTTGTTCTTAGCTGCTCAATTGGCTGGAAAGAACCTAAAAGAAAAGCTTAATCCTGCTGTATTAATACCTCCCCATGTGAACAATTGCAGCAGTTATCATAAGAAAATTATAAAGTCAGGCAGGCAGGATGTATCCACACTATCAAAAAAACCCAGGTGTCTTCAGGACAGGCTTTATTTTATGTCTTGATTCAAGTTATTAAGAATCTCTGTTTTATTTAAATAGCTATCAATCTGATAGAGATTTTTCAAAGGTAAAATTAAGATTTCAATGGAAATAATGTGTAGGGACTTTCAGAAAGGTGTTCCCTATGCCTGCTTATTGCATTGTTTACTTTTGGAAAGAATGTTTTATTCAAATGTACTGAGAAACCCCTTAAGCGTTTATCCGAAATGGTATTCCCTAAGATGAGAGGTCGTATTTCTTTTAGTTGAAAGAAAATTATCTACCTCAGGAAGTTGGTGGGTTGCTTCAGATAACTCGGTCTGATTGTGAGCATGTCTCGGTGCACTGAAAGACCTGATGCCACAGCAGTAAGAGTGAGAGGCCTTCAACAAAATCTTAAGGGTGTTGCTGGGTTTTTTTAGGCAGAAATGAACATCTATCATAGCAATTGGATATCTTCTATCTGTAATTACATACACTTAAAATTAGGTTGACACAAACTTGCAGAACATGGATGAAGATGATTCTTTTTTCCTGTATTTCTTCCTATATACTGAATTTCAGTGCAGTCATGAGATTGCACCTTCAGTCTGCTTTTCTCTGCTCAGGGAATGCATGCTATTTGAGAGCTTGAAAGGTGGCTGTTCTGATTCCCCACGACAAGCAGAAGAGAAAGCAAAGGCATAGATCAAAGCCACCGACCACCTCTCTCTCCAGGAACTTTATTCTACATGTGTGTTTTAGCATTAGATCAGTTTTGGAGAAGCCATAACAGAACGTACTAACTAAATAAAAGGAATCAAAGAAGTGAGATGAGATCTTTTAGTTTCAATTTAAAATATTTGTATTAGTGGTTTGTTGACAATTCTGCATTAGACAATATATATTGTGTTCATGAAGCAAAGCAATGAGTTATTCTTCAGAAAATGTACTGAGAAATGTCTTTTTTACAGTTTGCAGATGGTGTGTACTTAGTCCTGCTAATGGGTCTCCTAGAAGGTTATTTTGTTCCTCTGCACAGCTTTTTCTTGACTCCTGATAGTTTTGAACAAAAGGTAGTTATATTTCATTTTCCTGTTAAGAACAAGCATATAAACATGTCTAGTAGTACGAGGATGACACAAACTTTCCACATAAGTTTGATGTAAACAGCTGAAATCAAGAAAGGACTGTACTGGGTAACGATTTCCAAGCATTTTTAAGATCTCAATATTAATGCTTATCCAGAATAAAAGGGAAAATTATATTAATGATGGGGTGGTTAGTAAGTATTAACTGATTTTGGCGGGCATGCTGTCATTGAACCAGACTTCGTGTTCATTAAGTGTATAAAGAATTATACAGATGAATTGATGACAGAACTGATTTTTTGTGCCCAAAATCCAAGAATTTAAGATTTGAAAGGTTTCATGTTTTTCTGAAGCATGAAGACAGATATGTATGATGTGTCATTTTAATGCCAACCATTACCTCAGTGTCTGTTGCTGTCCAGGCAGTTCAGCTCTTTATTCAAGGCAAGAGCACTTCATGGCCCATTATGGTCCAATTTTTAAACTTGAGGGAGGTGGGCTATGCTTACTTGTAGGTAATTTTTTTGGTGGGTAAAAAAAAAAACACCACAAAACAAAACAATGGATTGTCTGGATTCCGTGGACCGGATCTTCCATTGATACACAGAGCCCTGACTGTTTTTTTTCCTTCTGAGCATCTGGGTCTGCAGCTTTAAATACATCTTGTTTTGACCATTTATACTGTACTGTATATAGTTCAAAGTAATGACTACCTTTATTCTATTACTAGGTCCTCAATGTATCCTTTGCGTTTGAGCTAATGCAAGATGGTGGATTGGAAAAACCAAAGCCAAGACCAGAAGGTATCCATTCTTTTTATATATACGTATCATCTCCTTAAAAATTTGCGTTGGATCCAGATCTTATCTCATAGTATTATGGTATAGCTAAATGAAGGTTAAAATGCTAACCCAAGAGCAACAGGCAAGATCCTTTTTGAAGTGCTCAGGTAACTCTGTGTTTTAAATGGCTGATAGATATGCTTCTTCAAATATTGCAAGCCTTCCTTTCTTGAATGGCCAGGCAGTAATACTCAGGCATTTACTGAAAGAAAAAGAATACCGTTGTGAATGGTGTCACTGGCAGGTATGAATTGCTCCATTCTCTCCCGTCTCACATCTTCATACTAAACCTCAAGTATTACAGTGTAATTTACAAGATTTTCACAAAAGAGGTAGATGTTGTGGAAGAAGAATTTCAAATAGTCACGTAACTGCCTTTGAATGCAGGACATAATCATGCATATTTAAATTAGATTTAGAGCTAGAGACTGAAAGTAAAATCTGTCTTCAGGGAAGGTGAAGGTTCTGCTGCTGGCTTTAACAGGACCAGAATTCCACTCCTGTTTGCTCATACAAACACAGGGTTTAAATCCAGCTTTTCGGCCTGGATATAGGGCCCTTGATTCACCATTTTATAGGGTGCTCTTGTGGTTCTTCCCATGAGAAGTTACTACTTCTTACCATGCAGGAGCTGGCCGTGCAGCTTCTGCTCCAGTCTTCCCAACAGGGGTGGAAGGTGGGCTTCTTCTGGTAACCTATAATAGTAATCAATATATATGTGTTTTAAAGACCCATTGCAGATTCACGTGCTATGGTGCGCACAGTCTTCCTGCTGTAATATGCGATTGTCATTCCCTGAGGAGTTGATGCAAGCTAATGCTCAGAGTTTTACTTGTAATGGTAAGGGCTCTCTGGAGATTCAGGCACACATCACTGAATCAAGTTCTGCTCCATTCCACTTATTTTTCCATCCCTCCCAACTTCCATATCATAACAGCAGCAGACATATGCACACACACACAAAATATGTTGGTATTGAGCCTATGCTGTCTATGCATTTAATGGGAGCTACCCAGTCTATTTTTTCACTTCTTCTGATTGCTTGAACTCTTATCCACAGCCATGCTTAACTAAATCAGTGGTGACTGTATCACAAACTTTTATGTTTGAAATAGTTGAAGAGAGAAGGGGGAAATAGTGAAATCTAGAGATCCAACTAAAACAGAGAGTATGTATGATCCCGTACTCCCCATGGAGGTTAAAATTCTTATGGCATTTAATTTTTCAGGTATTTATTGCGCTAGGGGACAGCTAATTTTTCCAGTATAAATCAAGCCATAAGGATATTTCAGCATATATAAGACATTTCTTGTGCAATTATTTCAATGCTTAATATGAAACTTCCTGCCCAATGTGAATGGAAAAACACATCTGTTTTATGTGTTGTTACATTGGGCACAATGCCCGTGCTTAAAATTTCCAGTGAGCAAAAGAGTATTGAAAAGGATCTTACCCTAAATGTGTATACTAAATACTCTTTAAATTCCTACACTGTTTCTTTGAGGTCTTGAGGAAAAAATATGCTGAAAAGTGCTTTAGAATATGAAAAACATATTTAGTGGAAAAAAGAATCCGGTAAAGTAAATGAGTATGAAAACCAATGATTTTTATGGGGTCAACAGTTTATTTGGGTTATTTGCAATATAATTGAAAAGGTATTAAAAAGCTTTCTGTGGCCTTTTACTTTAAAAATGGCCAGAACATTAATTTACTGAGTCTATAACGATTTCATTTGCAGTTTGAGCTTTTCAGATTACTTCTTGAAATGTGTACATCAAAGCCAAATTCAAGTTTCTCATTTTGAAAATTGCAAGCAGTAAAATGTTATGTGTGTTGGTCAAACACATGTAGCAATGGAAATAACTCATCTTTCTTCAGGAGCGTGCTTCTTTTTGGTTTGGACCTTTCTGTGGAATTCTGTTGTGGTGGTGGAGTCTTCTGGTAACTTTGCAAAGACCTGTCAAAGTTACCTCTTTATTCATTTGAAGTTCCATATTGTGAGAGGAAGGTGTTACGCAGCTTGCTGCTGGCCAGGAAGAGGAAATATCCCGAGTTATAAGCAAACAATATTGCAGAGTACAACATGATGTTGTGGGAGCAGTGTGTCCTTCCTGTAGCTTTTGGCATTTTTCTCTTCATTTAATACCAAGCATTTTTGATCTGATCTGTTAAGAGACAGAAAACCATGTGGCTGTGGTTTCATGACCATGCATAGGCTCAGCATAAAATTTAGCTTTGAGTATTTTCACCCTTTGTCCATGGATGCCAGTTTGCCATGTAGGTAATATCTTCAGCTCTTCAAAGTTTGCATACTTTGGGGCATCATGCATAGGTTTGATTAGATTCATTCTTCAAAGTATAACCCCTTCATAATCTGTGAGAAACATTCAGTGGAGATAAACACAATGGCAGAACTATCTGATGATTATATACACAATTTACTAGGCTTACTCGGAGGTTTTGAAGATAACGGGAGTATGCAGCCTGTCTGCTTTACACCTTCATGGCCAATTCCAAGAACTAAAGTTAGGAGATTGAGTGCCTATACAATCAGCAGAAAGAGATAGGACAATTCTAATTCTATTCTAGTCTGTCCTTTCAGAGGGCAAATCTGAGTCCCTACTTGAGATTGAATATTCCTTGAAGCACTAGCATAGAATGCTGCGGTAGTAGTTGTCAGTTTGTTTTATAGATTTCTTGTGAAATAATATTGACTTTCTCAACAACTTCTCTTGGAAACAGCAGGTATTCATTAGCTTTTTGTTTCATATAAATCCTTTACTTTAGATGTTGAGTTTCTAAGGACTCATTCAGCCATGTACATCAGCTAACCCAAAGCATTCTCAGAAGTATCTTTGAGGGGCACTTGTGTACCTAGCTTCTTTAGATCCCTTAGAAAATTTAAACTTACCTCTAGCTATCTTGCTGAAATTAGGCCTAGTAAGGGATGTTGCAGCCCAGAATGGGCCAAGTCCTGCAATTCTTACATAAGAGTTCCATTGGTTCCTGCCTGATAATTTTTTCAAAATTACTACTTTTCAGCCACAAGCGACTGAAGATTCAGTCATGCAAGTACATGTATCCTAAGCACAATTTGTCTCGTGGGCATCTAAACCTTGGTTGCATTTCTACATCAGCGCCATTAGCCACTTGTATCCCTAACTGAAAGTGTCTGAAATAAGGATTTTTGAGTTGCCAGTTTGAAAACTGTGCTTTATTTATGTTTCTGCTCTTTCTTACTATCTTTGTGATTCTACTGTTCATGGATATGGATCTGAGCAAGGAAAGGGAGTAGAGAAGAGGAGCTTTTTCTGACTATGTTTTGGGCTAATTAAGTTACTAATGTTTTTTTCCCCCTTGTCTTTTTTTCTAGATATTGTAAATTGTGACTTGAAGTCTACACTGAGAGTACTGTACAATTTGTTTACCAAGTACAGGAACGTGGAGTGAAGAATTGATTTGGGACGTAAAGGAGCGTTAGAAAGAAAGGATCATAACTAGCGTATTTTTCATCGATATTCCTCTGCATCGTTATCCTAAAAGGAACTAAACAATTTATCTGAAGAATTTTTAATGGATTATTCTTGCACTACTATTTTCATAGTAGATTTAAAGCTAATATAAATTATGAATTAAAAAGTTTGCAGGAAGGTATTTGGGTATAATCTGGGAGAATTCATGTCTCAGTAATGACTCTCCTCACACTGTTTTGTAGTAGGTGAAGCAGGAATGAAAAAAAGATTTAGTAACTTTTATTCAGATCAGCCTTTGAAGTCAATCATAGGAAGATTCAGCACTGTGTATCTATTTTAATATTTTTTACTTATATCTTTTCTAATTTGAGGATTTTCAATCCATGATAAGATGGTTGCGTTCTAATTATGGGAAATATGCATAGGGAGAAACAGTTAAATACTCTTGTTCAATTCGCAGCTAAAAAGAAGAGACTTTCTCAAGCACTTAACCTGATTAATTTATATTTCCAGTGCTGTTAGGCTTGAGTTTTATGGGCACAAACTGAAGTGGCTACTCATTCCTTTAGACTTATTATAATGTGATACTCTGCTTTAAATATGTGTTACTCAGCATTCTGCATAAGCACATTTTGCAGCTTGTCACTTGGATTTGTTTGAGGAAGAGATCTTTTTTGCACAGTACACATTTCAGGAAAACACACCGGTATAATATGATTTCCCTATAATATTTGTGTTATTACATAGTATTGAAAGTAAAAGAACAGCTTGTTTTTAGTTTTAGTAGTTTAAACACAGGATTACCAGGTTGCAAGTATAGATTTATTGCTAAACAGGGATTTAGAATCTGTCCTTTTGGTTGATTTTATGATGAATGTATTTTGCTGCATAATGCCCAACACAAAAAATAAGATTTATTTTCCAGAAACATTCCTGCAGCCTTTCAGATACAAAAGCACTGCTTTTAGGTCAAAACTACTCCCATCTGCAAAGACTCCATTACAGCGTAAAGTTCTTTTGTCATTTTACATGGCTATAAAGAGTACTTTTTTCTAATTGTAACCAAGCATGGTTTTAACTTAACAAAGACACAAAAGAGAAATGGGAGTTGATCCTTCCCTTAGACTTGATATCAAGCACCAGTTACGTTTCCATAAAGAAGCTAATAGAGACTGCCTGACACGAATGTTAATCATCAAAAACTGCAGTAGCATAAGTTGAGAGTAAATTAACCGTTTGCTAGAAGTCTTGATGTTAGTATTAGATACCTTTCTAAAACAAGTGTTCCAATGCAATCATAGATTCTTGGGATCCTGGGTTACACAGTAAGGAAAAAAATCCTTAGGCAGAAATTACTGGATGACTGTTTAGAAATCTTTGGACTGCTTAGTGCAGGAAGGAGACTTGTTAATAGTCATCCAGTTATGGCAGAACTGGCATAGGTGAAAGGGAAAGCAATCTGTCAGCTCTTGAGTCTGTTCGTCTGAAGAAATGCATTGTTGGCAAGAGCAGTCAATAACAGCTATACATTACGTAGTATATAAAGCTTTACACATTTTTCAGTTTTCTGGGGCTCTTTTTTTTTAATGTAGAGTTTTCCAGTGCAACATTAGCATAAAGGGAAGACAAGCAGTTATGTTTTGTCTTGGATGAACACTAACTGATGTTTAATAACAAGATGATACTGACTACTGTTGGGGGGCCACAGAAATTATTACTTTGAGAAGTCAATATCAACTTTTCCAAAGGGAAGTCAATATTTAATTCTAAGGACAATACCTGGATGTTCTCTGAACTCAGAAATTGTTATCTGATTGTAATAAGCATTCTAAATATCTTTATTAAAATATTTTTTACCTCTATTTTTAACTGAGTTTCTGAAATCAGAGGTGCAGAAAATAACAATTATTTGCCTTTTACACAGGTCAATAACTGGACATTTTGACCTTGGTTTTCATTGTATCTTTAATATCCAAGGAGCTAAATGATAGGAATTAGCGAAGAATTTTTTGAGCAAACTGAGACAGAACTTCTCATGTATATACCAGCAGCAACTTCAGCTTGTTTTAGTGTTTTACATGTAAGTTTTTCATTTGCACACCTAGATTGTAGTAGTTGTAATTGTTAATTTAAAACTGTATGATGGTTTTTCTGCAAATCATGCTCAGCTGAAATATTCTTTTACATCTTAGTAATGCCAAAACATTTTGATTGCCCTTGTTTTCAGGAGTGCACTTTCTTTAAAGAGGAGATTTATATATGTAAAGGAAAGAGGTTAGGAACAATGAAACTGGTTTATGTCTGGACTTGAAAATAGGTATTCCTGTGCTATATTGGTATAGCACTACTGGAGATTGTGAAGTCTGTCAGACTCCATTTTCCGTCCTTTAAAAACAAGAAACTGAGACAGAACGATGAAATCTTCATGCTGAAATACAGTTATGCAGAACATAGAAACATTTAAACAATATCCAACCTTTACACAATTATCTATCCTATGGTAAGAATTCGTGTAAAATAAAATCTGCTATATAAACAAGTGTCCTATGTATATATAGACCCATATGATAGTTTTAACACGTTCACACAAATAGTATATGCTGCCATGTAGGAGTGGGTCACTGCTTATATTTTTGACAGTGTAGATTTAAATAGCTATCAGATAACTATGAAATCTAATATACAGATTATATCTAATATTTATTGCTTTGATACAGAATATTATAGAAATATAGAATACTACTGTAGACAGTCTGATCTTCAGCAATCAATGTAGGTCAGCTCCTTCCTTCAGGAAAGTGAAATCTTCAGTTAGCTGGGCCAAATTCTGCTGAACACCTATGATGCTTTTATTCTTGATACACAGCAGTGTATACTGATGTACAGCTGAATGCAGAATTTTCCTCACCGTTTATATTAAGATATAAGTTGTTTAAGTTTTAGGTCAGTCCTGGTTTTATTTATAATTACTTTAAATGATTAAATAGATCCAAATCAACGGATTTAGCCCATGCAAGATATGAACAGTCCCCTGGAGAGGACAGTTTCGCTGTTGGTCCCAGAGGGAGCCTCTGATCTGGAGGCTGCTATCTCAGCATTTTGGCTAGGTTTCTAAAGTCAGGTAGGATGCATCTAAGCCATGGCCTTAAGATCTCATGGTGGTATTTGGATCTCATCTGCCAGACCAATTGCTTGTCTGTTGTGCTCTGTCATATGAAGGCCCACAGGCAGCTAAATACACCGAAAACTAGCAGATTAGTAGCCTGCCTTGAGTAACAAATAAACAGTAAACATTGCTGCTGCTGGGGCATTATGAAACTGCTGAAAGAACAGAGTTTTCTGTGCTTCTCTGACTTCTATGCATCCAGCAATATGGTATCCAGACTGGTTTTGTGGTTGGAGATAGGCATCCCCTACCAATGGATCCTGGGTATGCTCTGTCAACCACACAAAGCTGTTATTTTTTTTCAAAGGGGAGCTACAGATTCTTTAACAGTATGTTACAAAGAAGTTGTCAAAATAATTACCTGAATTCCTAGTATCTTGAGGTCAACTCCTTTCAGATTTCTTTCCCAGCTGACATTTAGTTGCCGCAAAGAACAGGCCCTAGGAAAAAAGGTATTGAAGGAATCTTTGCATAATTTTACCTGAGACATACATAAAGTCCAGAATTGGATTGCTCTATATTTCCAATGGGGAACAGGTGCAGAAATTTATTTTTAATAAGAAATAAGTTTCTTATTAAATGAGCTGACTGCAGAATACCTAGTTCTTACATTTCTTAGTCAATAGACATCTTCCTGTTATAGGGGGCAGCAGCCCTTGCAGCTGCATTGTTCAGAAATTCAAATGGACCAGTGAGTACTGGACAAGGTCCTAATCTACTTCCGTTGACTGTGGACCAACTTGCTGACCGGCATATCTCCATGTAAACCAGTGGCGTTAAATCAACAGAGCATTTGGCCCTTTCTGTTCTACAGAGGGTTACAGTACTTGGGAATGGTTTACATTCAGGCAGACTATATTGATTGAGGTAGATGCTTCTTGGTTGACTTCCATTCTTACTTATTTTCTCAAAGTGTGTTTTTTAAATTCATGTTTCAGATTAGCACATACCTTACTGCAAGCCACAGTGTTGTAAGGCAGAATGGCTTTTAAAAGTAATGGGTTTTATTTCATTAGTAAAAGATATATATTTAGTATACTAAATACTAGCTTTAGGTCTAGTTTTTGTTATTCCTGTCTTCCTGTCAAAACAGCCTTCATGAATGGCCTGTGTGTGTGCCAGGCACCCAAAGAGACAACAGTGCCTTAAAGACCTCTTGCAAGATTTTTCTACACTGTTACCCAGTAGACTTTTGTCATTTTACTATAAGAATAAGGGTGAGTTTTCTCTTCACAATGGAAGTACAATTATAGGCTGAAGAAATCCTTGGTAGAAAGTTACAATTATTTAAAGGTATTTTGTTTTGATGGATTATATGAAAAATTGAGATAGCAGCACCAAAATTCCAAAATTATGCATACCTCAGCATCCACAGATTTTCCAAAGAGATTTTGAGTCATTTAACATTCACTAGGGCTATGTATTTTGACAATATTTTCTGTGTGACTATTTCTTATTGCATTAATGAGATTTTCTTTTCTGTCCAACAGTTTAATACTACACACTCTTCAACAATGTTAGCGTCATTGAAATATTTGGTTCTGAATATCAAACTAATTGAGAAAAAAATATTTGTAAAATTTGCTTCTTAACATGTGTATCTGAAAATAATGATTAGTTTAAATTAAGCAGCATTGCCTTCAACTGCAGAATTAGTAGCTTCCACAGAACATATTTTATGTATTATGTAAGTAAGAGACACACTATTGCTGATTTTTTTTTCCTGTGCTTTTTTCTGAAACCTTTGTTATGATCCACAATAAAATTTGCACCTGAAAATCAACACCGTATATTGTTGTTGGGTCAAAGTCTGAGATGTATGACAGAAAATTAGGAAGGCTGTATGGTTTACGTTCTCAGAGCTTCCAGACCTCTCTATGCATCTGACCCATTCTCAGTTACCTCTTTGTGGGTGTACTCGGTGTTTATTATTATTTTCTGTGGGGGCTGGTGACAGCTGAAAGTGGGTTGGCAAAAACAGCCGTGTAAACATATGCTTGAAATGATTAACAGCAGCAGGTCAGGAAAATGCCACGTTTGACTCAAAATATCAAAGTATACCTTTGCTTTAATATTACTGTGCTGAACACTTCAGTAGTGATACTGCAGCTGGGTGTAATGCAATTTTCTGCAGAGTAGTTCTGTTAATTTGAAATTTAACAAAATGTTAGTGAAATGCTTAAATTAATTAAACTGTCAGTTTCAGAAAATAACTGCATTTAGGAAGACGTTAAGATCTGTTTTTTTTATAAACTTGTTTTTATTGTGACCCTTTAATGCAGGAACTTCAGTGCAGAACTTGGAACCAGTCAAAAATATAGGCACCTAAAGTGCTACAGATCAACATTTTTAGCCACTGAATTACTGGAATGAATCCAGAAGCAGGTATTCGATCTTTAGGTCTGCTTGTAAAGCTGGAACCACCAAGCAGAGCTGTCTAATCAACAGGGAACACTAAGGACAGGGTGAGTTTTAATGTCATTCTTCAATCCCAGCCTATTAGTCAGGTCTGGAAAGAAGTCTCTGTCTGCTTAGGATCTTAAGCCTCACCATATGCACTTACAGCTTTTGCCCTGAATTTTACAGATTTTGTCCTGAAGAGCAAGTAGACTTGCTCTTCTTTAAACATTGCAGTACAACAAAAAGGTCATGGTCTGGCTACCTCTATTTCTTCATCGCTGTTCACACAAAAAGTACAAGATCTGGGTTTAATGCCCTTCTGCACCTGTGGGAGTTATTCCTCCTCCTTCTTAGAAGAGTGCTGTAACCTGCAATATGAATGTAAGGTGATACACTTTTTTTTTTAGTGTTGTCGGAGGGGCACTGTCAACATAGAAGCTGAAGTTGCAACTCTGTGTATAGAGTAATTCCACATTAACTGAAAGAGAGCAGAAGAGGAAGCATAACTGGTGGTTAGGTTGTTGAAAGGGTGGAAAAGGATTTGAGGGAAGAACCTGTCTTCTGGCCCTCCTGTAAGGCCTGCTTTTGTATTTTAGTCAGTCAAAGGGTGCTAAAATACCAAAATACTTTGAAGAGGAACAAGGACTAACATCGCCTCTGTTTCAATGCAAAGTTCCTGCTGACCTTTGGTCGCTCTCACTGCTCTGCTCCAGGAGTCTGCTGTCAAAGCAGCTCCAAGAGAAGATATTCCTACCCTACACAGCCTGCAGCCTGAGTTAGGTTTGCATTTCCTCAGTTAAAGCAAATAATAGTTTCACCCCCTCTTTCCTACCTGCTCTCTAGCCATTAGATGAGCTCACATGGGAAGGTGAGCTCCACATCCTCTACAAGCTGTGTTTCAGGAAAATGGCAGACACAACCGCATTTTGCTTGTAAAGCCAGTTGGGGTTTCCTGGGCTTTTTCTGAGCACAAGTACTGGACAGAGTGCCGCATCTCAGTTTTGTATCCCAGCCAGATTAAAACTAGAACCACTCAGTCCCATTGAGACTGGGGCAGCTTCGAACATGTGCAGGCATGAAATGCTACGGATTTTTCAATTGAAAACCAAGGGTGAAATATAGATGGCTTCAGAGGGAGGTGGGGCTCAAACAGATTTCCCAGGATTGCAACCTTGGTGCCTGTATCTGTGTGAAGAGCAGAAAATCTGCCTGGGGCCATGCCCCTTATATGGGCTGCGGAGGGAAAATGGGAAGGGCATCTTCTGCTTCCCTTCTGAGATCTCCGTGTTGTGGCAGACTGCACAGACTGTTTCCTGCTTGGCTCAGTTTAATTTTGTTGGGAATAAGCCTGAAAACATCCTTTAACTATTCCTCCCTCTCCTGAATGTTTGCACTGTTCCAGTTAGGTGAAAATTAATACTAAACTAGCATGTTGAGGCTCTAAAGTCTTCAGCTGTGACTAATCAGCACCATCCCCTGCTTAGGGCTTTTGATGCTGGGAGGAATGAACAGTGCTGACTGTAGTCATGTCTCTGAATGATTAGTCCATTGGATCACATGCCAGATTTGTAACTGTTGTATTAGATGAACAGATGAGGGCTATTAAATTACGTGCAGGGGGAGAGAAATTGCTGTGACCAGAACTTTTTTTTTCTTTTTTTTTTTAATGTAATTTTCCTTTCATTTTTATTTTTCTTTTGGTTGGGTGGCAATACCTAGGTAAGGAGGGAGTACTTATATTCCCGTGCGCAGTGTGAAACTTGGAAGGTGCTGAGGACTGTAGCCTCAATTCAGCTAAAGACTGAATTAACTTTAAATATGTGAGAAAAGTCCTTATGGTTTCTTTGAGTCTGTTTTACCTAGAAAGGCATAAATATTCGTACCAGTGTGGGAAGCCTCAGTCACATTTACACTGAGGCCGTCATTGTACAGTCTTCACATCCTAGCACAATCCTATATAATTACACCCACAAAACCATTACTTTTAAGGCCTGCTTTCCTCAAAGGATCCCTTATAGCCGCTTTGTTAATTAGCTCATAGAAGATATATGCTACTTGTCCACTCTCGTATTCATTAAGAGTTTCACTTGCATGAGGGTTGAAAAACCAGGATAATTTATGTCTTCTCTTGTGAAGCCCTTGGAGATCAGGTAACTAAATCAACTGCAGAGTAGTTCTGCTGTCTGCTTTCAACCTTGGCACTAAGTTTTAGGCAGATACGACTCAAGTGTGCTTATTATTGCTGTTTGCTTTATATCCATGCCTTCAGGGTTTGCTGCACTAGCAGTTCCATGAACCTATGCTGTGATATGGTACTTGTCTTGAAACACTCGCAGCCGTGCAGGAATGTGGGAGGAGGAAAGCTGTAAGTAAACTTCTCTGACTTTACACAGAAGATCATGATAGGTGTGGATTAGGAACCAAGTTCCCCTTTATGTACCCTATCTATGTCTTTAAGTTGTGGTGTAAAAAAAGGAGCTAGAAAGTTACCAGTGAGGCTTGTGTGGAACGTCAGTCCCCAAGGGGAAAATGACCAGAGGAGTTACAAAGGCTGTTAGCTTAAAAGATTACCAGGCACCCTGTGGTAAAGCTGTAGGTGCTCAGCATCAGGCTACTGAGGCAAGTAAGCGTGTGGGTTTGTTAGATTGCTTAGGGATGAATTTCTGCCATTGAAGTGCTGCAGGGCCATCGACTAGGAGGAAATTGCCAGCATTACAAGTTACATGCATGTGATTTAGACTTTCCTCTATATCACAGTAGCTTAAACACTTTCATGTGCGTATTGTTACAATAATAGAGTCATGAAGGTGTCAGTCCTGGATTTCTAAGCCTTCTGTACCTCCAGATCTTTCTGAACTGTTTGTAATGGTACTTGAATAGACAGAAAGGACATCATTAGAGCAGATCTGTAGTCTTAATTGCATAAAAAGCTTGTACATCTACTGTCTGAAACCAGCACTCGGTTCAAACAGTGTCATAACCTCTAGCTTCATTTTTTCTATGTTATCGGGACAAATTAACCCATTAGCTGTACAGACTCTATTGTGAGTCAGAGGTATATGACTCATGAATAGAACAGATTTCTATTCTGGTTTTAATTAACTTGGCCTCCACCCAAATCCTCCTTACAAATGAAAGATACTAGATTAGCTGAAGTCTACAATACATCTTTATGGTTTGTGCTAAACTTACATGTGTATTTTTATGAGATAATGCTACAAAAAAAAGATTCCCATGAGCGCACTAGCTTAAAAAGTAAGCAACATGAGTGCCTTATTTGACAGACTGTTCAAGTATTGTAATTAATCTTGTATTGTAATTAATCTTGTTTGTTTGTTTGCCTTGCAAACTATAAGAGAACAAAACAAGAAATGCGCAGTTCTAACACTGGGAAATCAGTCCCAGTCTGGATTCAGAGGAGTGGAAAACACCTTTGCGGTGGTTACATTTTCAACAGAAGTACAGTCTTAAGTGGCACTTCCCTTTGTGATTTTCATAGTTTTGCTATCTGGGAGCTGCATTCTTTCTTTCTTTTTTTCTTTTTCAAGTTAAAATGTAAAGATTGAATTGATCAGGATCCGTATCAGTGTTTCTAATTGGGCCACTGTGCGTTCTCTTAATAAAGCAATACCAAAATCAAATAAACTCCTTAAATATAAATTTCAGAGGGGGTAATATGAGCCGTTACTGAATGTAGCCTGTCAAAATGGAAGCAATATTAATTGTATTTACACAGTTTTAAAAGAATTAAAACAAAAACAAGAGAACAAAACCGCTCCTCTCTGACCCTCACAGAAATCAAGGCCTGAATCTTACTTGACACTAAACTTTCTGCATGGCACCTTAGGGACACTTAATGCAAATGAGAAGCAGGCATACAGATAGCTGGTGCAGCCTTCCCACAACACCGCGATATCTAAAGAAACGAGCACAGAATAAAGGCAGAGGGTGAGGGGAAGAGTGAGAAATGTATCTTTATGTGAGCACTTTATAATTTGCAACATGCTCATATAACACAATGAGGGTGGGCCAGCTGGCCGTAAAATAACCTAGACTGATAAATTAATCAGGAGTATGCTCTGTGTGCCACCAACTGTCCTGTGACTAATAAGTTAGTTTTCTGCTTCGGCAGGTTCCATGAGTTTACTTGTAGCATGAAGAGGAGAGCTGGAGGAAAAAGGTCAGGTTTTAAAAGGGGCTTAGTCTGAGGGGCTCTGAAATGAAAACTTGATTGTCGACCACTACTTCCCAGACTCTGCAGTCCTACAGTTTAATTCCAGTTGCTTAGAGCACTTAATCAAGATCTCCCTTCGACTCTGCCTGCCACCAGTTAGTCCTGATAAAGCCCTAACTCGCCTTCTCATTGCCTAAGTGGTGACATTAGGACTTCCATCAAAGCAAAGAAATTAGAGGTACGTAGCAGACTCAGCTTCATTTAGCCGGAGCTCCATGGCCAGATTCAGAGATTTTTCTGCCTTGAAGGGGCATTGCCCTCCCATGCAAGAAAGATAGTCTGGCAATGAGTTTGCTACAATATGCACTTCTCAATCACTGTGGAAAGTTACCAGATTGGTAGACAGCAGATTTAGGGCACAGATTTATCTACTGATATTTTGAACACTTAACGCTGCTTTTCAGGAACATACATATTCCTCAGTTGGAAGTTTTGAGTGTTAATTTCTGAAATTCCGTTGCTGATAACTAGAACTTGCTTTTCATTTTTCATTAGCCACAATAGATTTTCCGTGCCCATGTTGTTTGAGGTTGGATTGCCAAAACTGTCTGGATTCCTGTTTTATGCTTACAGTAATGTCCCTCCATTGAACAGAGCTCTTTTCTATGATCCACCAGGGTGCAGAGCATTATGTTAAGATAGGATACTAATGGGCAAGCTTCTCTGAGGCAGCTCTGCCTCCTTTCGGGATATGTATACAAGGAAACCTGTGTCAGACCTCAGGATGTCCCTGTTACCGTGTGTGCTTAGTGACGGAAAAGATGCAGGGCTCTCCTTCACTTTGTGGTTAAGAAAATTACGTGTAGTTGTACTGCTAGAAGGGGGAAGAAGCAGTTGTACCCTGATGTGAGATAAGAGGATGGATCTTGCTGGGGCAGCACAGTCCTAGCACCTTTATTGATCTCTTTCCTAGCAGACCTGTAACTTGCATTCTGAGCACTGTCAGGAGATAAGCTGAACTATCTTGTGTTGCTGGGTCTTTTGCATGTACCTTAACACCTTAACCCCAGAAGTCTTGTGATCCTTTGTCCTCTTCTCTGGTATCACACAACCTCACCCAGTCATTTTGGTATCAAGACTGTAACTTCTGCTGCTTCTAAGACCTCTTTTCCAATGTCTTAGTTACCCAGGCAGACCTCTGGGATAGAGGGTTAAACCACAGTGAGTAACACCAACAGAAAACTTCTGCTGTCTTAAGTCAGGCAAAATTTTCCACTAGGTGAATTCCCCCGATTAAAAATCAGATTTGTTCCAGGGAATCAAGACACGCCTGTTATTTAAACGCAATTTCTCTTTTATTACTGGCTTATTAAAACTTACCATTCTCTATTAATCAGCATGTCTTAATTAACATAAAATTCCCAGGGTCTGGTACAATTCCACCACCCACAGTCCAGTGCTATCCTGCTTGTTTCTATTTAGACTACATATTGCTAGAGTATGTAGGATAATATTGCATGCTGCAATTATTTTCAGGGAGGACTGTGACACTTGGCCTTGATCTTGTCTTTCTCTAGTACAGAGCACTGTAAGTATACTGTATTTATTTATAACTTGTTGGGGGGACAGCAGAGGCTGTCTGACACTATGCACTCTCTTTCTCTTTACGCTGTAATTCTCAGATGGAGCTCTCAGGAATTACAGGGAGGAGAGCTTTGCCATTTGGAAAAACAGTTGTACAATTTAATCAGAATACAATTTTAGCCAACTAGTGAGTTCAATCAGCCAGTCCAATTATGGTGTGGGTTGAGCAAGTCTCTGTGCTCAAGGTTCCCTTGAGTTGCTTTTAGTTATGAAATAAAAATAAGAAATTATGTCAGTTATACTCTGTTAACTTCTTCTAATCATACAGCTTCCAAGAGTATATAGCAGCATAGCTTTGCCTAAATTAATATTTGGCATCTCACCGCTATGACTAGGCTTTGCCACTGGTTGAAAGCTAAATTGAGAATGCTCATTTCAGGTGGCAAATTACATATGTGCTTGTCTATGGACTTGTTTTAACCCTTGCAAGACTGCAGGGGAGTACTGTTTGTCCAGTGCTAAAAGAGCAACATCAGTTCTCCCATCACCATCTAAAGAACAACAGACACTTTCCTGGGTGCCTTGCCCCCTCCATTGGTTATTTCCTCCTCGACTGACTTTCCTGAGATTTTGTATGAGCCTTTCTACCAATTTTTTCCTACCTACTTTAACCCTTCAGAAATTCCAAGCTCCCAAACCCTGCTTCATCTGATCATCCTCATAACCTGCCTTATCTTCCGGCTGTCCTTTCTCCCTGGTTAAGGTAGCTGATCAACCCAACAGCTAAACAATCAAAATGCAGCTGATCACGCCATTGTCTAACCAAAAACCTAAAACCTGGGTTTTTTTCCATCTGGTCTTAAGCACTGTGTCATTCCTGTTCCTTCTCTCCAAGCAACATTAAAAGCTTTGAAAGGTTTCTTTATCTTGCTGCGTGTGACAACTGATAGAGCTTCTTATTTCTATCATCAACCTCTCATGTTCTATGGACACACTCATGACACTTCCCCACTCATCCCCCTGCTATGATTTTAAAAGGTAGGATTGAAAGGGCATATATCAATTGGTTTTTGCCACAATCCAGCACATTCTGCAGCATAATTTGCCATACCTTTTTCTTCTTCCCTAAGGATTATTCTAAGATAAAAATTAAAATTGTGACCGAGCAAACAGCCTGTGGCCATTGCTTCATTCATGGTTGGTCAAATACATGTCTGTTCACACAGATGGCAATTTAGTGACTGCACAATATGGAGAGTATGGCTGCTTGTCTCTGCCGATTAGATTGCAGAACAATACTAAGCCAGAAAAGTGCTGGGAAAACCTCAAAAGTGCCTGAGTATGGGTACATGCCAAATATTTTGATTTCTTGTATGCACTTAAATAAGTCAAAAGAGAAAAAGCAAAGACCTAGAAATGTGCTATTGTTCATTCCCCTCCCTCTAATTCTCTGATCCTGTCCTTTTAAATGCTGCAGTCTTTATTCACTCTTTACTCTTCTTTTCATCCCTCAGCTGCAGAAGCATGCCGCTTTGCATACATGGAAGCAAATTGTTGAAAACAGTCACACTGTTGCATAGTGAAAATAGGATTTAAGGAATTAACTGAACTTCTTATAGATCACATGTGAAGATTATTATTTGGTATTCTGCAAAGTGAAAAAATCAAGAGGTTGCACATGAAGTTGAGTTGCATCTGCATGTCTCTCTCTGTGATACTGTTGGTTTCTTAGGCCCAGATGAAAATGAGTGATAAAACCTGCTTCTATGCTATTGTTGTTATATTCACCTGAGGACAGCTTTATCCACTGATACCCCTCTGAAGCTTCGCATTTTATGAAATAAAAGTTGTGTATCTGTGTATCTAGAATAAAGTCCTCCCTGCTCTGCAGAAGATGAAGTTGCTTTTCTCTAAATTGTTTTCCTTCTCTCTAGCAAGTCAAGTGTGCTTTCGAAGCTTTGCATGCCAACAGACTCTTCGTATTTATTGCAAACCCAGTGATAGTCTTTTCTCAACATCACTGGACATGGGGCAGGCCAGACTTCCAGAAAACAGAAATAGCATTTTCTGTTAAGTTACACTCTGAAGTAGGTAGATTATATGGTGTGGTCTGAATTAAAGAAGTCAGAGATCATTGTGTAACGTACTGAAATAAAACTGTATCTGAAGATGTATTTTGCGAAGTATAAGTTAGGTCTTAACATTTGAGAATGATTTGAGTGTTTAAGATAGCATGAGAATTAATTCCAGAAACAAGATATAATCAGTTTACCTTTCTTGGCACTGTATCTTGCTAAATGTAAAAAAACTCCTTTCGTTTACTATGTAATTATCCTCATGTTTTTTTTGAATGAAAGCATAGCAAAGATCACATTTCTGGCACATTTGGGAGCAAAACAGTTAAACTGCTAACAAATAATGTTTTGTAGTTTGTATGAGAGCCAAGAAGATTAATGAAATGTTCATGAGAGAGTCTGGCAAGTGGCCACATTCCTATGGGAACATTGCTGCAGTGAGGTTTAACGGAGCATGAGGGACATTAAGAAACAAATGTGTGGGAGTTTTGGGGTGAACTGTAAATGATCAAGAATCTAGTAAAACTAGATATCATGTATTTTACCTTTGAGGCTTTCCAGTGGATCTCTGTGACATTTCTAAAGTCTGTGAGGAAGATGAGCAAAGTGCATCCTCACTGGGTTTTTTAAGAGCAGCTGTCAAACACTTGAGCTCTACTGACTTCTTTGAATGTTACAGCAGATGTAAACTCATTAAACAAATAGCTACCAGAAATAAGTCTTTTAGCCTGACCAGAGTTTTTGTGTAGAAGCTCCTCAATTTTAATGCTTAATCTTGCCGAAAACTTGCATATGCTTTTAATTGCAAAAAGCTGTGTTAATTTAATTCTTTTAGACAAACCAAGGAGAAGCCGCATTACTACAGCATTATTTCTATTTCTGCTGCACCACCACCTCCCCTTTCGCAGCAGTTGTCTCTGAAATATATCCTTACTGACCACGTGAATCCACTAACACAATGTATTTCAATTAAGTGAGTGAATGTTATGTTTAATCAAAGATAAGGGAACAAGCTAAGTTTCCTCATTTAAGAAGAAAAACTTTTATCAGTCAGATTGCTAACCGCACAATGCTTCTTTTTGCCATACCAAAAGACAAATTAAACAGGAAGCTATTAATTTCTGTGAGAGCAGGGCAGGCATTGAGAGATGTGTGGACTTTACAGTATGCTTTTTAGATGTTTTCTAAATTAGCGTAAATAATCATTAATGATCATCATGGATAGCTATGAAAGTGAAGGAAGTCTGTATTCTTACCTTTCCACTAGATGGCAATGGTACATGGTAGTTACGTGTACTTTAGTAGAGGAAATCTTTAAAAACAAAAATTTTATGAGAGCTTTGAATATCTCTTTAAATGAGGACAGTTGTAGTGTTAACATGTGCTGCAACTGAACTGTCTTGGCAGTCCCTGTCTCAAGTAGTAAAACTAATTTTCTTTCTTTGCGTAACAAATGCAATATCCAGTTTTAGAAGTAACACAGATATGGATAATAAGCCTATTCAAAAGCAAACACAGTGCTGTGATGACGAGGCTGTCTAACACACCGAAGTGTGTATTAAGTTTCTACTTTCATGCTGCAAGAGACAAANCAATTCTTGGAGTTCTTTCATTGACTTCAGTAGAGTTACATTAGGGATGGATTTGGTTCAGGGATTTTGCATTACAAAATTGAAGAGTGCACACTACTGTGTGAGGAGGGGAGAGGACTGTTCTTTCTGTGGTGAGTCAGAACAGCATCCAAAATGGGACTCTGTTGTAAAAGCTGCCCCAAAGCCTTTCAGAGACATTACATCCTAAAGGAGGTGATGTTGGAGGAGGAGGGTGAGAGGGGGAAGAGAGGCAGCAAAAAATACTTTTTTTTAATGTACCCAAAGATATGAAGAAATGCAGTAGACATTTGGACAGATGGGATGTCTGAATCAGGCTACTGGTGAGTTGGCATCTGTGGAGACCATTTGAGGCCTGTCTGTAATTCAGAATACACCATGGTAGAACTGCTTTTTCCTAAAGCATGACAGTTTGTTGTGATGCGGATTAACAGTTTTGCTATGAAATAGCCCAGAGTGCTCTACATGACCCCACTGCTTCCCAGTGGCTAGAGAATGTGTGGGTAGTAAAGTGTCTTGATTTAAGGAAAATCTTCAAAGTGATCACAAATGTGTATCAACCTCCTATGCTAGTCATATGTTTCAGACTGGAAGTTTTTTTGATAGATACCACTTACAGAACTTTCAAATTCATTCCGTGACAAAATAAGATCAAATTCAAAATACAGAAGTTTAACTACCTCTTAGCCAAACTGTTAAACCAGCGAGATTAATACCAAAACCTGCATTGCTAAATAGAGTTCTGTGTTTAATTACTGTTGTAACTTTATTTTATACCATCCGTTCATCATATTATTATTCATATTTAGATCTGTTTCTGGTTGCAGCAATGAACCAGCCAGTTACATTATTATCAGCGAAATATTTTGAGAAGTGTTTGATTGGTTTAGTTCTTAAGTTCGGACTGCTTGTGACTTCAAGTACAGTACCATAGTTTAGGCATTGAACCATGTGTCTGGCAATGAGATGATTTCCATTCCTTGCTCTGCCACCCTGTTTCCACCATGACCATGGCTAATTTACTTGGACTTGTCAGATATGTCCACCTCACAGCCAATGTCAAACGTTCCTTACTGTCTAGCTCCAAGAGTTAGTCAACCAGGAGCTTGAAGCACTAGGACTGTTCTGGACACTGGTCTAAAGAATCTGAACTGCTGTCCTACATCCACACAGGCCCAGTGTCTGCTAACACAGATAGGATTTAGGTGCCCATATATTGTTAAGAACTAGGCTTTTGTTCCTTCATAGCCCTCTAGATTATCGCTTTAGCATCTTTGGAGGTAAAACCCTATGAATATCCACACTTTCTAACAATTAACTCCTCACATGTTTCATAGTACGTTCAGCAAAAAACCTTGCCCTTTCCTCACCCTCCCAACTGCACCCACGTTGGCCCGGCTAGTACAGGGAGAGCCAGGGGCTACCAACAACTCGCAAGACAGCACAGCTGGCCTGCACCACAGCAGCTTCATGACAACAGGATATCTGTAAGAAAAGGGGCTACCCTCTTTCTCGATACAGAGGAGTTCAGCAACAAGCTTCAAAGATGGCAGTTGTGCTCCTGCAGCGGTAAACTCCGAGCCATTCACTTGATCCATGGTGAGTGTGCAACCAAACAGAGCAAAATATGCCACATTTCCACTGGTGTTGGCTCTTCCAGGGATAGCCCTGTATGGTGTTTCTCATATTGGTGCTGATGGGTGTTCTGTTGCTCTGTGCAGGTATCTTCGCAAGGCATTTACATAGCAGCCTCTTCAGATTAGTTCTGATATTTTGGTGGAAGGTAAAATGCTGCATTGGAATCTTTCAGACTTCAAGCTAGCACAGAGGGTGTACTGCACACATGCCTGTATCTCTCAGACTTGTGCAGTCTGTAAGATCCTGGTTCCTCCATCCCCAGCATGCTCAGAATTAGTTTGCTGGGCCAGGCAAGCTACAGGTGGGTAGCTACTGTACCCACCAGAAGCAGAAGAGTCACTCCATGACCGACTTGGCTTTGTGGGCTGTCCTTACTCCCTTTCCTTATGCCCTATACAGAGAAGCAGATAGGTCACCTCTGAGAATCACTGTTACTGACTCCCACCCTGGACTGACTGACTCTTCATCTCTTCAGCCTTGTCATGATATGGAGAGGGAGAGAGGCCCTCAGTGTCGTATGTTTCCCTAACACATGCTGCCAGGGTGTGAGGAATGAAATAACTCTAAGATACCATTAGCTTTGAAATGAATCTGAAACTGAGTCCTTTCTCCTTGGGATCTGTTGCATTGACCTGCGGAAGGATCAAGATGCCTGACTATTCACTATAGTCTTCATGGGCACTCATGGAAATTTGGCTGAGAAATAAGCTTTGAAGGCCTGCCCGGAAATATCCCTAAAGCCACCTCTCCCATAGGCTCAGTCTTTCTCTCCCCATCGCTGTTCCAAAGCACTGGTGAAGCAAGATGAAGGTGAAGTGACTGTTCTGCTGGACATGTGGCGTATGTGTAGCATCTGTGCCCAGCGCTCCACCCTGTACTCGCTCTGCAGATGTTGTCACTGCTGTGCACTGTTGAAGAAAGTAATTCCTGACCCCTTCTTATCTGCGGTTTCCACTCTCACCTTCCCAGAGCCAGCACATCTGTTCAGGAACAGAACTGCTCCAAAGCTGTCACAGATTCCTTTTTGCCTGGTGTGGTGGTTTTAGTCCTAAGAGAGAAACCTGGACATGGAGTCCCTCTCTTGAAGTGTCAGGGAGGCTTGCAGAGTCCCAGAGGTCCCGTTGTGCCTTTCAGAGCCTCGTGGTTACAGCGGTATTAAATTAATCCCTATAGCAGATGAAAAGTCATGTTCACAGTTGGTGGACATGGCAACACATCATATTCTGCTACATTTTTAAAAAAATAGGATTTTCCTATCACTTAGCTCTAGTCAAGGGTTCTTTGCAAAACTCCTGAAATATTGTCAAGCAGAATCAATATTATTAATGTTGTCAAGCTCAGAGACCGTTTTTGAGGACTGAACTTCAAGAAAGAGAAATAAGCAATAAAATCATATGATCAGAACCCATTTTGTCACAGAAAAGTGGATTTCATTACCTCCTGGAATAGGCCCAACTGCTCTTGTCTAAGTGAAAGCTCTGGCAGTGCTTGAAGAATTATGTTGTTGGGTTCTTTTTGTTCTTGTTGTATTTTATTTTATTTTTTGCGTCTATTAACTTGTGACGGCAAGTGAAAGTTGCTGGTTGGGCATAAGGAAAGGACAATTTGCACCGTTATACCCTGGCATTGCCTAGATTGGTGCAAATGGTTCTACACAAAGACCACTTTTCAGTGTGTTACTAGTGACTGGACACTTAGGGAAAGGAAGAAATCTTTCTTCAGTAAGTGCAGAGTGGAAGGTGTGCCGCAAAGCACGATTTTTTTGTTTTAGAATACGTTACTATCTCAGCAGAAAGATTAACAACTCTTGCAGAATGTGTGTTATTAACTCAGAGCATTGTTCTGACATCCACAGTTATCCCAGAAAGCCAGAGAGAAATGCTTAGAGCTACAGCTTTCCAAGGAAGTCAGGAGACCTTTTGTGGCTTCATGGCTCACACAAATGTCTGAGGTGGCTGTTTGTAGTGCGGCCGTTTCAGCCGAGCTCAGCGGCTGGGCAGCGGTGCTGAGGAACAAGAAAAACCCCTTTCACCCTTTGCTGGGAAGTTCATTTCAATTTGGTCTCGTGCTCTTTCATAAAGCCTGTTTCTCTGCATCACACCCTGACAGTTTTGTGTACTGGACTACAAAAACACTCCAGCAAATCAACTGTCGGAAATGCAGTGGCCAGACCATATTCTTGAACCCATGTAAAGAACTCTATTTAGAGTCTTGTGTATAAAAAAAAAAATCACAAATGTAAGTCAACATCATGGATGTTTGAGGTCTCAGTCATTATTTTGTATACATGTCAACAACAGTCCTGCTTTTAGTGAGGAGTGTAGATTCAGATCCTTGGGTTTGATTTTGTCTTGTCTCAGCCTTACTGAAAATGGCTTCAGATGTCAATACCTTGGTGTTTTGATGGTGTAATGCACAGCGCAAACATAGTACCACACATAGTGCTAGTCCTTGTTTTCTTATTAAACTTCATAGCTGAACAAACTACAGAAGTAAGCTTTCAATGTTTGCATGATTCAGGCACGTTCTGTTTATTTACTATGTGTGTCTCTATAAATTCATTGAGTTTAAGGAAAGAAACTTACAGGCTTTTGGAGAAATATTCAGCTAATTAATTCTCAGCAAAGACTGGCTATGTCTGGCCATAGCATGGATAAGGAAGGATATGAAACTGATTCCATCATCATGTCAGGTCTTTTCCAGCTCATCTTCCTGTGGCTTTACTTCCAGAAGTTGGGGCACAGGTATATTCCCTACCCTTGACTGGTGCACAAGCAGAGCATTTGCTTAGTTCTCCCTTAAGAGTAGTGGGAGGAATGACTCCAGAACAGGGTTACACTTGGTTAGTCGCCCTTTGTAGCAGCCCTTAGATACTCTAGTGGTGAAGTCAGTAAGAGTATGCCTGTGACGTGGAATAACAGGTTTGCTCCTGGTGTGCCTGGGCCCTGAGTTGCTGCGTGGAGTCTGCAGCCGCAGCACCTTACTCCACAAGGCTCCGGGGCTGGTGTCACAGAACTGCCTGCCAACTGTGCTCGGGCATCAAGCAATAGTGTGCGCACTGGGTATTACTCCCCACTGTGAAGAAGAGGTGAGTGATACTTCTACAGCTAAGGTTTCCCAAAGTCACTCTTACTAATTAGTCAAGAAAGTGAATAAGAAATACGTTCTTTCCCTCAGAAGACTCTAATCCCACTTGACTGAGCAGTATTAAGCAAGCCTATCGAAAAGAATGTCTTTTTTAAGCAGTCCTTGGGGCAAAATTAGAGCTTCAAGAATCAGAAGTAATGAGACATGTAGGGGGGAGAGGCTTTTTTTATTTTTGGAACAAGTATTAAAGAAGAGCCTTTGCTCCTGTGTCAAGTTCCCATGCTTTTTCATTATGTTCTTTGGCTGAAGTGGTCTTTAGATAACAAATGTGTCAAGCTGTTCTGTCTCACTAAGTTAGAATTAGGTTATGTCTGTGCAGAAGAAAGTTTTGGAATAGCTGCAAAAAACAATTACAGCACTGCTTGATTCACTGATGATGTTAATTGTAAATCCATATTAATCTAGGGCTGGGCAGGAGTTGCCAGAAGGATTCATTTTCTATGTACCATGACAGATGCTTGTCTCCCTTTCCTTTTTCGTGGTGCCTTAGACCTTAGCTATCTCCAGTATTTTCTAAAAGCATAAACAGTAGCCTTAAGCAAAGTCACAGTTGATAGGAAGGTTGCAATGGCCTATATAAATCTTCTTACATGACTTCAGCCCTCTTAAAAGCAGCTCGTAATATTTTAATCATATTCTGGAAGTCCTTTAATACTAACACATAGGAAATATTGTACCAACAGCTAGTTTCTTACTTAGGAAACTTTAAGGAGAGTATTTCTTTTTTTGATGTGATTCTTAAGAGAGATACAAAATACAATCTGAGAGAGAAAGTCAAGAATGGAAGATTAAAATGGAGTTTTATTCCATTTTAAATTTAGGATAGAAAGGTATTGTTTCCAGTCAGATGCCATGTCTTTTCTGTTTGCAAGTTTTCAAACTCTGTGTCTGCTGCTGAGCTACGGAAGCCTGTTTGTGGAGGATGTACTTCTGTGTTCAGGGCTGTGCGTTTTTGAAAGCTTCTCGGATTCGTATGCTCTAGTGTGCAACTGTTTAAAGCTGCTCAGATGCTTACAAGCTGTCCTAGTGATGAGGAATGCACGAAAAAATGCAACACACTGGCTGATTTTGCCTCTTACAGGTAGATGGTTTGGCAATTTGTCATGTGATAATACCAACGTATAAGCAAGCTTAAAGACACAGAGGCACAGTGTGGGTGCTGGGAGATGTAGCTCTGGTGTGGGCTCCAGGTTGTTGGTGTCACTCCAGTGTGACAGCACTACCAGAGGCTGAGCCAGAGGCGAGATGTACAGCTGCCTAATGGAATGGAGAGAGCAGGAGCGATGTACCATAATCCTACAGATTTTCTGCTTGTAGAAAGAGCGCTGAGATAGAAACAGATGCTGAGAGATTCTAGCAGAGTATAGAAACAATGTCCTGTGTCTGTGGCAAATCCCACATGAAAAATTCAATTAATTTGAGTATATTGTTGAAAAATTAGCAGCTCCATGGCTGCGAGACCAATGAAGCTACTGATTAATATGAATAGGGCAGTTCATATTCACGAGCATCTTATTAGGCTCTCCACAGATTCAGGAAGATCTTGCTGTTTTAAAATATGTTTGAATCACATTTTCTCTGCAACCATAAGAGCTAAAAGGTTGGGGGAGGGGGGCAGTTAATGAATAGCAAAGATGGGTGCAAATTCATGTCATGGAAGTTGAATAGAGATCACAGATCTTCCAGGCCCTTCTGTAGCTGGCAGAAACAAAGGAATCCCTAAGTTGTTCCTGCGACAGAGAGTGCACAGCCCGTGAAAGGGTCCTGTTAAGTGTGGTTTTACCCAGAATGTTTATGACTGCAATTGCTGATGCAAGTTGCTTGGCACAGCAGCTGACAGTTCATTCATGACTTCGTAGTTTCTCTGTTAATGTTACCCCCTAATTAGTTCCCTTGAAGGTACTTTATGAAATCGTAAATGTTATATTCTTGTAACTTCTCCTGTATGACAAAGGACTGGAATCCACCAATCTGCTGAGCTACAGCTGGAAGATGACTGGAGATGGGAGAGGAAGATGTCAGCTGCTTTCTGTTCTTGTCAGTCCTAAAATTAAGGGCTGAACCAGGAGCATTGTCAGCTAGGGCACTTAAGCCCCTCAAGCATCCAGTTGGTCGGTGGGGGAGTGGAATGCATCACTGCAGTGGAAAATGGCATAAGGACCATTAATTATGGCAACACTGTGTCCTCTGTGGTTCTCCATACTCAGATAAGATCCTCGTCTGTGGAGGTCCAAGGATCTGACCATGATTTCTTTTGATGGCTTATGTTTCCCTCTAGTTCTTGTTAAGGAAATTGAACACGTTTTCTATGGCTAATCCAAGGACTGATGACAGCCAACATGGCTTCACTAAGGGCAGATCTTGCCTGACAGATTTGGTGGCCTTTTATGATGGGGTTACAGCACTGGTGGATATAGCGAGAGCAACTGATGTCATCTACCTGGACTTGTGCAAAGCAGTTGACACTGTCCCATGTGACGTCCTTGTCTCTGAATTGGAGAGACATGGATTTGATGGATGGACCACTCGGTGGATAGGGAACTGGCTGGATGGTCGCAGTCAAAGATTGGGGGTCAATGGCTCAATGTCCAAGTGGAGACCAGTGATGAGTGGCGTTCCTCAGGGGTCAGTATTGGGACCAGTGCTGTTTAATATCTCTGTTGGTGGCATGGACAGTGGGATTGAGTGCACCCTCAGCAAGTTTGCTGACAACACCAAGCAGAGTGGTGTGACTGATATGCTGGAGGGAAGGGATGCCATCCAGACAGGCTTGAGAGGTGGGCCCATGCAAACCTCAGCAAGTTCAACAAGGCCAAGCACAGGGTCCTGCACATGGGTCATGGCAATTCCAAGCACAAATAAAGGTTGGTGGGGGAACCAACAAGGAAAGATGCGCTGCTGGACCTTGTGTTAACAAACAAGGAGGGACTGGTGGAGGATGTGAAGGTCGGAGGTAGACTCGGCTGCAGTGACCATGAAATGGTCGAGTTCAGGATCCTGCGTGGAGGAAGCAGGGCG
>Ga0065711_1000945_pt1 | contig 51585 bp, 37 predicted proteins | sample Hoacrofraction12_FD_59098 | JGI IMG/M metagenome (GOLD analysis project Ga0065711, IMG submission 59098) | Hoatzin crop microbial communities from Cojedes, Venezuela - Epithelial fraction 12 v2 (version 2) | ecosystem: Host-associated > Birds > Digestive system > Esophagus > Crop | place... | reverse complement strand
AAAAAACCTGCAACTTTACTTCCTCTTAAGTAGTGTTTAAAAGCTCTGTTTCGCTAGAAAGCTAATCAAAACACTGCATGAAATCTTTATTTCCCAGTTCATGATTACAGCTGTGAAAGCAAATACTGTAAACTTACCTGTCTTGTTGATTAACCAATATGGTGCTGAAATCAGTATTTTTAGAGAACCTTCAGCACGACATACAATCCTTATGGTCAAATTTAGCAGTCGTTTGTTGACATCATACAATCGCATCCGCACCATGTAGTTTTGTGTCCCAGGAGGAATCAACAGCTCTTTGCAGATCGGGAAGTTTTCTAGCAATACCCCTGCAAAACCAAAATAAACCAAAATGAACCCAGACATCACCCATAGAGAAACATTAGTTTCTGATGAGCACACAGGTTGGCGTTTCATGTGGCTTGATTCTTCTGAATATTTCATATACCTTACCCGGATTAGCTTCCAAATCTGCCCAGTGTAGCAACCTGTAACCTCATGAACAAATGCTTCAATTTAAGTCACAAGCAGCAACAAAAGCTCTGTAAAGAACCCTGCGCAGGGCTAGTTACTGCTTTAGGCATCAGAAGTCCAGCCAGTGCCGAGTAATTCCATATGTACTCTCAACATGAACAACTTCTGTCAGAAAGAAAACAGCAAGAACACCCAGAATGGTGGCAACTTCTTTGATTTATTCCCTTCTTTATCACTGTTCTCTCCAGTTTCCACTGTTTCCACTCAGGAAAATGAGAAAAGAGCCGAATCAGACCAAGACAGCTGACAGACTTGGGGGAATGACAGCAATATCAGTATCTTTTTTGGATGCATGCACTTGGTTATTAACTATAAGAAGCCCTGCAACCCACTGAAATATTCACATAAATGTTTTCTATTTTTTAATTATTTCCATTCATATACCATAGTTCCTTGTAAAAGAAACAGTTATATTGAGGTACTCCTCTGTGAGGATCAGAAAGTGGTCTCTGAAAAAGAACCTTACCAAGCTCAATGTTCTGAGATGTATCGGCTGTGTGCAATGCTGCCTCTTTGCCAGGTTTTAACGTCCCATTAATTTGCATTCCTTTAACATAGAACTCAAGTTCACAAGGCAGCAAGTTACAGATTACCACCGTTGGCAAGAGGTAAATAGTATGCCCAGGCTGTCTGAAAATCTGTTTAGCACTGTCAGAAAATATGTTGGAGGGCATGTAATCCGGGTAATTTTCTTTCTTTATAGCCACACAGAACCTGTAAAGGCAGACGTATGCGAGAAGTCAATTAACTCAATGGAATAACTGAACCCTGTCTTTGTGTATTGCACTAAATCCCACAACATGCTATAACTTCAGGACTGACCGGAAAAATAGCATTTAGAATTGTTCTCCACATAATTAGTTCAGCGTCTGATTATAAGGTATTTTGTATGTATGCCTCACACTACAGCAACAGGTATTTCCTGATTTTAATCAAATTAACTTGGTCACTCAAAAAAACTCGTCTGTTCAAAGACCTAAGAGAAAATTGCTTTTATAGATTACCAACTTTAAGACCAACTTCCATAAACTCACCAAAACACATTATCAGCTGTTACTAAAAAGAGATTTTAACTACTGAACTTATAACCATATTCTTAAACACAAATGCTGAACACGTCCTTCTTCCTAGTAGATATATCCTTGCTTTGGCCACCTGACACTGCAGTTTTTCATTAATTAAAGGCAAAAAATTGAGTAAGTAAACCTTCATTTTAAATAACTTTTAAATTTACCTCCCTTCAAAAACAAAACTCATTCATTAAGAAATGAACTATGGAACTGACACACAGAAGAACTATATACTATGTAAACGTCATTTCCTGAAACAACTTCCATAATCCCTATTCTAGTATTTCCTAAATTCAGAGCATCCCTAAATCCATCATATCAGTTAATGACAAAATTCCATTAAGTCCTCACTATGCAGTGACATTTTGGGGCTTAGAATGGAGTACGGAATGTTCAGGACAAAGAATGAGTATCTGCAAACACACTATGGCAAACCACTCGTTTTTCTCAGTAAGACAGACTAGACAATTTAACATAAGACCACATTCTATTTTCCAACCTTTTCTTTTTTACAATAAATATTAATAGTGTGCCTACTTTGTATTCTCAGACATTTGCTAATAGACACTGTCAAAGGGGCTTCAAGGAGCCCTGAAGAAATACAGCAGTTACGCTTCAATGCCTGCTCATTATTCAACAGACCAAACAAAACGTCCCATTAAACTGCAGAAGCTTTCATCTCGAAGTATTTTCTTTCCTGTTACTTATTTCCAAGGTATTTCATTCATCAGAAGATAACACAGCTTACAGAGAAATAATTAGGTCTTAACTACCTGAAAAAACGGGTATTTTCAGACTCCATTGAATGACACTCTCGCTTGCTACTGCAAACTTCTGCTGTCTTCTGAACATCAGTCCAGTGAATTGGAGCCTTACAGAAAAAGACTCCCATTCCTTTTGGCCTGGCTTGCAAACGCCAAGATGTCAGATGTAATGGAACAGCAAAGGAATCTCCTGGCATAACTGCTGGAAGGACTACAGGTTCTGCAATCAGAGAATAAAACACACATACTAAACCGGCCCCTTTACTGAAAAGCATAAAATTTTGAAAAAGCAAGTCTCAAATTTTTGTATGCAACATGTTTCATTTTAACATAAACCACTAGCTACTTCATGTATGTTTCAAACACCAACCTGCTGTTTTAAGCCCTGTTAACAATCTGGCAGCAGGCAAATTTAGGTGTGTAAATCTGAAACTGGAAACAGACTCTAAACTTGCTGGAATTCAAATTCTTTTTCCTTGGATGCTTTAGTGAAAATGCTTATTTCAAAAAGACCTCATCCATAATATTTTGGGTGGATTATCAGCATACCGTTACATTTCTAGATTGTACCTTTGCATGCTAACACCTGAAACCTTCTAGACTACTGCTAAAAGATATAATATGCTACATACAGAAATAAGATTCAGTCTTTACAGAGTCTCAGCTTTCCCTGTTTACCTGAACAATAAGGAAAAATCCTGCCAGGTTTTCTAGCTTGCCCTGCTGATTACTTTCTGCTTAAGATTAGCCATTTCCCCTCCAGGGAGGTTTACTCTGTTGTGAACAGGCGGCAGTGAACCTTCCTGGGGAGGAAGCTAAAGATTCCCAGTAGCATGGAATACAACACCTACTGTCAGGAGCAGAAGGACTATCTAGTCTTAGTTCCATTGGCGTTTCCAGCTTGTTCTTCACCATCAAGGCTGAGCGTACTGTTATCACCTTCCGAGCACTACCTTCCATGGTAACTTCAAAGACCACACGAACTGGAGGCAATGAAGAAAACTGGAAGATATTTAAAAGCATTAAAAAGCTCAGGTAATGATTATACCTAGAAGAGGGACACCTCAATTCTGAAGCAGTAACTGCTGGAGTAAGAACTTGCCAATGGAGTCCAACCACGTGCAACACCTAAGGTATATACCATTTCACAATAATGATTTATAATCCTGTACCACCTCCTCAAAACAAAATAAAATTAACTATAAAAAAGCAATTCTAAATACTAACAACTCTATATGATGCAAGTTCAAGTAAGAGCAACACAGATCCTAAAAAAACACTTTATACACTATCTCACTATTACATTATTGTATAAATTCATGGAGTTTGAATTCCAAGCCTCATATAATTCAACAGTCACTCACCATTCCTATCCGCCTAAACTAAAAAACAAGCTGTAGTTTTCTAAAAATATTCATAATTTCTTCACTCTTACCTGCCCTTCTACTGTGGTGTTTTATCTCTTACATTATACAAAGTCATTGTCACTTTGATCCTGAAAACCACACTTTATATGGGCTCATGCTGGAATTCACATACTGGAATTTAAGACCCATTTCCAACCAAACATTTACATGGGTAAGGCATGGTAAGTCATGTTAAATACTTGTTCTAATTTGGAAGTTTGTTTTGTTTGCTTGACTTTTGTTTCCCTTCTATTGAAAAGGTTGTAGAAGAGTGGAAAAACCAGTTCACTTGTAGAATTATGCTAGTCTTATTTAAGTAGCTCTCAAAAAATGAAAATATATACTCACGTAGACTTGTGGATGTATTATATTTGTTCTACTTATTGGGCTTCCAAGCTGGGAAAAAAGTAAACAAGAAAGTTAGAATTGTTCAACTTTTAAGATATTACGCTCAGTTGTAATACAGAGCACTCTTACAGAAGAATAAAGTAAATACCTTCACCATTTTGTGCTTGTGATCTTTAACACAGCTTGGAAAACATGTCAGAACTATATTAGCAAAACCTGTTTGTAATACTGCTTTAAAAATAAACAAACCTGAAGGAAGAAGGCTTGTTGAAAAAAAAGAAAAAAGCGACAGAAGCTGTTCCTGAACAGCAATTCTCATTAATTTGCATCCTTTTCCTTCAAGAATCAAGTTACAGAGAGAGATGATGCTTTTATGCTTCAATAGGAAAACATCAGAAATTATTCAAATAAGAGACTACTGGCTCTGGTCAGCAGTATCATGAAATAAAATTCTAATCCTGTTTTATACCAAAAAGATCTCGCCTTCCAATTTCTCCGGTGCTCAACAATTTTCAGTAGCTAGTCTCAAAACTTCACCAGTTTTGAAATCCACAAGATCGTTTTTATCATTGAGCCTCAGCTACCAACTGCCAGCCTGCTGATTATTACAATTGCATTTTTCCTTTATGACAAGTATATTTTGTCTAAGCAGCCACATATTTCAACAACCTCTACGCTTACAGGAAATTGCCAGTGCTGTTTATTTTAAGTAAATTCAACACATGAGAAGCATTCCTGCAATAAAAGAAACAAAAGTAGCTGCTGAAACACTGTGCTGCTTTAAAGCTCAACCTGCGCAAGTCCATGACACTGTCAGTAATGCGTTTGTTCTGTCACTGGAAGCCCCGGCTGCTAAGCACAGTCTAACTGCTGACTGCTCTGCTTGGTTTTTTGTTATGCATAAAACTGCCAGTTAGGCAGTCAGCATCTCCAAACTCTCCCAATCCAAGCTAACTGGAAAGCAGACAATCAGCTGCTTTAAGATCAAAATCTTGAAGACACAATTGCTCTCAAATTACATATTCTGTTAAAACTAACACTCCAAATCAGAACTTACAGTAGAAGAGGATGAGTTCTTATCTGGTGCAGCATATCGGAAAAATGTTCCAACTTTGTCTACAGATACTGGACTGACTTCTTCCCAGCCATTTACTCTCACTTGCAGCTGATGAATTCTTAGATCATGTGTGTGCCTACCAGGTTAGATCAAGTGAAATTACTAATAAGCATTATTGTACAGTGTAAACACCAAACAGTTCAAACCAAGAACATCCTCCAGATTCTGAACAAAGAATCTCACTGAAGCATTAAGCAAAAAAAAGTCTCAAGAGTTTTTCCATTTCATGAATAAAGACAGACCTTATTCTACATCTATTATTCCACCTTCCCTAATGAACATACAGAAGTACAACAATGCCATACAAACAAAAATAAAAGCATGCTACATATACATTAAGTTTTTCTAGCTCTTAACAGTGATAATGCTCATGCTGAACAAACAATGCTACGCCCCCTGAGTCCTTTAGAATAAAGGACATATGACTTGTAGTTGAGGCCGCCAAGTCTCTAAAAGCTCATAATGATCCAGCACACATCTAGGAATGGCTGCCACCAATAGCAACATATTGCTAGCTGCTTCCGAGACAATTGATAATTTAACTCTATACAGAGTTTTAAATATTCAAACCCAAAACATTAACAGGAGATTTAAAAACATACCCACTTTTTAATGAAAATCTGCTAGTGTCCTCACAACTATGATCCTATGTGTTCCACACACAAGTGTGTCAAAACACAACTCTAAGCCCAGTGTCCCTTCACCTGTGTCTGAGTTTCCCTCTGGCTTCAAATTCAAATGGAACCTCTTCCCCGGTGATAACTTCTTGCCATTCACTGACATTATGGGCATCATCCAGCAATGTCCTGTTCTCCTCAGGAACAACACCTGGACTCCCACTGTGAGACAGTGCAGCCCTATGAAGAGAACCACATCATTTGACACACTGACAAAATGACCACTTCACTTTTTTGTCTGCCTCAGTTTACAGAAGTCCTGCACTAAACACATATACATAATGAACATATCTGACCGGTTTTCAAATTCTCTTGGGCCTCTTGGGGGGTGGGGGGGGGGGAGAAATCCTTTTTTCAGTAGTAAAACTACCTCACTGTATAAGAAAAAGCTTTTAATTAAGAAAGACTGGGAGTTGCCTATGTTTCTCTGCAAGAAAATAGAAGCACCGAAAACAATAGGGTTTGGCTGACACGCTAGAGAAGTCAAATACTGTCAAACTGACCCCACCACAGCTTCTTACCGGGTGGGCGTTGTAGTTAGGGTGGCAAACCACAGAGCGCATCCAGTATGATTTCTCAGAGCAAATGGGACAAATGGCTGCCTGCGTTTTGGAGTCTTCATTTCAGCTATAAAAGAGAATAAAGATTTGTCTAAATGTTTATGAGAGAAACATTCATCAGATGCTAAGGTAGGATGAGACACAATGGCTGAGAACCACAACCTGCACTAATAAAAACAGATCGAAGAAACAGGGTAACATTACTAAAAACATTTTAATATTTGGTATCTATTACAGAAATGGTACCAAGCAAACAGAAAGTCTTCCCGTCCATCAACCCCCCCCCCAGGAACTGAGCTTAATCTACCTGTTCTTTTGTTTCTTCGGATCAAGTCTTACCAAATACTATGCCTCCAGTTTAACTGACATGTAGAAAACCTATCTAAAAACCCAATCATAATCAGTAACTTCACATATACATCCAAATGCTCATAAAGTATTAAACATGTATTCACTTATAATTAGGATTTATGCTCTATTTCACGTGAAAAATACAGGATTATCTGCTACCCTCTTTAAATGGGACTTTAATCCTCGAAGACTGAACAAGTAGAAATATTTTCCTACACAGGATAAAGCCTAGTAAAAAAAGTTAATGCAACCAAAGGTAATCTGGTTTTGTTAAAACGCTGGGACAGCAAAACCCCAGAACAAGAAACGTCACCTACCACGTTTGACTTCTTTCAAGTTTGCATTACTAACCAGCACACAAGAGTTACTCTCATCTTCCATACTGCAGTACATCATATCTGTGAAAATACTTACTGTGTTTGCACAGACACCCCCCCAGTCAAATTCCACTAACTACTTAAAAAAGAAGATAAATGGCTGCTCCCTAAATATATAAATCTTTTTGTATGAGAAGTAGAAAGGCGGCACACACAATAAATCAGCTGCTTAAAGAAAAGGTAAGACATAAATGAAATCTACTCCACAGAACGTATCTGCAGTCACTCCAAAGGCTGACTGATACAAGGTGAAGTACTTCCCGTTCTGAGACTCGCTCATCCCACCACCACGTGTCTAGCTAAGGATAACTTAAGCACAGGTTTACAGAGGCAAGAAGGGATAACGCAGAGTGGGTAAGTTTTTGAAGGAGTTATTGATGACTGCATATAACTTTCTTCCAAATCACCAAAACAAATTCCTATACACCTTACTTTGTCAGTGGAGACTTCAATTCGATCTCTCGAAAGCTTACAGAGAAAGTTCCTCCCAATTAAATGGCAAGAAGATTAAATTATTGAAAATGAAAACTCTGATTTTTACCAACTGCAAATAAACCAATTTTTTTAGTGTTGAACTTGACTTTATACATTTTTTTGGCTAGCTCAGGTTCTACAAAATTACAGACCAGAAGCCAAATAAATGTTTACTCTGGCATTTAAACAGTTGCCAATTTATTTTTTGAGACTAAAAAAAGAATTTTTGGACTATGGCCTGATTTTAAAACATAAAGTTCCAACTTGAGACTACTGCCTGAAAATAAAGACTCTCATACAAGGAGGGGTTTTTTCATTATTCATTTCATCATTTAGTTGCAACACCCACTAGAAGCCGAACAATAAATGTTGAGTTTTGTTGTTATCACACACACAAAAAAACCCTTCCTGAAAAATAACTCAGAAAAATAAATCATCCTATCACTTTCCGTTTTCTGGGGTTTTTTTAAACATCTATGAACTGTCTGCAACCACTCAGAGAAAATGTTTCTAAGGGGCAGCCTAAACGTGCCAAAGATGTAGATTTTTAGAAAGCTTTCTCTCCTCCCATTCATCAACTTTTCTACATGGTGACGTATTTATCAAGTGTGCTGTTTTGTCTTCTATAATGTTAAAAATCTTAAAAAATAAAAATTAAGAATTTTTACTTTAAACTGGATGGTTTTGCCTCTATACTGTACTGTCAAATATAAACCATACAAATTAACAAGATATTTATTATGAATGCCTTACTTCCTAAGGCTTAATGAAAACAGAAAAAACACTGGAAACAGTTCCTTCTGAATGCATCTCAAAGTTCTAAACAGCTACATATATATGCTGAATCAAGCATAAGTATGTACATCAAACATACAGTTGTATATTTTTAGCATATAAAATAAAAAATCTTGTGATTTTATTACACTATTTTTAATCACAGTATACTGTTTCTCTAGAAAAGGGACACTGAAGAGTCAACAATTCATATAACCTTTCTCAAGCAGACAGTCTAGCTGCACAGGATTAGTTATACTTCTCTCTGTCTGAATGGCCCAGAGAGGAACGTAAGAGAAAGACAGGATGAAATACTAAGTTAAGCAGCTTAAAAGCAAAGCAGCTATTATGTTGTTTGGTTTTGGCTTTTTTGTTCGCTTATTTGTCTTAAATACAGGGGGCTGCAAGTCACACACAACACAGTATTGTACAAGAGCCTTTCAAAGAAGGAAGAAACCTTTTTGTCTCTCTCTGCCATACTGTACCTCTAGCATAGACTTGATGCTCTAGGTTAGTCAAACTGGCTGTACTCCTAGTTCTAAGGTAGACAAGAGGAAGGCCTGGCAGACAGGAAAGACAAAGTTAGCAGGTAAGAAAAAACACATAAAGAGAGGTAGACTCTTCCCCACCATGCATCAGGAAAGATACAGACAGCTGGCATCATGCAATTGGTGTATGAGTCTCTACTCGTTTGCTTACACTAAGTTGTTATTTGAATTACTAAAATTTCTTCCAGAACTAACACTGGGAGAAAAGAAGTTGAAAAGACCTGCCACGTACCAAAAGCTATTACTTAAGAGAATTGTTTCACAAATATAACAGCATTTTTTTCCAGAAACTCAGTCACTTAGGTCTTTGAGGGTACAGAAAGAAAAAAGATCACCTCTGAACTGCACACCCTAAACTCAACACTCCTATCTTTGACATAATAGTCACTCATTAACTGAGAAAGTGTGACAAAAAAAGAAAGCAGAGCTAGCAGTGCAAAGCTCTCACTCAAAGCTAAGCAGCCGGAAGGCTTCTGTTTCTAAAGAACTGAACACAATTGAAGAGGAAAATAGCATTTTTGTCTTTCTTTTTGCCAAATATCTGTAATAATTCATTGTATGCTATGAAGACCAAATACTTGTGTTTGCAATACATTAGACAGATAACTCTGTACGTCAGGACTGTTTGAAATAAAATGTGATTAATGAGTATCATACTCTGCCCAAAACATGGTGGATCCACCGAAGAACCCATCCAGTCTTCCAAACTGATTACATTCACTTCTTCGTCCTGTTTACAGTAATCTTCCATCCATGACTGTTTGGTACATGTGTATTGTTCTAGAGGAATACAAGCACAGACAGTAAATGTCTCCAAGGTGGCAGTAACCAAAGTAATTGGAAAGCATATTAAATTCATAACACTAAAGTTACTCCCCTTTAATGGCAGAAGTTTCACTTCACTGCTTTTCGTATGAGTCACGTAAGTTAAAGACAAACAACAGCTCATGAAATCACAGCAGTGTCTTCAAAAACAAATGTTTTTATATTGTTGAGATTTATTTTTTTTCAGACTTTCAGTGGAATTTTATGTTCTTAAGATACTCCTGTGGCAATGTAAGAGCTCTCTCTGAGGAGGCAATTAACCTTAAATATTTACATCTTAGCAGTTTCTGATTTTTTTTCTTTTTAAGAGGTACATGCACATTCCTGCATAAATAACATGACACCAAGAGAGTCCTCTGGCACCGTATTAGTCATAAACTAGCCTTACTACTTGTTATCACTAGTATTAAAAAGTACCATGGGAACTCTTCAGAATCATTAATCAGCGTCTTTTCCTCCCACCTTTGCTCCCTCTTTCTGCCAAGCCCACAGGCCTTGCGGGAGAAAGGAATGAATACTCAAGGAACAAGGAAGGCTCTTCTGTTATATTTGCAAGCTCAGCCGTTACAGAATAAGTAACAGTATTTCTGGAAAAGGCACACACAGAAGCTTACATGAAGTTTGAGTTAATGATCAACATAACACTGTGATTTCCTGAGGTGGGAATTGACAGCTGAGGTTTTCAGAGACTGCAGAGCTGAAATGAGTAGCTCCCCACTACACCTGTCAATGTACTGAAAAATGACAAGCTTCTAAAAATAATTTTAAGTATGGAAACCTGTAGATGAAAGTCCATTTCTGATTAGAAATGAATTTCAAACAACATATGAATTTGATAGAATTCATACGACCAGAGAAAGAATTCCTACTAACCTCTAAAATATGTAGCTCATTTTTACACTTTCAAAATATTTGATAAAATACAGGCTGCCTAAATGCACACCTGTGCACAATATCATCTGAAGCATCTACAGTCTTGTGCCAAATCTGCCTCCCTCCGTCTATGGGACACCAGCAGGACTCAGAAATGTCTGTCACCTCCAGCACAGTGAAAATGAGACTGCATAGTGATGCTCTCAGGGAGTATTCCTACATACCAATGAAGACAGAGGTAATGTTTATATCCAAACGGTGCTTAGCCTTTATTTCCAGCTTCAGACGGGAAGGGTGGAGGCGGCTCGAAGCTTGCTGCTGCCAAGAAACTGCACACGGCCATGGCTCAATAAATGGCTCCCAGCCTGAGAACAAACAGAAAATGTCACATGTATTAAACGTTTGAAGGCAACGCTGGAATGCTGTTTACATACCTAAGCATTTAATAATGCAACTTTAATAATGACATCCTTTACTTTCAACCTGCATTCAAGATGAACTTGTAAGCCTAGAGATTTAATTTACTAGCTAATACAAAGTTCCTCCAGCTCCTCCACTTCAATCAGTGTATACAATGTGTAGAGTCTTGCAGAAACATCTTAATTCTGAGGAAGGCATTAGAAGACAATTACAGCTTCGCTGAAGTTAGCTGGAACTAAGTTCTCTGAAATAGTTTTGAAAATTAATTTCATACAATTATACATAAGTTGGCCTACTATTCAGTATCACAAACAACAAAGGCCTAAAAGCTATTTTAAAAAACCACCCTACATATTTTTGAAAATGAAAACCTAGCTTGGTATTGCCAGATAATTCCTAAGGTTGTTGCCACCAATTTTACAACAGAAAATTTAGTTTCTCAATTCAGAGAAAATACACAACTAGATTATTCTTTTGTCAGTGGTTGACCCATATTGAGGCATAACTTCCTTTTTTATATCTAAAAAAATAAATTATGATGCTCCTCTTATTTTAGTCCATTGTCTTCAGCCTAATTCCTTATGCTCATGTGCTTTTCCCTCCTGAAATAGGCAACAAACTGAATGCATCAAAACAATTAAATACTAAAAAAGAGATGTGAATACAGAGACAGCTAGTTACGTAACTGTCATGTTCTTGGATAACCTTTTTACGCAACTATATTTGAACACTTCAGTGCAACTTTCACATCGGCAATCTCTCTCCTTTCCACATCCCTCCATCTGATACCAAGTTAGGGTATCTTGTCTAGGATCACGTTTACACACACACAGAGGCATCACCACAAAAGACAACCTTTCACATTCCCTTATATGCATTTCATGTTGGGTGAATTTCAGGCTACTGTAGTAGGCAAGGCTGTTTTCCTCATCTCAAGTAAAGAAAACAACAAATCCCCAGTATTTCACCTGAAAGCTCACGATTGTAATAATCTCCAGACAGTGTAAAATGAGCGTAGCCTTCAGGGTTGGCTCTCAAATGTTGGAGAAAATTCAAACCTGCAAAAAGAAGTGAATGTTATACTAATGCAAAAAAATCAAGTTTCCTGATTTTGTGAACTGTTAAGTAACAGAAGGTTTTGTCTTGTCTTTTAAATTGAAATGGTACAAAAAGAGTATCAGAATACTCTTCTGCCACTGTACAATGCCAGCACAGCTGCTCACTCACTTCCCCCCAGTGGGACAGGGGAAAAGAATTGGAAGGGTAAAAGTGACAAAATTCATAGGTTGAGATAAAAAACAGGTTAATAATTGAAATAAAATAAAATAACAATGAAAATAATAACAATGATGATAATAAATTGCAATGAAAAGGAAAACGGAGAAATAAAACCCAAGAAAGAGAAGTGATGCAAATGAAAACAATTGCTCACCACCAACTGACCCATACCCAGCCAGAGCCCGAGCACCGGCCTCCCCGCCAACATTCCCTCTAGTTTTACTGCTGAGCATGATGGCATCTGGTCTGGAATATCCCTTTGGTCAGCTGGGGTCAGCTGCCTGGCTGTGTCTCCTCCCTGCTTCTCGTGCACCCCCCCAACTACTTGCTGGCAGGGCAGTATGAGGAGCAGAAAAGGCCTTGACTCTGTGTAACCGCTGCTCAGCAGTAACTACAATGTCCCTGTGTTACCAACATTGTTTCCAGCACAAATCTGAAACATAGTCCCATACTAGCTACTATGAAGCAAATTAACTCCTTCCCAGCCAAACTAGCACCTTTTCAAGTAACATTTACAGACAGCCATGCTTCACAACGGGGAGTTCTGCTCAGAACAGATTCCATTTGTTATGCGATGTATAAAGGGGAAACCAGAATCTTAACCCTGCATAGACCGTAATCTTCTTAAAAACAAAACGTAAAACAAACATACAAAAATGAAAACCAACCAACCAAAAAAAAAGGACCCCCAAAAACCCAAAACGTCATGCAACCACCACCAGCACCACAACACTGTCAGCTGAAATTCCACAAGTCCCAAGGAACTGGAGGACAGTGCTGAACGTACACAGTAACTGACAGTAACTTTACACAACTCACTCGGCAAAGCAAGATACTCACGTGAAAAGGTTAACTCGGCAAGAGGAACATCACAGTCCATGCAGTCATCAATAAAGCAAATGCATATACTTTCTGCTTTTATTTCCACTCCAGAGATGAACTGAAAAGGCACAATCCCCTGGCCATCTTGACCAGAAGAGGTCACAGAAACTGATTTCAAAGGTTCAGCATTCTTAAATAACCAACTTGCTGCCTTTTTCAAGTCACCTTAGATAAAACCAAACAACCAATCAATCACCATCTATGTTCTCAATAAAATGTAATTATTTAAAAAACATGCAGAAGCAAACCAGTTCCCTCTCTCTTAAGATGCATGTGTTCTATTCAGTAACATAAATATGAGATTATAAATACATTGGTGTTTTCTAAGAAATGTGTTTTGCAAACCGTGTGGCAACATAACATAAATCTATATTAACACTACAAATGCTTATAAATAAGATGGGAAACATGACAGTGTCCAAGAAAAAGAATCACTTGTGTTAAAGTTTCATCTTCTTTTCGCGTATTGCATGTAGAAGTAGGTAAAATACAGGATTCAAAAAGTGAAAGATGAAAACACATCCTGTAAAGGGAGAGAGATGGACAACAGCAAGAAATAGGTATACCATAAAAGAAAAAAAAACCTCAACATCCCAAACCCCCAGACAAAAATACACTGAAACACCCCACACATAACATCCCAAAAGGTAAGAAGAATCTTTCGGGGGTGGGTTCCACACAGTAGTAGAACAGAATAACAAGAATGCTTAAGTTTATATGCCACCACAGAGCCAAAGTAGAGAAGGGAAGGAAATAGCGCCTGTGCGCCAGCTACCTGAGAGTCTAAAAGTTTGTACTTCACTGCAAGTTAGGTAATAGGAACTACCTGCAAGGTCAGCTAAGAATATTTGAGGTTACCTTTGCAGATCAAAAGAGCTTTACGACAATCTTCCATACTGAATCCCAACTCTTGGAGGCGAGCCAGCTGTACCTCTGTAATTGAACAGTTAACCAATTCTATAATTACGACACATCTGTATGAAAAATGAGGTTTTGTTTAAGATTGCAACTGTAGAAAAAGCATATGATTCAGCACTGCTTTTACAAAAAAAAACAACCCTCAAACCAAACCCTTAACCCATCATGTTTACATTCTAGAATGTATGGGCTATTTTTATTCTACTACCGGAAGCCAACCTACTCCATGAATTTTAGTTCAGACTAAAATTTTTTTGTAAACCAACCCTTCATTCAGAACACCATTACTTACTTACTTTAAGCTCCCCACATGATTCTCAGCTGCAGTAGCACAGAAGAAAACCTTCTTTTCTAGTGTGTATTTCCTGATTATTGTCAGGCAGTGGTTCTCACCACACACAGTATTTTGTTTGCAAAAAAGCAATGTCACCAAAACAAAAGATTGCCAGACACGAAGAGATAACTGGTAATTATGATGCTTTCCATTTCACTACCAATTTAGTGAGTTTGAAGAGGTGGTCCCTCTCCCCCTTTACAATTTTGCTACATAAGAAGTACTCCATCATCCTGATTTATAACGACAAGCGATGCTAAATAAAACTCACTATAAAACAACCCTCTGTCATACTACAAGCAGGAAAAAAAAAATCTAGTTTTTTTTTAATAGTATCATCAGTATAACCCTATGATAATTCAAATCAATGACGGGTTTTACATGATGAAGATCAACATCTTTTGTGTTCAGCACATAGTCTAGCTTCACACTCCAGAAACCTTCTTTAGATATACAAAATGGCTTCACCCCATCACTTAAAAACGTACCAAGAACAGGATCCAACACACGTTTGGGTATCTCTTTGTTTTCATGTGTCAAGGAGGAAGTCTCATTCACCAGTGCTGAACTGGAAGGGTGAGCAGGATTTTCAGCAATCGATACAGCTGTGTCAGGCATAGCTGCACTAGTCTGTTGAGGAATTGACTTTGCAATTGCCAAGAACAGTTGAACATCATTGTAGGACAGCCTGATATCCAGGGCTTGCAACTGAATCTAAATGAAAAATTAAAAAACAAGATTCAGATTTCCCCTCTAATAAAAACTAATAATGAGACACAGAAATCTTTTTCTTTCTGCTATTAGTAACTATCTAACATGTCTACACTATCAACCCACTTTTTTCCCCACTATTAATCCTATAATATATCCAAAATCACTCCTCTGTGACCACTAAAAGCACTTTCTGCATGCTTATTTCTTTGCCTTTTCCACTCCAGGAAACACTTATCTTCATCTTTTCTTATACATTTGAAAGTATTCTATTGAATCCTTGGCCATAAAAAAAAAAATCTTTGCAAGATCATGAACTAGTATTCTCTATTGCATATAGTTTTATTCAGGCTATTAAGATTACCTCTAAAATAGGCGGAAAATCCTCACTATTAAAAGCATCCAACAGTCCTGAGCCAATTGAGTAGGAAGCATTCCCAACAAGTTCCATCTGAATTTGTACTGGATCAATAATTGACAGTGCGGTCTCTTGCTCATTTCCCAATCGGCATGAGAAAACCTAAAAATTAAAAATTATTTAAAAAAAATTAGGTACTGAGAGAACAGGCCTGGCAAGAACCTCAAAATCAAAGACCGACTCTCACAAAATATGAACTATAACCAAACCGTTCTCTGTAAACTTAAGACTCCAGAATATTTCCAGCCAATTTATTCCAGTGCAGAGATTCCAGAATCTTTCCAGCCAATTTATTCCAGTGCCCAGCTATGCTGTAAGTTCAGGAAAAGACTGTGATATGCAACCAAATACTCCCTTTACTGCTAAGCTTAATTCCACTACCACTCCTATCACAGATATGGAAAACGCTTTGTTCTTTGGTCTACAATAACCATCTAGGATTTACCAGATGTCTGCACAGCCTCTCCTTCTGAGCAAGTTCTTTTAAACTTTCCCGATATATTATGTACCCCTCAATTCTGAGTGTTCTTGTTCTCAATTGCTCACAGCTTCTTCAGCTCCGTTTCCCCAAGACTGGCCACAACACTCCAGCTGTGGTCCTGCTCTGCTGAACAGGATGCAAGGACCACTTTGCATACTGAAAATGCCGACTTGCAAAAGATCCCTACTTGCATATTTCAATGGCATGATACTGCTTGTTCACCTCAAGTCCGTTACAATCACAGCTTGCAGGCCTTTGCTGACCCTGTGGGCTTCTGTCTACCCAGTCACTCCTCAGTTTTCAGTTAATTTGCCAGTTCATGACTGGAAGCTAGATTAGTAACTAGCAATATTTTGAGACTATAGTCAAGTGTTTCAATGGCTTAACAATATAAAACCATTCTTAAAACTGGTGTAGAGTGAGAGCATCTCATGAGGAACTAACAACATTCAAAAAATCATCTGCAGACTACTCCTGTTGTATCCATATTCACAATAAAATATCTTCACAAGCTCCTCTAATTTCAAATGTTCTACAAAAGCAAATTTATTTCTTCTTACCTCAATGCCAAACAAACTACCAGAGAAAGGACGATCTAACAACTTGGGTTTGTAAGTGAGAACAGTAGTCCCCTTCAGAATAATTGCATTGGTATCGAAACAAGACATATCTTCAACGACCACAAATTCAGTTCCTTAACAGAACAAAATGACAAATAATAAACAAGGCAACTGAAAAATATCATTAAGATATTTTAAGCATTCGTAGCAGGTTTCTTGATTTTCTGTCTTTTAAAGGATCTGTTTCTACTAGCACACGGCTTTTAATCAGAAAAACTCCTAGAGAAGAATACATTTACCTGTCACATTAACCTTAACTTCCAGTTGTTTTTCTGCAGACACACGTAGTGATGAACGTTTTGTAACTACTCCACTTTTCACTGTTTTTGGAACTACAGCTGGGTCACTGCTGTAAGTCCGTTGCCGGGCAGAAAGGTGATTTTCCCGCTTTTTGTTATCTCCAGGAGTATATAAAAAGTCATGAACAAGTAACAACCAGTCAAATATCAGAAATACACGAAGATTGTTCAGAACAACTGTGAAACTGGAGGAATCCTTAGTAGACCTTTTAAGAAGAGAGAAGCATATGTACTCACTTTACGTCTTGCATATATTTAAAATGAAGCAGAAAAGAACTAGTATCCAGCAAGTAAGAACCATATGGAACTTTACAGGGATACACTTAGTTTACAGTGTCTGGCCTTTAAAATACACATATACATATTTAAATAGATTTAAATTCATCAAGTTGCAGTATCCACAGAAACTCAACAGATTTTAACTGTGTGAATTCTAAGCCGTAATGAGACAAAAGATGAACTGAAAAACTACATAACAAGAAATTCACTTATAAAAGCTCCTTTAACACATTTACACTATTGACACTAATTTGCAAAGTCTCAAATTTTAAAACTGATCTTCTTATTATCATTTACATCTGTTCCGTATCAAACCTAACGTACTGCGTTTGAAATTTAGACCTGGCTCCATATCCCTCTAAAAGATCAGACGTACAATGTGTTTCCTCTCACGCCCTGACAGCATTTTGCAGCACAGGAAGCTGCTCTGTCATTCCGAAAAAATGCTAGCCTTCCTGAACTTTTAGTATCACATTCTGAGTATCTGGCTAGGAGGGATAAAAGTGTTTGGCTTCACAATCTGGAATACCAATTATATTTGGTCATGCTAACTGGAAAATAATCTTAGTGCTTAAATACCACGAAACAATTTTATATCCAACACATTCTGAACTATAAAATCTCTAAAGAACTGTAATTCCTTCGTGAGAAGCAGCCTGCCTGCACTGCTTCCAATAGTAAAAGCCTTTAACTCTCCCTGGCTCTCCAGGATATTTCTAAAAGGCACGAGTCAGTGTAACACTATCACTGAGCTCTGCAAAAGCTTACATCTAGCGCCAAGGATGCTCTCACCAGTAAAAACCTAACACATGCTTAAGCAGCTACAATTTAAAAGCATAACAGTTGGGAAGAGAATTCCTGAAACTATCACTCATAAACCAGATTAGGCTATACTTTGAAAACTAAGCTCCAATCTAGGCAGATACTGGATCAACAGTTACATGAAAACTTTTTTCTTTTTTTTTAAATCCCATGGCATTTCAGTTTCATTCAAATCCAAATCTTTGGTGTCTTTCTGAACACAAACTTCTTAAGCACTGAAAACCATTATGCATTATCCAAATCTTTAGGACAAATTTCTCTCAATTGCCTAAAATTAGTCAGGTTGTTTTTTATGAACATATGTCTTCAAGATTTTCTACTGGACTACAATAGCCCACAGATTTTCTTCTCTGTTACTCCTAAGGTATCATACTTACAACAGAGTTAGAAAGCTGAGTTTGGTCAGTGAGCCTGATCAAAAGTGAAAGCAACATCTCTACTCATTTCACTTCACTCTCTTCTTTTTTTTTAGTTAACGTCCCTCAACAAAACACCATGCTGATACAGGTAAATACTGACATCACACTTCATATTCCCATTTTCAATATTAAATTAGAAAAAAATACATTCACTGTGATGCCTTTAAGCACTGCAAGAGATCTGGATAAGGAAAAACAAACAGTGTAGGATAGAATCAAGAAGAGAATGTAGAGATTGTTTTTCGAAAGAGGTGCCGTTTCTGTACTTCGATGCTCTCAGAAAGGCAATTGTGACACCTACTGGAAAACAGCTTTTGTGCACCATACAGTAAAAATCCTATAATATGGCTTTATGGAAACATACAAGTGACAGGCCAGACTTGTCAAGCTTTAAGCGCTACTGATTTTAATAGGCCAGAACTTCATCCAATACATTGCACATTCAAACCTAATTTTTTTTGATTGCAACAAGGAAAAAATAAATACATAAAAACTCAGCCACCTTCAGTTAATTAATAACTGCAGATTTCAATCTATCAAGCACCACTGACCACCCCAAAAATGCCTTTAGATTTAAACACAATGCCAGCAAGTTTATCTACATTAATAACAACTGTACTAAAACCACGACAATCCCGTTGGAGCATGTCATTATCAAAACCAATCAACCCAATCCCAGGATTACCAACCTGAAGTGCAATTCAATCTGGATTGCTCCCGGACTACTAGTATTCTTTGATGACTGAAAGATACAACTGAACACATTTGGCATGCCTGCAGCAGACTTCTGTCCAGCATAACGTGTGTCAAATGCCATCATGGAATGAGAAACCAAATTTACAGACTTTGTTCCATTTGAAGAGCTTTCAAAAAGCAACTTGGATTTCTTAAAATCAAACCTAGGAGAATAAACAGCAAAACAATAAATTTAAGAGTCTTGTAGCTCATTTATTTCTAGAAGTCCCTTCATTTAAAAGTATGTATGGTATACTGATGGTATCTTTTATTTACCTATTTTCTATAACAACTATGATCACATCTCATGTCACAGAGCTAGAAAGTAGATCTATACTGTATGTAATAATATTTGCCACTGATACAGAACCTTCTGGATCTAAAAAACCCAAAACAACGTAGCAGAAATCAGTTTTTTCAAGATTACCTCTCAACATTCCCTTAATTAGAACAACATCTTTCTTGGGCAAGCCAGCCTATTACTGAACTGTGATTTGAAGAACAACTTGAAAGACACAGATGGTTTCTTTTGAACAGTGTCATTCCCTTTCATCTTTCAGATCAGCTGAAACTCTCAATTCGAACTCTAATTAAGAAATTCTATTTCACCACATTATTAAACCATAATTCCATGTATTATGTTAATTTCTGTCCTATAATCTCTCAGACGAGCATAGTATTTACAATAAGGTATTCAGTAACAAAAGAAAATTCATACCTGGCTAAAGAGCTGCATGCATCTTTTCCTTTTGGATCCATCAGTTCCAGACTCACATTAACCATGTCAATGAGGAATGACATGGAAGTATACACTTCTCCACTCAGAACTGTCTGAAAGTGCAAAACACAAACATTTTTTTAAGAGCATCTGTTTAACTTTCATTCCTGAATTAAATTTTGTTATTTCAGCCAAATGTTAACACAGCTGTAGTGTCTTTCTCCTTCGAAGAGTTTCCTTAACTATTGGGGGGGAAAAGCTACATTTCACAGCAGTGTAGCCTTCAAGTGAAAAATGTCTATTAATCCATTTCCACACTACTGTTCTACAGCTTCTTTGCTCTTAAACAAAATGTTGTCATCATCATCCTCCCCCCCTCCCCAAGTCAGCAATCCTTTTACACTGGTTCAGGTACCTTCTATCATTAAATTAAATTTGTAGTTCCTTTTTTTAAAAAAAAAAAATTAGGTGAAAAGCCTGACATGAAAAGCATACTTGTATTAGAAGAACTTTACCCATTCTTTCCTCTCTTAAAGTGAATCCTAGATGCTTCATAGCAATTTTTCTCCCTGCTGTGGTCATATTTTTGCTTCTTAAGCCAAGGTTACAGTCATGCAACACAGACAATGCTTAGAAGCCCCACAAGATCAAGACGAAACATGTTGTCCAACAACTTCCCTTCCCAGTAAAAAGGATATACACTGATTATTTCCAGGTGCTGCCCACACTCTTCCAGAAAGGACAGTATTTGACAACAGCCAAACAGGCGATACTTCAGAACCTGAGCTCTGCTGTAAAGCTTTGATTACTGAACTCTTCTTTCAGACTTATAGCACAAAAAGAGGGCTTTTAATACTAAGTAATATACATTCCACAATCTCAGAAGTCTTTAGGAATGTCATAGACATGATGGTACAGGAATTGTCACCCTGCACATAATTACAGGATAACCTTCAAGTCCCTCCAAAAAACTCCATTCCAATGGAAAAATCTTAAGCTTGTTAACATACCAATATTATACGGTCATAGCAGCTCAGCTTAAATACTTCAGAAAAAAAATAACGTACAGTTTTCACAGATTTGCCAACTTTTTTCACCACCGATATATTTCAGCAGACATAAAATGAACTAAGAAATACATGCAATGATGGCTATTCCTGACACATCTCTTCTAAAGATCAGAATCTCGGAAACATGAAGCAATATAAGAGCAAGCCACACCCGAAAGGACAACAGTAATGCAGACACAAACCTGAATTCACAGGAGTATCTACAGACAAATAGGTTCCTTCGCTGTTAGGCTAACTACTTTTTTTTTTTTTTTTTAAATCTACCTGTCCACCTGGTAAACTACAAGAAAATCACAGATATTTAGCCTAATCAGCAAAAATCCCAGACATTTCAAGACAGAATTTCAACTGCATATAGTTCCCCTTACATGAATTCTTGGATCCTGCAAATCATAAGGCCGCATGAACTCTTCTATGGGCTCCCCAAGGTTGTTCTCCAGCAGTCCACGTATCAGTTTATACTTCTTCAAATCCAGAGAGCAATGGACTGATGACAGATTGCCATGTATTGATATGTCTGCAACTGCATGACTTAGCTCTCTACAACAAAGGAAAAAACCTCAATATTTCAAGGAGGTGTAACACAGCAGGCAATATTTTTCAGATACAATAAAAGGCATCTAAAACACTGGTTTTAGGCCAACAGCATAAAGTGATCCTGTTTAGATAAACTCACTTGTCTAAGTTTCTCTCCACTTGTAACTTCAATCTGAAAGGTTCTGTTAATAGGCTTCCTCCTGTCTGCCTCACGAAGTAGGATGGAAAGCTCAAGTCGGCACTTGTATCTTCCACAGCCTTTGAATACTCTCTCTGATACCTTTCGGCAGCAAATATGTCCATGTCCTGCAGATCAACCACAATGCAGTCTAACAGGCAGATGTGATCCTCTGCAAGTGCACAGGAGATAACACATTCAGAAAGAAAAAAAAGAATCTGTAGAAAACTAATGCAACCCACTTTAAAAAGAAATTTGGTTTCTCCTGGAAGTTATTCAGACTTTATTTTTTTGTAATTTTTCATTCACACTCATCAATATCTGTAACTGATACCAAACTCATTCACAGGTGAATGTAAACTCTTAATTAAAAGTCCAACTATACTCCCTATATGTCTAACAATACGCATCTCAAAACATCCTCAAATTGCAGGATTGTTTTTACAGAAGTTGAACTACAATTCCCTAATTCTTTAAGCTGCAAAAGTCAACCTTGAAACGAAAAAGCAATTTCTTTTTAAATCTACAATCTTTAGACCCAGAGCTGTACTTCTTCAGTGTCGCATAATATACAAGCAAAATTGCACCACATTATTTTAACAGGAAAAAGAAGAGCTAAATGGAGTTTCTACTATTTATCACATACCTGGGCTGTCAGGGTTTGGTACAATAGGTAGCTTTGATTGTTGCCCTTGTTGCTTACTCAGTGTATTCAGCATAGGCTCACTCTTCAGCCTAGAAATGTTTGTTCCTGATGATTTTTTCATGAACAATCCTTCCGTCACTATTTTTGATTCATCAGCACTTGTTGTTTTCTTCATGCTATGTTTTGGGGTCCCCAACGGAGACGAAAATTGAACCGAATCCTGCTAATGAAAGTAATTTTGTAATTAACAACAGATTTTTAAATTCAAAGGAACCAATACACCAAGTTTCAAACTGCAACAAATTCTTGTCAAAAAACGAAGTATTTTATTTGAATGTCAGTATCGTTTACTGCAGGAAGATTGCCAAACTTTTTTTCTACAACCTCAACAGCAGATTGAAACATTTTCTTTTAAAAAAGTTTATTTCAGCAACATTTTCAAAAAGGCTGTGAAATCTTCTAAACTGAAATTAATTAAAAACCAGTGGTTTTTCCACAAAACCAAAAAAAAACCCCATGTAAATGAAATTAATACAAAACAGAGGGGTAAGACTGTCAAGATATCAAGCATTTCTGTAGACAAAGACTGCTGAATATTAAAAGCTTTTTTTCAGAACATGTTCAGATAATGAAAACAACATACGCCATGATTTCTGCAAGATCATGTCATCAACTTAGTATTTTATCAGAATATGTAAACACTTCTATACATGAAGTTATTATTTTATGCACTTTAGCTACTTCAGTCGTCATACCAAAATGTGTCCCAAAATTTTTCTGCAGTAGCTACGTTTAAGACAGAATAAATCCCTACCCTCACTGTTAAAATTGCCACAGGTGAAACAAGAAAAGCTCATTTATATTTATGTGTAACATTTTAGACATTTCCCCATAACCACATATCCAGTGGAAATCTTATGAGCTTTTCCACCTTCATGACACTGTCTAGCATCAAACACCTGCAAAGCATATAGTTTGCTTGTAAAACCGTCACATCAACATTAAGAATTTATTCTCCCAAACCCATTTGTCTGGTGGAACAGGTTTACACACTACATTTATAGTCCAAAGCCAATTTCAGGGTTCCTTTAGCCTATCCTGATTTAAATTTCTTAACCTCATGTTTTAATTTCACTCATCTTCATGTGCCCTAGCAGATAACAATCATCTATTTGTAGTGATCCGCTTGCCCCTTACTCTGGGATTGCTTCCTTTACCCGTGACTGCAGTGTTGTTACTATCATCGCCCACCTTCTTCCTGCCTACAGCTTCTGATGTCACCATCCAGTCCTTACCCATAATCTTTCCTTTCTGGCTTTAATTACTTACTTGCATGATGTGTTTTTTACTTACTATTCACTGGAAAAATTCATTGCAGCCATGATTAAGGATTTTAAGATTAAAAAATTGAAGACATTAACTTTATACTGTAAAGCCAAAACTGAAAAGTACATGCAAAGAAAAATCACCACATCATCTATAAATCTATGAATTTATGCAATAAGTCCAAATTAATAGCCCCTCATACATGCATAAAGAGCACACCACAACAAGTTTAAATCCAATTCTTACAGAATTCGGCAAAGTCTTTAGAAGAGAAACATCACTTTTAACATACAAGGGAACTTTAAAAATGCTAAATATTCCACAAGAATATTTCCTTTTTTTTTTTTAATGAATGAAGAGCACCTGAAGACTACTTTAAAGATGTGAAATACCTCAAATAAAACTGGATCCTTGTATGCATTGCCTTGTAAAATCAGATCCTCAAAAATAAACATAGGACAGAGAAAAAATGAAAACAAAACAAATGAAAAAAATGACCCAATCCCATTTCAAATCCCCAAACTCTACAGTGTTACGTAAGACAGTATTTTAAAATTGAATTAAAATTACTACACACACATCCTTTCTTTTAAAATCTAACACAAATTTAGGAATGTACCACTCACAAACCTTTAAATACATCAGCACACTAGAGCACAGAAGACAACTGAATACTACAGTCCAGTATTTCCTTAAAGACATCAGTAGATATAAATCAGATGAAGGTAACAGACACACCACAAAGCTGCTGTAGCAATTTAGTCCACCTAACTTCTGCCCCTCTTTAAAATGGGATTAGGGGGTTTCCAGAATGACCACCTATATTGTTGCATAAGTTAGATATAGAAAGCCATCCAAGATGGATTTTCCTTACCCCACATTCTGTGGCTGGATCTCCCACTGCCAACACCACCTATTCCCCGTCCTGCGCCTCGCCTTAGGTTTAAGCATTCACCGGAAACCTTTTGTTAGGTTTCACCGAATCAAAGCAACTACACACACTCAGTTTCATTAAAAAAAACCCAAACCTAAATTAAACCAAATTCCACTCTCCAGTGTGATCCAGCAAGTCTCAGCTAATACAGATCTCCATTCTCTGCTACTCACACTGTTGAAATTCTGTCTGGTGAAGAGTTGAAGAAGTTACCAAACAGGGTTAGCTTTAAAGCCTGTTATGCTACCACGTCCAGGTGTGCACCCACCTGGGTCCTGCTTCCTAACAAGCCCAGTTCTAGTGAGTTCCTCAGAACAGTCTCCCTCCTGCCCTGAAGGCCTCAGAGCACAAGTCCAGGCACAGAAGGGAGCAGCTGGGGACCATCAGTGGCACACCAGATCCAGATGACGACCTGGCAGGCTGGCATGGACTGTTTCGCTACTAGTAGTACAAAGTGTATATATAAAGTAAAACGTAAGAATCATTTACCATTTTGATACAGAAATAAAAAGCACAAGAACTAGAAAAACCACAAGCTGCTAAATTAAGAAGTAATATTCTTACCTTGTTCTTTAATGAAAAAGTACCCGGCATACCCGCAAACAAAAATCTGTTCTTAACCTTCAGTTTTCCAAGATTAGCTACAATAAGACTGTTAGACTTCGAGCTTTCAGGTATAAGTAGAACAGGAGCACCAGCCTCAATATCAAGAAGAACTCGGGAAGCTCGCTGTGCTTTATCTCTTACCTGGAAAGAGCAAAATTTCATTAAAAAAATTAAAAAAAAAAAAACACTTCAGGAAGCAGGTGATTATTTCACTGATTAGTTCTGAACTCAGCAACAATATTCTTTGATTTACAAAATTAGGATGTGATAAAATTTTATACAAAAACAACCCCAACTCCACCTCATTTCAGGCAGAGAATGAAGGCAATGATGCAAACAGCACACACCTGTGTGTGCAACAGGTGCAGCCATCAGGAGTGAAGCACACTGTCACCACCCAGCTACAAAAGGCATAACAGACAGTAGTGAGCTCACTACTTAAAGATTACATAAGAAAAGTTATCTACAGGAGAAAACCCCATTATTTAGAACAGATGTTTCGAAATCAAACTTCCTAACTGACACACAATGAAGCATTTTAATGTATGCAAGTACTGATTGTCTTTCTTCCAATTACACGAAGCAACTTTTTAAACAAGACTATTAGTATTAGCCATATTAATCACTCCCGCATTAACTTTTGTACAAAATAGGCTATGACTGTCATGATCATTTCTATGCTCTATTGTGAAGAAGTTCGGCGTATGATTTTCTCAGTCTACCAGCCATCATGCTTAATCAAAGATATACAGAGGAGCAGAACTGAAGGACTTCTCACTTGGTTCTGCTTATTCAGGTACTGAGTAACTTACCCAGCAAACAGTGGAGAAAAAGGCAAGGTAAAATCTTAAGCCATTTTCGTCCAGCATCACAATAACAGGAAAACACCTGTATTGGTGCATACTGCAGGATCCAGGTACCAAAATTTTAAGTAATGTGCAAATTTGATATTCTACACTTTCAAATAGCAGCAGGATGGTCCTAAATGCAGCCTTTTCACCACAAGATGATTATGAGCAATCTCCACTAATACCAGAACTCTAAAACATCTCATCATTTCAACTCACTGAGTTGATGCATTAACATGAATTTTATACTGCATTTCAACTTCCAAAAGTAAGCTAAGAAAAAGGAAAAATAAGAGAAAGAGAAAAGGGAAAAAAGAGAAGGAGAAAACAGAATAAAACCCAGACTTACTGTTTGTCCTTCAATTGCTGCTCTTTGCCTCCCCAAGACATCCTGAAGCTGAGTAAAATGTTGGATGAAAGACACCACCTCTGCCTGGAAACGCTGAGTATGCACATATTGAACAGATGCCATTCGTAGAGTGACACGAATATCACACTCCCTCTGTAGAAATGGATCTGGCCTCCCATATCTATGATAAAGGTTGAAAGTAAAATTTAGCTATCTTAGCCACATTCTGCAAAGAGTGCTATTCATTTTTTTTGCATTTAAAATAGTAATATAGAGGATTTAACTGATGTTCACAGTGTATTATTAAAACGATTTCACTCATAGATATGAAAAACTGGCTTTACATTCATTATTTATAAATTACATATATTTAAGTGCTACTGATTTTTAATTAAACAAACAGGAAAATTCTACATTTTGGAACATACCTCAAATCTCTACATCTAACAGATACACCTTTGGTGATTTTATACATCTGAACAGTGGCTTATAAGGTGAGTACTTTACCGCATAGTAATCTGTAGATTCAACTCTGTATCAGTGTGCTGTTACATTTCAAATTATTTCCATAACATTACTTGGATAACTTCTGATCTGATTAATTCCAGTGTGTGGAGGAGGGGGTGGAAAACCATGAAACATCACAGGATAAGAACTAGTGCTTTACACAACGCAGAACTTCAAGCATACACTATGACAAAAGCAAACCCTTAATTCCAAAATTAAATAAGGAAAAATGGAAATTAAATGAAATTTCAACCAATGATCAGCTGAAAACATCTTCCAACTTTTAAAAAACAACTACTATTTTACCTGGGAACAAACTAACACCTAAATACTTTCAAGAACAGCTGTAGAGGGAAATAAAAAACTATTTTTCCTGATAAGCCATGCATATTGCAGGACAAAGAAAAGTCAAAAATCATAGCTTAATGACTGAAAACGTTCAAAGTCGCATTTAAGTCACAAACGTCCAAAGCAGAATCATGCAGACCTGACAGCTGTGGGTTTGGTTTTTCTGGGTTTGGTTGGGTTTCATTTTGGTTTCTTGGGGTGTGGGGAGTTAATGGTGTTAATATCGAGTAACAAGAAATTTGAATTCATACTTGTAGACTTGGAAAATGAGCGCCTCTTCACCCCTTGTAGTGAAACGTTCCCTGTAAAATTCTCCATGAGCTGTAAGGTCACTTAAGGACAGACTTCCAATACTTCCTTGCAAGGCTAAATCTCCCTCTGCAAAACAACAGATAGACAATTAGGATCCTCAAACACACGTAAGTTACTAAAACCCAGAAGTTTATATTAGTGGGATAAACCCGTTACAAGTAATTAACTAAATCACATTCAATTAAACATCAAACTTCACGTTCAAAGAAGAGGACGTCCTTCTGCTACAAAGATTACATTAGCCCAAACATAACCCTATGCTTTGCATACATATGTGATCACACCACTTTGATCTGTCAAAACTTAGATAGAACTCTTTTTTTTCTCTACAACAGTAATATACACTATCATCCTGCCCTGTGAAAGTAAAGCATTAAAATCCTAGCCAGTCTCAGCTAAAAACGGTCAAGGGTTTGACAACTAGGAGGGATGTCAGGATTCAAAATAAAGCCTGAAAAAGCAGAGGAAGAAGCAGTGGGAAGAGAACGTACATCCTCCCTGGGAAACAACCAATAAGAAATGCTCTCATTTTGGTGCAAATCACAGCTCCAGTGCACACCACCTTTTATTTTAAACTGCATACCACCTTAGCTCTCCAGTCTACTCACCAATCACTTCCAAATGAGCTGCAAGTTTTGACACGCTGGCTTTAGCAAGCTCACTAGTTGTCTTATTCAGTACTAACGATAAAGAATGGACCTGGTCAAACAAAAAGGAACAGGTTGGTATTAAACGATATGACTTCATAGTCTTGTTAGTGTTTTTCAAGACAATTGCACTGTAACACATAAATGGCAAACAAGAATTATCTGACTGGGAGATGCTGGAGGAAAGCAACCTTTTTACTTCCTTCTTTGCACATGAACGGGTCTCCCAAGCAACTTCGAATGATCAGGTCATCAACAAATCCTAGCACTGTTGTCTTTGTTCTTTTTCAAGATTCGTCATTGTTAAGTTAGACTGCAGGACCTCTGTGCAAAGACTACATATACATACATGCAATTTTTAAAAAAAATATATGTTTATACACATATATGTACAGACATATATGTATATGTATATATATTTACAAAAGTATATGCTTCGTTTTTAAAACAAACTCCATAGTACCTAGAACAGCACAGCGTCAACATCAGTAAGTCAGGTCCTTAATATTCAAGCAACCTTTTCACTTAAGAGATCACAGACATTTAGTCTGTGCCCTGTGTTAACCTCAGGGAAGTAACAGTCACTGCCCACCAGACCCGGACTTTCCTGAGACTCTCAGGCATTGAGCAGACTGGATGGGGCTGGGGCGGTGGGTGTCAAACTCTACTTATGACAGGTCCATTGGATGAACATGGAGCATTCTACTTCAGCCTCCCTTTTTTGCAAATGTTTTACTTTTCTGAAACTTCTGCACTTTTTTAAACTACATCTACGCACGCCTTAAATCTACTGTTTCTGAATTTATGCACATCCTCTACTAGAATATAAAACATTTGATTCAAATGTCACCTTAAGTTTCTATAAACCAGACGTTTTACGACAGACAATCCAATTACTATTTTGCATCTCAAGTATACCTTCAGATCCAGTTTAGTGTTTACGGGCTCTTGGGCTTGAGAAGCTGACAAGGTATTTATTTCTGATTTGATTGTCTGCTGAGTATCTTCAGGCTGCAGCTTCATAGCATGGTTATCAGCAGTGGATCCAATCCCAAAGAAATCCAGTATCACTACCCAAGTTTGCAAAGTTATTAAGACATCTAGACAATTAAAATCAACATCTACACTACGGTTAATTTTGTTATAGTGAGAAGAAAATTCAGGATGTTTCCTATCCACTAGAAATATATTGATATGAACTAATGAATCATCAAAGTTACTTTTTCCACAGGGCAACTTGGATCTGTCTGCTGTTGGAGAAGGAGGTGGAGTCAGAGGATACTCCGAATCAGCATCATCTTTCTGCTTCTTACGGGAGGCACAAACTGGTCTTTGGTATAGCTGAAAGACATTGGGTGCTTCTTCCATATGGGAAGGTAAGGAACGTGGCATATCTGGATATTCTACATTGGATACCGAGGGACAAGACTGTGAAAGATACTCCTTCTGTGCTAAACTGGATGGCTTGGGTGCTCCACGGGACACCATGAGATTCTTATACATAGAGTCTGGATTTTTTTCCAGAAGATCTTCCATTAGCAGAGAACGCAAGGCAATCTGAATAGACAAAGTCTGAGGATGATCTTTAGCAAACTCAACATCAAAATCCTGAAACTTAAGGCTGACAAGGCCTTGTGCACCAAGTGTAAGGTCACCACTTAACTGAACCTGGAGCTCTGAGACACGAAAGTTTGCTTGAATCTGAGTAAAAGATTTTGTTTCCCTAATAGCTAACGACTTGTTTGGAACAGAACTAAAATTAGAATGGCTGAATAAGCCATTTTCCTTCTGTTCACTTGGGAATTCTGTGCCTGTACTATGCAGTGATGCTGAAGGAGAACTATGACAAGTTGAAGATACAGAAGTGGCTGGAAATTTGTTCAAGTCTTCACTGTAAATTAAATTATCCAGAGTCTGCAGGACTTGTTCATACACGTGTTTTGCTAATACCACCTACAATGTAGAAAAAAGAAACAATCATCAGGTTACAGCTCTCTATATTAATAAAATCAGTACACATATTTTAAAACTCACAATCGGAAAGACTGTGGAATTTCAAACCAGACAAATTTTAAGTTTGTCCACAAGTAAAAAAAAATCTAGAACAAGGTACAATGCAAAGTTGAAGCAAAACAATTCTGTATTAGCTCTGTAAGATGACACAATCCGGAAACATATGGGATAGGATCCTAGAATAGGATGCCTTGTATTCCTAGGCAAAAAGCATCCATACAGAGTTAGTTAAAAATAATTCATCATACAAACCAGCCTTAACTCAGCATGCTGAGATTATACAGTAATATATGGAAAAAACATTCCACTTCACCATCATTGCTTGCTTTAGAAGCTTCAGTTTCCTCTACTTAACAACTCCGCTCCTGCAGAGATTTTGTTCAAGATAGTGGCATTTTAATTCTTAGTTTCTACTAGAACTGCAAATAAACATATTTGAACAGTGACACATTTATTTTTCCTTCTGTGATAGGTGTTCAGGGTAAGTAAAAGTCAGACTAATTCATAAAGATGTCTAAAATGGCCCAAAACAAGATTGGACTTGTCATTTATATTAAGAAATTTTGGTCATTGTTGTTGTCTTAAGACTGTCTCTTCTAACCACATCTGTAAGGATCTGATTTCTAAACTACCCATGTGTTAAACCTGAAAATATTTGCCTGAAAAATACTTTTCTTCTATGCAGGGAAATACTTTTATATTGACAGTAGAAATACTGCATTACTATACCTGAAGAGGGTTCACAAATTTCCCTTCAATCTTCATAATGCTTGATATTCCAAAGTCTTCATTACTGAGAGGAAAAGCTAAATCCAAATCTCTCTCTAGTGGTATCTTTTCCAATTCAAACTGGATGGTGGTGTTATTCAGAATGTGGAAAGCTGTGAAGATCAAGTTAAATTAAAACAATATTATAATAAGTGAACTGACTATCCTATATAGACTGTACAGCAGAGATAACATAGTGGCTATTTCACTGGCTCAGAATCTCTTAGCAATGCTAAAATAAGTATTTATGGCTACGTTTTGTTAAATTTCTGCACGAAAATCACTATTCAGTTTTTGCTTAGGAGACCGAAAATGGATATAAATAAAATAACTTGTCCGTTGTAATTAAAATTGAGAAGTATATTTCAGGAGGATAGGTGAGACAGAATACAGAATCAGACCTATGGTCAATACAGAGTTTCAGTACCATCTACTACTCATTAAAATAATTAAGAGTCCTCTGATTAACATACCATGGCCTTTATGTAACGACTCAAAGAAGTCATGACGAGTAAAATGGGATTCTTCCTGGCTACTAATACTGGCAGGACCTGAAGAAGAATGCGGCCCATGAGATACTTCACTTGCAGACTCCTTCTTGCTCATAAATTGACTGCTGTTTAAAGAATACATTTTAATATCTTTAATTTCAACTTGCAGTCTATCACTTGTAGATTCATCTTCTCCTGGTACAAAATTCTGAATAGATATTTGTCCTAGATGACCTACAAGCAGTTCAGAGCTACCAGGCTTTCGAGGTATTGAGACAATCGGTGATTCAATGTTTACATTTAATATAAGCTTAATAGTATCAGTTTTGAGAGACTGCGATCCAAATGCATAGCCTTCATTATCTTCTAAGTTGGCAGCATCTCTTGATCGTGGTGTTGTATCAAACAAAGAAACCATTTCACTGTATTCAGCAGTTTTAGTTGCCAAGACTGTAGTAACTTTTGAAGCTGCACTTTTCAGCATGCTGCGGAAATTCTCTTCCAATTCATCCATTGACAAAGTTAGTTCTTTCAAAAACTTAGCTGAATGGTTGTAGTGTAAGGAGGCCATTTTGAGGTTGAGAGAACATTCCTCTTTTGACTTTTCTGTGAAAGTGAAGCTTAAAGCATCTGGAACGCTATTTCCGTCATCAAGCCTAAACAATAAAGATTCAAAGTGACCTACATCACCAATGAGATTTTCATACCTAACTGTATTCCCAATGCTGACAACATACTGGTTCTTAACACTATCTTGTGTTAGGTCCATAAGGTGAAGGCATCCAAGAGAGCCATTTACATCAAATTTACTACACATGGAGACATTGACTTTGGTGCCACCAATACTGGCTGTTGCAATTTTTCTGCCATATTTTTCTCCATTTGTCATGCCAACTGTCCTCAGGAGGAGTATATTTAACCAGTGAATATCAACTGCTACCTCTGTATTCTGTACGTAAGTAGACTGGAAGGTTTCCTGTTCCCTCCAATCTCTTTCCAAGTCAGTTATTAAAGGCTGAGGACTAGAAACTTCCTTCTCTTTTGGGAAAGATTTCTGGAGAAACCCAATCAGTTCAACAATAGTCTCTGGATTAAGGATGATATCCAGGTTGTTCACCTGTACAGAGATCACTTGCAGACTGCTATCCAAATTCATCGATGGACATTCTGCACTCACAAACTGATACTCTAATTTTATCAGGGACTCTTGATCTTTTGCATTGTTACCAGAAGAAGTATTTGAGGCTGTAGTGCATCTCTCTGCCAAACTAGCTACATCAATGGGACGTGCATCATATGGTCCATAAACAGGGGACTGAGCCCTGCTGTCTCGAAGACTTCCTGTTGGCACATCAAAACTCAGATTCTTATGAGAAGCCATCAAAAGATCAAAATCTGTTCCGTATGTTTGCATAGTATCAACCAGTAACAGGCCATGAACAGTCAGGGACACTTCTGCATCATACGGCCTTTTCACAAAATGGGCATTGGTGCCAAAAACCTTGAGTACAGAGATATATCGTCCATTACTTTCAACACCCAACTGCATACAGTTTACTTTGAATTCAGCCAAGAGCAGCTGAGATTCAACAAGAACTTCCCTCGTATGCTGCTCCAGCATTACAACACTCTGTGTTAGATTCATTACAGAATCATGCAAACTGCCAAGCTGGTCTACCTCTGCAAAAATCTTGTCTTTCCCTAAATGTAGGGCATCAGAAGACTTAGTTTCAGATGTACTCAGCCGCGCACAACAGTTCTTCAGAGCCAATATTTTGTCTTCATTGATATGAATTTTCAAGTCTGGCAGACTGCCAGACAAGACAGCTCCTGGGTATTTTGGGTCAGACGTGTATATCAATCTCCGCTCCAGCTGTAGGTGAACATTGAATTTTTCTACCACATGAGTTGGACCCACATCACTATCTTGAACATGTTTCCAGTTGTCTTTCACTCGACCCACCATGATCTGAAGGTCCATAAATGAAAGTGTGTATCTCTCATACATTTTTTTGCTCATTAAGTGTGCTTGTAGCTGCTCTTCACTGATTTCTACGCCAGCCAATTCAGATATTTTGATGCCACTATTAGTGTTAGCTTCTGGCGGTGGAGTATTGGGAGGAGTTGCAAGAGGTGTTTTATATTCCTCATCACTCAATTCATTGACTTCTGAAGAAAAAGTATCTGCACTCCTTTTAGATTCTTCTGTGGATTAAAAAAATAACCATAAATAAGCAAATAAAGTATTCTCCCTCCTTGGATATTTCCCATCATTACCTGATCATCCTGACTGAAGGTGTATTTTTTTAAACACAAAGCATACCTGGTACTGTCCTCACCCCCTTTCACTGTCACTTTTAGTTTTTCTCAACATGAAATCTACTACACTTTTTACATGCATGCAGATGTCAGTCACAATGTATTATAAAATCTATTAAAAGACACTAATGTCTCATTTTTAACCCACTTACTATTACTACATGATTTACTTCTAATCAAGTTGTTTAAAAAAACAACAACAACAAAAAAAAAAACCATTACTCTCCCTACGCAATTCTTTCTATCCTCAAAACCAACTGAAAGGTAAGAGCTACTTAGATACAATACATTTATGATCAGAAGTTTTTGACCAATTAACTTCATTGCCTAATATTAATTTTCATTTTATTACCATAAGAAAAGGATTTTTTACAAAGCAGGAACACCCCTCAAAACTCTCCTGTACTTTTTTACCTTTTTTTTTTAAGCTCCTTTTAAACAGCCCAATGCCTCAACTTCACTGGGAAACATAAATCTATTTTGAACAAACAATTCGTGTTCTTTTTCTAGGCTGCCCTAAGACAGCATTTACTAAAAAGGAAGCTACTAACACATTGCAGAGTTTAGTTGATGCTAGAAAAGATTAAATGATTCAAAGACATCCAGAGCGAAAACATTCCACTGTAGACAATGTCGGGCTTGACACCTCAACTTTCCACTGCACCACAAAAACCAGCTCATCCTACAGCTGCACTTTTTAAAAAGGAAACGAATACCACACAGATATCTCTTCCAATATTTTTTTAACATAGTCTCACATACCATACAGCTCAACTACATGTTAAGTAGGTCTAATCTATTTACAAGTTCCACTGTACTTTCTTCTTAATTTTCCTGCATTGTTTTCCTAGTGGAATGGGAAAGACGCAACGATTTGTTTAAGGAGCAATGACCTCAACTTTTCCTACAAAGGACACCAATTTTCCTTTCACTTTTATTCAGCTAGCTATAGACACATGTGCTAAGAACAGAGATCCATGCAACTCCACGACCGGAGGGCTTATTCAAAGCATACTTTCACTGGGAACCCTGTCCCAAAAAAAACATTTGACAGTGAAATCCTATGCCACTCTCAGCCAAAACCATACCCAAGGTAAAGGGCCTGACACACCAGCTTCATACCTGTTCACAGCCTTCAAGAGGTGCAGGATATCACAGGGGAGCCTGTGTTAATCCCAAAACAACCCCAGACCCCTAACAAAACAAAAAAACTGCAAACACACCCCCATTATTTTTAAAATTGTGTATCAACCTTTAATTAAAAATTTATTGATAATAGCAGAATTGTTATGTGAAACTAGGCATATATAGGGGAAATAACCTTAAGACATCTCTACTTTCTACACAGACAAAAGAGTTTCTGGGAGAAGGTGGAAAGAAGACGAAAGCTGCAATAAGTCTAGCTCATACCTTGAGAATTGGTAAGTAATATTCTTCCCAGATCCACAACAACTAACACTGGATCCACAAACTTGAAATCATCAGGAAAGATCACCTGAGGGGCAGAAATATCAAGGCACACGGTCCAGCTTTTGCTGTTTTCCTGAAAGTTAAGAAGATATGATAGCCCACAAGAAATAGTTTCCCCTCACATACAAAGAAAGCTACGTCAAACAAATCACACCAGTTAGCCACTTTTTTACCCAAAGAGCTAACTTTCACCAATTTCACCCATACTAAAGTTTGGGAACTTGTTAAAGCACAGACTCCCATTACAGTCAATGAAGAGACATTTTCAGCAGGCGAAACATCCCATGCTAAGACATTTGCAATGAACCCCCCTCCAGAGCGACTCTCCGTCTCTCAGGTGGGGAGAGCGAACCTACCTGCAGAGCTAAGAGAAGGCATCTACTTTTGCATGACACTGTGTAAGATAAATCCTTGTCAAGGCTATGCATAAATACACCATGCATTAGACTGTGTTTTATCAAAGATCAAACTATTACTTTTTCAGAACAATTATTTTTTCATTTCACTGAAAACAATATAAAACAACTATCTTGCATCAATATAGCTAACTCCAAAGCTAGAGATTAATGACACTGATACATATACTAATACTACTTGAAACTGAAGAATGAGCAAACAACAAATAAAGGTGGAACAATTTCTTAGTTTAGAAAATTATCTTTAAATAAGTTACACACAAATTTAGCAAGTTTGATGTAACAGAGCTCCAATGCACACTGGAGCCAGTAAGCTGGTATGAAGTCATCTCAGTAATGGGGTCAAGAACAGAAAAATACTGTTCTGCCATTCATCACAACAGGTCTGCACCACAAAAATTGATTGTTTGACAGCAAAAGGAATACTACAATACTCCTCACGTTCTTAAACAGAACACCACACAAATAAACAACAAAAACCCCCCACTCTTTCGAGCTTGAAGTCCTACAACTTGTAGGCATGTGGCAAAAAAAGCCTACATAAACATTTTTGGGGCAAAAACTTACAATGAAGTCTCCCACTAGTAAACGATCAATAGTTTGCCTGATTTCAGCTTTTGTCTGCATTTTCAGCTTGTTGTACTGTCTTCTGGCAGCTTCGGCCACTCTTGCCTCTAGCTCAGACTGATATCCGAAACCTGCAGACAGATACAAAACCAACTAGGTATAATTTTGTCATTCTGTTACTGAATCAGGGAAAAAAAAAAAGAAAGAGAAAAAAGAAAAGATCTATTTTAAATTTTAGCAGTAAATATAGGACAGGAAAACATAGCAGTTGAAAGCCATTGGCTGTACCTACACAACAGGCTGCTTCATAGAAAAAAAGAAGCGTCTAGGCACAAAACAAACACATCCCACCAGAAAAAACACTTCCCAAACCTTTTTCTGGGTCTTTATTTGATGAGTTACTAAATTTGATGGAGACAGAAAGGGTGATAAGTACAGCAGCAGAGGAAATTCTGACTAACCATTAAGATGTTTGTGGAAGGTGCAGGCAGTCTTTTGTTTTTTTTTAGTTTGCTTTTTTGTTTTAAACTATACCTGTAACATTTATGGAATATTCTCGTCTTGTGAGACAAGGTAAGTACCATACAAACCTTTATACTAGGTAACTTACATCTTTTGGTATTTGCCAAAATCAATAGAAAAATGAATTGTTACTTTAAGAACATTTTAATGTTCCTTATTCTCACCTCTCATCTCCTCAGAAACTGAACTTTAACAACTAAAACTGCAAAGGTAGTCCCTTTATAATGTTACAAGCTCAGGTACTGGACTCCTAAATCTTGCTACCTTTAGAAGCTTAGGGAAGCAGTATGTTCAACATCTAAAAAACAAGGTACCTCAAGCAGCCGTAACAGATGTCAGACTTAATGTAACCAACAGAAGAGACACAACAGGAATTGGAATGCAATTAACTGTCCTCTCAAAAAAACCTTCTTGTTCTCCATGAATTTCCAGGAGAGATTACAGAAACAGGCCTCCTTATCCATGCATTTTAATTTAAGCAGCATGAACATCCACCATACGGTACAGCAGCAACTTGCAATTTTAAAGTAGAAGTTTCAGCAGTCTGCACGAGCAAAATTCCCAATTCAATTCAATGAAGGAACAAAAAAAAATCATCCAATGAAGACTCAGAGTATTTCTTACTTTGAATTTAAAGTGGAGATTCTTTGATTAGTGCTTTATATTTCTAAGAGTGAAAATAAATGAAATCAAAGAAAAGATGTAACACCACCAAAAAAAACCCCAACCCCACCAAAAAAAACACATTAAATGTTAACCTGAGGTATGAACTCTTCCCTTGTAGAAGAAGTCAGCTACTTTCTTAATGGCTTGTGGATTGTAAATAATATTTAGAGGTCTGGTACTGACTTCCAGGCGCCTCTCAAAATCGCTGTGGATTGGATTCCTTTCATAAAGCATCTCAAACACTGGGGCATCAGGATCTGCAACTGAATAAAAAAATCAGTTACAAAAAGCAGCTGTAAAACAACCGGAAAAAACAAATGGACAAAAGTAAAAAAACAACCCCCAAAAATTTAATAACTAATTTTTAATTCATACAACCAGGGAAAGTAGTACCTGTCCAAAAGTTCTTCAGTAACAGAAAAGCAAGTAATTTGATCAACTTCTACAATCAACAGAAATCAACATGTTTGTATATACAAAGCCACATCAGAACTGGGGTCCTAATGTTGAACTTATAACAATTTTTTTTCTTTTTTTAAACCAAGACAAAAAGCAAGTGCAATTCCCGTTGTCTTGAAATACATTTTTTCTTACTCACTTTCTTAAACTCAGCTCGCACACACACTTACACCTGAACAAAGCTTCTATGATTTTATCTTTACTATTTGCAAAAATCATTTCCAAGAATTCAAACTCTAGGCACTCAGTTTTGAAATTTCAGGTTTGTAGGAATTATCTCATACGCTTCTTATCATCAAACATAAAATGAAAGCTTTACCAGTGTTCTGATTAGTCATTTCTGAGGACAAACTTTGGAGTCCAAAGGAAGACATGCAGCCAACCTCTTTTTGCTGATAAGAATTTAAAAGAAAAAGATTGTTTAGATAAAATCAACCCAGCCACTTGATATAAGCATAAAAGTCTTTTCTGTATTACATCTTATGGTCACTTTGTAAGTATATGTATAGTCTGAGACTATTATATGCATTTTTTTTGTTAATGCAGTCAAACGACAGAAGGAAGTATGACTAAGAAGCTAACACGATCTACACGTGGCAGACAGACTGAAGTCTGAAGTGCAAATATCAGTCAGTTCTCTACAAAGTACAAAACACATGGGAAATTTTGATGGAATTAGATTCAAATTTTGTTTGCTCAGAAGAGATATCTGGAATCTTGTCAGCAATTCATTAGGAAGAAAAAAAAAGTTCTGTATTTCTGCTTTGAGTGTAACAGTATACAGGTGAAATAAAACCTTACTTGGACAAAAGAGCTTTTCAAAAAAGAACAATCACTGATTAAGCAGCCATGCTGATTGTTCCAAAAATCGAATCTTGTTCAATAAATTACCTTCTTCCCAGCACATATAACTGTAGTGTTAAATTACAAGCACACAGAGCAAACAATGAAGAGTTCTATGGATGATGCTTGAAAAGGGAGGGGAAACGTAAGTTCAACAAGTGGAAATTTTTCTTCCAAGACTTTTGTGTTCTCTTTCTGGGGTAAGACACAAACCAAGAAAAATGTGTTGACTTTTGGAATATGACTATTTTCATACACTCTTAAGCATTCTACATAGTAACTTAAAGTGTTTTTTTTCACCTACAGGATTTGGGAAAACAAGAACAGGAAATATGGTCCCTTCTGTTGCCAAATCCCTCAGAAAAAGACCACCAAGCTGCACTTTGAGAAGGGAAGAATTTCTGCGAGGAAGGGATTCTGCCAAGATCTTTACACCTGGAATATAAAGACATAAAATGTTTTTATTTTTTTTAGTACACAGCATAGGTTTTATTTAAATTTTACAGATAACAAATACCATCCAACCAGCAAGTCTTTTCAAAGTGCTTATATATATTCATTTCTACTAAAAAAATGAAACACATAAATTTGGAATACATTACAATGATTGCGAAACATGTATTTCTATAGTTATCTTCCTTTCATATATAATAATGTCTAAAACTAGATTTCTGTGTTGAAATCATTCACACAACTGAAAAAAAGAAACTTATTTTCACTTGATACATCAATTTATGCAACCTGCTTTCCTATTTTCATTTTAAACTTTACTTCAGTATAGTAATTTAAAGAATTAAAAGCAAAAACCAAAGGAAGGTCTGAAGACAGACAAAGCTCTGGTCTTTTTTGAAGAACAGAAACTGACTTCTACCTGAAAACTCCAGCTGCATAAAAGCAGTCTCCTCAGCATGCATCACCTTCTTCTCCTTATGCAACAGAGTGAAAGAGCCACCCTGCAACTGTAGATTTAATTTAGCAAAAACATGATCTCTCTTTGTAAAGGTATTCATGCTAGAAGCATCTGCAGCAGCATCAAAAAATTCATCTGCACCTAATTGAAAAGAAAAAAAAAAAACAACCCACAACACAACACATTAAATAAGTCAAGTTTCTGGAAGGCTACTGAAGAACATAAAAGTTTCTCCAAATTTGAAAATAAAGATTTCCCCATCTTTATGGAAAAAAAATAGAAACAAAAAATAAAGTATACATACCTTCTTGCTTAACAAAACTGAATGTTCTGTAGAACCCTTACATTTCAATTAAGGTAATGTAAACCTAAATTTAAAAAGACTCCAACACCCCAGTACCGTTAATGTTGTACCCAGTCACAGCATGCTGCATGACCCCCACCCACCTGAACAGAAAAAGTCCCAAAGCTCTTTGTCATAAATATCTGTAACAGTGGGAGCAAATGTATTCCATATAGCGCTGTAGAAATAAGCGGGTACACCACGTACTGAGATTTTTTAACAGGGTATTAAGCTTTAGACAGGCTCTGCTACCTAGGTACATCCATTAACATGCGTAATCTTTTAACAGTACAGAACCAATGAGTTGTTTCTGTTCACCTTTACCAGGTATCTAACTATGGTAGCATTAGCAGCCTTAAAAAGAAAATCCTGTATTTCCATACCTAGTATGTCTTCTGGATTCCACTGTTCCTTTGGGTCTGGCAGCAGCCCTTCAAAAGGTTCACCTTCATATGTTTGCTGAGCATATCCATACCAACCTCCCCAACCAGGAAACCAAGACTGAAGATACTGCAGCATTCCAGTGCTACTGCCATGTGCAGATTCTGCTGTAGGCGAACCTCCAGGTGAATCAGGCAACGGCTCTTTAACACTCTATGTTTGAATATTGAAGACACATATTACTGCTTATAAGTGAAAGAACAGTACACAAAAGTCACAATAAAAATACAATTCCATCTATTTACTCAGCACTCTTCAGTATACCAGCAGTGATATTTTCAATCAATACCAAGTCTATTAGGAGAGCAGCAGCAAAGAAACAACAAACACATCATCAGTTAACTGCTGCATATTCATATATGAAGCCATATGGCATTATTTAAATCTTAGTCTAGCATGACTAAACCAAATAAGAAGTCATTTGACACCATAAAACACAGCTCTAAATTTTAGCAAGTGTATCTGAAAGAAAGATGATGTTGTACTGTTACAGAGCTTAGTCCATATTCTATGAAGTGTGCTCAGAAAGCTATTTACATGAGGCTTACTTCTGCCATAAATTTATTCTGGGAAAATACTCATTATAGGCCCTTATTTCCACTCTCTGTTTTTAAGATGAAGAGTGTTTGCCCTAGGAATTCCAGCAAGAATATTACTGAGGAAGATCATCATATGACTAGACAAAAGATTTCACTGTGCAAGTGACACCAGAGTAAAAACTGGTGGAATCGAATATTGTTTCCGATTTTAACATTAATGACACACCTCTAAATCATAACAAATACATGCCAGACCTCTCCAGCAGAACAGAACACAACAGCTCAGAATAATTCACTTAAAGATTCCAAATATTACCCTGTGTGCATGATGTTCCTCACCTCAGCTAGGTCATGAAATTTATCATGAACTATCTCATATAGTATCTTCAGCTCTTCATAAGTTTGCTCACCCTCAATACGACGCATTTCTGCCTGAAAAGACAGAAAAGGTAAAGTAACTGCACTAAAAGAATATAGCGTCTTATTCACAAACATGTCAAACATCTTTGCAATTAGTCAGAGATTCATAGAAAAAAACTAAGAAGGCATTAATGATATCGTCCAAGTGTCTAAGCACATAAAAAAAACCAGAAGTCGTGATCAACCACAATACTGACATGGCCCCATTTCCAAAATAAAGTTTATCTGCATTGTAAAATACATTATTTTAACACTTTTCATGGTAAAAATTCCTTGCCCAACTATATCCTCCTATCACACATCAGATGCAAAGTTTGCAGCACAAAATTCAAGCCATGGAAAATAATCTGATTTAACAGAATCACTAGCTTAGCCAGGAGCAAAAAAAAGCTTCTGTCTCAAATAAAGGAGGCAGAGGAAATGAATTGCATAGATTAGGACAATGTAGTATTCATACTCAGTTTCTTAGACGTTGTCTTCTTTGTACTGATCAAGAAGTTGTTTGTGGAAGCTTATGATTTATGTAAGTCTAAAGATATATAATGGAATAAGAAAGTAAAAGATATTTTTCTAGTCCAACGGCATTGCCCTTGCTGTATTTCACAGCGCTGCTGAAGACAATACACGCTATATGAAAGTAAAAGTTTCCCACTTTGCCAGGTACTATAAATCCAGCACACTGACCTACTCCTACAGTTCATGTCTAAATAACACAAGTAATGATTACATACAACTTAAAGTATCGACAGAATCACACCTGTAATTCAGACAGGTGAGGTACATGGTGCCCTGAACTGATTTAAAGAAAAAGTCCCAACAGACCTAGAGATAAAAAGCAGCTAATTATAGTTCACAGGTTTTTTTCTTTCTGAAGTAAGGCACAGATTCATTATTAGGGGCACTTTACTTCTAAATTCTCCATACTAAAATGAACTGGGAGGAAAAAAAAAACCAACCAAAAAAAAAAAACTAACAAGCACCCCTAAACACACTGCCAATCAGCTACAATTTTTCCCACATTATCTACCCAACCATATGGGTGACCTGACACACTTCTAATACTTGAATGCTTTTTGAGCCTATAGAGAACACAAGTTAAGAAAGCATGCAACTGACTGACATAAACGCTCTATGAGAGTTAATGCTATTTTTGGTGAAAGGCAGCTACAGCTCAAAAAAAAAGACAGCTTTTTGCACAGCAAAACAAAAAAGCAAGAACCCTTCTGCACACACACCTCCCACAAGCCCAGGTTTCAAGCATTAAAAACTCAGTGGTGGTCAAAAGACAGTCTGTTCAGTGAAAATGGCCTGCAGTAAAACTAAAGATGTTTCTAAACTAGAACAGATTTTAAATTTGAGCAGGTGAAACAAATCAAATATGAGATAACTAATCAACATTGTAGAAAACCCAAATCTACACACCTGGTCTGTAGCAGACAGTGGTTCCCCCTTCAACTTGCTGTAATACATGTCAGTGTAAGACACTGCATCTTGGGCCCGATGTAATGCGAACTCCCAGGTAGAACGTTGCCTCTGCTCCCTGATCTCCGAAAGATTAGCATTCAAGGCAAAGATCCACCATTCTCGGCAGCTGAAATATTTTAGAATTACTATATTACCAGTATTTAAAAAAAAAAAAAAAAAGTATGTCAAACTGGTGAAAGGTCCAGGAGAGGTTCAGCGAAAAAACAGAAAAAGACGCACTATTAGAGACAGCCTATGTGGGCCAGTTCTACAAATTGTGTAGAACAGTGCTCTGCAATGTCCCCACCACTCCAGTGGGATTTAGTATAGCTGTTCTGTTATCAGGCACAGACAACAAAATGTTGAGTTACACAGACCTCGGGTCTGAACTGATACCATCTTTCTTATTTGCCATTAAAAGAAAATTAACAGGAGTTTTTTCCATAAAGATTACTTCAGAACATCACAGTGTGCGCATGGGGATAGCACCTCCAACACGATTTTAGTTCTTAAAAGCTATGAAAGAAGGATTTATAGCCTTAGGTAAGAATAATTTTAAGTTTTAATTACATCTGAATATTTAAAACAGATTTATGAGGTAGGGGAACAAAACAAGAACACTGAAACTCTAATATATGATTACTGCCTACTTTTTTGTATTTGTTTTCATTCTAGTCTCCCTAGTATAGTTTTTAATGCCATATCAACAACACCACATATGTAGATATACTTACTTCTCTGTTACCGTAACCTTTGGTCTCCACTTCCTGAATTTAAGCTGTCGTTCCTTTCTAGCCAGTTCCTTTAAAAATCCCATGATCTGCTGATACTGCATCTTTCAGCAAAAGAATACACAGACAAATTAGGCAATATTGGAGTGATTTCCAAATCAAAGGGGAGGAAAAAACAAAACAAACAAAAGACCAACCACAGGCTTAGTTTATCTGCATCAATGGCCTGCATATGGCTTCAGAATTAAGGTTAATGTTAATCGTAATTCATTACTTGCTTCTCTAGTGTTACATGTCTTCTCCCAGTGGGACATTCAATTTACAGGCCTCCTTATTTACAAACACACAGAATGAAATCCCCTTCCGCGTCAGACTATCAACCTAACATCAGCTGCTACTGTACATTCTATACACTAAAAAACCCCATATGCATCCCTCCTATTACTACAATAAACAACGTTATTTTTTTGCAATAATCAGTAAAATAATTCGGAATGCTTGGTTTTAAAACAAATTCTTTACATACCCCTTTCAGTTGCCTCTAAAACAAAATCTTTGAAAGTCTTAATTTCATGCTACAATAACTGGCATGCATGCTGTTACAAACACTACTACAGTTTCACCCTACAGGCATTTCACTGTTTGAATCAGAAACTGTTTATTCTTAGATACAGATAATTCAACACTGCATTTCACCAGCAGGATCTTCAGAAGCACTGACATACAAACAACAGTTGCAGCACATGGTAATGAAAAAATACCCTCTATGTCAAACTACTGATTTGAATTTGTAGACACTGTGATAACCAAAACACAACGGAATAACTTCTTTAATCAGTCATTTTGTTAGGAACTGACCATAAAGCAGTGTGCAACACCGCATGCAGATACCCAAGCAATCCTGAAGACTAACTAGTTTGGTCACCCAATGCAGCGTAACACAGTTAACAGCAGAGAGTTCATGATGGCCCCATTTACCTGCTTCTCAACAGCCTCTGTTTCAGATATGGAGCGCTAAATAAAGACGGCTGCTATTTACCTGGGAAAGTTTCAAGGGTATAGTCTCAAGATGAATGTCACACTCAAGCCGTGGAGTCTGGCGTGATTTTAAAGGCTCCTTGGAACAATTTCTCTTAAGAAGAGCAGAAGTGCATACAGGTTCCATGATGTAATTATGATCACGACTTTCCATACTTTTATCCATTGCTTCCTGTGGGTTACAAGCAAATTTATTCTATAAGAAATGAACCTACAACACTTGTTAGGATGCATTGGTTTAATATACTAGCATACACTTTATTAGCATGCCAGTCCATTAAAAACACCTCTTAAACATGTTCGCTCTTCAAAGGTAAGATATTTCACAGCACAGCCTCTGTGGGTTGCGCATATATCCTATCACGATAGCATAAAACCATAAACGGCGGTTGCTCTTAAAAGCACCAGATCCAATAAATTCGAAGTCAGTTAGGTCTGCAATACAGACAGACTAACAACAACAACAATCTCTCTTTCGCATGCAAAATCTCTCTCTTGTACCTGTAGCTGCCCAGGAGGCAGGTCACCCAATAAAGTGCAGTTGGTATCCCAATAAACACTGAAGTCGGCAACATCCAACTGTTTTTTCCGCATCAGCTTCTCAACCTGAAGTAAAAAAAGTGGAATAAAGCCAAGATCACACACCACATGCCATGTAGTTTTTAGTTCCACATCCTCGATAAACAACATGAAATGCTCAGAATCAATTTACAACAATAACCAGATTATTAAAATACCATACTTTTTCTTAAATAATTACTAGCACTCATAAAATACAGCATCACATCTCAGCTGCCATGAGTTCTTGTACAAAAAGTCATACTTACAGGTTCAAATACTGCATTTTGCATTGATACATTTTTGATGCATATGCCAAACGCAAATGGCTGCAAAGGATTTGTGACACCATCTTCAAACCTCAAATGGACATCCTGAATTTTTAACTAGACAGAAAAAAAAAACCATTACTAGAAACAACTATTTACACCATCAGAGTGGACAACAGTACTATCCATTAATACTGAAGCAATTTATTATCTGATTTCTGCAATTTTCCAACAAATTTCTGGTAGTTATTTAGACCTCAAAAACCCTATTCCTCACTTCTGGTTTTGTACTCTCTGGTTCTATCTTCTCCTCAGATACCACTAGTCCCTGCCCTTCTCTCCACAAACAGCTAGCCACTTTGACAAGACAGTGTACCTTATTTTGTTATCCTACTATTATTCTCCATTTTAAAGGCAAATGTGTAATTGCCAATTGAAGACGCAAATTTGTTTTATGTATTAGAATTATCAGCATGGTCCAGAATTCCAAACTAATTATCAATACAAGGTGACCCAAACTAATTTTACATTGGTAAAAACTTTGAGAGCACCAAGTTACTGTGGCTTCTCCAAGAATGCAGAGTCCAGCATAGATACTCTTGCCTTGAGCTTCTGTACCAACTACACTCTTCTCCAGCACATTAGAAAAAGCAAGTAGTCTGAGGTATCTTGCTTCCAAATTGCCTCTAGCAAATTGAAACGCAACCATACAATACAGTCAATCTATCTGCACATACGGAAGAAGAAGGATAGTCCTTTCATGGAGGCAAGCATACAAACTTTAGCAAGTAATATGTAGAAAGAATCTGGTTCTTAAACATGAATGATTAACGACGTAAATGTTGCTAAAATGCCATTAACTGCATTAGGACTTCCAAAGAGAAAGGCAACAGAGTGTAACAGCCAAACTTTGAGTCATTTTGAAACTTGGGAGACACATGAGAGACACAACAGGCAGCCAAATAATCAAAATCATAGATAGCAGAAACTCTGTGATTTGTTTCTTTACAAATTATCTTTTAATCAAAACAAATCACGCTCCTCCTCTACATAAACAATTCAGCGTTTTGGCAGGTTTAAAACTAAAGGAATTAAAATGTGAGCAAACCCCACCAGATTTCATGCAAATTCATTATCCACCTACCTTACAAACCAAAAAAAGGTCATGTTTTCCTGCTGGTAAAAGCAGGATGGAGGGTTTTAACTTTCCAGAAGCCCCCACTAGGACTAGCTTAAGATTGAAGTTAGGAAGGTTCAAGCTGAAAAGGGACTGTGCTCTGCCAAACATCTACCTGTGATTAATGTATTTCTTCTCTGAGGACTACACAATGTGAAGCACAGTGGGCACAGGTAATTCTTAACAAGTAGCAAAAGCTCTACAACACAAAGACTTACTTCAATGTTTTCTACAATTCTTGTGACTACTGATGCAGTAACTGAGTACCAGTAAGATTCCCCTTTCTGCTGTCGCTCTTTCTAAAAGAGAAGATACAGATAAGCATTAACCACCACTGTAACAGCTGGTCAGGAAACAACATACTTTGTTATACTGAAATTACTGTGAACGGGGAGAAAGGAAAAAAAAAAAGATTTCAGTATCTCCAACATGTGGGACACACAATACAACGGGGTCGGGGGCGGGCAGCAATTGCATTATGCTAGCACATATGAACAGAATTCTAACTTAGTTTCCTATGCATTTGTTCTCCTACTTGTTAGGAGACTTAAATGCAATCCATCCACCATAGCAGTTTCTCCACCATGAAAGACGAGTATGACTCACTTTCCATTTTTCTTCAAGTGCTAGAAGAAAGGCTTTCTTGTGTTCTCTTTCTTGCAACTTCTCCCTTTCCTCATCAAAATCTTCTTTTTTGTCTGGTGCACCAATTAAGTGCAGTTTTGAGACAGATATCACCCATGGATCCACATGTGGGCGATAAAAAGGTATCTGTAGTGTTATTTTGCCAATGAAACCTAGATATACAAAACAGAGATGCTATCAGATTCCTATGTAAACATCCTTTATCACGCTTGGAAAATCTGAAAGAAAAAGTGGCATAAGAAATAAACAGGCTAAAATCAGAATCGCAGATGCTTTGGCGTGGAAGGGACCTTTCAAGGCCATCTAGTCCTACTCCACTGCAGTGAGCAGGGACATCTACCACTAGATCAGGTTGCTCAGAGCCCCATCCAATCTGATCTTAAATGCTTCCAGGGACAGGTCATCTACCACGTCCCTGGGCAACCTCTGCCAGTGGTGCAGGAGTGCCTCACCACCCTCATTGTAAAAAATTTCTTCCTTATATCCAGCCTAAATCTACCCTCTTTTAGTTTAAAACCATTGCCCTTGTCCTATCGCAACAGGCCCTGCTAAAAAGCCTGTCCCCATGTTTCCTGTAAGCCCCCTGTAAGTACTGAAAGGCCACCATAATGTCTTCCCAGAGAGGGGAGCCTTTTCTTCTCCAGGCTGAACAGCCCCAACTCTCTCAGCTTGTCCTCACCGGAGAGGTGTTCCAGCCCTTGGACCATTTTTGTGCCCTCCTCTGGCCCTGCTCCAACATGCCTGTCCTGTGCTCAAGGCTCCAAAGCTGGACTACCCGAAGAACAGGTTATCTCATTTGTTCAAGATTCTGACTCACAGGTAAAGGTTATTCCAAAATACATCATACTTCCTCTTTCTAAATATTTGTTCTGCACACACAAGCAAAATACAAACCTGCCTTTACTTCAAATGGTAATTCCAATTCCTTTAAGGCATCTTTTTTTAGTGGCAAGTTTTCCAATTCAACAGCACCTATACAAAACAGAAAAAAAGACAAGTCTGTTAAACAAAATTATGTTAAAGAATGTCAACTTGAACATTGTAAGCCCAAAATGACTAGAATCATGTTTTAAAGAAAAAAAAATCACATAGGATTTCATGAGAACAGCCAACCTGCCATATCAAGTTGTTACAAGTGCAATGATTATTTAACATATTTGTTAATTTTCCAATGCCATTTGCTCAAACTGTTTGATGAGGTCATCTAGAAGCAATCTTCTGCAAGGTTTTAGATCCGAACTTTATTGTAATATCTTTTCAAAAGAGATACTTCAAGTATTTTCTCAATATGACAAAAAGCACGCACAGAATTTAAAGTGTTATAAAATATTCTCCTCAAAAATAGCACGTAATAGCTGCAAAAGCTAAATTAGAAAGCACTGATTTGTGGACTCTGTAACAAAGTACAAGACTCGTGAACATAACATGACATAATATGACATAAACCTGAAGTCTTCAATTACAGAGGAGTAACTACTAGCACCAAAACGTACGAGGTAAAGACTACAGGATATTTCCTGAACAGTATTAAGAAAAATGACACTCCAATATCACACAAATTAAACATGCTGATAAGATAAGCTAAGCATACTTTTGAAAGTTTCATATAAATTGGTACAAGTGTTGATAAAAAGCAATAAAGCTCAGAACACAAAAGAATTTACTATTCGTTATAAAGTGCTAGCACAAAACTCTATATTAAAAGGGTTTCTATAAATGCTAAACACAGTATTAAGTGATTATTTCTAGTCCACTTCCAATTATCACAAAAACACAACACTTTTTTTTTTTCCAAATCACTTCTGTATGAAAACACTACAGAAAATACCACAAAGCCTCACCCTTTAGAAGAGCAACTGAAAGCTGGTCTGTGTTCAGGTTGTTAACGTATTTGCCCAAATAGGTGTTGAGGACCCAGGCTACCAATCCTTCCAACATGACTGTCCTAGAAGAAGGCAACTAACGTTTTTCTGTCATTTTCTGGATTTCTGTTCCATAACTACAGTCTCGCTCTGAAAGAAAAAACATGAAGAAAATGACTAAAATATACACTCTCAGCAGAGCTGACACATTGCTATCACTGTAATTCTTACTGTAATCAATCTAAAAAGCAGTAAAAAACACTAAGCTTGATTTCTACCTTAAAGAAATGCTTTATGCTATGCCCTTTACACCTCAAATCAGAGTTTCATATAGAGCTTTGATGATTACAGACCACTCCCATTTGCAAACTAAATTCCTCTTCCCACCCTTTTTCTAACCAAAACACCACGTTTTCTTGTAATAATCACAAAGTCAATTGACAATCCCCTTGCAGAAAAGGGAAGACTAAAATTCTACTTTGATTGAAACACTTTTGCACTGGCATCCTCAACTTCCGCTGCCAGTACTTTCTTCAAGTTTCAAGCATTCTGGTTTTGGAAGCCTGGTCTAAATTATAGCCCAGAGCCTTCGACTGTATTTTTGTAGAATTCTTATACAACATCTGTGAAACAACTCACCCCTTTTTCAAGAAGCGCATATGCGTGGGAAGGAATTAGACACAAGTCCCATAAATAGCTCATCATCAGTTACTCTAACAGGTTTTCAAACTGATAGCATAGATTACTACATCAAGGAGTGGGAAAAAACCTACATTAGAAAAGCAACACTGGTCATCCATGTAAACAATTCCCTTCGTACTCTTCTCCAACCATTTCTGTTTCAATTTATGTGATAATCATACCATTAAAATACCTAAGTGCCTGTTTAAATTTTTAACCAGTGAATTGCAAAACTACTATTAGCTTCTGCAAGGGCAGGATGAAGCTTGTTATTATGGTAAGGTAAAAAAGCACACAGGCCACATCTTGTGGTTAGAATGCAGCAGATGTGTCGGTTCTGTTTAGAAAAGTCTCCCAACCCCACGTACCTCCCTACACCAGTGTATGTAAGCTTGAGTTCTACAGAGCAGAAAAGCAAGATATATCAGACCTATTTACATGTGATAACAGAAGAAAACGACAACTTCAGGAGCTACATTTTAAATATAGATTCAGGGTTTTCCCATAATGAGATTTGCTTGATTTTAGGCACCTCCATTTAAGCCTTTATTGCTTTAAAAAGAAAGGCAGTGAAAATATTTAATTAATGCAGTTAAATAAAATAACCAGAATTCAGCAATTAATGAAAGGCTTTTCCTAACAGATGAGAAGTGAAACTACGCTATCATGCGGAATGAAACACAAACATCATAAATAACACAGGGAAATTACATACAAATGAGGCGTATCTTCATGTTAAATGCGCTTACATTTTTATCTTTGTAAAACTTCTCAACAGTTTTCAAAAACAATAGCATTCCACATAATAAAGACGGAGCGTTTGTACATATGTGCCACCACCTTACACTATAGGTTTTTAGTCTAATAAAATTGACAAAAAATTTGAAGTTCAAACAAAAGCAAATACAGTAATCCCTGTCATGTTACCCTTTAAAAAATAAGTAAATAGAACCAGAAATCTACAGGTGTCAAGACCCAAATCCGAGGAAAGATCCTGAAGAAACATTCAGAAGCACAAACAGGTTAGCATCCCAGTGACTGAAAACCTCCCGTGCACAAACACTTTCACACTTGAAGTCATCATCAGAACAGTAAACAAAGCAATCACCTCCTTAATCTAAACTTGTAAAACATAAATAACTATTTAGGAATCTTTAAAATGTTTTAAGGCTTTTATGCCTGTAACTTTCTAGTCCATTGTTGTATCACTGGAAAGAAAAACTAAACACTTATTTTCTGTGACAGTGTTTTTATTTCCTTTGCATACAGAGCAAAAAAGAAATGGCAAACGCTTATCGGGACGAGAATCAAAGTCCATACCAGGACCTCACTCAAAGCTGGTGCATTTTTTCTGGAAAAACGCGCAGTTTTTCCAGCGGGGAGGACGAGGCGGGCGCTGGAGGAGCGGGGCCGGGTTCAGCCTGCCAGAAGCAGCGGCCAGGAGCCGGATGCACTTCCCTGTCATCGGACAGGGAAACGGGGGGGAAGCCGTTTTACCCCGCGCTCGGTCACACGAAAAAAGGGCGGGGAGCAGGCTCCAGGCCGCCGCTCTCCCTCCCCTCTCCCCACGCAAAGCACACGCACCGCGGGGAGGCGACGGCAGGCCAGAGAGGGGACCCGCCGGCACGCAACA
>Ga0065711_1027273_pt1 | contig 51610 bp, 38 predicted proteins | sample Hoacrofraction12_FD_59098 | JGI IMG/M metagenome (GOLD analysis project Ga0065711, IMG submission 59098) | Hoatzin crop microbial communities from Cojedes, Venezuela - Epithelial fraction 12 v2 (version 2) | ecosystem: Host-associated > Birds > Digestive system > Esophagus > Crop | place... | reverse complement strand
GGCGGCGGCCGGGCAGGGCTGCGGGGAGCCCCCCGGCGTGCGGAGCAACCTGCTGCTGCCCTATGTGGAGGCCGGGGGGGCGGGCGTGCTGCTGGCCGGCTGGACCCAGAAGGACGGCACCTGCGAGGTGTGGGAGCAGCCGGCCTACCGGCAGCGCCTGAACCGCAGCGAGGTGGTCAGCTGCCTGCCCGACGGCTCCACCGCCGGCGTCGTCTTCCAGCTGGCCGGCGCCTGGTACCTGGCCGTGGCGGCCACCTACTCGGCCGGCCGCTACGGGAGCCACCTGGGTTGCGAGCCCTCGCAGTCGGATGAGGCGACCGTCATCACGGTGCGCAGCATGCACAACCTGGAGTCCAAGGAGGAGCTGGGCATCATCAAGCGCAAGGAGGAGCCTCTGCACTTCGTCGACGCGCTCCGGTGGGGGGATCACCTCTTCTTCCCCTACTACAGCTTGAAGGCCAGGTTGAGCAACAACACGGAGCCACCCAGCATGGCTGTCCTGCGCCAGCTGCGCCCCTCGGAGGGCGGCCTGACTTTGCAAGGGCACGTGTATTTGGACTGCGGCTGCAGGAGCCTCATCGTGTCCTCCAGCCTCGTCCGCCGGGGCCAGCAGGGCTGGTGGGTGGGTGTGTTCAACCACGGCCACGGCGCCAAGGCCTGGAATGCCACCGCTGTCTGCATCTTCGGGATGGAGGAGGTGAAGGAGCAAGCCTGCGCGTCCACGCACTTCGTCATGAACGGGAGGAGCTGTGTAAGTCTGGGCATCGTTTTGCTAAGCTTTCCTCCTGCACGCCGCTGTTGTCGCTGTTGTTTTTGTGGCTGGTGTCGCTGTGCGTGGCCGATGGGGTGTCCCTGACCTGAAGGCACCTGAAGTTCACAGGGAACTTCAGAGCCTGCCAGGCTTTGCGCATCAGCCTGGGCTCCGTCAGACCTAATGATTACTCCAGCACTTTCTGTTTCTAAAAAGCTGATCAGTTACCAGCTCCTGGAGCGTCCTTCCCGCCTACAGCTCTGGGAAAGACATGTCTGAGGGAACACCTGGGGGCATCCTGGGTGAGGCCTGAGCCTCGGGCTCCTCACTCAATGCGCCCTTCTCTGTCAAGGATTAGTCGTGCTTCATTGTATTTTCCGTACAGCCTAGATAAAGCATCTCCTACCTTATTCTGTGCATTCACATCTCTTGTCGTTGCAGCTACATCGGAAATGGTAAAAAGCCCATCGGACTGACTGCTGTGCGCTGGGGTCTGTGTGTTGCTATCACCGTTGCTCACTAGTCATTTATGGGTGCTTGTTCGCTGGTAGGTGTTTCCCAAACCTCCCAGGACTGGCCTTGCTCGAGAGGGCTCACAGCCACCCCCCGAACCCGTAGGCGCAGCACACAGCAGTAGGCGATACAGCTCTGTTGCTGCGGTGGTTACATTTTCCCAAGCAGTGGTATCCCATGGAGATCCCCTCGTCACCTGCTTCTCTAACAGTCTCACTTCAGCTCCTTCCTCCTTTTGAGGGCGAGCTGTGCACACGGAGGGCAGTGTGGGCAAGGCTATCGGCTTTGCTGTGGTAGCTAGTAAAGTAAGAAACTAAAGACTAAATTCAAGAAGCTAAAAATGTAATTCAGGAGAAGAAGGTGCTTTTGCAAGGTTCGTCCATGCTTTTAAGTCATACTCAGAAGTCTTTTCAGAGCTGTGGTGAAAGGAACAACGCTGAAGAGTATTGGGGACAACCGCAGGGGATCAAGCAAGCCATCATAAAGCATGCCCTGGCCTTTTGCAGCTCCCCCACCATCCAGGGACTCTGCAGCTTAACCCCTGAATTCTTGCTGCGTTTCGATGGGAGTTTGTTGGAAACTTCTTGAAAGGAGTGTGGTAGATTTACTGTCGCTCCTTGGCTTCCCAAATCTAGCCCGTAGCAGAGCGCAGTGCTGAGATTCTTCCAAACATAAACAACCGAAGGGCACGTGTGATTCAGTCTGCTCATCTCCCTGCTGAGCTGTGAGACTATTGCCAGTGTTAGAGGACGGAGTTGTGAATGAGAGCCCCGTATGTGGGTGAAACAACTGTGCTGAAGTAAATAGTGAAACTCTCGCAAGAGAGCCGGAGCCAATCCTTTGATTTCCAGTGCCAATTTATAGCTTACTGCATGATTTCTGTGCTCTTACAAGACAAACTTGCTGAATGAATTTGAAGTCTCATCCTCATCCCAAAATACCCGTTTCCTAGTTAGATTTTTAGTTTGCATTCCTTCCTCCTAATTACTCATGGGGTTTCTTCACGAGGTGCTTTCTGAGCCTGCAAAGCAAAAAAAAATAAAAAAATAAACCCCCCCTGGGTTTCTTTGCAAGGGATCCTTTGGAATCCTTTCCAAGCACTTTCCAAAGCCCCACGCTAGAAATTCCAGAAGAGTCGCATGGATTTTATAGAGTAAGATAATGCACATAAGGTGAGGCAAATGTTTCTGTGACTGGTGTTCCTCTCGGCCCCCTGTCTCTGTTGCCTCCCAGTGCTTGAATATGAAAAATCAGTGATCCACTGTTTAAGAATCGATCTGATTCAGATCAGACTCCTGTGACTCCAGAGCTACTTTCCTGTCCCAGAAGACTCATTCCTCCTGGAAATGTAGACTATATTTGGCTACAGTGCAGAAGAATCCCAACTTTAAAAATTATTAAAAGGATTGTTTGCATAACATTATCTCTATAGCTATGGTGATGTTATTAATCATGGTATTTTGGCACAACAATAAATAAATAAAGTTTGCCACTGACAGGAAAGTGGTATTTTAATATTTTGTGAGATAGCAGGACATCTGAGTGTTGTGTAGTAATATGACCTATAACATTACATGGCTAATTATGCTCTCTTTTTAAGCTAATTATATGTGCTTATGGTGTATAAACATAGAAATAAATGCCCGTAGTTCAGCTTTAATATGTTTTTTATACTACAGAAGGTTAGGCTAGGCTATTGCGGAATAAGCTTGGAGATGACAGGCCCATATGCTGCTGCTTCTGGGTTGTTTTAGTCCAGATCCCTCTACCGTCTCTCACCAAATCATGGGAGTCCCTGCAAATGTGGAACACGCTCTTCTTGGACTCGGAGGTGCGTGGGCTTCAGAATTGGCAGGAAGATGGTGTGCAGCTTGTAGGAGAGGTGTGTGCAATACCTAGTGGTGGCTCTGGCCGGGGGGGAGTGCGTTGTAGCACGGAGCCGTCACCAGCACGTTGTAGTACAATGTGTAGGAATGGCAGCAAGCGACAGTACTTAACGTGTGCTTTGAAGCCCAGTCTTTTAAAGACTGCTGGTACTGAGCAAATGAGTGTGTTGCAGCGTGGTGGTTGCCTGGAGTGCAAGACCTGTATGGTGTTTGTGGCGGGTGGAGAATGCTGAATGTCAGCGTGGCTTTTGCATTGCGGATGCCTGGTGTTGTAGGGTGCTGCAGGTCTTTGCTGGGTGCAGCTGAATTCTGGAGCTCAGGTGTGAGGTGAGGTACGCTAATCATGAGCATGGGCACGGACTGTCAGTTTATGTAGGGATTGAAAATACATTTTTTTGCCCTGCAGGAATACAATTTTTGGTTGGAATATATGTTAGGGAGTAGCGGCAGTATGTTTTCCTTATGATCTTGTCATTCTTCAGATTTCTGTAATTATTCTGATTACATCTAGGCAAGACATCCTCTTACCTGTCTGCACTCACACAGCTTCTTGTATTTGCACTGTGTTGGCACTATGCTTCTCAGTTGTACACTGCAACAGGGACTTAGCCTGAGGTGTTGGTGGTCCTCAATTCCCTGCTATGCTACTGCTGCGTGTTCTGCTCTGAACTTGTTCCTGTAAGGTATTGAGCTTTCTGGCCCTAACCCAGTAAAGCACTTAAGGGCATATTTAACATTAAGCGTATAAGGAGTTTCATCATCTTCAGGGGAACTGCCCATGCATTTAAAGTTAAGCATGAACTTGAGTACTTTGCTGGATTGGAGCCAAATTATTCCGCATCCTGTAGGAACTCATTGTAGGTGTGTGATCTCTTTAGCCTCGCATTGCTACTTAGGCCAAAGTTGACATTTGTATTAAGTTTAATGCTGGATTTGGGTCTGTCATTGAAAATTAGTGAATTTTAAGATCCTTGCTTAGCAACATTACCAAAAAGTAGGTGACTGCTACATACTCTGTGGAGTTGCTGCTTATGAGAACTAGCTAATTCTGGTTTTGTTTTGTGCAGTAGTGTGCGCAAAGCATTTTGTCCTGTTTGGCTGTGTTTATTCCGAAGAGGTATAATACTGGCTTTCCAGAGACATGATCCCTAACTAGCGAGAGGCAAGTAGTGTCTTAGATGAAACTACTCTGAAAACATTTTCAGTTTTATACTCAGCTAGTTCTCCTCTGATCCACACGTCTCTTAGTTTTGATTACATCTACTTAAACACACTGTCAAGGTGTATGCGTTAATGGACTCACTAGCATAACCTGCATGTACGTAAGCACATCTTCTTCACAATTTCCTTCGTTAATAAATGTGAAATTGCCAAATCTCATTCTTCATTTCTTTTCAGAAACCTGGCTGAGCACTAACAAACATTTTTGGTGCATCACAATTATGAAATCAAAGCTACTTAGCCAGTACACAGGAGGAATCCTGGAATTTGTCACGAACTTGTTCTAGTAGCTAGTGAGGTTTAAGAAGACCTTTCTTTCTGTTGTTCCACAGCTGAATAGGAGCCTCTGTTCTCAAATTTCTCCCTGAGATCCCAGGATCTTGTGGCTCACAGCCAAGCAGATGAGTAGAAGTGCTCAAATTAGAGAACAAGAATGGAGAGAGTTGTAGAATGTTACCTAATCACAATGACAAATCTGGAAATTAGTTTTGCCATGTCATTAAAAAAAGTTGCATGGGAACAAAAGGATTCTACCATTTTTCAGGGATAATCCAAAAAAAAATGTTAGGCATATATGTGTAAGACAGAGAGGTTGCTGTAGTTTGTATTAAGGTGTTTGTTTTATGATGTGCAAAGGCTAAGTAGCTGTGATAACTACTGGATGATAAGCTATCTTGGTTGGATTTTCATCTGCTATTTAATGCAAGTGAAGATATATAACAGGCTGTTCTTTGAATTTTTGCATTTTTCAGTGGATGATAAATATATGGGTTGGTATACGCCCCTTAAGTTATCGAGCATATTTGGAATCCTAGGACAACTCTTAGCTGACATAAGCTCTACTGAAGTGAGATTTTGAAGTCAACAGAGTCAGTTTAATCATGGCCATTAATTTGCAGGAATAACATTTCAATTTGTGTGGTAATTCATTCCAGAATGATTCATGATCTTTTATTTAAGGAAAGAATTACAGACTGCTAAATATCATGTGGTATCAAAATTGGTCCTGTGATTAATTTTCTAGTAGTAAAGTCATCTCCTGGGTGTTGCCAGACTTCTAGTATTTCATCTGATGTTTGACAGATTTCTAGAGTTAACATTTCTGGAGTGAATATTTCTGTCCAGTTACAATGAGTTTTCAGTTCATCCCTGTTTGGCGTGTGAAGTAAGCCACAGGAGTCTTGTAAACTCTCACACTGTCAGTAAGAAGAAGAGTCACTTTTCGTCATCTGGCTTCACCAGATGTTCTGAGTGGAAACTTGAGAGTGAGCCGGGGGGCTCTTGAAGAGACGATTTGCTTTCTTGGGATCACAGAGTTGTTCAGGTTGGAAGGAACCTCAGAGGAGGTCTCCACTCCAGTCCCCTGCTTACAGCAGGGTCAGCTCTGAGATCAGATGAGGTTGCTCTGGGCTTTGTCCTGTCAGATCTTGAAACCTCCAGGGATGGAGACTGCACAACCTCTCTAGACCACATGTTCTGCTTAATGGTCCTCATGGTGATGTTTGTAATCTCCTGTCCACTAGAAACCTCCCGTGTTTCTGTTTGTGTCGTTATGTCTTGTTGCCCTGCCTACATCTCAGTCAAGAGCCTGGCTCTGTTTCTCTGGTCCCTCTTAAATTGTCACTTCTGTAGGCTGAGCTAGCCCAGTTCCCTCAGACTCCCCTCACAGGGCAGGTGCTCCAGGCTCTGACCATCTCAGTGGTCCACTACTGAGCTCACTCTGATTTATCAAAATCAGTGCTGTACAGAGAGTCCCAGAGCTGAGTGCAGTGTCCTAGACAGAACTGAACATGATCTGGCTATGCTTCTGTCGATACAGCCCAGGATGCTGTTAACCTTCACTGCTGTCTGGGTGCACCGTTTAGCCTTCTGCCCTCCAGGACCATTGTGTCCTTTTCAGCAGAGCTGCTCTCCAGCCTATGCTGGACGGGGTTAGTCCATCCTGGGTGCAGGACTTGTTGAGTTTCTTGGGGTTCTCGTTGGCCCATTCCTTCAGCCTATCTGGGTCCCTCTGAATGGCAGCCCTACACTCAAGCATAGCAACTGATTTTGATGTCATCCACAGGCTTAACCCAGAAGCTTTCAGTGTCTTTCTCCAGGTCATTGATAAAGAGACTGAGCAAGACATGTCGCAGGATAGATTCCCTGAGGGACTCCACTTGTAACCAGTGTCTAGGCAGATTACAAACCATTAACCAATACCCTTTGAGCCTGATGATCCATCAGTTTTTACACCATCCAGTAGTCCTCCTGTCTAAAAAAAATTTATCCTTGGTGAATCTTTGCTGGCTTTTCCCAGTCACTTTCTTCTTCTTGTGCCCAAAAATGGCTTCCAAGAGGATTTGCTCCATGATTTTCCCAGGGAAAAAGTGAGACTGATGAATGTGTAGTTCCCCAGCACATCCTTGTCTTTTGAAGTTGGGTGTGGTACTTGCCTTTATTCAGTTGTTGACGACTTCCCCTGATCTCCACAACTTTTGAAATATGAAAAAATGGCAGTGCAGTGTCATCAAACAGTTTCTCAGCATCTTCCTACTTATCCCATCCGGCCCCCCTGGGACTTGTAGAAGCTGAGAGTTCTTAAGAGATCCCTGGCTTAATCTTGTTCCAGTACTGGTAGTTTCTCTCCTCCTTGAACTCTGTAGGTACAAAGGACCGCAAGACCTTGCCGGTGAAGTCTGTTGTCTGCATCCACTGTCAGTAAATCACCTGACCTATTCAACAGGTGGTGCACATTTTCATTGTTTATTCTTTTGTTGCTTATGTGGTGGTAGAAACTCTTCTTGCTGCCCATAGCATCGCTCGCCAATTTCAAAACCAGATGAGCATGGCCTTTCCTAACACCATCCCTACGTGTCCAGGCAGTTCCTCCTTTGTCACCTGTTCCTGCTTTCACCTCCTGTATACTGCTTTTCTGCATTGTCGTTCAATCATAACTTCCCTGCTTAGCTAGGGGCCATCTCCTTATACTTCTGCTTGTTTTCCTGAGTTCTGTGCTTGGAGGAGGTTGTCCTGAAAGACCTGCTAGCTTTCCTGAGCTCTGTTTGCCTTCAAAGCTGTGTCTCAGGGGATCCCACCAACCAGTTCTCTGAACAAGCTGGAGTCTGATCTCTGGCTCTGTCCTCTGCCGTTCTTTCCTCACCACCCTCAGGATCCATAACTCAGTTATTTCATAGTTACTACAGTGAAGACTGCCATTGATTATCACATATCCAGTCAGTTCTTCCTTGTTTGAGTAGCAAATCCAGAAGAGCATCACCCTTCACTAGCCCCAGAGGGTTAACAAAGCCTGGAGTCCTATCTCCTTCACTTTGCCCCCTGAGCTCTGTAGTCCCAATCTGCACTAGGCAATGTCTTTGGTGTCCACATGGATGTGCAACAATGGGTAGCGGCCCAAGGAGTAGAAAATCAATGGCAGTCTCTCTGCAATGTAATGGATCAGGGCCCCTAAAAAAAAACACCACAACATGCTGTTGCAACAGCATGATGGTTTAGCAGTTGTGTGCCTTCATCTTTCACAGGAGGGAATCTCCAACCACAGTCACCCACCACTTCCTCTTGATGTCTGCAAATGCTCTGTTCAAGCTCAGCTGGCTTCAAAGCCTTCCTTGATGGAGCTTTTTCTCCCTCGTTGGTTATTAGGACACTTTAGCAATTCTGTAAACTCAGATCTGAGGGCAGAGAAGGAGTGTTTCAGCTGCTGCAAGAAGTCACAAATTTCTAGCCTCCCCCATCTCAGCCTCAGAGGTCTCCTTCAACGTCTTGCTTAAGCATAGCCTCTGACTGTCCCTCCTGACTTGCATCATGAGGCTCAGGATCTTGCCTCTGCAAGGTCTCTGTGAAGACCCACCCATTTCCTGGTCATCCTCCTTGATTTTTTGCAGTCTGCTCACCTGGGATGGTTTGTCCACCTGGCATTGCTATGCAGCACACAAATTAAAAAACCTCATGGAAATAAAAGTTTGGAACAGTTCATCTCCTTGGCTGTAATAAAGGCTCACTGCATGCACCAATATTTGTTTGTTACCCTCTGATATAATCAAAATAGATGCAGGAGGTTGAAGGATGGTGAAAATAAGAAAGAAGAACAAGGTTCCAGGAGTTTTATCCCTCTAGGAAAAATATCGATGTGTTGTTCCAGTGTTGACTATTGCTATATGCTGCTGACAAGTCTTGTGCCCTTTTGTATAGCTGCATCTGTTCATTCACTCTGATGCTCAGACCCTGTATTTTTACTTTTTGGCCAGCTGCAATATATTGAGTGCTGCATGAGCTAAAAATATTGCCCTTCCCTCTGAGGCAGGCAAAGTAAAATAATCAGGAGGAAATCAAGACAGAAAGGAGAAGTGTGAATATGGTTGCTGCAGCTGGAATCAAATGGAAATAAATCTGAAAATGAGATGCAAAGTAGAAAATGAATATAAATACCTTTCATGCCAGTAACCAAACAGCATAAAGGGATGGACTTAAAAGCAAAATGTAAGTTAACTCAGGAGATCTGTAGGCTTACCTCTGCGTGTGAAGATTTTGGGGGACTATAGAATAGAACAGAAGGTGGAACACAAGAATTAAAAAAAGAACAGTCTTCTCAAGGAATTTTGTCTTTTCTTTTGCTTTTCTTGTTTTTGTACGAGCCTGAAAATATTACAGGAGAGACAGAGATGATCATGGAAATGAGTGACTCTTCAAGTATAAAGGAGGTTTAGACTGTAAATGCATTTTAAGGATGGATTTAGCTGTGAAAGAAACAGCTTGGGAAGGCCCTACAATGCTGTAACCCCATTAGTCACAGTGGAAGAGGTAAAAGGACTTGTTAAAAAAATAAATGCACATGGAAAAGGGATGACAGGAGGGTGAAAGCAGCAGTTGCACCCTGGAGGGAACAGGCAAGCTGGAGAAATAGGTTGCAAAAGAGAGGAGGCAGTTTTTGTTGTAACTGCCCACATCTGAATTCCCCCTCTTCTTATCTCTGTTAGCTCAATGTCGCATTGACCCTCCCTCTAGCAAGCAGAGGGAGGGGAGGAGGCTCCCACACTTGTCAGTATTGGTTCTTCAGTCAGGTGAGGAGGATGCACTGAGATGACACTAGTTATTTGACTAGGATGTGGGTCAAAATAAAATCTGGCAGCAAAGGTTTTCAGAGAATGGGTGAGTCCTCCCCTCTTCTGTGATCTTATTGTACAGTCTGCGAGGAACCTAGGGTGATTTGTTTTCCTTACACTACTACCTGGTGCACTGCAGAAAAAACAATCCTAATTCTAGTGGAAATGGAAGCCTGGAAGCTTCACCTCCTCACTCCTTAGCCTGAGGAAAGGCTCACTGTGAGCACCGGTGCTGCAGTTTTGTTACCTTCTGATCTAATAAAAAAGAAAGTTAACTTCTTCCATCTTAAAATGCTTGCAATCCCCTTTTCCCCCACATGTCTAAAACAGACCTCCGTGGTACTGGAGTCTCATGTCTAAGTGGGTTTTACTGAAGTTCTGTGCCAGTACAGGGCAGTTCTTGTGTCTTCTTCATGCTTCACAAAAAAACCCCAAATCTTTAAATATGAAAGTTAATCAACTCTTCTTTTACACCAAGTGGCTGTTCTTGCGAGCTAATTAAAATAATTCAGATGACTGAAAAAGATTTTAATTGACTTGGGACTGCCGTTCAGAAAAAGAATATTTCTATGTGGAAAGACTTGTTGGGGTTAAGCCCGCATCCTAGCATGCAAGAGAGTTGAATTCAGCTGTTACTCTGTTATGGATGCGCTTCATAACTTCGAGAAATGCCTTCATCTTTCTGCAAAATATCAGTTTTAATGGTCCATTGACACACTTTGTCTTGTGCATTAAAGAGAAATAAGTATTGCACTCAGAGGGTTCCTGTAGGTTAAGGAATCTGTCCTTGAGGCTGAGATTCTGGGTTTTGTAAGCTGACCTACTGGGCTTGTTCCCAAGCACATGGTCCTACCTGAGCACTTCCCCCCGCCTCTCCATGCCTGCCACTCTATTGTGCCAGCACTGGTGTCCAGGCAGCCACATGTTCAGGTGGTGAGGAGAATGACTCAAATGAAAATTTAGACAGGTAGGCAGATGGATTTACAGACCATTTTCTGGGCACGTGATTTCCTCAGCTAAGCTCACTGGAAAGCATTAGATTAGCAGAGGGAAAGGGGAGGTGGAGCTTGGCTGGCATTGGACCTGTTTGGAGAGCAGGTGGGATCACACCTTTGGCAGTATCTGCAACAGAGATTGACTTAAAGCAACGACAGGACTGCAAAACTGAGGTGCTGATTGCTAGGGGGATATCCAGTCTTGTGGGGAGTTCTAGGCAGGGAGCACCTCTCACCTGATGAATGACCTTATTCTCCCACATCAGGGCTTCCTTTCAGCACTTGATTGTTTACAGTCAGTGTTATTTGGTTTGGTTTTTCCTTCCACAAGATACAGGGATTTCCTGCATGATATTTTCTTTCATGAGCTGTTTACGTGTGTTTGTCACTTAACTTCTTCCAGCTTGGATGGAGGATTGGAGGTATCGTGTTGGTTTTAAAGTTCGCACAGGTACAATTATGTTCTCCGTGACATGCACTTTATACTGCTTTAACTCATTTTTATATTTATGTGATACGCAAGTCTCAACTTCCTTTAGTGTAAAGCAGGAAACCAGAAAGGGGAGGATGAAGCTCCGCATTTTCTGACACACACACACACAAGTATAATTCTGTGTGTCTGGTGTGCCTCCTTCCTCTATTATATTTGCATGCCTTTAAAAGTAGTAGCGGAGTGTATCTGTAGCCTTCATGGTAGGTACAGTCAGGTGATGGCAAAGCATGGCTTCACTGAGAAGAACTGGCATTGTGTCCCAAAAAAGAGATTCTGTTCTCAAAAAAGAGAGTTCTGTTGCAAAGTAACTTGCTGCTGTTAGGCCAAGTCTGTGTCCCACTGAGGTCAGTGATTTAGCTGCAGTAGATGTAATCTCTGTCACAGGTATGACCAGTGGCCATGTATAAAAAGGAAGTAGTTTTGTGTTTCATGTGCCATTTCCAATAAGAAGTTGCTCTGAAATTGTGTAAAAATTAAAATGTTACCCATAGTATTGTCTGAAGTTGAGTTCTCTCGGAATCTTTCCGGGGAGTCTTCTTTTTCTTTTTCTTAACCTTTTGCAATATAGGTGAATGATTTTGTAACAGCTTTCTCTTATATCTGATTTTCAGGAGGCACGATCAATCAAGAAATTACCTACCTTGATTCACTCTGGATTAGTGGCTGTTTATGGTACAGTTGTTTTGAATCAGATAGTTCTCTTTTTGGGAACAGATGATGGACAGTTGCTGAAGGTAAGCAGAGTGTGGCAGTTCTTCCTTTCTCCATCAGCTCCTGCTGTGTTCAAGTGGGTAAATGTTTCCTGGTTTAGGCACTCTGTTATAAACAGATGTAATGCCCTGAATCTCTGTTTCTTTTCTGTTTGTTTGTGAAGCAACTGCTGTATTGTTACTTGGAGTGCAAGATAACTTTCAAAAGCAATTATGTATCCTGCTTAAAATCATGGAAACATTTTATTAAACTGCTAATGCCTGCAGTATCAACTTAGGCACTGTAGAGTTCTCGGTTACTCTGTCTTTTGTTTCATTCCTTGCTTTGGTTTTCCAGTAGAGATATTAAATATTGTTAGATTTTGGGAGCATATTTACTTGTTTGTTAGCTTATGTGTGTGATGTGACTAGCATCTCTCTGTTAGAGAGAAAAGTCAAGACTCATTTTGCCTTAGCTTCTGAATAGTTGACCTATGCTAGCTTAAATCAATCACCTTGAAGTGAAAGTCATCTTATCTCGTTATTAAACTTTTCAACCATCCAATCAACTGTCTTTTATGCTTTAATTTTTTTCTGGGTTTTGCAAGAATGTGCGTTTCCTGTCTACACTGCGAAGGATGACTCTCATTTTTTGTTTTATGAAGCAGACAGTTGGAGAGGAATATAGCAGAGAGCTTGAAAAACTTGTGACCATTTGATTTCACTGTGCTTTTGATAATGAAAAATTAAATTGAAGTCTTCCGTCTCTCCTTAGCACAGTGGAGACAATGAACATATCTCACTTTTTTAGTCTTGTTTATGGAAAACCTTGTATCAATGTTGGTGTGCTTATTAACATGCAAAATAAAGTTTCTGTGGTCTCTGGATCTCTTGAATTCTGTGTGAAGGGTGGTGGAAAACTGTAGAGTTGGGCAAGGTAAGAAAAAGATATATCACCTCAGATGTATGCTCACAGAAGCCACAAAGAAAGTTCTGTCCTGAAGAGAGTTGTCAGTAACTTGCATAGATTCCTTTTCTCATTATGGGTGTCTGGATGTTAGTTTGTTTTCTGAAGGTTAATACTTTCTTCTGCATTCGTAGGAGTACTTAACACATTATGACTTTGGGATATAGGTGTCTCTTCCAGATTCAGTTTCTGCGTCAATCAGGAACATACTTGGTGGGAGGGATGTTTCATACACTAAGCCAGTGCCAGATTCAATGCAAAATGTGTCTGACATGGATGCTGTTGAAATTCTCTTCTGGTGGTTTTTCCCTCCAACTTTCTGCTGTGTGAGAGCCAGTGCAGTAGGTGAATTGAATCAGGGCACAGTAAATAATCTCAGAAGCTCTGGCATAGCTGAAATTAGGCTTTTGTTTAAAATGCTGACTGATCAATAAAAGGACTTGTGAATGATTTAATTTAATGTGTTTTAGGCTATTCTTAATGAGGATATGGAATCTAGTTGTCCAGAGGTTTTATATGAAATTAAGGAAGAAACCTCCATTTTCCCCAAACTTCGACTTGACCCAGTAGATAATAACTACATCTATCTGTCCTCTGCCAATAAGGTAAGCACAATACTAAACTAAAAAGAATTCGAGTAAACTACTGCTTTAAGGATTTCTGCCACTTTAGAAGTGAAGCATCAGTTTGGATCAGAGTTAGACCTTAAATATCCAAATTGCAGTTACCAACTTTACATCTAATATCTGGTTATGTTGTCTAAGTTTGGGCTGCACTTCTGCAGAGCTCAGAAGAGCTTCCACTGTCATGGTGCTGCCCACTGTTGCTATGATCCAGCAACACCCTTAATCCCCTGCTTATTTCACCTCATTCTGTCGAGAGAGACATTGTTTCTCTTTTTTGCTGGAGGCATCATGCAGAATCAGGCTTAGAGGCAGCAAACAAAACTTGTAGACTCTTTGGAGACAGAGTTCCTCTGAATTAGCAATAAAAGTATTGGTAGGCCAGGGTTTGCTAGTCGATTATGGAGTTTCTAATGTGGAGAAATCTCTTCATTTGAGAGACGGGTTTGAAGTCTTAGTTCTGCTGACATCAGTGATACAATTCTCATCATCTTCAGTTAGGCATAGACCTTAGAAAATAAAATGAAACTAAAAACTCAGAATCAGGAAAGATTAATGTGTATGTATAGTGAGGCCCAGGGGTTCAGCAATCACTGGGAGCTACTGCATGTGATTAGGTGCATCAGAGCTGCATCTCACGCAGCAAGCGGCACCCAGGAGCTGGTGCAGTAGTTGCAGCACCTCCTGCAGCAGGGCTACTGAGCATCAACTCAGCAAATTCCTTTGTCTTGCCAGCAGCGGGAAAGATGGCAGTGAAAACATAAGGACTGGCTGTCCATCTTAGCTGGGCAGGATTTCACCCAACACTTGATTACCTTCATTTACAATAAAATCACTTTTCCATCAGCGAACATAGCATTTTAGCCTGCCCTCTGAGAGTGGGTAAGTTGATTGGGGAACTCCTGACTGATATAAACCATCTATCACAAATGCAGAAAGAATCAAATTTCAGTCAAAAGTATATGTGGATATTCATGGTAAAGACTTGAATTTTTTTTGGCTTTGATAAAAGAGCGAGTTGTTAAAAAGGAACAGCTTTTAGGAATAAAAGCTTCTCTCTGATCATCTCTTGGAGCTTAAAGAAGGCTTCTACACTTGTCTTTTTTAACTTGCAGTATTCTAGGGTGTTGGCTGGTTATCTCACACACCTTCAGGTAAATAGAATTTTGCAAGATATGGCTGGAAAAAACAGTAAATAGAGTTCTGCAGAAAGCCATGTATCCTTGTTTGTGTTCACAGAATACAGGGACATTTAATTCTTGCAAATTTGTAAAAAATTGTTTGAATTAGGAATATTTTTCTTACTAATATTATTAATTAACATTGTTATTAATAACATTATTTGTATTTCTATTCAGTATTTGTAATCAGCTGTCTCTTTTTCTTTTTCCTTTTCTTTTCTGAAAATGGCTGGCTAGGATATTCAAGCTGAATGTACAAGTATAGCTACATACAATATAGCCACAATTATCTACATTTACTTATTGAAATGGCATTTTCATGCATGCTAAGTAGTTGCATGCATTTGTTGTAGTGTGCACATGCAGTTACCTGACATGGTGATGCAAACACAGATGCATTTTGTTTTGCGCATGCATTTTTGGATGCACCTTCATCAATCATTTAAAAATCTCAGTTCTGATGAGAGAAAAACGATGTTCTGCTAAGCAGAACATTATTTATAAAATATACCTCCTTTCTATTGTTATCTATAATTGACTATGCTAATTAGTCTTTCCTGCATTACTCTGACCATGCTGGCCTTGTCATTGTCAGAGGAGTTTCATCATCCAATGGCAAAATACAGTGTGTGTAAAACAGGCTGCATATTTCTATCTGAAGGTCTTCTGGCAGAGGGGAGTCCATAAGGAAACTTTCCCAAAAGGATCGTGCTTGGTTGCTGTCAGATTTTAATGGTAACCCTCAATTTCCCTGTTTATGGAGGCCATTTTAATTCAGTGTGTTATTGTATTCTTTAATTTTAGGTGAGAAGAATACCAGTTGCAAATTGTGGTAGATATGTTTCCAAGCAAGAGTGCTTATCTGCAAAGGATCCCTACTGTGGGTGGTGCTCTTTGAATCAAAGGTATTTCTTCGTATTTTAGACTTTCATATAAAAGCAATGCATTATTAGTCAATATTCATTTTGACTGACTTGGGGCTATTCAGTATCAAGATTGTATCTACTGGATTTTTATGGAGTCAGTCATAGCAATAAATGTGAGACACTTTACTGTCATGTGAAAGGGAGTTCTGCACCTTTTAAAGACCATGTAAACCCTCAGATTTTTGAGATCTACTCATAAAATAGATGTTGGGCTAAAAGGAAGAGATTATTTTGGGTTTAGAACAGAAGTTTTTGCTTTCCAAATTGATTGAGAGATAGAATTGTATACTCGTGCTTGAAGCAACTTAACAGCTAGGAGCATCTTGCATGTGACAACAGGGAAAGAGTGCTCAATTGTCTTCAGTATTCATAGTTCCTTGCTTTGGAACCACTGCCTTTGGTTTAGGCCAGAGGAGAATTTCTTTCTAAACACTTCATCCTTGCATTTGAGTCATTGGTTTTGTTGCTTTCTTTGAAGCAGGTTTGAAAGCCGCTGTATGTCTTTGTCCTGGACTGGAGAAATTCCTGGGTCATCAAGCCTAGTCCTGGCAAACCACATCATGCAAACGTACTCATAAACTGATCAAGGACCATCCTAAGTTTAGATAGGCTTTTTGTCCTCTCTGCCCTGGTTGTGTGGCTATCTGAAAGTCTCATTGTTCTGCTAGTTAAAATCTGCCTGCTCATTTTCATCACATGTGTGTTCATGGGCAGGTTATACTCATTTGTTCTGGTGCTCACATCACTTTGGCTTAAATAGGTTTTCCCCCTCCCTCATACTTACCTCCTCGATGTTTTTATGAAGACAGTCTCTTTTTCCACTTTCATTTTGGTGTACTAAAACAGCTAACTTCACTAAGATCCTGTCACATAAGACACTCCTTTCTTAACTCCGTTCCAGCAGCCCTTCTGTGAAGTTTATCCATCGTTTTAAAATAAGGACAGCCAGGACTGTCACAGTGTTCTGGAAGAGATTTCAGCTGTGCCTTGCTCAATGGTGTTTAATCAGTCTGTCCAGGAATCACCTTACTTACTGTGTCCTCGGATCACAAACATCTTTTTCATGACTGCATCACACTGATGGGCCACAGTCATCCATGATCAAATAATGCCCCCAGGTCCTTCTCCTTCTTTGTTTTCCTTCCAGCTGATGAGTTTCCAGTCTATAGCACATATGGGTTGTGAGATTTTTGTTGCTCTAGGTATGTGTTCTTTATGCTTTGAAATGTCATCCCGTTTCAAGGTTTTCCAAGTTTTTCTGTGTGATATTCTCACCTTCCTCTGCATGGTAATGTTCTCGACTTGGTATCATCAGCAGATGTTGGCAGTGTAAACCTTCTTTTATGCCAGTTCATCAGTGATTAAAAAGTTAAACAGAAGTGTTTATAAGAATGATTTTTGAGGAATTCCACTACTGGCCCTCTTTTAGACTGTTAATACTACCCATTTTGGTTTATTTCAATGTTAATGGGATTTTGCTGGAGACCTACTTTGTGTTTGCAAAGGTAGTTACTAGAAGAGAGCAGGTTTTTAATCTGTAATGTGTTTTCTTCAAACTCTCTTACGCTACCTTGTTAGAAACTGTATATGTTACCGTGTTAAGCTTCTGAGGCTTTTCGTTACCTTATAAACAGTTTGCGACAAGTAAACAGTTATTAGTCAGTAAATCCCCTGTTTATGAGGGGAATCACCAAAAGTTTCCATCTGGTTGAAACAGAAATAATTTACTCTTCTGGAGAGAAAATGAATTGCTATAATATGAATCCCGTTCAACACCCACGTAATTTTTCGCTGTTCCGCACTTAGCATCATTAAATATTTGGTTTTGTGAAGAGAGAGCTCTGAGTGAAGCTTTGGAAAAAAGAGGAAGACATGATTTTAGCCAGTATTTTAATCGAAGTCCATACATGTCCACTAAAGCAATATATTCCATAATAATTTTGAGATCGATGATGTGTTTTATACTCTTACTGGGAAATAAATTTTATATTAAATATGCACTTCATTTTTAAAATAAAACTTACCAGCAGTGCTTCATTTTAAAGACAATGTGAACTCAAATCCTGTGTTTTGATGAAAGAATCCACATCTCTTATTGCAAGTGAAAACAAAAGGAAACGAAATGTTTCTACTGGTCCTATTTCTACTCTTTCTTCCATAGGGACAAACATAAAAGTTATCCTTTTCACTTACATTAGTGCAAAATAGTTAGTCATAGCATTGTGTGATTTCTCTTAATGTTTACAGATTTTCTATAGATTAGTCAGATTTACCTGAAGTATGCTGATATTACTCCAATGCAAGGCACTGATGTTTTACATGTATTTTCCATGTGGAAATAACACAATATGTCTTCGTTATCTGACATGACCAGACTTACTTTCGAATTCAATCGGTGTGTGTGACATCTGTGGACTTTGTACAGGAGCTAGTACCTTGGAAAAGGAAGCCAAAACTTTCTCTGAAACCATGTTCTCGTTCCATGAGGATATCTTTATCAAGGCAGAGAGGGCAAGCTCGGTAGGATCTGTGGTTAATACAAGATTAGTGAAGCAGAGACTTAAGTAAATATGGATGAACCGATATGCATAGGTGTCATGTTATCGTAATGAAATAAGAGGAACTTGATTCCAATTGTGAAGAGGAATCTTTAGTAGTGTAAAGAACTAGCTTGCTGTGAAAGATTAAAAAAAACCCTTGACTCTGCTTTTCTCCATGCACATGTCTATACATGTCTGCGATCTGATCCTAGGGTTTCACAGCCTTATACCTTCATACTTGTATAGAGTCTGATCCAGTCCACCTTTCCAAGAAAGCCAGACTTAGTAGTTGTCTGAGTCTGTATATTAATTTCTAGAACCATGTGGTTCACAAATAATATTTATCTGTTATATTAATTCCAATGTGCTTGCAAACAATATTAATTGTCTGAAAATAGGGATATAACAAAATACTCTCATCTTTAGGTGAGTGGAATTCATGTTACTCTTGACCTGTGTAGGGCAGTTGTGAGAATTTATGCTGGGGGGCATCAGATGCTCTACTTCCCCCTTTGCGACTGCTTCCTATGTAACGACCATTCTCCGTAGCTCATTGTTTGAGTGTTAAAGGTCAACTTTTAGAGCAACAAAAGATGCATTTTTCCTGTTGTGAAGACAAGCACAACCCTGGGTTCTGAGTGGAATTACTTTTTTTCCATGAAACTCTTAAGTTCTTCATTGTAGAAGAGGGAAGCTAGTTCATTGCTGGTGTTCCTCAGGCAGTCTAAGAAGGCAAATAACTTCGTCCTAGGACAGTTTTAAATATTCAGCTTTATAAACAGTTTTCCTGTTTCATGTTTTAGTATTAGTGTCACTGAAATGCATGCACTTGTTCAGTGCCAAGTATCGCAAGTGCGTTGCCTTGCATTTTCAATGTTATGATCCTCAGCCTGTCAGATATCAGACTATAGGATGTCTCTCTCCCATGCGTCATTGCCAGTTATCTACCTGTACATATCCGAACATCTGGTTTATGCACATCTGTTGATGACAGATCACATCCTCTGTGGTTCTAAAACTGGGGTGCTAATGGACCTTCATGATCTCAGTAAGATGAAGAGAGAGATCAATGAGACTGAAATTTGTCCTAGTTCAGACAGTCTGAAATCTGTCAGGCATAGTCCCAATTTCTTACAGTATAGTTATGATCTGAATGTATTCAAATGCAAAGCCCCACTGGTTTCTTGTGCAGCAGGAACTCAGTTTCCTGCGTTAGACCACAAAGGAAGTGACCTTGTGCTTAACTGCATTCCAGTTGCCAACGTCTTGATCTACAGAGAAGATGGCTTTACGGTTTCTGTGGTTTGGGAGGTTATTTAGGGCATTTTGGAAAATGGTGGATATTTTTCTTGAAAGTCCTTCTTGTGTTATTCCTTCTGGAGAGAAAACACATTGTTTGTGAAATGCTTTTGTACAGTGGGCTGCTCATGAAAAAGGCTCATGCTTTGCAAGTATGTCCTCATTGGTAGTTTTTAGCAAAGGAATAGTTTGTTAAGGCACATGACCCTGACCGTATGATTGAAGCTATACATGCTTGTATGTTTGGTAGAAAAGTAGTATTATTGAAATAATATTAAATGTTACATTTATTTATAGATATTCAATCTTAATATTTAAATATGAAGATACATGCAGTTAGCACTTGCTTGTCTTTAATTGCTAACTATATGAAATTACTTGGAGTTAATCTATGGATCGTTCACTAACTGTTCACAGCAGACAATACTTTAAGAATTCACCTTTCAAACTCAGTGATTGTCCAACTAACTTATATGCCTGTGTTCTGTTTTTCTTATCATGTTTTTAATACGTGTAATCTTTGTAGTATTCCAGAGTTTCCTCATTCTTCCTTAATTTTCTGTTTTGTAGTTTCCTTTTCCTACAATTTGACATCTGTAACATTTTTGTTTACTGTGTGCAATCCTACTTCTGAAATAGAGTTTATTCTTGAAGACAGAGCAATCTATTTTGAACTGCCTTGTCAAGCCTAGTGTTTTAAGCAAGTGTACTGATGTAAAAGGGAAAGATTACCATTCACATCAATAGACAACAGAGGGGTTTAGGAAGGAGGATGCATCTCATCAACTGTACGCATTCTTAGCATAGCTCTACATCTGAGCTTCATGCCCATCTCCTCTTACCGTCTTTGAGGAGAACAAGCAGCTCCTATTGTGTAATTCATTTAATTTTTGTATGAATGTCTGAAATAGATTAGGTGAATTGCACCCAGAAGGAGCATATTTCTCCCCATTGACCGTAGAGGGAATGAGGAGCATCAGATCTAGAGCTGTACAATGGAGCAATCTAGTTGGGAGTGATGAATTCCATCCCAGGCTACCAAGTCCACTGTTACTGGCCAAGTGTCTAATATTTGCTTGAGTCCCATTGACTTAATCAGGACCCTAGAGCATATATCAATGCAATGTAATTCATTTTGATAAGCAGAAGATCTTCCTGATTGTTTTCCTGAAGCTTTTTGCAGTTGTAACCATATTCCTGTAAAAAATCAATAACATTAAATAAGTTGAAGTACAGTGCCTGAAGTCAAAGCCATGATGAGGAGGCTAGTATAATTTTATGTATACTTCTAGGTGCACATTAAAAGAAAATTGTACAAGCTCAAACAGCACAAAGGGTTGGTATAACATTTCACATGCACCTGATAAAGATCTGAAAATCCTGCTAAGTTTCCCTGCCAAAAATCAGGTATGTACACCCAGTTTTATGCGTGTTTGTTTACTGTGACTTAAAATGTGTCACTTTGTTGCTTATTGCCACTTCCCTTCTTTTGTCACCATGTTCCATACATTATTCCGTCTTATCACAGCAATTGGCAAATGTATGGAAAATTCCAGCAAGTTGAATGTGCCAGTCAGATAGATGTTTTCTTCCTCTCCTAAAAAATGCATCCTGAAGCTGTACTTCATGATTTTGAGTCAAAAATTCACCATGCTGACAAAGGCAACATTTCTGTTGTATCACTTTATTAGCTGTTTTAATATTTCCAGTGACTATATATCAAGTGCACTATGTAAGTTCTGAGCTTTGCACTGAGTGGCAAAACATTCACTGGGACACGTATGCTAACACAAATGCGTCTTTAAGTGTTTGATATTAGTATTTACTCACTATCTATTCACAGCACACACAGCCTTGAGTATTTGATTATCAAGTATTATGACTGGCCGCTTAATCTGCATGCTATTGTTTCTGGTTTCTTGATTGAATGCACTAATGTGATCATATTTGTAAAGCACTTTCAGCCAGAAACAAAGGATAATTCGTTACTAGACAAGTTCTGTTTCGTAATTAAGTACACTTCGGTTATGGATGCAAATGTTGTCTCTCTATGAGGATTTGTAAATTCTTGCTCAAATATTTTTAAGGGACTATAAGCAGCATATAACTGTAGAACAGCATATAGCACTGTTATAGCAAAATTCTTGTTTTAGAATGCAAAATTATTCCAGATTGCTCCCCTAACATACCTTTACAGATCTATTTAATTTCTGGAAGCAAGCAATGCTGTTCCTTTCAGGACTCCTCCTGCATTCCTGCTTCAGGTGGGAGAGGCCTTCTCCTTTGAGAGGCAACCTAGTGAATTGTCTGCTTCTGCCACAAAAATTTTCATTTTGTACATTTCATAGTTTGTAGTTTTCTGTAAAGACAAGGTGGTGGCTTAACAAGTATTACAAGAAATCTGGTCTATTCTTGTTTTTATTGTTGTATAGGTTGCAGTGGCTGCAAGCATAAGCAAAACACTTACTTCCTGTATGATAAAAATTGTGAAACCTGTTGAAATATTTTATGAAAATGTAGTGCTGAAAAACTCATCCTGTTTCTGCGATCTGACCACTCTGGTGATAACTGATAATGGTATGTTTTACTATTACATGTATTTACTGCTTATTTGCTGTCCTTTATTACTGAGAACTAAGAATAAATGTAGGCCTAATGAGTGTGAGAGTAGGTAATGCTTTTTATTAAATGTCACTGAAAAAAAAATTCATGTTTTGTCAAGTGATTTGAGTAGAATTACACCATTCTTGATAATTAAAGATATGTTAATATGGAATCCTTTCTAGAAGTAATAAAATGTGTTAACCTATGGCTAGAAGCAGCTTCTTCAGTTCAGCCTGTAGCAGTGCAGTGTTGTAGCATCAGGGGTATATTGACATGGTGCCGTTAATAGCTATCTAAGGAAATTTAAGATAGCTGCAGTGACAATCAGTCTGGCTGGAGCTGTGGAAGCAGTGTTGGTCCAGTGCTCTGCTTTGACGAATTAACCCATCTTAACCCTTCTCTCATCTGCAAACAGCATTTGTTTTTGCAAGGACCTATACTAGCATAAATAAGAGAAGAATCTGACTATGAATGTCTGTACAATAAATATTCTTAATATTCTATTAACTGTTTCAGCCTAACTTAGACACATGTGAGAAAGTGATCGTCCCATGTAGAGGATCAGCAGAAAAATACATGGTTCAGGGGAAATTTGGCTGGTACATCTTTTTGACTTGATTTCATTCATAGAATCATAGAATCATAAAAGTTGGAAAAGACCTCTAAGGTCATCCAGTCCAGCCATCAACCCAACACCACCATGTTCATCTTTATGAACTATTGGTTGAATAATTTAGCAATAATTCTTATACTACTTTGTTTACCAGTAGTTCTCAGAATTAGAGACCTGAGACATTTGTGCTGGACGCATGATGCATGTGATCTGTTTTGTGCATCCTTTGGGCAACTACAGGTTTTAGAATGAGGTAATAAGTACTGAATGTTGAGACTTTTGAGCTGTTCTCTAGGCTTTGATCTCAAAGATTAGATGATAATCCTTCACAGCAGAGTCTTATTTGACTAATACAAGGAAAATGTCCCCTTTGCATTGCTTTAAGGGTCTTTATAGAAGCACAAAGCTTTTTTAATACAGTTTGACCTTGTACCTTTTTAAAGTTGCATATATTAGAATACAAAAGAGAGTTTTAATCTAAACTGAGGGACAAAGATAGCAAGCTCAAGGATACCATGTGCTCTTAAGTGACTTGAAGAGGGAACAGAAAATTCAGATAAATGCCTACCTTTATCTTTTCTTAGATAATATAGCCAAAAAGAGATGTAATACTCTGCATGAATCTGATTCTTTTATAATACCTTTGTGTGGAAGGAGGAATGAAACGTTAACCAGAACTAACAATGACCTGTTGTTCTGAAGAACTCAGCAAAGAGCTCTCTCTCTCAGGCACCCTTGCCCCTGGTGGAGGTTCCTTGGAATATTGGGATCTCAGGAGCTCATCCTGTGGCCTTTGTATGGGAAAAGCTCCTCTGGCAGCATACAAGTGCTGTGTGAAGTTCCTGTCCAGTATTGATTTGGGAATCGAGAAGAAAAGACTTTGTCACTAGCAGGTGACAGCTAGGGTGATATCCATGAGTATTTTGGTCTATTAAGCTGTGTTTAGTAAACATTATTAGTGGATTTTTAAGAGGAATAAGTGCATTAGGAAAGAAAAAAAATACCCTTTATTGACCCAGTCCCAAAAGCCATGTTTTATTACAATTACGGAGTACATTGTTTTGGTTCTCTGACTCCTCGGACTAAGGCTTTCTCTTACTCCATTAGCAGGTTTTTCAGAGTATAGTGTTACAGAAGCCAGCTCGCCTTGCCTGTGCTTTGTGCCAAGATGAGCCATTTGACAGTGTTAACCAGAAGGCTGTGAGCTTGGCTTGTGCCCGCCAGTATTACTGCCACTCACATGCTCCTACAAGCTGAGATATATTAATGGATAATGCAAGTGTGGAAATTACGTTGACTGTTTATGGTACCTCAAGTAAAGTGACCTCGGTCTCACAAGAAGATGCACTTGCAAAACTCCTTCAGGTATCATTTCTCAAAAAAAACATTTTGAAAATATCTGCTACTCAGTGCAGTCTGGTGCATTTTGAAAGGTCAGCCCAAGCCGTACAGAGAATAATAGGTTCCATTAATTTCAACACAGACAAAATCAGCAAACCATATTTGATAGTGTTTTTGAACCATTTATACAAACTTAAAAGAGAGGACAAGCTCTGCCAGAAGCAGATAAATTCCTTACTTTTACTTACTACTCCTAGTAAAATACCTTTTTTTTTGAGTAGCTCATGTCTGGACACCCTTTCTCATATAGTGACCTTGGCAAAGGATTTAGGCGATTTTGTGCACAACATGTCAGATTTCTGCAGCTATGTAGATTTCTGGAGGTGCAAATAGGTGCTTGGTGAAGGATATCAGAATGTCTGTGTGTGCTCATCCACATCTTTAAGCATTAAAACACCTTGAAAAATCAGATTCTCTGCTCTCCTTTTAGTAAGGTATTTAAGCATATGAACAGTCCCAAGGGCTGTTTGTAGCAAGCAGTGCAGGTGACCTTTGTGGTGAGCACCCAAGTGCCATGCTGACGTGTGGAGCTAGGAGATAACTTCTGATTTAACAATGTAGATGTAGCCAAAGCTGGTTTTCATCTGAACAAGCCAGCCTGTGAGAAAGACAAAGCTTTCCCTACCTTTGGAAGGTAGATATACTTTAAATCTGTGCAACTTTCCCGGATTAAAAAGCTATCTACTTCCTAGCATAGAGAAACCAGAAAAGTCTGCACACATGGGTTTCATTTGATCTCAGACAGCCATTCATTTCACAGACATACACATCTGCAGGCACACAGATGAAAGGGACCACGGCTTAAGTGGTATATATCTAACTCTACTTTTCGATGTGGTATTCTGCTCATGGGAGAAGATACTCTTTCATTCCACAGCTGCCAGTGAATTGGTTGGTATAGTAATTGCTAGCTGAAATAATGGCAAATTGACTCATGCAATCATAAAAGATTTAAATAGGATGAAAATTGCTACTGCATAGATTACAAAAGAAGACTCTGCAACCAAGTCTCTGAGACAGAAAGAGAGAGAAGCACGGTTATGTTGGGGTCTCTTGCATTAGAACAGTTTGTTGTGTCAGAAGGCTTGAATTCAGAGTCTGGCTGTGCCACAGTATACCTCTGTGTGCTCTTTGGGAGATGATTTTATGTCCCTGCTCCACGGTGGCATTTCCTTATCTGTATCCTGACTATGACATTACGTTTGTATGTCGTGCAGTGGTGGCATCAAGCTTAATTAATGAGTGTGTATAAAGTCTTGGAAAAACAGCTAGAGGGTACTGTGGAAGGACAAAATCTAGTTAATTCTATCAGTCAAGAGTGTGAGTGAATGTGTGGATGAGAAGGTGCAGGCCATGTAGAGAACAGCTGAAGGCACATGAGCTTTCAACTCAATTATGTTTTTCAGTCATGTCTTGTAATATCCAGTGTATGTCTAACAGTCACATTTTTCCAGATTGCCTAGTTCTCGAGGCATCGCTGTCCTCAAGCGCTTGGAATATCACACAAACATTTTGGTTGAAAAAGTAAGAGTCTGGTTCCTATTGAAGTTTATTGAGGGGTTTGTATGGGGAGGGGGACTGAACTACGATCATTCTTTATTTATTAAGGAAATACATTTCACTAAATATAGTCAAATCCCTTTTCTTGGGTCATCTTCTCCTTCTCCTCTTTTTTGATTGTCCTTAGAAAGGTATTTCTTCTGGTAACTCTTTGATTTAACAGCACCCTGGCAGCTAGCTGTAGGAGAGTCATTACAGTGACTGAATTTATGACAAATGCCTGAAGAGATAATAAAGGATGTCTCAATGACATTAAAATCCTTTTTGTCCTTGTGAAAAAGGTGGGCCCTTGGTACTCAGGATAAGACCTAGATTGGAGGAATCAAGTCACTTTATGGAGCTGTTTTTTAATTGAGCCAGATGCAATTTAGATTTGGTCCATGAGCAACATGAATACAATTAAACCAGAAAGTAATATCTAATCTTATAATAGGAATAATGAATACCTGTTGTTCTGTACACGTTATTTTTCAGAGCCACGCTTTTTGTTGAGAGCATATGTGCCCAGTACATGGCCAAACCCTAAGTGATATGTGGTTGTTAAAACTTAGAAAGATCTGGCTAACATACTCTGTAGGTAACTACAGTGTTCCCGTTCAGAATGCTCCTCCCCTATACAAAGAGGCTAGTTCATAGGCACCTGGGATGCAATTGAAGTCCTGCTTTTTGGAAAGTGGCACATCACTTCCCTGTCCCTGGAGCAACACAGAGGAGGAGACATCTTGCTGTAAATCAGAGCATTTCTCAACATGCATGGAGAGGGCCTGTGCTGCTCTTGGCTCACTTCCATGCTGTTGGATGCATTGCGAAGCAAGATAGGGACAAATCAGTCTCCAACAGGTGTATTTTTTGGTTGGGGAAGGCAATAGGAAACTAGCAATATTTGCTAGCACTACACACACAGAACAGAAGTTCAGGCAAGCTGTGAAAGAATCAGTGATGATTTTCTGCCCTTTTCCGGTTAAAAGTACTGTCTGGCCACTTATGTACTGGAGAAAAGCACAGCAAAATGAAACCCAAAGTGTTCTGTCTGCTTCATGCTTTTTGGAAATTTATGACTCTCAGCATCTCAGCACAGATTGTATTTCATACCAGATTGGTCCTCAGAATAAGCACAACGGAACAATAGGCTTGGAGGGTAAAAACAGGTTACATGTTTTACGCGTTTCATTACATGTTTGCCAGGTTGTTCCCTTGGGTTTGTGCTTTTTTCTGTCACTTGAAATTTCACATTCATGGCTGAATCTAGACTGAGTTCCTATGTCTTACAAAAATTCTGTTTTCTGTGTTACCAGCTGCTCACGATGTGTACACAAGGGTGAGTGTGCCAGCTGTAAATGGACACGTGTCTCTTCTGCCAGCACCTGCCAGGTGAAGTTTGCTGGGGAGGACTGGAATCCCCTGTGATGCCTTTTCCTTGTATTTTTTACATCTGAGCAACAATCTGTCTCTTCCTTGTCCTGACGTGGAGAAATGCTGATTTTTTTTCAGGATAGTTGTAATGCATCTGCTTCCAAGGGGATTGCCACTGCGCAGAAAACAGAGGTTAGTTGGCATTTTAAGATTGGCATTATTGATGTTCTGTGGGCTGGGGAAGAAATATATTTAACATGAGAGGACTTTGCAGGAAAAATAGAGGTATGGATGAAGAGGCAGTCAACTGGTTACATAGAAATATAATGCAAAACTTGGACTGATACTACTTTTTCTTAGTGCTTTGTTGTGCTTAAAGGTACCAACAAAGATTTGCGTTTCAGATCCAGGCACTGCGACAGTGAACACTATAATAGTCATGTGCCTACCTCTAGATGCAGTATTTACAATATTGCTTTAAATGTCAAAGTCCCTGTATGCGGTATTTAGGCACTCCACAGGAGCCTGCATGCTGAGGGCTGGAGTGTGGAAGCTGACCAACCACAAAAAAATAAGAAAGGAGAACATCTCAGACTTAATCTTTTACCTGGACTTAAATGTGTGTTTGATTTCTGCTGTCACAGACAACTCTGTAAAACTAGATTTCAGAGTCTCAAACCTTTTCCTCATTTTATGCAGCCAGATCACAGCTTCCCCTGAAACGTAGCTGCCAGGGGAGAAGGAGGAAGGGCAGGATGTGCCACCCAGTTTCTGCATAACAGACAAGTGGCTAGAGGATGCATCCAGGAACTGAAATCCCTTGGTGCTAGTAAATGCCTGGTTCACACTTCCAGAAAAATTTTCCTTGCTTCCAGCTGTAGACAAAACTGGAGATGGAGTTACTCTCCATCCATCCCGCTCAAGCTGGATCACAGGAAAGGAAGGAGGGTTGCTGGTGCCAAAGTACCTTCTGAATCTGGTTGTTGAGTTCGCTATTGAAATCACATTGACTGCATGTGAGCATACAGTCTATATGTTTTGCCTTGTAGGCCAGCCCTTTAACCACAAGGTTATCCCTTCATTCCTTATGGTGCCAAAATGGTTTTATTTTCTCATAAAACTGAGCGATCTTGTCATCAGTGGTTGCTTATGACATGCAGGTGTTAGGAAAGAAATGAGTAGTGAAGAGAAATTTGACTGATGAGTAAGTATACAGAGATTTGCTGCCTACACTTTTTGGTTTCTGCTTTTCTGTGAGTGGTAGCACAGTTGGTATAAATAGTGACTGTGATGTTATCTCTAAATGTTTCATTAGAACTACCCAAACTTTTACCTGTGAAGACAGGAATTACCTCTTAAATTCAGCTGTTCAGCTGAGGTTTCTTAAATAAAATCACAAAATCCATTTCGTTTTTCACAGAGACGAGTGGGACTGCAATACTTATGCTTCTGAGCATTAATATTCTGGGTTTGGTCTGCACGTAAAGCATTACGGCTGGTGAAAGAACAGAGGAAATTCTTCTTTACTCTGCTTCCAAGTGCATTAATTTGACATTGGTAAATAGTTGGAATTGCCTGAGAGATGGCTTTCTTCCACACGCCTTGTCTTGGAAAGACAGTGATGGACAAGGCAGTGAAAGCACTAGAGGCAGTCCAAAGGCAGATGTTTGTTTAGAAGTGATTGATCCATTCAGAGGGCTTGAAATTGCATTTGAAATCCTGCTCTCCTTTGACTGTTGGTGCTTTTAGAACATACAGGAGAGCTGAGAAAGAGGATTTGTGTTCTCCCACAGCCCCAGCCGAGCATTTAGATTAAGACACTTTTCTCCGGGTGGCAGCCCCAGCCCTCCTCCTGACTCCAGCTGCTGGTTTCCACACGTGCGCCTTCCCCCTCCCTGCGCCGGAGCAGCGCTTGGAGTGGTTCTGCGAGTACGCTTGGCTGGGGAGCTGATTTGTCTGGAAATAACAGCTTCCTTTCGGCAGGTTGTTTTTCATCTGGGCCAGTTCCCCGATCTGGTTCTTTCGCAGCCCTGGGGCCCCGTGCTAGCACCACAGGAGGGGCTGTGCAGGAGCGGGGACCAGCTCCCCGGGGTGGCAAAGGCTCCTTAACCTGGGCCGCTGCCAGACATCTCGCTGGGGCCTGCAGCCGTGCTAACCACACCTCTGAGGACGTGGCTGCCACTGTTGGCACAGCCCCAGGGAAGCACTGGGCTGTCCGGGGCACTGGGGGCTGCAGCTCAGAAGCGTGGAGCTCTATTGAAGTTGACAGGGCAGTGCTGATTTACATTACCTGAGGACCTGGCACACGCTTTCTGTATGTCTCTCTGCGTGTACACTGCCTTCATCACATGCCTCACAACTGGTGATTTTTATAAATATCCTACTGCCTCTCCGCTGCCTCCATTCCCTCTCGCTGCCGGGCATCTCTCCTCCCGCCACGCAGCCACTGGAAGGTCAGCAGCAATGGCGCTGGGGAAATGAGCATCACGGACCCCAGCAAGGACACTTGGTCCCTCCTGCGTTCAGTGAGGAAATTCGTGGTTTCTTTCATGGCTGAGGAAGGTGTCACAGAGCACTGGTCAGGCTGGGAAGCAGTCTCTCATGTAGCCGATGCCATCTTGCCTCAGCACTGCAAGTGACTGTGCGGACGCCATGAGCCTGAGGCAGGACACGGTGAGGGAGTCCGTGTCGTGTAACCTCAGCGAAGGCAGGATTTCAGGGAGGCTGAAACTTCCAGAGTGAACCGTTCTTGCTGCCATTTCTTCTCAGTGTAAGAAAAGAACAAGGGCAAGCTAGGCTGAGGCACCCCGCAGTGTGCGGCGCCTGGCAGAGAGGCCGGTGGGACCATGAAGCGCCGCAGCGTCCTGCCACACTTCTGGGCAGGGGACACCTCACGGATCCTGCACCAGGGCTCGCGGCTTTGATGTCGCTTTGGGGGATTTCTGTGTGTTTGTGCAACACTGAGTTATTCCTGTGCTTCAGGGCTCCCTGCTCATTTACGATGAGAGCCCCAAAGCAATTTTTTACTCGTTTCTGTAGTATTTGGCTTGTGGATTTGTTCGAGGATGCTGACTGTCCTTGGTGTGGTGGAGGCTGGGCACGAGCAGAGGGATGGGACGCAGGTGGAGTAAAGCTCTGGTGATTTGCTGGCTTTAAATGCTCAGATTTCTGCTTCATTTGTCCTGCTCACATACTAAGGGTTAAATTGATCCACAGATTGGGGTGGGAATGAAATTTCCCCCTCGGGCCGTTTGTCAGGGGTTTCCTTTGCCCTCCTCCATTATCCATACCAGAGGTCATCTTGGAGGCCCTTTTGCATGCCCTCTGGCCCCAGCCTTTGCACTCTCTTGCCCTTTCATAAGGCGCAAGTTGCAGCTTTCAATCGGTTGTGACAGGTCTCACGTTTACCCTGGAGCACTTTGGCATTCAGCAGGCCATGGTAGCATGCGGGGAAAATGTGCCAGGGACCTTTTTGAAATGGGCAAATGCTGTGTTTGCTGGGGAAGGTGATGTGACCCCATGGTCCCCGCCAGCCACCAGCCCAAAGACTTGGTGCTGCTCTGGGTAAATGAAAAGATGAGCAGGGAGAAAAAACCCGTGGGAAGGACTTCCCTAGAGGTTTTGCACCACCGCCCTTCTCAGGGCCTGGAAGGCTGAGGTGAACAGCAGCAATCGGGATAATCATGATACTCTAAAAACTCACTTCAAACGAGTTTTATAGGCAGTCTCAAATAAAGCTAGAAATCATTTGCCCAAGAAGGCCCCAAACAGTTTGTGGTTTCACATGTGTATTTTCGTGGTTTTTTTGAATGTTTTCAGTTTGTTGTCTCAACGACACACAGAGAGGAAACCATCTGTGTGATTATAAAACTGAGGAAGCAGCAAAACTGATTAAACATGAGATGCTGTCAAATGCATCAAGTAAATACACTAGGGAAAAAATATCTCTTCTTGCTCGGTAGTAAGTTAGAATAAGCAAATACAGAGATACGCAATGAAAAGCAAAGTTTAAAAATGGGCCGTGTTTCTGCAAGACTGTGACAGTGCCAGAGCAAACTGGGATTTTTCTAAAAAGGTGGAAAATAGATTTGTAAACTGCTTAGCATCAAAATAGAATACCAAAAAATCCCCACAGTTATGTTGTACCTTTACCTCTATGTATAACTTTGAAAAGACTTTCTAATAAAGCTAATTCTGGGGCTCTTTCTTGACTTTTCATTCTAGGATTTACCCTGCTTCCCCTTTTCAGGTCACAAGAGATGCCTTCATTTGTTTCTCTGATGTCTTGTAGTGACAGCACCATGGGCTTTTTTGTGCATTGTTTCTTAGTCCCTCAAGGGTCACACAAAATATATCATTTCAAGATGGGGTTTTATGATACTTACCTTCCAGTATGTCAGATTGTCATTGCTTTGAGCAACTTTGTTATGAGATAAATTGAAATATAAAATATGTAGGTAAAAATAATTAGCTTGTAAAGAAGTTGTGATTGACAGTAGTTCCCAGGATTAAACTTAACAAGATTTGAAATTAATAGAAATGTGTATCCCAGCGCCATAAAACTGGCATTCCTGAGTGGTGGTGGTTTTTGCAGCTGTTGTTTAACTGCCTAGCCTTTTTATAACCAGATTCTGTTTTGCTTTGTTTTCTGATAGCATATCAGCATTCATTCCATTGAACCTTTGTGGATTTCTACATTAGGCAAAAGTGAAATAACAGTCAAAGGAGAAAACTTTACACATGCATCAGGCATAAAACTGATACTGACTGGAATCACTGGCTGTAAACCAGACATGTGAGTTAAGCTCTGAAAAAGCATACTATTTACTTTGCATGGTGAAAATTGAGCCCAGTTTGCCTTAGCAATAGGGTTGTGTGAACAGTTGTTGTGGACCTCTCCTGAGCGGAGCAGGGGATGCTCTGCACTCCTTTAGTTATGCTTCCACTTTATATTCCACAGGGATGGAAATGAATTTGGTGTTTGGGTACCATACAAGTGATGGGTGGGTAGGTGGGCAGCTCTCAGCAGTAGTTTGGGTGTTTCTGTATCTGTGGCCCTCTGTGCCTTGCAGCAGACAACAAGAACTGAGGTCACAGGAAAGCCTCAGCTTTTGTTTGACTCTCCTCTGCTTCAAAATATCCCCAGTATATTCTAGGATTCTGCTTGTGAAAGCACAGACACCATGCCAGGGATGGGAATCTCTCATGCAACAGTGTGTACTCTTCTCTGTTGATGATTACACAGTGTAACCCTCCTAGATAATTAGGCTGTCTTATTCTGAATCAGTCATTTTCAGGTGCAGCTGCAGTGGCTGCCTGTGATTACCAAGCCCATGTTACATAGCTGGTACTTGAAAAAGTATTTGTATGGTACAGTTCAATTCTCAGTTGAACCATTAATTTCTTGGGGACCACAGAAAACAAAAGGAGAGAAGGATGGAGAGAGGGAAAGGAGGGAGAAGGAGGAAGTAGAGACAAAGAGGGAGGAGAGAAAGGGAGGAAGGAGAGAAGGAGAGGGAGGAGGGGGCAGAGAGGGAAAGAGAGAGAAAAAGAAGAAAGAAAAGGAGACTGAAGATTCTCATTCTTGACTAGCTAATGTGTTGGTAGCACAGAAAAATACACAGCAAAGTACACAGTTTACACAGCAAAATCACACATTGCGTTACATAGCCTCATCCCAAGGCCATAAGACCAATATCTGTACCATCTTCTGTGATTATTTTGACACGTAACAACTTCATTCAAAAGGTGCCCTACTTTGTCTTTTCAGCTCCCTGCTCCCTCTTTGCACTTCCATCTGGCAGCTCTAAAAGAGGTTCATTCGTCTTGTCTCCTCATCCTTTGCTTTAGGTTATCGCCTTTGTGTAGTGATACCCGTGAGTGGCATAGTGGCATCTGTGTTTCAGCGTCTGACTGTTTTCTTTCTCCTCCAGCATTAAAGTTAGGAATGTGCTAAACGATACACAAATGACGTTTGCTCTCCCACCAACACGTAAAGAGGCCAAAAGTATATGTATACAGGCTAATGGGAGAAAATGTTCACCACCAATGACCCTGCATTATGTTTCACTGCCATCATGTTCTGGAATCACACCAAATACCTCCTGGATCAGGTAAATTTGTCTTTCTACACTATTTATGTATTTATTAAAATGTAGTCCTACTGAGTTGATACGAGCCTCCTTGCTTGGCCAGATTGCAGCTGATGTAAACTTGGATAAATGCTGTAACCTATTGTGGAGGATGAATTTACGCCAGTGAACTGATTTAACATTTAATACACAGATAGGGTCACGATAGCTGCAAGACAGGTTCAGCATTCTGCCAGATTCTGTTAACTGCTTCCTGCCCACCCCAGGTCTCCTTTGTAGAAGTCAAAAATGGTCTCTTCATACTAAAGCTAAATCCAAAATATGAGTAGCACGCCTTAATCCAAACTCCAGTTAACTTTGGTTTCTTGATACTTATATACCCTTCACCTCCAAAACAGTATAAAGTCTGAGTGAATTGGAAATGAAGTGGAAATAATCGCCACTGCAGTGATACGCACAGACTTGCTTTAGGACCAGGTTCCCCAAAGCCAAAACAGCCCATTTCAAGCCTCTGCTGTGTTCTGTGGGAGACACAGCTCCAGTGGAAGATTTACAGGGTGGTTTTAAGATATTCTCAGGCACAGCTTTCCACCTGTCCCTCTGCCTGCACAGTTTTTACACGCTTTCATGTTCTTAATCTGATATCTTGGCGTCGAGCACTGGCAAGTGTGGATTTGAGGTAATAAGGTGGGCTGGCAGCTGCAGCAGCTGAGCAGCTAGAACTCATGCCCTCACCTCCAGGTGAGGGGCAGCTCTGGCAGCTGGAAATTAATAATACCTTACACCACTCTGACTGTGTTCAGCAGAGATTGTGAGCCAGAGCCCTCAGACACAAGCACTATTGTGTGTGCCGAGACAGATGGTCTGAACGCTGCCGAGAATGTTTCCTGTGAGGTGCCTGGCACTATCGGTTTGTCCTGAAGAAGGCAAGAATTAAGCACAGGCAGGGCTGCTCTGGGCCAGTGAAATACCACATCTTCAGGAGAGAATATTAAATCACGGTCTGCTTCTTTGGCTGCATGAATAGAAAACAAGATGGAGAGTCCCTGAAAAGGAGTATGCATGTGTATGCTATCAAGGCATTTGGTTTTGCGGTAGCAAAAGCATTTACCATTGCACTATGAAGAAAGAATGGAAGTGCACTGTATAGCTCAAATTATCTTGTCCTGCAGTTTGACTTTATTATATTGGCTGCTTCCAAGGCAAAGTGCACATGAGTAGTTTATTCACGACTGAAGCCTTAACGCAGGGCTTATCTGTGGGGAAACAGATAATATTAACCTCCCTTCCCCTCCTTTTTGTTTTTTACAGTGGTGGTCGCAAAATTACTACAATTGGTAGAAATTTTAATGTGGTGGACAGTGTGATTATTTCAGATGACCAGAGATCAAATCTCACCGTAAGTCTTAATCTCCTTTACAATACCAAAGAGAGGTCTCTGTGAAGAGATCAGGTTTTGTTCCTAAGGTTTCAGGAGGATCTCGATATTTTTCAAACACTTGCAGGCACACATCAGTCCCTCTACTGAAGTAAGTATGACCACTTGTAGGATTACAGTTGCACACATTCACAGTACCGGATTATGGATACACATAAGCTTCTCTCCTGCATAATTCCCTGAGCCTTTTTTCTGTGCTCTAGAGACTTGCTCCAAAATTGTCCTTTTGAGCCTCCCCAGCTTCCATATATGGGTCTGTTGAAGGAAACGGTGGTGTGCTACTTGCTGGCTTTGTGTTGAAAACCCAAGTGGTGCCACTGCGTCAGCAAGGGGCGGGAGACTGGAGCTGATCTTGGGACAAAACCCTTCCTCCGAGGCTGTGAGGAGGTGGGCACCCTGTTGCCTCCTGGGCTTGCAGCCAGAGACCAGAAAACAGCAGTACCACCCCGTGGCGTAACCAGTGGGGTGACTGCAGCAACTCCCCTCTGGCAGGGGTTAAACTGGGGAGAGCACCCAGGGGTGCTGGCTGGAGCGCTTGTCCTGCTCTTCCCTTGTCTGTCATGCTGGAGAGCTCATTCTGGTCTTCTCTTGTCATGCTGGAGAGCTCGTTCCACTCTTCTCTTGTCACCTGAGTTGAGGGGAAAGATGGAGAAATCACTGTCCCTATTCCTGGCTCACTGCAGGAAATAGCTGTCTTAGCAGTGTGCAATCAGCCTTAAAGCAGGATGCAGAGTGTGTGATAAATGTGCTTAAAAGGAGACAAACTCAACACAGAAACTTTCCCAGGTGCTCTGCATGTAACCCTAATGGCAGAGGAGAGTTTTAGCAGATATCTGTGTGAAGTCTGGAAGACGTTAAAATGATTTTGAGTGCCCCTGTTTGTAATTGTACCCACTGTTGAGTGCTTAATGACTGTTACAGCTTTGCTATGGCATTTCTAGGTCTCTAGGTGTCCTGGGAATGGATCTGAATATCATTACTTAACGCCAAGCCTGAGCCATGCAACAGAGGGTAAAGTTGTTGATATGATGTTAAAAGTGGAAACTACCTTTATACCATGTGTCAAATTACACTATCACCCTGACCCGGTGTTCATTAACTACCAGCTGCACACTGAGCTGGATCCTGATCTGGAATTAAAAATATATGTAAGTTTGAAAGTAATAAACTATAATTCCTTATTTAAAATAGTCATTGGGGATTATTTTACTTCTTACTGTACTTAGTCAATGTTTCTTATCTTCATTTTTTTCCCTCTAGAAAGAAAATGACAACTTGAATATTTCTAAAACTGAGGTAGAGGTTTATCTGTTATATATGAATGGTGCACAGACCAAAAAGATATGGTTCAGCGTCCAAAATATTACCAAAAAACCAGACCGTAGCACCATACTGTGCAAATTCAAAAGGGAAGGAACAGACAAGATTGACTTTTCCACAGTGAAAGTTTTTGTAAGTAGAATTCCCTTTTGTTGCAATTTATCAATGATTGGATATTTATGCAAATGTAGTAAAGTGTAGCATTAATGCTCTGGTCATGAATACTCTTTACGGAGGGAGGAACTAGATGCATATTTTGTTCTCCTTGTATTTGGTAGTCCCGTTATCTTCCTCACAACTAGGCCTGCCTGCCTAGCTTGGGTACCAGTAACGGTATGGAGTTCATTTATGCTCTGCTTACTGCTGTGGTGTCAGAGGTAGGCTTTGCAGTCCAAGCTGAGCTCACTGCTGCTAAGCTCCAGGAGAGCAGTAGCTTGTCAGACCTCTGCCTGCAGCACAGACATCACCAATAAAGCATCATCTCCAGGAGAGCCCCTCATCTTAGATCTGTAAGCAATCTGCTGCTGCGGCGTGGCCATGAGGAAAAGGATTGTGTCCTCCCATTCTCTTTTTCCCACTAATGTAGATAAGGATCTCTAACAGTGCATAGTGATCACCAATAAGGCAGAAGAGAAGGCATTTCTGAATGAAAAAGGGGGTAAAATTCAGCTTGCACTGGGGAGGCCAAAATGCTGTGAACATGTGGCACAAAGCCAACCCCAAATACAAGAACATTAGCACGGATGTCAAAGCTAAATGGCAACTCAAGACATTTGCTCCATGAATAAGATGGAAAATATGAATTTTTAAAAAAGCAATCATCACCATTTATGAGGGAGAAAAAGGATGCCAGACTCTTATTGCAGTGTATGGTGGTATAAAACAGAAATAACTCTATTGACTTCAAGGCATATGGCTCATAGTAAAGATTAACGAAGCTATTCTCAATTTTGTATCACTGTTAACTGATACCCCATCTGTGGATCCTGCCGTCTGAGCCAGTTATGGCATGGAAAAGCCTTTCTGAGATTGGTGTTGCATTTAAATATTAACATTGCCTTGCAGTATCGTGCTCATCCTGCAAGCTTCGTAGGACTGACTGTTATAGAAAGGTCACCACTTCGCTAAGGCGAATCAAATGCAATAGTTGTAGTGTAACATTTCACTTCTGGTACCTTAACAATTCTTTTTTCCAACATCAAGAGAAATGTAAAAGTAGGAACTCATCACGTGTTTTTTCAGTCTTTCATCACAGAAGAAGTAGGGTCACTCTGAAGAAAGGATAGGCTGGGTATAAAAGATAGGTATGGCCCAGGAATAAAGATATCTCTTGCTTTAGTTTTCAGGAGGAAAGAGGATATTGAGTGTGGGGTCAAAGACAGGATGGTCAGTCTGAATGGAGGTGTCAAAGAAGAAAATGCCGTTCTTGTGACAGAAGCAGGATTCAGATAGATGATGGGGGATCAAGACAGCTGGAACAAGATCATTCCCATCACAGCACTGAGAAAGAACCGGCATGTGATATTGTAGGCTTAGTAGGAAAGATTTTAAGTTAAACTGTAGAGTCAGGAGAGGTACTGTATGACTGGAGAGCAGCAAATATAAAACCCGTATTTAAAAGAAAAAAAATAAAACAAAACTAGGCAAATAGAGGCTTGCTGATTTAATCCTAGCTCTGTGTAAAGCTTTATAATGTATTTTGAATGAGAAACTCGTGAGAGACCTGGAGGTAAATAGAAAATAGGATAATTGTGAACTTCTTTTTAATAAAAGCATATTATGCTAGATACCTTTATTCGGTAAGACGAGTGATTTCCTCAACAACAAAAAAGCAGTAGATCACATGTACCTGGAAGTCATTCAGTAAACTACTTAACATGGTGATTATGAAGACGCTAGGGTGAAAAACTGGATGCTGTGTATGGGGAGCTGACTCTGGGCAATGCTGATTTTCGTGCAGATATTATTTAATATTGCTAGTGACTTGAGTACAAAGATAAGGCATGCACTAATAACATTTGCGATGACAGAAAGCTCAGAGGAATTACCAGTCCAGAGGAGGTTTTATAAAGTCATGCAGGAAGAATGAAATGAATTTAGGAATAGGATTCAGATGAATTCAGGTGTACCTTACTTAGTCCTAATTCATAAGCAAGATAAATAAAAGATAAGGAAAGAAATGGGGCCACTGAGTAGGAAGGTTATGGTGAAGATTAAAGATAATCTAAGTATGAAAGGAAAATTAAATGAATGCTTTGCCTCAGTTTTCAGTAAGCCAGGGTGAGTAACAGGAATTTCTACTTTAGGAATGCTTTGGTTGGACATGACAAGTGGAGAAAGTCAGGTGTATTAGTCATGGGATGATTAACATATTTAGCCACCAGCGCATTTCAGCCTGAGAAAAGGCAAATGGGATCCTAGGAGGGCTCCAGAGCACTTTGTATAGAAAGTGTGAAAACACGTAAACAACCGAGGAAAAAATACATCTGATGGAGGAAATAGGTCTGCTTTGTCGTCTGTTCTTTGTAGCCCTAGAAATACAAAGGCTATATCCTTCCAGCTCTGTGGGGCTTCTTTGCTTGCTCATCTCCCTGTAGCTGCAATGTGACTATCCGGTTGGCAGTGTCCAGCTGCCCTGGCTGCTCACCTCCTGTGACAAACCAGTGACTGAAATGAATAGATCTCTGCCTTCCCTGCTGTAACCCAAAATAATTTCAGCCCAGCTCTCCTTTTCAATTATCTCAGGATCATTGCTATCCCTGGCACTTGGTGGTATTCTTTTTCTGTGTCAAAGTGTATTTTTACTGCTAGTCTGCTTATAGTCTTAGCTACCCTTTATTTATGTGCTTTCACAGTCATCTTTGAGATCCTCCTTTGTGAAATTTCTTCTGCCATAATTATCAGTGGTGAATGCCTCAGTTTGGCATCTGGCAGACTTCAGCACTTTCATGTATTCCTAAAGATTGATTGCCTGTCCCACCTCTGACAAGCCCTGTTGCTGCTGGGGGATGTTGTACATGTATTGTATGTTGTATTTGTTGTATTTGTTCTTAAGCGGACTTTCAGGAGTGCCCTACATCCTACATAAAGAGGTTGAAACTTCTGCAAAGAAATAGGGAAGGGGGCTGTGGGCCAGGCATCTATCAAAAATTTTACTTCCCGCATTATTAGCGTGAGTCTCATCTGACTGTTCTGTTCAGTAGAGTTACACTGGGAGTGCAAAGGAGTGTTTTTAATTGTCAACATGTGCCTTCCTCGCTTCAAAAGGCCAGAAAGTTTAGCAGCAATTCTGAAGTGCACGAGCCACCTGACCAGCTGGATCTTACCATTCAAGGGCTCTCATTTGCAGCGACAGCAATGGCAAAACTTGATGCTGCATGAGGACCTCGAATTTTTTCTCTTGCCTCTGTTACCCTGCTTAAACATTAAATACAGTAGAAGTTAAGTTTGTGTTGGTTCATGTATGTTTTCCTGAATTGCTGCTGTCTTCCCAGTAATCTGCAGAACTGGAGTCCTTCATATGCCTTAAATACACATTTTTTTATATACAGTAAATGTAATTTTAAGCACTGATAGAATACCTGTCCTCTGTTAACACAGCCATTATTTTTCTTCAGGTCAAATTAGGAAATTTTGAGCATGAAGTCAAACCAACATCATCACACATATATTTATACGTTCTTATTCTGCTACCTATTGTAGTGGGTGTCATTATAGGTAAGTACAATAATGTGTTTTCAGTTTTTGATTTGCTGGAGGGTGTAATCATGACACATAAAAACATCTACATACACACATACATGTCTGGGACTGTCACAAACAGTCCGGTGGTTTTCGCCTGTTCCCAATAAGAGTGGACAAAGTTAGCTGTGGTCTGGTGGTGAAGTCCCATCTTGTCAGACTACAGCATGTTACAGGACAGTAGTTTTGGCTGTTCTGCTGTGATTACTCACCACCATTTAGTGAGACAAAGCCATAGGGCTGACGTCCTTGTGTCACAACTTGGACCCTTCCAGCTGGCACAGCTGGGCTCCCCTCCCATCCCTGGGACAGATGTTCCCTAACAAACTCCTTATCCTCAGGCAGTGTTTGTGGTGTTTCCGCTCAGTCTGATTCAGATCATTCATGAATTTGTTGGTCAATACTAAATTGAGGGTGGGTAAATAGTTATCCTTTCCTCTTTATGTCACTCCTTTTTTTCTGAATGTTTTGACCTGGTTATATGTTTGATAAATTTCCATTTATTGTAATAAGTTTAGAGGCCTGTTCTTTTGTTTGTTTTGGTTTATGTTTTTAAAAGTGCATTACCTTTACAGGAACCAGAACTCATGCCTTTACTCTCTCAAAATAAACTTCAGAGAAGTTAACAATTTGCAAGTGGATTTCCTGTTCAAAACAACTGTTTTTCTAATCAGTGCTACTTTAAGTAGGTTGCTAATAGTAGAAGGGGTTGTTAGATTCTGTGTCTCACTGTGCAGCTTGTGCGTAGCAGGGTGTGTTCTACTTTCAAATAAAGTTGGATTGACAATTCTAAGACCTTGTTAAAAGGAATGTCTTTTATTAAACATTGAGGTTTAGATCCAGATAACTAGGGCTTGTGGGTACTAGCACACTGACAACAGTAGAAACAGTAATCCTCCTGGAGGCTGCAAGTGTAGATTAATCTTTCTGTTTCTTAAAATAATATTATAATATGTCTTGTATAAGGGTTATCTGTTGTGCAATTTCTATACTCAGAACCTTTTATTTCTTCCTTTTTTAGCGGCATTCATAGTTACTAGATACAAATCCAAAGAGTTAACTCGTAAACAGAGTCAGCAACTTGAACTGCTGGAATATGAGATTCGGAAGGAAATACGCGAGGGTAGGTTCTAAAGAGCTTTATAGAGCTTAAGTACAGCATTATTTCTGAACTGAAACTGTCAAGAAGCTCACATTATATAAACGTTTAAATTTTATAGCTGTTAAAAGATTTTTGTGTTGTATCAGAGTTCTGCTTTAATGGTGGTGTGCACTGCAGCAGCAGATAGCACTGAGCTAATAGGATTGCATGTAATATTTCCTTCTACAAAAATGGGGGGAAAAAAAGCATTGGTACTTTCCCGCTCAGAAGAACTTCAGCTAGAAAAACAACCACTCTTCCCTGAAAACTGTTTTTTGAGGAACATCTAATAGGGACAAGTTGTAATTGTGAAGACAATTTTGTGTCATTTAAACTAACTCTCTGGGTGGGGAGGGGGGGTGCTTTTTCAGGATTTGCTGAGCTGCAGATGGATGAGTTAGACGTGGTGGATAGTTTTGGAACCGTTCCCTTCCTTGACTACAAACACTTTGCTCTTAGAACTTTCTTTCCAGAGGTAAATATTTACAAGTCTTTAAGATGTCAGCCCTGCCTAATAATGAAAAAGCTAGGAAAGTCAGGATCAAATAACTAAAGTAAATACTACAGGTAAATACTACACAGTCGTTGCACATTGTTTTCACAAGAAACTTTTCTTAAATCGAGTTACCAAAGAACACTTAAGTCTGTACATCTCTATATTTTACCAAGCCTAAATGCTGTAGATAAAGCACCGTTGTTAAATTTTCAAGGGTTGTGTATGCATCCATTTCTTTTTTGCCCAGCCTCACTAAGCTGCTTGCTTTTCAGGTCATCCTAACTAGGCTATGATTTATCCATTGCTTTTTTTGTTCTCATGCTTTCACTTTCCATGCTATAGCTAATTAGAGTAACAGTCAGGCTAGCTAACATGCTAGCTAACATCATGACACTTCCTAATTAGACTTGTGGGATGAAGAAAGGGCTCTAAGGTCATGGCTGACTTTCTACTCCAAGCTGCTGACAGAAATGGTAAGGCCTTGATTGAAGGAGTGCAAGTCAAATACTTAAAATTTACCTAGTACTTAAGTGCTGTCTGGTGTAGAGGTGGATATTCTCACTGTTCTTTGGAGCAGTTTGTGCCACTGCATCAGAGGACCGAAGAGGTCTTCTCTTGAATGTTTTACTTCTCTTGCTATTTTTTTTTGCGTCTGTGGCACATTACGATGCTGATAAGTACATTTGTCACAGCTTTCAAAATTCTATCATGATGTTAACCAGTGCTTACCGGCATTTACTAATTGGCAGAAGCTGTGCTGTCAGCTGGTGATATTTTGCTGTGCAAGTGACACCAGTGAGTAGAAACCCTTGGTTAGTGCTGTGGTGTTTTATGGTATAGCTGGTATGCATGCAAATTATCTGCTGGTCTTCATGTGTTACTCATCACTGCTGCGGCCCAGTCCTGCAGTTGTATCTGTACACTGCTGCACTTTATGGCCGTGTGTGACCCCACTAAAAGTTCGTTGTGATAAACACATGTGATAGTGCAGAATCAGGGCTTTTTTTTGTGCAACACCAAATACCAGATACTAAGGCTGAATAATATTTAACAATCACGTGTGCATAATCTTTGTATGCTTTGAGTCCAGTTCTCACACCAAAGGAAACTTTTCTGGTACTGCTGTGATGCCCCCAGGCTAATTTGTACGGGGTCACTAGGAGGTTTGAAGAAAGTGGACGAAGGAAACCTTACTTTCTGCATCTCTTTCCTTTCAGTTTGTTTTGTTGCGAGTCATATTAGCATTATAATAGTGGTTTTATTTTTGGGGATATATCTTTTCCTAGTGATAGCCCCCTGTCAAAACAGTAACAATCTGTAGAAGCTGTCTGGGTGGAAATGCTTTGATTTATGCAAATAAAAATGAAAGAAAAAAAGGCACAAAGTCTGCCACTCCGGTGCATTATGTATGGTCAGGAAGGGAAGGGCTCCTGTTTTACCTTGGTTAGTCTCGTGCCACTGCGCATACTGGAAATGATTCCAGTTAGATTTTGTCTCAGTTTGAAATACTGATACCATGAAGGTAAACTTGCCACTATTAGCTCTCTAGAGACATGCAGTGTCAGGCAAGTTATTCAACTTACTGTATACCAATTTTTCCTGCTAAGTACTTATCGTTTACATTGCGAGAGTGTCCAAACATGCCTTGTGTGCTATGAATGTAGTAGGAGAGCAGTGCTCTACTAAACAAACATCTACAGATGAAGAGAAAAGGCAATGGGGTAGTAGATTGCAACCAAGTGTCAGAAGAATTGACAAAAGGGTCGAAGTGACAAGCCACCACTTCCCTTACTAACCTCATGTGTTTGAGTGATGTCCGTGTTGTACTCTTGCTGCCTTCCAGTGTGTTCAGTGGGCTTTGTCTCATCTAATCTAAGATGTTTAAACACAGACATCAGAGCTGTTCGCTGAGCATCTTCTGTAGTCAGTGCAGAGACAGGCAGCTCAAGAAAGTGATTCATTCCACTTGCTTGAGACATCTGTTTCAGGATGGGACAAGTTGCTTACAGAGGGAGTCACATACCTAAAATTAAGACTGATGGACCCCATCTTAATTTTGAGCTTCTCGGTTCCCGCTGCTTCAATTTTCTATATTCAATCTGGCTTGATAGCTTTTGTTTTGTGCTTAATGTTTGTAGGTGTTAAATGGATATTACATCTGTTCTTAAAATATTCCTTATGTTCAGCCTGATTTTTGCTTTACTTGTTAAATTTGGGTTATTATTTCTGTTTTCCCCCAATTTCCCACATTGTTTGGTTTAATGTTACCATGCTGAGGGCTCCCTGGTCACAAGCATTTTTAACCATTAATGTGGTTCTGGTTGTTTCACTCTGTATGTGTGTTTTATTGATAGGTGGTGTTAGGGGTGCTGAAGAAGTTCTGGAAAAATGGGAATAGCCAGTGGAGGAAGAGGAAGAAGAGTGTGGTAGGGGAGAAGAGAACAGGAGGCATGAGGAAAGGGAGGGATGAAAAATCAGATATGTAGGTGAAAAATTAGATGTGAGCTGGCAATGTGAACTCGCAGCCCAGCAGGCCAGCTGTACCTTGGGCTGCATAAAATGAAGCGTGGCCAGCAGGTCAAGGGAGGTGATTCTGCCCCTCTGCTCTGGTGAGACCCCACCTGGAGTCCTGCGTCCAGCTCTGGAGCCCTAAGCACAGGACGGACATCGACCTATTGGAGCGGGTCCAGAGGAGGGCCACAAAAATGATCTGAGGGCTGGAACACCTCTCCTGTGAGGAAAGGCTGAGAGAGTTGGGGCTGTTCAGCCTGGAGAAGAGAAGGCTCCGGTCAAACCTTATTTGCAGCCTTTCACTATAAAGGAGGTTTGTAAAAAAAGATGAAGAGAGACTTTTTATCAGGGCCTGTAGTGACAGCATGAGGGGCAATGGTTTCAAACTGCAAGAGGATAGATCTAGATTGAACATAAGGAAGAAATTCTTTAGTATGAGGATGATGGAGCCCTGGAAGAAGTCCAGAGAAGCTGTGGCTGCCCCCTCCCTGGAAGTGTTCAGGGCCAGGTTGGATGGGGCTTTGAGCAACCTGGTCTAGTGGAAGGTGTCCCTGCCCATGGCAGGGGGTTGGACTAGACGATCTTTGAAGGTGCCTTCCAACCCAAACCATTCTGTGATTCTATAAGGAAACTAGGGGCTGCCAGCATCACAGATAAAGCAGACTGACAGTAGATGTTAGTAGTGTGAATTTGTTGCTCAAGGGTGGTGCTTTGGGAACATGCAGCTGTATTGGGATCTTACAGGCTGTAAGAGTCAGACAAGAGACGTTGACAAGGCGTTTGAGAACTGGGCGCTTCCCTGCGTTGTGATAGCTTTTGCTAGGAATGGGTGTGTAGTGGCACCTGTGCCTCTCTGCAGCCTGGCAGCATGGACCTCCTGGAGAGTTCATTAGTGAGCATTCAGAAAGTGCCTTGAGATGAATGGAGGCAGATGAACTCAAGTATCGCTCTGTTACAGAAACCCGGTATACCAAAGGCTATCATTGCCACCCAAGAAGGCTGCAGCCTGCAGCACCCCTTGCACACCAGCACATTTGCAGATGAGGGTAATAAACAGCTTTTCCTGCGGATTGTTCGTTGACTGCTGTGCTAGTGCAATGCCACAGCACAGAGTAGCACACACAGTAACACTGAAGTCAATACCAGGTCATCTTTGAGAGTTTGCTGTTCAGTGAACTTTGGCAACACCTTTGCAGAACATATTGTGTAGAGTTTTTATACTGTAGCCGCACTAGAAGCCAGCATTTCCATTGTTTTATTTCAAGTTACATGCCATCAGGAACATGCTTGGCATGTTTAACATACATGTGTTAGAAACTTTTGGTATATATAAGAATGATAAATATCACCTGTCTTATATTTTAGTCAGGAGGCTTTGCATCTATCTTCAGTGAAGACATGCCACAGGTAAGTTAATGTAGTGTGATATGCTTTAATTAATAAATATTTTTTCAAGAGTGATTGTATCCCTTGTCTCAGTGTTGTCCTAGAACACATCAGATATTGCATTTTCAGTGTGTTCCCTTTCTCCCATGAGGAGGTTTACATGGATTTATACATTAAAAGAATTTGGTATGTAAGATGCTGTTACCCAATGTATATTATGACTTATTTAAATAAAATAAACAGAATCTAGTCATGGGAAATGACAGGCAAACTTAACTATTGGCATTAATTTGTGTATATGACAGAAAATGTATGTTCTGCATCTGTGTACTCTGTGTTGTACACAAACGCAAATGCATCGTCGGTAAAATCCTGAGACCCATGAGATAAATGCAGTATTCCCACTGATTTGAATGAGGCCAGGATCCTATCCCATATGTTGCTTACCATTTTTCTGAGCATGAAGAATCCATCATAGCCAAACTACAGTTTGCTTATTTTTGTTTAACTATTCCAGAGCAGAGACCAAACGAGCAAGGATGAAAGCTTCAACATGTTGCATGCTTTAATTTGTAACAAGAACTTTCTTGTTACTCTCATTCACACCCTTGAAAAGCAGAAAAATTTCTCTGTGAAAGACAGGTATAGTATGATTATGCTTATCATCTTCAAGACAAAGAATTAGCAGGAAAAACCAACATGGATTGTAGCACACAAATGTAATTTCTACTTCTTGCGAAACAAGCTTGCATTACTCTAGAGTATTTCTCCATCTTCTCCGTCTGCACACACTGAGGAAGAAAAAGCATTGAGATTAAAGGAGGCCAGTAAAGAGGAATCAGAATGTTTGTACATATAAACAAAGAGGCAAAGGAGCAGGAAAACTCACTTTAAAACTGTAAACACTTACTGCAGTTAGATCAACAGCTCTGCAGTTTAGAAATGTTCTGTCACTGAAGCAGGTGTTGTTCTGCAGAATTAAATTTAGAGACACAAATTCTGTGTTTAAAAAATAATCACAAGAGCAGATGCACTTGCATTTTTTATATTTTTGTAGAGATCAGTGGACAGTTTCTGTGCCTGAGGAGGGAAAACATAGGATATGAACTGCACAATTGTGTTTCATTTGTTAAAGATGACTGGAAAGAGAAATTTGAAATATTATAGCATTCTTTTTTTTTCTGTTTTGTTTTTTTTAACAGGTGCTTGTTTGCATCCTTCTTGACAATTGCACTACAAACTAAGCTAGTTTATCTAACCCATATTTTGGAAGTGTTGACAAAGGACTTGATGGAGCAATCGAGCAATGTACAGCCTAAGCTTCTGCTCAGACGAACTGAATCTGTGGTAGAAAAATTGCTGACAAACTGGATGTCTGTCTGCCTTTCCGGATTTCTCCGGGTATGTGTACATCTTTTCACTACGAAAGATACACGAAGAATTTTTTTAACTGATTTTTTCCATAGGAATTGTCAGGGCGGTCGGTTTAAGGCATTCAGTCTAACATTTAACATTATTAATGTGTGCTCTTCTAGCTTAGGTGACTTAGCTAGATTCATCAATAGGATGTAGGAGAAGTAGGTGTCTGTAAGCAATGGTCGTGTCATTGGTTTGGCTGAGATTTGGGTAATTTTGTAATTCTAGCATATCCTTTCCTCATGTCAGACATTAGAGATGTGTTATGATCATACTAAAAGCCTGGCACACTTGTTAAAATGCAGCTGTAGCTTTCTACGCAAGCTGTTGGGAACCTACCACGTAATGGAGATTTAAAGAATACCGTCTTTTGGAAAACTAAACTTCTTTCCAAACTTTTTAACCTCTGAACAGCATTTCAGGTTTCAAGAACTAAATGTCCTCAAGTGGAAACAAAATAAGCGTTTTCTGTCCCTTCACCGTTTGTTTATTTTACCTGCTTGGTAGCACTTCGTTCTTGGTTTCAGTGCTTGGTTATGCTTCCTGCCTCTTACCCACATGATGGTATCACACTGTTGGTATCATTCCTATCAGTCCTTGCATTAATGCAGCAGCAGAATCGTGTGAGGCTCAGCAACTCACACTGGTTTCCTGAAAGCCCAGGAGAGAGCCAGGGAACTGTCAGAGATCTGTTCTCCATACACCAGTCGTCTTTATGGAGCTGTGCTAGTGAGATGCCATAGCCAGGCTGCAGGAATGATGTCACGTGGAAACAAAAGACCCATCTTTCCGTTCCCAGGTGCTTTCCTGAAGCCTGGGTTTCAGGCAGGAGAGGGAAGCTCCAGTTTCATTCCCGCTTTTGCTGATGCACCAGTGTGTGTCCCACCACCGTGCTCCCAAAGCTTTTTTTCAGAGACAACAAGGGGAGGTGCCAATTCAGAAGGAAGCTAGTTGTTAGCTTGTTTTCTCACAAGACTGAAAAAGGAAGAAATAGCTGAAGTGTGCGCGTGAACACATGCACATCTCAGACACCCCACCCTCTCTTTGGTGGAACTGGGAAGCGTCTGCCAGGTGGAGTAGGAGCAGCTTGTCTGTAGCATGTTTGTGCACAGCAAGGGGCTGTGAGCTATCTTGCCACACACTCCAGCTGTCCCTTGCTATTTGCATGAGACTTTCACACCAGAATGCAAAGGGTGGAGGTTAAACAAATAACTAGATAAATCTGCTCAGAGGGATTTTCTTTTCTAATTGCAAGATACCAAGTTAGTTAAAAGGAAATAGCTGAATTTGTTACACTTGATGTTTTTCTATTCGTGCCCATTTAACGATTACAAAAATAAACATGTTCCTTGTGTTTGTTTCATGTCCTAGGAGACAATTGGTGAACCTTTCTATTTGCTAGTGACAACCCTCAATCAGAGGATAAACAAAGGACCTGTTGACGCGATAACTTGCAAAGCCCTGTACACGCTTAACGAAGACTGGCTGCTGTGGCAAGTGTCTGAATTCAAAACAGTGGTACGTTTGCCAGTTTGTATTCCCTCCAAACACAGACAACTATAACGTTTTCTCTTTTCCTAGGTAGCTAAATTAAGGCTCTTAGACACTAAGGTGATGGTTAAGTACCCAGGTAATAAAACTGTTATTGCTGACGAAGTTTCAAAACACAGTAGAGTTTAACTAGCTGGTATTTCACCAATATACATTTCACAAATAGCATTCACTCCTCGCTTCACAGCATGCCTAAATCACCAAAGGTTAGGTTTAATGAAGTCTCGTGGTATTAAAATTGCTTCTTATTTTAAAGCGTCCTACAAAAATATAAACATATGCTTAGAATTTAAACTAAATTACACTTTTCCAATGAATGAAAGAATGGAATGCAGAGGTTTTATTTTTCTATTGTGTTTGCTTGTGGCTAATATTCAGGCAGCAATAATTTGCTGTGGGTTTCCACGTTATTAGCTCCAAATTAGCAAGGTTACAGTGTGGTGGGTTTTAATTAGTTTCCTGGTTAGAAACAAGGTATTTGGGAAGCCTAGCTAAGTTTCTGGACTTTACAATAGATTTCTTGCCTTTCTCAAAGCAACTATGAAGTGCTTCCTATTTTACAGTTACACCCAGTTGCTTTCTTTGAAAGCAGGAATTCCCTTACTGATTGTCATTCTGACACTGAGGGGAGAAGGGACAGCAAAGGTTTTCAGAATAACCAGGGCACTTTTTTCCCAGAATTTCCAAATGGTTTGGAGTCTGAGAGCTTAAAAATCTGCATTTCTAGTCATCTCCATAGCTTCCCTGCATCTTAACTCCTGGCTTCCTGTCAGAGTCACCAACCAGACAGGAGTATGAGAAGTGTGGCTGAATAGTGGGCTTCCGAGCTTGGGAACAGAAGCTGCCAGGGCAGCAGCTGCCATGGCAGGGACACTGCAGGATGGCTGTGGAGGAGAATTCAGGCCTTTTCAGAGCCCGTATCCTGAGTCTCGGGTAGGGCTGGAGCTTCCAGGTCTGCCCGTCTCCCATTTTTGCAGCAGGAACCTGGAGGTCCTAAGATGCCACATACTGGAGTAGACTACATGACCCTGAAATTTTGGCTGGTCAGCAGTCCGTTGGACTTAGCTTACTGGGTCATGTAGGAAGCTCGCCGAAATGACAACCTGTGAAACATTTCTGAATTGTGATTTTCAGCTGAAAGCTCTTGGACTGAAAAATTTGTAGTCGAATCCTTTTATAGTTATTTACAAAGCTGTTGTTGGAAGCTTCATTTGAAGGTACTTCAAGCTAAGTTACCACAGTGTGCATTTGGAAAGGAAGTTTGTGACTGAAAAGTAAACGCATAATACCGTATCTTTGGTTTCCTTGTTTGTGCGCTGCTTTCTGGCATGCATTTGGGATCCTGGGTAAGTTTAAGTATATTGCTATATATATATATACATAGGATACAAAACCCAGTAGTTACGCACAGCAACAATTTTCAAGCAAGCTCAGTATGCCTGTTACTAGTAGACCACACAGGAACATCTGGTCCTGTGGAATTGGTTGACTTTTCTAATTTATAACCCAAATTCAAATTGAGAGCACCTTGATGGGATAGCTGGCTCTGAAACTGCTGCACACTGCCTGAAATACTTTTCTTAGTGCTACTTCTGTGCATGCAGTTGCTGATAGGGTCTTGTGGGCAGCCTGCAGTGAAGGGGAGAGAGGGGAAGTGGTCTGAAGGACTCGGTATCAGTGGGGAAGGCTGACTGCGGGTGGATGAGGAAGCGAGAGAGCAGATAGCCTTTCTCGAACATTGTTTGCTGACTTTGTATTCCTGCTTTTAAATAAGAGATAATGATACTGTTACAGGGTTAGTAAGTCTCCTTTCCCTGGTGAGGTCCAGCAGTTTATTGGACTTGGTTGAGAGGTGGCTGAATGTTCCCTTTAAAACCGTCAGGAGAGGGGATCCTCCAGTAACATTACAGAGATGGAGCCCAAGGACTCTAGTTCCAGCTGGACAGGGAAAGTTTTGTTTGGTGTCTGGTCTAAGACCGACGCTGGAAACTAAAACTGTTGTGAAAGAGATTTAGGTGGAAGAGTGAGGCTTTCTGGGCTGGGGAAGCAGGCCAGCTGTGCACGTTTTCTCTTCAAGAATAGCATTTAACAGGACGCTAAAGTGAACGAGTCAGTTTTTCTTCTCTCGCCAACACCACTTCACATGCACTGCAATGACATGGAGGACCTGTGAGCGAACAGACAGGGAACCTTTTTTCTCCTTTCTTTGGAAGAAAATTTCTACCTAAAGGATTGCAGATTTTGTTTTCTAAATGGAAAAAATTCTGAGCTGTTTTCAAATGCATGTGCATGTTACATTATGAGTCTTGCAGTATTTTGTTGGTATTTTATTTTGCCCCTTTCCATAGCCCCACAATGGCAGTACGTTAAAGCCTATCTGTCCAGAGCAAAGTATAAAAACATAGCCAAAAAAGTATCTTTTCAGTAGAAAGATACTGAAGCACATCTGCAAACACTCAGTGTCCAGATTTTTAAGCATTGTAAACACTTGAAGACACAGGGATGCGTCTGGTAGGGAGTTTGACTCTCAAATCAGTGACAGAGTACATGCAAGGGTGTAGGGCATGCAAATCTCTCCTTTCAGGACTGGTATTTCAGTTCCAAACCAATAGAAGTGGGATATAGACAGGCTCCTAAAAATCAGGGGCAGCTCCACAGGTCTTCTCCTAAACACACCACTATGCAGATAAACTGTTGGGGCAGGAGAAGGAAGAAGCACTGGGTATAGAGAAAGAAGGAAGGATGGGAGAGATTTTCTGAAATTCAGGCCATTTGTAATAGGAAAAAAAGTGAACTAAAAAACATGTGGTTTTGAACGGTATTAGAATTGTCCTTTGGCTGGGCCCCATGCCTTTTTTAAAAAGGCCACAGACCTTGGGACCAGCCAACCCCCTACTGTTACCTCTCTCTGCTGGAAGGGGTCAGATACTGAACAGAAATGGACTGCTGAAATACATACTCAAAGCAGAGGAACTGAAGGACAGATGCCTCTAAAAGCACTAATCCAGTATAAGCTGAGGAGCTGTGTGGTTTCACGCCGTGCTTATATTTGAGTACTGAGAAATAAAACTGCTTTGAAAGAGACTCGGATGTGTCCTGGAGCCTTTTCACAGGCTGAGGAAGCAAGCCTGCTTTCTCACAGGCAGACAAGCAGCTGCACCCCTTTGTGGATAATTTCCTCAAGGACTGATGAAGAGGCACGGTCCACAGCTGGGTGTTAGCATTTCACTGCAAACTGCAGTGTTTTATTTTAAACAGAAAAGCTATTCAATGCCAGGCTGGCATGACGGAAGTTCTCCGTGAAAACTCTCCTGTGGAAAACCAGGGGACATTTCTTCGTGTGGTAAACTTAGTGCTCCAGCATTCTTTTGAATAGTCGCTGCTTATTTTAAAAAGGGGATTTGGGCTGTTGCATTCTTTGCTGAAATGAGTTTACACTTTCAGATGGGAAGAAATGATCTAATTCACCTGTTCAGCCAACAGCCTTGTATCAGGAATAGTTTGGCCAGCAGGAGTAGGGAGGTGATCGTGCCCCTGTACTTGGCACTGGTGAGGCGGCACCTCAAATGCTGTGTTCAGTTTTGGGCCCCTCACTACACGAGGGACATTGAGTTGCTGGTGCGTGCCCACAGAAGGGCAGTGAGGCTGGTGAGGGGTCTGGAGAACAAGTCTTATGAGGAGTGGCTGAGGGAGCTGGGGCTGTTTAGTCTGGAGAAGAGGAGGCTGAGGGGGGACCTTATTGCTCTCTACAACTGCCTGAAAGGAGGTTGTAGTGAGGCAGGTGTTGGTCTCTTCTCCCAA
>Ga0065711_1027272_pt1 | contig 51615 bp, 31 predicted proteins | sample Hoacrofraction12_FD_59098 | JGI IMG/M metagenome (GOLD analysis project Ga0065711, IMG submission 59098) | Hoatzin crop microbial communities from Cojedes, Venezuela - Epithelial fraction 12 v2 (version 2) | ecosystem: Host-associated > Birds > Digestive system > Esophagus > Crop | place... | reverse complement strand
GGGGGGGAATCCAGGAATTCCTACTAAAAGAGAACAGCCAAATTTAAACTGTTCCAAAAAACATGAAAACCATTTGAAAATCTTCTGTGTCTCCAAGAGACTAGTAATTCCCAACATTTGGCTGCTTAGCTTCAAAAACTGAGAGGGAAATAAAAAAAAAAAAAGAGAAAAAGGAAAATTTAAAACACAGGAACAAGATTTCCAGTCTTGAGTAATGATTTTCAGGGACCCAGACTGAAATACACTGAAAAACACCTGCCTTGCTGATAACTGACTCCCTTTAAGAGATGTCAGACTGGACTGCCGGGAACAGATTCACCTACAGTGAAATTTTTCATGTTGAAAAAAAAACTTAGCTCCCAGATTTTCCATTAAAATACCATCAATCTTTTCTATCCCTAATGGCATCACAAAGTGTTTCAGAACCAGTGCACAAGGGAACCTCTATGCTCACGCGTGGTCCACCTGCCTCTTGGTCGAGAGCAGCAGCTGGCGATCACCCCACACAACACTGTGCAGCCCTCGGAGCCGGTCAGAGCCTTCATGGCCTCAATTTGCATCAGGGGAGGTTTAGATTGGACATTAGGAAAAGTTTCTTTAGTGAAAGAGTTGTAAAGCATTGGAACAGGCTTCTCAGGGAAGTGGTGGAGTCCCCATCCCTGGAGGTGTTCAAAAAATGTGTAGGTATGGCACTTCAGGACATGGTTTAGTAGGCATGGTGGTGATGGGTGGACGGTTAGACTTGATGATCTTAGAGGTCTTTTCCAACCTTAATAATTCTTTGATTTCAGCCAAGTGGAAGTGCAGAGGAAAACTAAGAAGGTACAATACTAGCATAAAATTTCAGCAGCGTGACAGGTCCAGTATCCACACCCATTTAAAGGACTACAAGTTCTTCAACAGCCACATCGTTCATGCCTTCCTCAATTAAAGCAACGCCCCTAAGCCTCCCACCCGAAGCCACACTTGAATAGCCAGCAGCAGTCCAGCAGATACTCTTTCTAGAGATGGATCGACATGGTATGTGATGCAAACCCTGCTGGGATACCAACACTTCAGCGTTTTGCAAGAGCTAGCTTCCATCAGGAGACACAAGCACTGAAACGAACCTCATACAGTCTGACTGCTGCTGGCCTCCCATCCTTCACCCCTGCACTGAGCTCTACAACATCTGATAAGACTGCTACCTTAGCTGATAAGACTGCTATCAGCTGCCCTGCTAATGGAAGGCCGACTACGGCTATATCTGAGGAAATCAGTGCGTGTGACACAATAAGAACAAAACAAACGTCAGCATTTTTTTTTGCCATTCAGGTTTACAGGAAAATTCACCTTCTTAATCAGGAGCTAAATACATATATCAGAGGTGACAAATGATGAAATCTGGAGCACGCACCTAAGAGCTATTGCACAGTTAAAGGAATTCACCGAGCTACAGCCTGAAGCATTTTCTGAACTTGAGGCTTCTATCCAAGACTAAGAGGCAGCAAGTTGTTTTTCAGACAGACTAGAGTAAAAAAGAAAAATAATATTCTTAGAAGTTTCAGTGTTCTAGAAGTTCATTTGTCATGCAACACATGATAAGTGACTTGAAGAAACGCAGGCACTGGCTAAAAAAAAAAAAAAATCATTAATTTTTGAGCTTGTGTTCAGAGGTCATAAGCCTGAGGTTGAAAGGTAGTGGAAGAACATTAACACATGCATTTAGGGAGGGAAAGATCCTGATCTTTCTTAAAGGTAGAATGATTCCTCTGATAAATTAGCAGTATGTAATATATTTTACGTGGATCGCTTTATGAAAGTCGTTTCAAAAAATTCGGAAGTTGCAGGCCTCGACTAGGATCTCTGACAGCCACACCTTGAATACATCTCATCCACAGGACACTGGAATTTTTTACATTTTTGTTCCCCCCCCAAGTCACCAGTGAAAATTATGCACCCAGTTCTGCAGATGAAAGAAGCAGATCTGGAATGGAAATCCCTGCTAGTTTGAGAGGGAAAAATGATTATTTTCATTATTTTTTAAGGAAGCTTCATTTGCAGTAGAGAAAACAGTCTATCTTATTAAAGTTGAAAGATATTAATAGGCTAGTACCAAATCCAAAACAAACCTGAGTTTTTGCAACTATTTTTGCATTGAAGTCTTCCTTTAAAAAAAATTCTAGTACCTGACCTGTTTGCAGCTGAAGTTTAGAATTTGACAATATTGCTTCTTCTAAACAGTAAACAATTCCACCAAAAATTGACTACATCCCCCAAGCACAATCAACTTGCAGTGCAGTCTGCACCTCCGAGCCTTTTCTGCTACAGCAGATGCATATGCCTCATTACTGTGAGAGATTGCCTTCTACTAAATAACTCAGTTTTCCTTACAAGTTCCCTTTGTTTCTTAAAAAGTTCATTTGTTTCGAAAATCCGGGCTTCAAAATTGCAGTCACTTAGGGACCTAAATATCACTGATTGTCAGTAGACTACGGTTTTCAAAATGACACCAAAATCAGCACTACTTAAAAATCTTTATCAGCATTCCTACCTATTTTACAAGCCTAATCGTTAGTAACTTTTTTACATGTAGAAGCTATGCTAGCATAAGCCAACGGATGACTCAATAATTACACTAATATAAATCTCCCCATGGAATCCATTCTTCCAGTGTGAGTCTTTTATGGATCTTCTAAGAGTGTACAAGCAAAGAAATTGCACCTGCCTACTTGCAGTAGTAAAAACTTTCTAGCTGAAAAGTTTGATTTAATTAAAACTCAAATCCTATACATTTACTCTTGTGTGGAAAGGATAAGTATGAGAAAAGTACATCAATAACATACTAACATGTCTGCTTTTAAAGGAGATTAAAGCCTGGAATGTCCGTAGAAGTGGATTAGACTACGAGGAGTCCAGCAGCTTATTTGGAAATGCCTACAAAAAGTGGAACCTAGACATCATTTAACATTTTGCATTTTATCCCAGTCAGCATTTCTATACAGGAATGTAATTTCCAGTTAGTTCTCCCATCCCCACTTTTCCCAGTCACAAAATCCATGGTGAGAATACTCTGCAATAGCAAGAAAAAATCAAATTCCGTCCATGCATTCTCAGAGCAAAGGCAGTAATTCAAGGGAAGACAGATACTTTAGCAAGGCCAATGGCTTGGGATAGCCTGATGCATCCATACAAAAAAGCTGGACAGCATTTCCACAATCTTGAACAGCCAGATGAAATATTAAATCTATGGAGCACCATTTTATGTCTGGCATTACACACTGCCTCACTGATCTTCCTTCCCCTGCCTATGCCAACCCTGCTTTTGCCAGGATAATGCTTTCCCAGGTATTCCAACATTCTTTGCTTGACCCAAAGATAATAGTATTTGGAAAAGAAAGAGTAGACATCACCCCCTCTTTTTTTCATACTCATAGACAGGAAGTATGTTTTCTAATCTGATGTATTGTCCTACTGAGATAACAGAAAGTGTGTGCATTTTTCCCTTTTCTTTCTAGAAACACAAGTTAACTATCTGCCAGAATGCTGCATTTTATACGAAGTCTAATAAAAAGGTCTGCTTTTTTCTTTTGTAATATGGAGGTTATTTTAAGGTATTTTTCTAAAGAGAAACTGTATCTTTAGCTGTCCAGCCTGCTCTTTGCTGGGGAGGTCCTGCGTGTATTTCAGAATTACATGGTGAGCATGAGCTAAACCCAGAAAACTTCTCAGAAAACAGCAAGTTTATTTGGACAAAGGGCCCCACTTCGCTCCTTGAGCCCTATCTCCCAGTTAAGCAGGGTCGTTATCTAAAAAGAACAAAACAGCAATACTAATTTTTACTGCAGCCACCAGGGTTTGGACTTCCAGTTGCATTCATTTTATTAGGAACTGGGTGATCAAATTGCTCGGGCAGCATGGGACCTTCTGAAAGCAACATTTTCACTAAATTATAACGAGAATAAAAATCCCAGTTGGTGAAAGTAAAATACTTGTAAAGTACATGTCACCTCCTCAGCTGCTGTGGTTGGTTGAAATGGTCTTTAAAAGCTCGCTTCCGCAGCCAGTTAACAAAACGACACCTTCAGCACACGATTCGCAGAAGTCTGTGTTGCTGCTGAAGTCCATGGTTCAACTTCTGCCAACCACCTGCTGGAGTGGTTTCTTTTCACAAGAACTTTCTCATTGTTACGTCTGTTAGTCTAGGGGCAAATTTATGACCCACGGCCTTCATTATGCACCACTGTTCATCAAGTTTCATTTTTAAGGTTAAAGCTAATAGTCAAAGAATTGAACCACAAGACGGACTAGGATCAGGTCCTAAACATTTATGTTTTAATTTAATTTTAATAAAACAACGCTCAGCTCTGGAAAAAATCTCTTTCTCTGTAGATTTTAAAGCAACCTGTAGGACAGAGGTCCTGTCTCTGTGTCATAGGTAGGAAAATGGAGTCAGAGACCTGCTCAGTGGTCCAAAGTCACAGAGCAAGCTTGTAAAAGAAGCAGAAGATCCACATTCCAGTTCTCTCTATCAACTCTGGCAGAATCCAAGTGTTTAAAATCTTTGGAATATAATAAGCATGCAGATGAAATGGTCATCACATTGCATTCAGAACTGAACAAGCACTGGGAAAGAGTGTCCTTGTCCTGAAAAACAAGGCTCTAACAAACAGAGAGGAAAGGGGGCAACAGAGGCAGCTAAAAGGGGGGGACGTGGAGAATCGGTCAACAGGAGATACGGAACAGAAACAAACCTCCTCTATCCACTGCTTCATCAGAATGGAAGCAATTCAGTCTGAGGCCCGTCTGAGTCACTAAGGGTGAGTCAAAAAAGAAAGAAAAACTGCAAAACAATAGACAGTTCAAAAAAACCCACCAAAAACCCCTCCAAATGAGAGCCATGACAGAGCCCTCACTAGTGATGGTGTGAGCGCGCAGCTGTCCCAGCAACAGGGTAGACCCCCCACACCTGACGTGTTGCAGAGCTTACAAACACTCCTCAAGGCTATCAAGAGACTGCAAATCATGATGCCGGCAACGCTCAGCCCGACAGGAGCAAGCCCCCCGACATGCCATTAATGGTATGAAATTAGAACACAAGCCTTGATTTATGGGGACTGGATGATTCCATGTCGCTCACTCACTGTAAATCGATTAGGAGACAGCGAGGTCCTATTAGAGAGATGTCATATTCATGCAGTATTTATTGCCTGATCTCACACAAGCACGCAGAGAGACCATTAATTGGGATCAGCCTTTCCAGAGACAAGAAGGCCCTCGTGCAACAGAGTCACCGCAGTTGCTGAACAGGACGATGGGACACACGGAAGAGATGCGCACCAAGGTGGGACCTACAGACAGGAGGATGTGGGTAGCACAAGACATTTAGATCTCGTTGGTAATTAGCGATAACGTTCTAATTGCCTTCTGAAGGCTTTAAATTGGGCTGAGTGGGTAGATAGCTGGCAGTTCCCCAGAGCCAAAAACCTGAAATAGTCACTGTAAGGTGGATTCACAGCATGGGTAGCACTTTCCTGCTTATGGGGAGAAACATTTCAAACCCTCCTGCATTTCCCATGTGTTCTACCTATTTACCGACGTGCGTGAGGACCAAGACGAGCCGCACAGGGCTTTTCATCTTCAAAGAATTTTGCAAACCTGCATGTCTTTGCCACTGCTACAGAAGGATAATTACCGTAAAGCAGACAGCATGGATTTGTTTAAGTGAGAGAAGATTCTCAGTCTAATTTTAGGGATTTGAACAGAAGGCGACACTCCAGCTGGGAGAAGATTTCCACCGAAAAGAATTTTTTGATGAAAACCAGAGGGCGAGGGGGGAATTTCACAACATTATTTCCCTCCTTTTTCTAACCTGCTCAGTGAAATACACATGGGACACCCATTGGTAACAGCCATTATCGCTGAGGGAACTGTGATGGTCCCTGCAAAGGCTGTCAGCAGAATCTGAACCAGAGACCTTCTGGAACAAATAGAGATCTCTACCAAGGAGTTTAAGAGAAGTCTAGCAGGCTAATTGGTACAGTGAGACACAAGACACTTTACAAGTTGTCTGCACGAGGAGTGGATCAACACAGTGGCCTCGAAGAACAGGACTCCTTGGGATACTGAACACAGCCTTGGCACCTCAACAATTCCTTTCGTATTTGTGAGTAGCCCAGCACACCGCAGCTGGGAGTTGCCGTTGCCTTAACATGAAGTGAAAAGAAAAGGTCTTCAACCTGCTGAAATATGTATCCTTCCCCTCCTCCAAAGAACAAGAGTAAGAGAATCTACCTGGAATTTTTGGGTGGGGTTTTGTTTTGTTTGGTTGGGTTTTTTTAATGGAATGCAAATATTTGGCAGAAATTTTCACTCAGTCAAAAACACAATTTTCTGAGAAAAACAGTTAAAGAGCAGGGTGGATTTGATCAGCCTTAGTTCTAATTCACTTGCCCAAGAAATAATGAAAAATGTCCTCCTTTTAAGGACAACAAAAATGTAGAAAATTGTCTAGCCAAGGCAGGACATTTATTCGTTTTAAAAGACAAAAGTCAGATCTCTCTGGATTGTACATTTAAACTACAAAAAACAGAAAACCACAAAACAGAAGAGAAATCACTGAAGGTTTGCAAAATATTTCAAAACTCAGAGTTACTCTTAAAATTGATCTTCTAGGAATAACTACACCGCAGGAAATGCACAGAGGAAAGGCTGGACAGAATTCTCCCCCTCCCTTTTGCACAGACTGCAGCAACACACATCCCCATGTGCTCTGTTCTCCCTCTCTTTGGAATGCACACCGAGAAGAAACGAGACAACGGACCTGGGGCTAATGTCCCTTGGTGCCCATCCAGCTCTGTTCCAACTCAAAAAAAAAAGAATTCGAGTTGCTCAAGAAACCCAAACGAGTATTTATAACTTCCTGACAGACTGGATTGCATGAAGCTTTAAGATCACTGTAAAGTCTGCCTTCCCTCCTTTCTCTCCCTCTCGACGATAAAACTTGTAACTCTGCAGGGACAGCCATTTCTCCCCAAGATCCAGAATCAGTGCCTGGTATCTGAAGACACCCCTCACTTTCAACACCACCTCGTTGTCAGCATCTCAAGCTGTCAAATCACTCTCTCCCCCTCCTGTGGCCAGCTCAAGGCTCTGTTCCATTAGCGTGTGTTTCTTGAGCAGCCCTGATTTAGAAGATAATGGAAGGCACAAGAGGAAAGCCTTCCAAGTGGTAGGTTTAAGTGATAGAATAAGCATGAATCCTGGCAAAAGCCATGGTGGGACTGCCAAGAAATTCTATATGATGCAGGTGCAAATAGTTTTTTAAATTCAGACTCATTAAAATATGTATTTTGCAAAACGAATTAAATTAAAACATCTGGGAACTGGGGGAAAAGGCTAGGGGCTTGAGAGGAGAACAAGGCTACCCATGTGCATACACACACACAATTACTTTGTTTCCAGTTAAAAAGTGGATTTGAAGGCCCCGGACTTCATCAGGATCCATAATTGTGGGAAAGTAACCTGAAGATGCCAAACAACAGGAAATTACCAGAAGAATCTGTCAGCACAATCAGCTGCTATTTTCATTGTTCTTTGGCAAATTTATACACAGTCGGGAACACCTGGGCTGGCACGCAGCCCGGGTTTGACTAATTGCCAGGGGAGAGGAGCAGTCATTTGTCTTCAGTGGGGTTTCCTACGCTCGCTCCTCAAAACATGTGGTTTCACTTTTCCCCTCTCTCTGCAGGAAATGGCAGGACAGTGAAACGCAGAATAAATGAGTTCGATTCCAAGAGGTTGCCTCCTCAGAGGCCACTCCAAAAATAACTGTCTTGTGAGAGGCTGTTAATAACCAAGATTCTATATACTGTCTTCAGCAAACAACATTTCAAAGGCACAGTGTTCCTTTTCTCCCCAGACCCTGTGTACATTAAAAACATTGTGGGGGGAAGAAAAGGAAAGGAGGGAGAGAAGGAAGAACCTCGGCAGTTAAGAGTCCTGTATATTTCTGTGGGGCATTCGCACTCCCTTCAAACTGCCTTGCAAAATCCAGCGCACCTCAAGGAATTTGCTTGGATTTTCCTTCAGGGCTGAGGAAAATACTGCTACATTTTCCCAACATTATTATTTCAGGATGAGCAAGTAAGCCTTTGTTAAACAGCTCTCTCAAGCTCTGTGGTCATTTGTTGAGGCATTCCCCTTAATTTCACGTTAAGGATGTCTCTCCATCTCCTCTCCCCATGCCCTTTGGGAAGCTGGCATACCTGATTTCAGTGGGATCATGGCAGTTTACAACAGACAGTTGTTTCTTCCCAAGAAATTCTGGCACAGTCCCGCCACCAGTTACCCACATGGAGTTAGTCTTTTGATTACACACCATAACAAGGGATATTCTAAGATTTGTAAAAGCAAGGCCACAGTTCCTACGCATTACATTTCAAGGATCCATCTCTAACTTGCTAACTATTTGAAACAGGTATTTGGTGCATGTGTCTTATATTAAAAAAGCAAGTCTCTTTCCAAATGCAAGTTTTGAAACAGATTTTAAAGCTATGTGACAGACAACAGAGGAGTCCCAGCAATCACCTGCATTATAGCTTTATCTCTGCCGAGACGTTGTTTTTGACATTGTAAGACTGCACTTTAAAAGATCACCTCTTTACAAGAACCACCTGTCTAAAGCGACAGCTTTTTCCTTTAACCTTAGAACATATTTTTGAGGTTAACATACCACAAAAAAAAAAAGAAAAATTTGCCCCCTCCTCCGATTACCACTGATTCTTAGCAAACTCGAACTACTATGTCCCCTCCATGGAGCAAAAGCATGTTTTATGTATTTCTCTTTTAAACCTGGTGAACTTTTTAATTTAAATTGCATAGTATTTTACCATTTTGGATGGTGTTATGTCACAGCAGCAGCATGTTTTATATTGAAGTGTATATCCGCATTTGGTATATTTTCACCTGCATCTTGTCCAAATTCTACAATGATTTAGCATCTTGGCACTCCGACAGCAAAGAATCACTCAAAAAAAACCCCAAACCCTAAAAAAACCATTTAAAACATACAGCAGATGATCATTAGGCTGGGTGAAGGAGCTAAAGGAACATTTGGGTTTCATTTGGTTTCAGTTGCAGACTCCTTAGCAGGGTAGAACTAAACTGTAACTCTAAACTGACCCACCTTTTCTTTCCTTTCCTCAGCGAAAGGTGAAAAATGTGATAGAACATTTTACAATATGCAGCACATCGGTTATACTGCAGCACTGATAGAGTTCAGACTTGGCTTATTTTCTCTATGGCTGAGATGTTTTGACATGTTTATTTGTTTAATTTGTTTATTTTGACTAGCTCTGATTATAATTGGCAGCAATGAGCAGAATTAACATTAGACAGTGTCTTAGACTTGTCAGTTACAATAATGCAAAAGGCATGTGAAGACAAATTCTCCACAGAAGTGACAATAGCTAGAGTTTGGTTCAGCTGCATCGTGGATTTGCTAATGCATGGAGAACAAGGGGCAGAATAGTACTGGAACTACATGCTTCCCACTGACTTCAGTGACACAGGATCAGACCCTTAAACAGTTGAAAACACAACATCTCTTAAAATCACAAAGCTTCTTGCTAGTTGCTCAGAAAGCAATAATCTAACCCATACCGACATGAACGGAATATCCTCCAAATCAACAGGCTTTGAATCAGAACCTCTGTATCAATATTCCAGTATATGCAAAGCGCTTTCACGCTTAGGTACACACAAGGTACACTTGCACTCGTTTGAGTATTACTGACAATAAAGAAAGAGCTCATCATCTTTCAAAACCAGACCCTTCGTTTATTCTGTGGAGTTCAATCATGTCAGGCAATGAGGACTCTCATCCACTTTGCTAAGACCTTCATCATCATGGCACTAGAACAATGTCTTTTACAGTAACAAACTTTCCTGGTTTGCCTTGGGTTGTTTGTTCTTAATTATAGTCACTGAAATGTAACAAGACTTAGGAAGGAGGGAAGAATCTATTCAAGACAGGCACTCTAGAGCATTTTCTTCAAGCCACAGTAATCCAAATGTTTTGCTTCAATTCAGTTTTAAACAACATGTATCTAAACTGACAAAAACAAGAATATTTTCTGAGCTGCTGCATCCTTCACACAGGCTACTCTGCCATGGTATTGCAGCCCATATGTTCCACAGTATCACACTTCTCAGAGCTACCTAGGTAAATGATAATGCTAACAAATCCCCTTCTGTGCATGTAGACAATACAGCATGTGGGTGATAAATCTGGACCCAGCTGGCAGAGTTTACTTTCCATATCTTAAGGTGCTCTGCATAGGTGAAGACACCTTATCCCCTGTAAGTTTCTCTCCTGCTCGCTACCCCGAAACACTGTTTCAGACCTCAAGTAATGGCCACGTCTCAGCATCAGAAGATATTCAAGTGAAAATGCTGTCAGAACACTGCACTGCTACACTACTGAGAAACTAAAGCATTCCCTGAACTACTGAACCTTAAACCACCATCCTTATCCTCCACCAATAAAAGATCAAGTCCAAATATTCAATCCAGACCTTTCCCATGATTCCAAAAAAACCCTACAAACTCCAGCTGCAAAATCCAGATTCTAACGCACATTTCCAAAAGCCTGACATTTTTTAATTCAGAGCCCAAACATCTTTACGGTGCAATAGATATGCAGGCCAGATGTTGATTTCTTCCTCCTTCTCAGAAGGAACATTCAGATCTGAGATCATGAGAGATAAACCTATGACACTTCACCTGCAAATCCCAGAGAACTTTAAAAGGGGAGGGAAAAGAAAAGAATCCCATTTTTTTCAAGACAAGAATCTGAGGCACAAAGGAAAAAACATGACGTCAAACATAAGAAAGGACCATAGAATACAACTGTATGTTTCTTAGTTTTTATTAGATTATTGTTTTCCTTTTCCTAGAAATAGGCATTACCACTAGGCAAGCTTGCTGATGCCTAGTCGCAATACCAAACCTAGTGTTGAATATAAATATACTAGTCAAGTAACCAAGCTATTTAAGTAAGAAGACAACAATCCACATTCCAAAGAATGTGGTAATTGCATGGACAAGGCAAAGCAAAAGAAAGCTTTAGCAAGTGAACAGATTACATCTGTATTCGCCATATTAAGCAGAGGTAGTTTTTATGCAAAACCTCTCCAAGAAAAGCAAATCATCTACATATTCCACTGCTAATTATCCAGGAAAAGCAAAGATGCTGCTTTACTCATATTTTCAACAAAATATTTTCTCAGTGTGCAGCATGTCACATTATTATGTGTGAGACCATATGTGTGGCAGTGCAGGGGGCCAAGTTAAGGTTCTCACGTTCACACCAAGCGCTACGGAGAATTCACCACATTGAAAGGGTTTGCTTTTGATACCTTTGCTCACTTGCTTTGTACTTTTAATTATTTAAAAGTGATTTGAACACGCGTCCCCTCCGCCAAGCCCTGTCTTCTGTCGCGAGGTCTCTCCAACAATCGTTTAAAATGCCCAACACCACCTGCAACTACACAAAAGCAGCGCGTGTGGTTGTGCTCCTTTATGCTGATGTACTCTCAGAGTCAGTGCAACAGCAGTTGCAGCAGACCAGATACAACTAAAAACTAAAATCTAAGCATGTTAGACTCAAAAGCCAAAACCTGCAAAAATACCAAGACTTTCTTCTCATATTAATAGGACAGAAAAGTCAGTCCCTACTGAGGAAATGTCCTTCATATTTCTTTTTGTAAATGGAATTGTATGCATTTGGAGTAAAAAAATGTAACTAAAGCTTATCACAATTTTTGTGCATTTTTTTGATATTCCCATTTTTCCTGCACAAATTCTTGTGCCTGATGGTCAGCTTGTTAGATATTAGATACAAAACGTACAGAAAAAAAAAACCCAACAAACTTTTGCATATAATCCACCATCTTAAATGAAATTTAATCAGTGTGTAGCTCTCAGCACAGTTCTTTGCACTAGGGGCAGTTTCATCATCACAGTGACAAAGAACACTTCAACTATTATGTCAATATTGCATCATTTGTACTGCACTGGTACTACCACTGCATTTATCAACTACAAAAGGAGTTGCTCCTCTTTTGCAGACTAATGCCTGTGGTACTTACGGAGGGCACAGATTACAAACACACACTGAATGCAGCAAGAAGAACCCAAGAACCAAAACTTGTTCTTCAAAAAACCAGCAACAATCCAAACAAAAAGCAACCCTCAAACTTTGACAAGTAAACACATTGCAGAATTTGGAGACTAGTAGAGTGAGATAATTCATCCTGGCAAATTATTTGCCTAGCTCTGCTATTTGCCTAGGAGCACACTGTCAATGCTTCCATAGTAATGTAACTGGCTTCAAACAAGATAGAAATCTTATTTTATTGATTTCACAGAACACATTGGGGTATGGTGGTTAATAGTGAATAGCATCACAGTGAAAAACTGTGCAATTAAGTGGCAGCTAGGTTTCTTCTTCAACAATTATCACTAGTTCGCATAACTGGAAGGTAAACTATATCAGAAAACAAGACACTATTATACCCTTGATCTCATACCTAATACACATGTTACTAGAACCCCAACAAAAGGACATGTATATTTAAGCTAAGATCAAGCTCACTCATAAGGTTAAGGTAACTATACAGTTTCAGAGTGTACATTTACCACCAACCTCCACTTCTTTCAGCATATGTACAAACACTGCCTGAACAGCGTAATTGCAATGGTGGAAACCATCTGTTAAGAGCCCTGAAGGCACAGTATTTTTCTTTAGGCATAGAGGAGACAGCTTCCCTTACTCGGCCTGTGAACAGAACTCTATTTTTTTCTGAAAGCGTTATATCTAAAGCAGAAAAGCCAAGGAAACTACGTCCATCCCCTCCCTCTCTCCAGCAAGAGCTCTGTAGAGATTAACACTGAAGCAGACATGCCATCCACAGAGGACTGGACTGAGCCCTGCCAACGCATCTCCTACACAAGCACAGCAACCTCTGCACACTGTGTTTGAGACTGAAAACAGACAAAGATTCTCAGTGCCCCATACATCAGCTGCCTGACAAATGGATCTGCCTGATTTTAAGGCTGCCATCTTTCCTTGTTTTGGATATTAAGGCTTTTTAAGGGTCTCAGATTCAGTATCTATAAGCAAGATTGCTTATATATTGCTACTAGAAGACTTGAGAGTCCCTCACAAAATCTCTGACTGCTACAGTCCCCCAAACTGGACAGATTTAATCAAGTAACTGACATTCTGATATCAAGATGATTCATACGTAAGCGGATATACAGTTAAGACCACTGTGTGGGCCAAACCCTCTACAGCTTGCTCATCTGCCAGTCAGTAGGACTTTACTGAACAGGGTGAGCAAGTTTGGCCTTGTGGTAAAGAACGAGATCACCAGCTGTGTGCATTCAGTTTAAATATTCAGCCAATCTTCCAGTGAAGATTCATTTGCCATGTCCCTTGGCACTTTCTAGTCTAATTATTGAAGGCTATACACACACCCCCGCCATGAGTCTACTGTTCTTAAAGTGATAGCATACAGCTCAATCGAAATAAAGAAAATTCACAAGATGATCTCAGTTGCTAATAATTGTGGAAACAGGCAGAATTTGCCATGTCTAGCCTGCCCTTGTGTAGATCAGGGGATAAGAGATAATGGCCTCAGGCCTACACAGAAGATGTATCGTACAGACAGCTTTTGCTCTCTAGCAGACAATGCTGAAGTCCACCTGAAGACAAAACTGGTAATACCCTGTTGGCTCTCATGACAGAACAGCTTGGAAGACGTACGTGCCTCAGCAGAGATATTTCTTCCAGGGTAGTTGCAGGAAAGGTATTCCTCACACTGTTCATGCTTTTGATTCTCAAATCTACACTATGGTATTTTGCCACTCCACAGCATCTTTCAGCAAGCTATGCCTTCATATACGACCTTCTAAAAGACCAAGCAAACAAACAAACAAACAAACACCCCAGAATCTGCTCAGTCATCTTACTCATACAGCAACATTACGGTCCAGGTTTTCTACAGATCTTTCACAAAAATGAGTCATGAACATCCCCATTTTATAGGTGGGAAATCGAGGCTGGGCAAAGAGACAGGTGAGCAGAGAGACATCCCCCAAGGTCATATCTTAAGCTGCTGCTGAGTTGGAAATGCATCCTTTCCCCTCAACACATGAAATGACAGTCAGTTCTAAACAATTCTACATGTGCAAAGGTGATAAAATACCTATAAAAAATTTGTTCTACTGGTGAGCTTCCCAGGGGGGTTTGAATGACAGAGTGTACACCACCGTGACAGTGTCTATTTAAACAAAGGAAGCACATTGTACACGTCTCAGACATTTCTCCATAGAGTTCAAGGTAGCAAAGGTCACTATATACTCTACCTTTAAATAAAGTAACCGAGATAAAGGGGAGAAACCTAAACTAAAGGCTGCCAGTTGTGATGAGAAAGGGCTCGGTAGGTAGCTGTCTGTTGCCATCTACTGGACAAACAATACATGCCAGAATCAGAGGAGTGAGGACCACAGTCCCCTTCTCAAGAAAATTCAGTATCTTTCCTCTTGGATTATCTCTGAACTCCTGTTCCACTACGTTATTAGCTGCTTGCTGTTTGCTTTTAAGATAAGAGAATTTTTTCTTGTTGACTGAAAAATCCAGTGAAAGAACAGCTTGGATCAAATCTAGAGTTCCTTTAATTAGTTTGAAAGACAGGCTGAGAGGAAGAATGGGGAGGGATGAAAGAGAAGGGGAAAGCAGATGAAACCCCCGTGCCAAACGGCAAACAATGAGTTTGCTTTGCAATTTCATGGATCAAACAGTGGTCAAGGGGTGAAAACCCTAACGGAAAAATTTTAAATGGCACTAAATTGACACACATTGGAGAGCCGACTAAAAGTTTTCTTTTGTCATTAACAGTTGTGATACAAGTTACCTTCTGGCTCTTCCTCTCCTGTTACAGTTTACCCAGGGATGAAAGTGTTTAGCGTAATTTATGCAATGTCAAGCCATGGGACTATGTTGACTAATTCTGTAAAATAGGAGCTTTTTATGCCTGGCAGCCCTTCTCAAGTCACCAGTTCACAAGAGCAAACAGCAAGGGAGGGAAGAGGGAACTCTGCTTGTAGGAGTTGTTATTCCTAATCCCACCGTTTGAGATTTATGCATATTGGCTTAGATCACAAGATCAGACCAGCGCAGCAGTCTGCCAATAAAAACAGCTAATACATGTACGTCACTTATCATACAATCCAGAAAAAGTCTCCTTGCCTCAGTTTCCCCACAGAATAAACTGCAACTGATACCTTGACCGTGATTTATTAAACCCTTTGAACTTTGTAAGTGCAGAGTCCTACTAAAAGTTAACTATTATTAGCATGCTGTCTTTTGCATAACTTCGGTGCCAACATAAGGTCAAGAAGACGATAATATCAAAGATAGTATCCACATTAGAAAAACAAGGAACGAGGAAGATATAAGGCAGATGCCACAAGTCAGGACTGATAAGAATCCGACACAGAGACTAATTCATATCTAGGCAGTCAAAGAAGGGACCGCCCAGAGCCATAAGACATTTCTGCCCACTTGGGTCAATCACACAGAAGCCCAGCTGCAACAGGTACGCTTTCAAGTGCACGCAAGGGAGAACAAGACTATCCAGGTTAATGTCAAATCAAGCTGGCATCTATCCATGGCACAGCGATCTTCACTTGCTGGGAATATCTGCCCCACATACCCATGCTCAGAATACAAATGCACAGAACTCCTCGGTCCTACCTGTCAGTACTAACTGGGGCTTGCTCATACAGTTTATTTGATATTGCTAAAGCCCTTGTGGCATAAAAATGGGGGAAGTCCTTCCCTAAGCGCAACACCACCCTGAACTGACAGGCTGGGGACAAACAACATAATACAATTTAAAGTAAAATCTTCATTTGAAATAACCAGATCACCACCACTACCTATTAGCCAAATATCGAACACCCACAGATCTCTGAGAATAAGTGTATTGATGTTTAACACTGTTTGTCCTTTAAACAGAATGTCAGTCAAGTAAATTAATGTCCAACAGACAGTATTTAAGGAGCGGGGAAAATGTTTCCCCATTATACTATGTCCCCAGGCAATGGAGATGATAATTTTCTACCCTACTAGGAAGCGCATCACACTGTTAAATTGTGACAAATTAGTTTTGGGTCATGTGCTTTACTAGTCCCACATGGTAACTAAAACCTCTGCGTTATTTGACTGCAAAACTACTCGGAAATGGTTCTGAGTATACAGTGGGACAGACTCAGAGAATAGTGATCACTCCTTGCTCATTGCTGGACCAGAATCAAGCCTGAAAATGGCTTACACAAGAACATCCTTGCTTACCTTACTGCCTTACTCTGCAAATATGCCATCAGGTTCAAAGGGAGTACTCACCAAAGAACATGCTATTCAGCAGAATCTGGTTTGTATCCACCTTCCTTTGCTACCTGCCTTTCAGCTAGCTGAGAACATCTGAAAAAGCCTGGTCCAACAGACAAATCACCAGGGTGGAAGTCTACGGAACAATGCTCTTTTCTTGGCTTTGCTGTATGGTCTTGGGAAAAAAAGAAATATAATGGAAAAATGGCCTTGCTATACTACAGCTGAACACGTTCCATGGAGAAACTTGGGCTAATAGCTCAGAGGAGCTTGCTGTGGTAACCTAGATAAATAACCAAAATCCTCACTGATACTCATTTGTCTTTCAGCTGGTACTATTTGTGCGGCAACCTAGGCTCCAACTTCTGAAAAGGGCTCTTGGTTGTACTGTAGAGATCTCCAAATTTTCACAGAGCAGCTGTTGAACCAATGTAGTTTTCAGCTCACCGTATTAAGCTAAACCAGCACTGACTTTGGATTACCCTAATACCCAAGAGCAGACAGTTTGAAAAGGGAATTGTCACAGCCATTTCAACTAAAACTCATCAGTTGGAATCCTTACTTTGCCAGAATGGACTGGACTCCTGGTACGCTTATTTACGCATTATTTAAGTGTCCAGGAACATATTTCAGTTGGTAAATCAGCAAGGTTTTCACTATTCCCCCTGAGTTCACGGCATTCTGCTACTCTCAGTCTAAGCTGACACAGGAGTTGGAACCCAGCTGCACAGCATCTGAAGGGAATAGACCAGTAAAATAAAATGTCCCAAGGGAAATGTTTTTTGGTGACCCTAGCGAGTTCCTCATTGATGATGCATTCAATATAGGTACATACAGGGGTGAAATGCACAACTGAATCCATCAGCATCAAACAAAATTGCCCCCTCTAATCAGGTAGCTCCGTTTACACCACTGCAGGATATAAACCTCAAAAGTTTTTCGCAGGTTTTGCACACACCAAGCAGCACTTCAGCAGTGGATGGCACCAGTAAGTTCCACCAGTTGACTTTCTACATACTGGGAAGTACAAGAAAGCTAATAAGTAAACTACTGTGGCAAGATCTCCAATTCAATTTCCGCAGATGTCCTGATAAATATCCCGACATTTAGGCAGTTCTCCAAACTTATACTGAATTACAAACCTTCTCAAGACCTGCTCCATTGTTGTTCTTCAAAATTCTACCCAATTTGGATGGTTAGGCATTCAAGACTTTTTAAAAGTGCAAAGTGAGTGGAAGGAAGGAGGAACAAAAAGTTAGTAACCCACCCTGCCATATTTATTCTGGTTTGTGTCATTTAAAAAACGAGCACTAAAAGGCTGAGTGGAGCTCACCCGACGTTTTTTAATGTACTGTAATTTCTCAGGAAAACGCTTTGTGAAAAGTAAGCAATATATCCTAGCGTATAAGTATGTAACCATAGTTTCCCCCACCATGCAAAACATCTGTGACCTTGCACAGAGGTCATCACTGCAGTAGTGTTTCTCTTTACTTTTAAAGAAATGTCAGGCCATTTTTTATACAAGACTTATGACAGGGTGCTGTTTATTGTATCACAAAGCCACTATAACTCCAGCACAAGGAAACTGCTATTATTTGGAGAGTATATATCTTTCTGACTAGCAGTGAAGATGAAAATAAGAAGGGTTGCTTTCAGAGAATAAAAGTCAGTCTCCCTTAATGACACCAGCATCTTCTCCATGACTGAAAACTGAACCAGTACTGGACTGCTCAGTCTGACTCAGGCTCATATTTTATGCTGGGATTTTCTATTAGGTCACACAGGGTTTCTGCTCCTCTTCCACTGAAAATGGTGTTGAATTCCCAATTTTTTGAGGCATCTCCTGTGACCATACAATCACTTTAGCCACTAGACTTAAAATTTCAGCTCCCTTCAGCAGAGGATGTGCTTCCCTCCCCACACCATTTCACGTTGAATCAAATTTTTTGCTCCATGTAGAAAGGGTTGGAGAAAACACCAAGGACAATTTGGGGCAGAATAAAAATCACTCCCAGTCACCTCTATTTCCTTTTTGCCTTTATCATGGAAAATTGCCTGTGGCTTTCTTTTTCTGGTAGCTCTGTTCAGTCCTGAACGAGTACACTGTGGGGGCACCAGGCTGCGAGGGCTGCATCTTTTAAATCAGAAGTCTAACCGAGATCCTAACTAGTTGTGCTCATTGAAGGTCCCTCGGTACATTTCACAAGACTAACCTCTGTATCCTGGCCAAATTCCAGCTCAAGTAATTACAAGCTACTTTCCCAAACACCCCTCTTCTTTCCCTGCAGCACTTTCAATTGCATATGAAATTATTCTATTATCTAATTATAATAGTGCCCACAGATTCCTGTCAAGCTTGGGGATTCTGTGAGGTGCTATAGAGAGAACAGATGCATATACAGTCCTCTGGTCTCCCAGCAGCATACTGTGCAAGTGTTGAGAGCTGTGACTACCTTGCCGTCACTCTAAAAGTCCAGACTGAAGAACAGGGTTCAGTCTGCAGTACAATACAGTAAATTAGTATAAGAAAGAGAAGTGAAAGAAAGACATATGTAAGCTTAAGAAAGAAAGCAAAAGAAGGACATGTCCCTGCTGGTGGTGTTTTAGGCTGACTGTGTGCTATTTAATCAGTACCACCCCCCGCAGTAGTTAAAAACAAAGCTGCCCAGTGTACATCTATACTGTTTCACAAAGCACCGTACAGGAATGTCCCAGCTAGCACCACGCATGCTGGAAGAGGCACCCAAAGTTTCATCACGTAACAGGTCTGTCCTGTAAGAGAAGTATCCATGCTGGCTATAAATCACAGATACATTGCTTCTGATTCAGCCATAATTGCACGGTGCTATCTGTACTCCACAGACTTCACATAGCCAAGATTACGCCTTTGTGCTTCAAACAGACCATGTGCCAAGCACTAACAGAGTTCGGAGCTCAAGCTAGGAAGTGTTGCCAAGAGATAGGATATATTAGACTTGTCCCAGCATCATGTGAATGTAACTACCTGCCCAGGTGCTTCACTGAATTATGAAGCCTTTGATTTCGGGAGCGAAGGGGGAGGTGGGTTGGAAGGAATCACCTTTCCTCATTACGTATTTGCACAAGCAAACAGTAGTGAAGCCATTACAGAGGAAAGATTAGATTGTTTAGGAACTCCATTCCCATTTAAGCAGCCAGATTTTAAAAACCAAGCAAACACAAGTGGAAAAATGCATAAGAAGTTTGAAATATATTTTCTAGCCTATTCAGTGAAGTCAACTGCTCTCAAATATTACACAGCTGAAATTCATAGAGATTAAATTTAGGAGTATGGAATTAGATGGGACAGCAAGTCTTCTTCTAGATCATTTTGGGAAATTATCTTTGAGATGTTGAACACAGAAGTGATCACAGAACATCCATTTGCTACAAATCGCATCCCAGCACCCAGTAATACGAACAGCAGAGTAAAATAAAGTGATCAGAAAATGTGATCAGCTCTTTTGAAACGTCTGTTTGTGGTTCATTGTCATTAACTGGAAAAAAAAATATTTGTGGTTCTTTGGAGAGAAGAATCATTGTTCACTTTTTTCCTGCTATCCATCATAAGTCTTATATTCACATAATAGCTACAGAGACATTTCAGTTTAGATTGTTGTTGCCTTTGTACCTTTAAGCATAGGTTTTGAAGTGTTTCCTTATAATGCTATAACTTACCTTCAGTGTTTTAAATGAAAATGGCAGCAGGATGCAACCAGCATATGCTATGTAGTCCACAGAGGGCAATTATTAATTTCCCAGTGGATACCTTTTCTTATGGTGACTGGCAGTGGGGTTTTTTGTTTGCTTTTTTAATATTATTATTATTACTCATGCCTTTTATTTAAAACATTGCTAGATGTCTGTATCTCACATACACCTGCTGTGCCAGTGATTACACTGTGTTTAAAGGCATGTCTATCCTGGGAGTGCATAGCCAAGTGTAAGAGAGGACTGGAAAGGACAACAAAACAGCTGTTGAATTTGTACATCCCTACATTCCACCTGAGGAGCTGTCACCAACATGCTAGGGCCTGGCAAGGGCCTCGGTAATATCTGAGCTCCAGCCCTGGTTCTGACACTAACAGTTAGTTGCAGTGGTCTTGCTCAAACCTGTAACTATGAAGCAGGCTTGTAGCTAAATGCTGAAATGGTGCAGGAAAGAAACAAATAGGAAGTTTTCCAGAAGTGTCTTTTACTGACCTAATTTTTTCTTCTGATGGAGATTATAATGGACATGAGGACAATGAAACTCCAGTAATAATAGATGTAAATCACCAGTACAGGCTAAACTCAATGGACAAATTTTCACAGACTCTGACAATGTGTCAACTCGGACTAGGAAAAGACATGCAGAATGGTAAAGCAAATACATAAGCACAGGTCTGCAAGAATGGAACTAACTATGCTTTAGTCCAAGCTTGACATTTTGATTTTGATCCTTACCTCAAAAAAGTCAAGTGTAGAGCTGGATTTTTTGCTTGTTCCAAACATAAACTCTCCAGTCCTCTGTAGTCAGATATTCAGCAGATAGCAGTGGGCTAAAAATATCATGCAGATCGTACCAAGATCCATGCCTTAAAAAAAAAAAAAAAGAAAAAAAGAAAAATCAACCAAACTTGTTTTAAATGAAGTCTGAACAGGTCAATGACTCTACAATACCAAACCACTACTACCCAAAGTGCTACCCCACTTTGTGCATTTCTAATAGCGTCTCATCTGCAGGCAACAGAAAAATGCCAACAGAAATTCTGCTTTTTTCTGGGATGAAGCATCAACTCTGCAGTGAGATCCACGTGGATGTATCCTTGTATCTATTTAGAGTCCCATTGATTTTAACAAACAGTGAGACAAAAGAAAGCACTTCTGCAGATGCATCCAGAACTTTTTTCTTATAAAGCTGCTCTTGAGAAGAGTAGCTCCAAAAAGAGGTCCAAGTTCAAATACAGCATGCCAACATAGTGATAAATTAAAAAACTGGGAAATGTGACAGACTACTGAATGTGTGTCATCAGAGCTGGAAAATAAGTTACATGTTACAGATAACAATCAAAGAATTGGTGGGAACAAAGATTTGATTCTCATTATACTTGGACAACTACTAAAAAAGCAAAAAAAGTATTACATTAACTGCATCATTTCTAAGTAGCCTCTTGTCATACTTGAGGCTGAAGTAGTTACTGAAGAAAGATCAAGGGTTAAGCTACACACTGCACAACAGCACAAGACTTTAAAAGAAATAATAATAAAAAAAGCTTCATCCAATTTTTTTTCTAAATTAAATCAAGAACATTCATAATTAGTTTTTACACCGGAGACATCTAGTGGGAAATGAAAGAACTGAAAGAGCCATAAGCTGCCTTCGCTCGTTCATTAATATTTGCTCCCAAATGCAGGTCAAATAAATCTAACTCACAGTTTGAAATGAGTAGCTTTAAAACTGATGTATTACTTTCTGCTCGGATTTATGCCACCCATTTTGGATAATTACTCCCAATGCTTTTTCCCTATTGTATTCAAAGCTTCTTCATAAGAATGAAAAGAAGTTGGGTTCCTTGAGATTTCTTCTGCTTTTAATAACTTCTCATTCCCTCCACCCCTCCCCATCCTCAAAGATTACTTCCACCTTTGCAATTTAAGGCAACTGGATTTGTGTTGGCAGACACCTTGCACTCATTTATGTATGTGTTTTGTTCCCTGCTATGATAAATTGCACTGTCCAGGCACACAGTAAAAGACCATCCTGCCCTGCATCCAGGGCCCTGATCCTGTGAAAACGTACCCATGTGCTTGAGTTTATAACTGAATAAATTTACTGAGGCACATGTGTAAGCCCTGTTCTCACAAGATTTATGCACATCAATAGGGTTGCACACAGTGCATAAAGTTAAGCATATGTTTAAGTCATTATAAAACTAGGAACGAAACAGGCAAAGGGTGAAAGGGAAAATAGATGCCCAGAAAGGTGAATTAACTTGCCCTGTGTCATGGTAGTCACGTCCACATGGCACAATGCAACAACAGTCCAGAGACACTTGAACTAGTTCTAAAAACCTTGCTGTTACAGGAAGCAGTTCAGTCCCACTAGCAAGCCACTCTGCTCAGGCTGATAAACCTGCCAGGCAGAAGGGCTAATTAGTCTGAGCAAAGCATCACGCCAACACAGCTCTACAGCTTTCAGAAGCTAAGTTAAACATGTATCACCGAACAGCATTACACTTCTTAGGAGTACCCAGAAAAACCCAGTAGGGACAGAATGGTATCTTCAGCACTTCTGCTTATGTGTTTTACTTTTTTGGCTATTTTGCTACATCAGTACAATTTATGCGAAGCCATTCTGCTGCAATCCACTGCAGGAGCGTGTCTGTACCTCAGTGCAATGCAAGAAAACAAACCAAAGGGAAGAGCGAAGTACGGACCGACTTTATTCAAAATATTCTGATGCAGAAAGAAACAAAGGTAAGAAGTGGACAACTGTAAGAAAACACAACACAACTTCACACCTTACTCAAGGCATGGTGCCTCAAACAAGAACGTGTGTCCTCATGAGTTCTCTAGGCCCATGTAGAAGAGCCAAAATATCCACAGAAGTCCTTCCCTACAGATCTGGGAGGAACACTGAGGCCTTCGAAGCTGATCCATTAGAGATTTCTAAGTTTCCATTTCATTACAAATCAACATGGGAAATAAAGCCTTCTCTGCTGTCTCTCCTTTGATATCTCTAGGCTTTTAGATGTTTCATCGATATTGTAGAGTCACATAGTTAAATCATCCTCTTTCCACAAAAGGCAGTTCCTGTTCATTAGTATTTGGCTCCTGCGTATGCAGAGGATTAAGGACAGGTACATGCTACCTGCTGTTTACAGTCTATATTTGGAGTTAACGATTGTGTAACATTGGATCAGCTTAGTGCCTAACCTTCTATTTAATTATTTTCACTTTTCAAATACATATAAATGCTTAGTTATGGCAATTTTTTGTAAAAAGTTGCTCTTCCTAAGATGTGTATCTGCTCGCTTCCCTCCCCCTCAAAACCCCAGCCACCCAGGTGTCTCCAATCTGAAGTAACAGACCCCTTTTGCAGCTGGTGATTCGCAGAACAAGTGGAGGAGGGGATGGAAAGACAAGATGGTTGCCTGAATTCAGCTTACCTCAAACCCAGAAGTGTGCAGAGAAAATAATGTTACCTAATTTTCCCAGGTCTTATGCTAAAACCCAAACTAAAAACAGGCCTCTCCTTTTGCTCTTTGGCAGACAACATGCACCATAGAAGCAAAAATATGCCCTCTGCAGCCTAAAAAGCTCAAATTCATTTTGAAATCAATTCAAAGCCCAATGTCATGTTTGGCTTGTATCTTCACTGAGCAAACATCTCAATACCCTGCTGTCCTAATTGCAAGCAGACTGAAATGAGACCTCAGATTGAAATTTGGGGACAATCTGAAATGGGCCTGGTGTCTCTGGAACGAGACAGCTTCCAGCAGAAGAGACTGGGAACCCAAGGGGAGTTAAACCAGGACTGCAAATGGAGGAAAATCACTGGAGAGAAGTCAAGGTGTTACTAAGAAACACCCCACAGATTATCATGGCTGTGAATAGTAACTAAGAGTGGTTTGCACTGGAGTTTTTCCACTCTATGGCAAGTGAAACTTCATAGTTCCTCTACAGCCTTCCAAGAAGGAAAGCAAACGAAAGTCAAAACAGGATACGGGTAACCCTGCTATGAGAGCTGGGGTCCTTTTCTATTTCAGGCATTATTTAGTCAGGAAAACCACTTCAGGCAACAGATTTCATGAAAAGCCAAAGAGCAACACCATTCAAACAAGCTCCAGCACCCACCGAGCAGAACCATCGTGTGGAAGAAGACCAGCATTATTGCTCTTATCTGAAACTACAGCTTTCTTCACACACAAAGCAACACCAAAGCAGGCTTTGCTCCGAGCCAGCTCTGGGGTGATAGTTTGTCCCGCACACAGCACCCACGACACCCAGAGGCTTACAGCTTCTCCCCTCCTACTCTCAGGTATCAAAACTACACTCATTAGGTGACAAAAATGAGGAGAAGGTAAATATAAAAAGTAATTTGAGGGGAAAATCCTCTCAGAGAACTTACCCTCCGCCGAGCCCAGCATCAGCAGAGCCAGTGCTGAGGAGGAGCCTGCAATTAGGGGTAAGCTAAGGCACCTGAGCCCAGCTGCTCCACAGGTGACCCCCGCCTGCCCCCTCTCTGAGTCCCTGAGTTGGGGAGAAGGCCGGCATTGGGGTGTGAAAAGCATCCCCGAGGCCATACAGGCACACAATTCAAGCAGAAAAACAGGAGAAAATCAGAATATAGTAGTTTGCTTTCTGAATTTTAGAATATCTGGAGTTACAGCCACCTTTGTTGTGAAAGGGGGAGTTAAAAACTTGCGAATTTTTTGAATCTGTTTTGGGTTCATCACAGCCATTCAATCATTACTGCTTTCTATGCACATGTATACATTTCTCTGCATACATTACTCTTTGACTTTGTAAATCTGTCTGAAAGGGACAAAGCCAAAGATGTCCCAAGTTCTTTTTCTCTATGCATAGGAACTGCTAAATCTTTAAGAAGCTTTTGTCTGCAGAGGTTTACTGGTTTGAGGTGTGGCTTTCATGCAGCACATCACAGAGGAAGCGCACACCCTTGGCAATCATGAAAGTTTGATTTCTGTACTTGTTTACTTCTTTGCTTCCCTTCAGCACATCCAGTAAGTAATCGTGAAGGGAAAACTTGTTGTCTCCCAGAATTAGAAGCTCTGGGATATCTGAAATACTATTAAGACAAAAACAATCAAAAAAAAAATCACATTTGCTTACTTCTCTGGAGAGATTAACTGAAGTCCTGCCAGCTAAAAGAAAAAAACTTAGAGAGTAAGAAGAGGCTACACATAGGGGAAGATAGGAACATACACTTTATTCAGGCAGGCAGACTTGTTCCACCTGCTGAAGAAAGGAAATAGAATTAATTCCTCTTTGTTTTGTTTCTTCCTCCTTTATAGTAGAGCTAACATCTTGTATTCCCTGTCCCCACCTGCTGGTAGCAGAGAATTACCTATTTTCTAGGCTGGATCGTAGAAGAAAATGCTTAAAATGAAAAACCAAGTTGTACGATGATGGGAAGAAGGGAGAAATTTGAGAAAGACAGAGAGAGGTATTAAGCGCTTTGCTGAACTACAGCTTTGGCTGAAGCAGGTAAGATGCATGTGGCACTTGGGCTTAATCGTGAGTCAGACTGGCCATTTTCCACAGGCCAGTGTGACTTGCAGCTGCCCTCAATGAAAGCAGGAAATTGCATTTTTGCTATTTATAAACTGTGAGAGTGAAATAACATGAATACTGTATGCCTCTCCCGATCCCCATCTGTGGGGTTTTAAGTATCTTATAACCCCCAATAGATTGTGCTTCCCAGATCCTATAAGGGCATTCTCATCATACCAACCCATAACATGGTTCAGCGTAATTGCACTGTTGTCTCCCATTATATTCAGTTGGAGAAATTACCTTTTGGGTCATAGCTCCTGTACAGCTCAAGCTAAAGTGGTTCTCTTTATTTCAAGTAGTAGGAGCCTGTGCTTTCGGAACAAGATGGCTGTTTTATCTGCATTGACGTCAACACATGGCTCGTTGAATGACAGTCATAAAATCCTAACAGGGCTACAAGCTTGTTTACAGGGCTTATTTTCTCCTGGACTTACTCACACTTTGTACCCTCATGTGTACCAAAAAGACAATATAAGAACAAAGCATAGAGTCTCAGGCAAAGTCAGCCTAACGCGGCAAGGATTATCTCTAAATCAATCCAGTTTGCATGTAGCCTAATGCAAAAATGTCTCAGAAAGAGAATCTATGTGACACTGCAATCTAAACATTGTGGCAATAAAAATAAATGTGTCTGCTTCCACTGTAAGTGTGGGGTTACTCCACCAGCTAAAGACTGGTAACACACAGCACCTCATGCTGCAAACAAACATTAAACTTAGGCTGGCGTTACAGTAAAATGCATACACACAGATACTATACCTTGTAAAGGCAGTAGCTCAAGGTGCAAGCAAGACCCTTTATTCTGCAGCATTTCTGTTCATTGCAATTTCCCAGATAAGTCCCCTACAAGAGTTTACAACAAAGCACTAACTTGCCCAAGTGAGCTGTTCAAACAGATTATGGCTTGTAAAATATCCCAAATAGAGCACTGTTAACTAGAGACTCTGGTGCTGCACTACTTACCAGCTGGGAAAAAAATTTAGTTTCTACTAGCTATTGTGAAGTTCAGCTTTTCAGGGCAGGGAAATTCCCACAAGGACAGGAAAAGATACAGCTGATGAGCACATCCATAAAAATAATAAAAAAGGCACTTGTGATTGTACCAAGATGACAGGAAGTAAAAAGACTTCATACACTGAACACTCCAGTATATTTAATCAAAATGCTTCTCCAAAGTGGCCTCCTAACTAAAAACTTGCTCTGGCATTTAGGAGCCTCTGAGATCCCTTCTGTCACTGTCATGTTTGGTAATCAACCCCGTAACCTATGTAAGTCTAAAGCCCTTCTATGTCAGATACTTTTTTTCCTGTCTACAGGAGGCTTAAGACTCATACCTACAAAGCAATAGGAAAAAGGAGAATGCAGTTACAGAGGAGTGCTATCAGTTCTTTTCACAAGACTTTATCCTTAGATCCCACAAAACATGCAAATGTGTTTTGCAAAGAAAGTGAAGAGACTACTATCACTGAAACAGATTGTAAGCTAAACTCACACTGTTCATAAACGGAGCAACATGGGAGAAAGGGAAGAGGGAAAGGAGTTACAAAAAGATAATGTTTCATGACACAAAAAGTGCAAGCAAAACTCCCTATCAGCTGTGTAGCTGAAAACAGTCCCAAGAGTGCCAGCTGACTTCACCACCACAATGGAGTCCTTTCCCGGAACTCGCTTACGAGAAGAACCCCTCACCTGACTTCTGTCCTTTTCATTTTGAATTAATTCTCATAAGAGAAGCCCAAAAGGTGTCTACAGTCTCTTTATCTTAGAAAAGATGTAAATGCCTCTGAGAGCATCCAGTTTCAAACTGCATGGCCATTTAGCAGAAAAGCCCCAGAAAACTTTCATCCCAGGACTCTCAAACACGGCCTAACAGAACTACACAGAGGGCCATCAGGCTGTGGTTGAGCATGCTTGATGCACCTTTAAATGGGCTAGATCAAATCAGAGTCCAAAAAGAAATGATTACCTCCCTTCACTTAAACATCTATTCTTTCTTAATAAAGTATCCCAGGCATTGAATTTCAGGCCCAGTGTTTGCAGGGATATACGGGTTATTTCCAAGCCGAGCTATTACCAGTGAATGCGGTGACATTAATATGAGTGAATGCAGGAAAAAGGATGAAATAAAACATATCCTATTGAAGGAAATGAGAGCTCCTTAAGAAAGAAAAACACACATAGGAAAGACGTGGGCATATCAGGATACAAATGGGACACTGGGGAGTGCCGGATTCCACAAGCATGATGTTATTGAAGTGTTTGATACCAGAGTAAGCACCTGCAGATATGAATTACATCCTTGTTCAGACCACTAACATCGGAGTACTGACATCTCAGGAAGTGCTTATGTTATATTTCAAATCCCACTGCCAACTGCATAAATATCAAATAAATCAATCATAGATATAAAAGACATTATCTTAAGGACTTTAAAAAGCTGAACAAGCCACCTCTCTTCTAAAAGTAGCACCACCCTTAAATCATTGGGGCTTTTTCTGTCAGTCGCACCTGAATAGCACAACAACATTAATGCTGTTGACCATCAGACATTAAATGCTTCACCTCTGTACACAGAGACAGAATTGGTATAGACATAGTTAAAAACAGTTAATAGCTCAGTGATTGCATCAAAGGTTTTGCACACTGTAAATACACTTTCCACTGCCTTCAAGAGGTGGACATCTCATTTTACACTTGTAGAAACTGAGGCACCAAACTATGAAAGGACTCGTGCAGTATCAAGAGAGTTTTAGAATGCCAAGAGCAAAACAAGATCAGGACTAGGAGTCCTTGCAATGTTTATTAGACCATGCAGTCTTCATTTTCAATGTATTTTGAGAATATACTCCTGACCAAGACTGACAATGCAATCCAGAAGTGAAATGTTCTTGTGATAGATAGAGACTTTGTCTTCTGCATGTATCAGGTAAAAAGGCTATGAAAAACAAGCTACAAATATAGTTAATCTCTTTTTAAAGAAATCTTGTGATTTCACTGGAAGGGTCTATTCTGTGTTGAAAAATCCAGGTCTTCAGCTTCTGCTACTTATGAAAAAACAAGTGCAAATGCAATAAAAATAATTTGGATTTTAATACTTCTGTAAGCTTTAATAAACTAAGATTTTACTAGCATTATGGAATTTTGGGTTTTAGAGAAGACAGTTCAGTTGAAGATTTTCCCCATAAGTTCTTATTATATTAATTTGTTATTTTTCCTTGCTTGCCATGGGAGTCTTAATTACTATTGCTCCAAATGCAGCTACCATCCATCTTAATCAAGTAGGGACTATTTGGCCATATCGCTAAATCATCTGGTGTAATCAGTTTTAAAAAGTTTGTTCTGCAGTGAAAAAATGGCTGAGAAAGGAAGCAAAAGTAAATATATCTTTCTAGATTTTGTTAAAGCAGCAGGAAGATTAAGTGGCCATTCCACTAAATATTCATAAGAGTTCAGAATTTTTAAGCAGAAGTGTGTTATGAGCCACATATGGTTCCATGGGAGAGATGGAGAAAAAAAAGGTCTGCTGCAAAGGACAATTTTGAATTGGAATGAGTTTGTGAATTAAAAGTGTTGGTAGAATCTAAACTTAATCACTGGTGATAATTTCTCTCAAACTCCCAGGAACACAAATTCCCCAAACCCAGGTAACTGCCAAGTAGAAACCGTTGCAGGACTCCTGTTTCGCTTGAAGTATACAGGGAACTCCAGCAGAAGTTCTGATCCAGCCTCATAGCCGATTACGTTGTGCAGATGACTTGAGCTTTATTTTCCGAAAAGCACCACCAACAAAGAACACTAACATGACTTGTCTCTTGCCCTGGAGACAGCATAAGGATTGCAGACCAAACAGCCCATCTGCTGCATTAGAGGCTTCCGAAGCACTGGGAATTGCCAATGTCAGAAGTCTGCACTGTTACTGACTTTGCTGTGTTTGTGCAATGGCGGAAATGAAATATCTAAATAGCTGGTTGCATCAGGGTTCGGGACAACAGATCCACGTGCTGATCTTACAACCATGCCTTTTTACCCTCCTGGAATAACATAGTACCACTTAAATGCTCTCATCTAGAACCCACTGCAGCCAACATGAGTATTTCTGCTGATTTCAGTATGCTTCAGAACAGGCTCTCTCTTCTCACAATCTTGCATTATCTACTATACACTGTGTTATTGCACAATTTCATAACCTGAATGTAGTAATAATATGCACAGTATAATTAGTGTGTTTAATATGATTACATAACTTAAATATGTTTTGGCAGAAGTCTTTTACAAACCTTTGCCAATTTCTAGTCACCAATTTTAGTGCCAGTCCCTCAGCAGCTGGACCAGCTTAACAGTCCTTCTTGTCATGAACAGTTCAAGTCAGCCTGCCATTATTTTTTTCTTTACCCCCCCCTCCCCCTTTAGAAAAATTAAATATCAAATAGGAAAACAGAAAGCAGCTGTAGGGCTTGACCTTCTCTTCAGCCTCTTATGATTGTGGAGTATCACACCCTTGAAGTGAGAAAAAGAAACTCAATTCAGCTTTTGCTCATGTTTGTTTTTTCTAGGGAGTGACTGAAGGTGCCAAACAAAAGATTTGGGATACAAAAATCCTCTCTTTGCCCATCAAACAAATCTGGGGCAGCAGAACTTGGTTCTCCCAAAATACCAATGGGAACATGACTCACAAGTGTCACACAGGCTCCTTCCTAATTTAGCTCCATGGCCCAATTCAAGCCACTCATGAACCATTAAGTGTCCTGCCCTGGGAGATGTTTGTTGAGGAAGTTAATTCTTCTGAGTTCTATTACACTGGTATGTATTTACATTTTATATCCTGTAAGGTAATTGTGTGAACTAAAGATGAACAATTCACAGCTTTCCAAATCCATCTTGCACCTGGAATATGCTTTTAGTTCCTTCATTGTCTGCAAAACAAAATGCGGACCGTGGTGAAACTGCAAGCTTATCAGCTTTCAAAGAATAATTCTACAGAGTACAACTGCCATATTAAAAAAAAAAAAATCTGTTGATCTGCACTAATAAATTTAAGGAGTATATTTCGCCTTGTTCTGATATTTTCATTTGATATAGGAAACCATATCAAGTGCCTCCATCGTTGATGGGGAACCAATCCACACACAAGAGGAAACACAATATTCTTACAGCTCAGACATTGCTCATATGGCTGCTGTCTCATTAATCCACCCAAATCCCTCCATCCTCTAGTCTTCTCAGAGGTTGCTCTCATTTTAATCCTCAAAAACCCCCTAAATTCAGAGTTTCCAAGGAATCTCTCATAACGAAGATTCCATTAACAGTTTGTATACAAAACAAATGCTTCTTTATGAAGCATTACTGTCAAAAATGAGACATTCCATTACCAGAGTTCAGTTCACAAGATACAGTAAGAGCAGGGAAAAATGTAATGACAAAAACAAAGAAGGTTCAAGTTTCCTTAAAAAAGTCTAACCACCCCCCTTCCCTCTGTTCAGCTGCAGTAAGGTGAAAGGCTAAATGTGGACAGAATGGTAATATGTAAGCGGTTTCTAAGCTTTCTGGTGGGAATACTTAACAGCATAAGTATGTTTCCCCTGGAGACCTTCTCCACCATTTGGTCCAATTTCTTACTCCAAGAACTGAACCAATTCATGATGTAATGCTCCAGGGAAAACATTCCTCTCGAAAAAGAGTATCTTCCTAGGGAGAAGTTTGAAGAAAACATCTTAATATTGTTTAAACAGCTTTTGGCATGGTCATACTAGTTGCGCTGCATTCAATACTGAAAGCAGAAGAAAGGCAGGCTAAAAATATGGAAACGGAAAGTTTTAGGATTTAGTTTAAGACTTCTCCTCAGCTACCACCCCAAGTCCCTAGCCCTTGCTGATCCTTTGTGGAATGAGAAAAGAGAGATTTTCAGAAGCAGAGATTTTCTTTGCTAATAAAAGAGGAACAATTTAAGGCTTTGGCTATTCTGTGTGTCAGTATGAAACCACCTGTTAAATTCTGCCTATAGCCTTATCATTTTCTTTAACTCTTATACAAAGGTGCGGCTCCAAGGCACTTAACACCGCAGATCTGGCTGTGACTAAGGCTTTTTGTGGCTCTACTAAGAGGCACTACGCCAAGCATTAGAAATAAGTTCCTGGCAGCAACACTTTAATTTGCTTAACTTGCAGCATCTTGTGTATACATACATTCTCTGTGCTACCAACAGCTTTGCTTCCCTTTTTGGATCATCAGTCTGTGAACCAACTTGTCGTTTTTGTGACTGCCACGAGCCGGACGTCAGTGATAAGCAAGAGGAGGAAGCACTGGGAAGACAGAAGCAAGATAAGCAAGGCAGACCAGAAGGCAGCACGCTCCCAACCCGAGGCAGTGGAGCACAGCGATGCAGGAAAACTCCACAAGGTACCATAGACCTCCCTCTACTGTGAGAGGCAAGCAGTGGGAGAGATGCAAGAGAAATGTAAAGTGAAGATCTGAGGCTTATATTCCATAGCTTGTATTGTGTAACGCTTAGCATTAAGTTACATGTACATTACCTACTCCTTATACAAACCTTACAAAGCTTTCCATGCAAAACACACCAAGGGTACTTGGGACTTTTTTCTTGAGGGGAGAGTAAAATGACCGTTCTATTCATCATTAATATTTGTACCCACACAATTACTTTTTCCTCAATAGCACACACGAGGATACTCAACAGATCCAAGTCACAGTTCAGACATGAATTCCCTTACAACTTTAACAGATTTGCATTAGTGACTATTATTTACTACCAAAACTCAGCATCACTGACCTTCTGAACATGGAACTAAGTGCATTTGTTTGTCCAAACATTTGTATGACACAGGCAGGTTATTTATGACAGAGTGAAGCACGGCTTCAAAAGTATCTTCAGTATAACTCAGTTGATTTAATGGATGGTGATATTAGATCCGTATTTTTCACTCTGATGTTACAAGTGCTGGCAATTAAATGAAAGACAAGCAAAGAAACTGAGTAACAACTTAATTCAAGAACAGCACAAACCCAAACGCAGACTACAGAGGGAACAAAAAGCCCAGCTTTCCACTTCCTAGCTTGTTTAGTTTACTACATCATTAGGGCTTTCAAGGAATGATCACTATTTGTTCTTGCAACTTCTCTTCAGACTTTGAGATACCTTGTTTGTAATCTTCAATGATTTAAAAAATGAGGCTCATTTATCTACTTAAAAATATTAAGGGTTTTGTATGTTATTTGTTCTCAGGGATTTTTTGCTTGTAGGGGGGGATTGTGAGGAATAAAGGATTTGTTTGCAGGGTGGGGGTTGTCCAGGCATGGTCTCTGTTTTGATAATTTAGCTTTAGTCCTCCTTTGTTACAATAGGTGGAGGCTTCTGGGTATAGGTGACTAAATTAAAAGTTATTATTAATAAATATGGTTGTTCAGACTATAAAATATGTTGCACAACTTGAATTATCTCAGTTACACAGTGCAAGGTCTTCGCTGAACTGACTGGCAATGCTAAAAAACAGCAGTAAGCCTGCACCATAAAGAGGGTATTTAAACTAAACTTCAGCAGAGTTGGAAGCCAGTCCATAGCAGGCTTCTGTCAAGAGGTTTTACTGCTAGTTTGCTGGGTCTTGTGTTTGTAGAATTTTCAGTTTCTTGGTAGACCCTAAACTTTTAAAGTCTTGAATCACAACTATTTATCGCCCATCAGGGAGCTACATAAAATGTATTTTCCTTCAGAATGACTACTCTCATAAAAAAACTAATTTAAAAAAAAAAGATAATTAAGAATATTTTTTTAAATCTACAATCTAGCCCAACTAACAGGGATTCTTTAAACTAAAAACTACGAACCACAAAAATTAATGCCACCTGCAAGCTGTAAATATATGTATTATTTAATTTTTTTCCAAGTATTTTCTTTGGCTGTTACATTCAGCTGAACAAGGCCTAAAAATTGTCAAACTGAATTCTTGTTTAAGAGGAGAGCTCTAACTACTGCCAGTTTGAGTGAAACACACATCCAGGTTTAGGGAATATGTTTTGTTTATTTTGGCTTCAGCTCAGGGTAGAACATTTTCCATCCCATCCGAATGCAGTCAAAAAGGTTTTGAAATATTGCACAATAAAAGCCATTCATTATATCTGTCTCCTCTCCCTTCCAAAAACAAAAATGGCTGACCAGTTCCAAATCTGCGCAGGGGGCAGGAAGATGGGAGTCAAGGGGTCACTGGAAATAACCCAAGACTAACACCAGGTTTTTCAGGTTTGAGTTAGGGAATATGTTCCATGCCCTCATTCCCAGTGCACACAGGTTTTTCTTCTTCTCCCTCCAAAGCTTGGTTAAAGTAGTTAATTGCTCTGTTATGCACAATTTACAGGACTTAATTACAAAACTAATACATTAGCCTTCTTGTCTATAAGTCACAGGCACAACTTCATCTTTTCCACTGGGACAAAGTGAAATTAGACCTTACCTTATTTCAAGTTAAAACGTTTTGATTTGCACTGTTTACCTCCTAACCTTAAAAACACGCAATTTGAAGTAATACCCAACTATACTTCACAGCTTGCTTTTGGATTTATTTCCATTCCTTACCTACCTGTTAGTAGCTTGAAAATGAAATTTCTTTCACTGCCCACTCCTGTTCCTGTGTGCTTAAGCTATACTTGGCATACTTCAATGGCTTTTTTTTTCTTCCCCTCTCTCCATTTCCTTGTACATAGATCTAACAATGCTTTTCTGTTCGCTTCCTTGTGCATAGATCAGTTCCTCACTAAAGTCTTTCCAGGTCTAAGCGAACTATAAGAGTGCCACAAGATTCAGAGTGAGAAGGAGGAAGAGTAGAGCACAAACATTTTAGTGCATTTCTAAACAGCAACTAGATTAGATGAACATACAATAGTGAAATTTATATGCAGTGCTTAGGTATTTCAGTATCCCCTTCTATTGCCCAGTTAGTCAGAAATAAGTAGAGAAAAATAAATTGAAGGCTAATGGAGCTTTATTTACAACCAATTAAAGTTAAAAAAAAAAGAGGCATATACTATTCTTGTTATTTTCTTTCCGCTACTTACCATGTCAGGCTGAGAAAACTATTTTACTTCTGTTAACTCACCTGTGAGAAAGCTTGGTCATATTGTCTCCACTTTTGTAACTGATGTGCATCTGAATTATGGGAAAATACTAGCATAAAATAATTCCTGGAAAACATTAACGCTTTCCCTTTAAAACTCTCTGAAGAATTCAAGTGTAAGCATTGTTGTTCTTTGTATCCTCAGCTCAATATAAGCAAATTTAAGTGGAGACCAGTCTAACCGTGAAATACTCCTTACTGCTAGTTGTCAGATATTCAGCTACCTGAAAATGTATCAAGACTTCACTTCATAGGATAGCGAAAGCAGAAGTGATATGTAATTACTCTCACTTATTAACAACACCATAATTACAGACTGGCAAAATAATCAGTCTTTCTAGGACCCACCGCTTGTCCTCTATGTCAGTCAGAGCATGATAATTACACCACAATCTGCTAAATGCAATTATTCGGCAATATACACTTAGTGCTAGCTATTACCATACTTCAAGCCATTTAAAGTCTATACAATACATCACTTAAAGACAGTGAAGTACTTTCAAACACAAAGTAATCTTTATAACAACCCTCTAAAGAGAGAAAAAGCCTCCCTTCAGAAGAGTAGGGAGAGTAAATGAGAGGTGAAAGAGACCGGCCAATACCATAGATTTATTTAGATGCCACTGTAATACATAGACTGATGTGGAGCTCAGTACTGCACAAAAAAAAAAAAAAAAGGGTCAAAACACTGACTTCAACTGAAGGCTGCAAAGGTTACTCTTCACACTGGGAGACTGCACCAGCCGCCTCCTGAGTCTAACATACTGTGTAGTGATGCTTCACCAGTCAAACAAAACACGACTCCGTTTTACACTGCTGACTTTGTGCATTCTTCTGTCCAATGACTTTGTTGCAAATAAAACTGCGGGTTGTATTAGTGACTAAGCTCACCTAATGTGACAGAACACCATTAAAATCTATTCCAGATAGTGCTGCAATTAACAGCTGAAAACTAACAAACTCAAACTATCTTGACCCTTGAGACCTGTCTGCACTCACACACAATACACCTCAATTTTAATTCCCACACCCCTAACATGGTAATGACAACAAGCAACCACCTCAGAAAGTTCTTCTGTTGATTGTATAGGGATAGCAAAGTCGCTGGTCATTCAAAGGTTAATGCTAACTCAATTTTAGAAAAGCAAACCTGAAAACGGAACAGCATTGTTCACTCTGCTGATCACACTTCCTGCACAGCAGCACAGCCAAGTTGTAAGCTACACTATTTCAAGAGTCTAGAGATACAGTCTTTGAGAAAAAGCAGTGAATCACATGAGATCCGAATGTTTAAAGTATGAGGACCATTTTGTTAGCCTTGCATGAAGAGCTCTCTCCCAAATTACCCAATTCCTTCCCATGCTAAACAGCCCCCAGTGTTGGCAATTCTCTGGCTCCCTATTCCATGACAGATTCTGTCTCAGGTCTTAACTATTAGGTAAGTCCCAAATCACCTCTGGCAACCCTAATCTCTAGCAATCAGAAAACACAGCCAGAAGAGACCTCATGAGGCCATCCAGGCCCTATCCTTACCCCTAGGAAGGATCATATGTCATTCCTGACAGATATTTGTTTAATCTGTTCTTAAAAGCCTCCAGTGATGGAGATTCCACACCTTCCCAAGACAATGTATTCCCGTGCTCAACTATCTCCGCTGCTGGAACATTTTCTTAAGGTTTAACAGAGATATTTTTCTCTAATTTAAACACATTATTTCTTGTCCCATTCAGTACAGATATGGAGAACAGATTATTAAACCTCATCCCCTTCCCTTACAACAACCATCTGCATAATTGAAGACTTGTCTCCTCTCAAGTCCTCTCCAGATTAAGCCGTTAACTGCAACCTCTGTATTTCTCCATAGGTTCCAACCTCACCCTCATGAAAGCCATGCAAACTGCCAAACATCTACATATAATGCCTAATAACACTTTTCAACAAAGCTGTGCCTTTCCCTTGCTCTTCTGTTTCTGACTTTACTTACACTTCACATTTAAACTGTACTTAGCCTATCCACTCAAGCAACCTCAAGGGAGAATTCTCTTCTAGTGCTGCTGTGACTGATGCATTGGACAGCAACATCACAAAAAGCACATTCTAGGCAGCATTTTTGATTAAGCCCGCTAGTATCATACATACTAGTTTATTGTCCCTCCCTCCATGACAACTTTTAACTTGACCTGACTATTCAAGTCTGGTATTCTGTACCCAATACCCACAGCCTCCAGAGTTTTCACTCACTGCTAGATTTGGTACCTAAATGCTGTTAGGTGAACGCTAACATCTCAGCTGCAACTGCAGTGCTCTACTGTGTTTAAGAATGCAATGTGACTTCCATCTAGAGTCTCGTATCTGAATACAGTGCTTAACCATTTCACTTTTCCAGATTAATTTCAGCGCACAGTTCAGTTGCTGTTTTGATTTTTTTTGAATGTTAGAAATAGCAGATATTATTAGTTTTAATCTCAAGGAGCTTTAGATTTTAACCTTAGCTAGTATGTCTTCAAAGATTTTGTACATTATGCTATTATTTCCAAATTCAGCTACAGCTATAAAAACCTCATGTCAGCCTGCCCTCTCCTGGTAAGCCACCATACTGCTACCACAACAAGATTCAACCCAAGTAACTATTGCAATCCGGTTTTCAAACCTAAAATTTTCATTGTGACAAAAGCAAACCGGAAAATAGAACATCGTGGAAGCTGTTTTGATAGCTTCAGTAATGTTTCTAAAGCAGCATAAGATGAACAGCATTTAAGTAGTGAAGTTCCTTTCAAGTTGCCTTAGGACTTCTTGTATTTGGAAAAACTGATGATGTCTGTAAAGTAAAACATGCACAAAAATGAAACTATTCTGTTTTTAAGCTTTATAAAAGCAGCCAAGTACATGAAGTATTTTATTCCACATCAATAAGGTTAAAAACAAGGTCACAGAAGAGATCATTTTCAACAGAAAGCTATTTCCTTCAAGCTGGCACAGGTATTTCACTAGGGCTGAAACAGAACTGTATGAAAAATGAAAGCAACAGCAAATGTTTAAGTAGACCACCTACAGTCATCACTTTTTATTACACTGTTCAGACTAGAAAAATGAAAAGAGTAAGATGACAGATCAACCACTGAATAACATGCACGGTATTTAGTACACACACACCAAAGATTGGAAGTGCCCAGAAATGAAGTACAGCTTTATTGTATGATGGATGTTCCACATTCCTTAGCCAATTTAATTTTTTTAAAATTGATCTGATATACAATAAAGATTTAAAAACTTTTTTTTTAATTAAAAAAAAATGACCAACCTTCACACCAGAGAAGAATTCATTAACTCTTTTCAACACAAAATTTATTCTTACTTATAGGAACTCTACCCCTGCTCGTGCCCCAAAGGTAAAGTTTTCAGAAGATGCTAACAGCTTCCCTGCCTTCTATGCCTCCCCTTCAAGCCAGAAGTGATTTCTTTCTTATTTCCAGATAATCTCAAGAGGTTTTTTAATGATATTTTTGAAATCTGGAAGAAAATTCATGCAGATTTCAAAAGCAATTTATAAGGAATAATCAAGCACATGAGAAACACTAACACTTCAAGCAATTCTAGCTGAAAGGGCATACTTTACAACATCATAGTTTAACTACTATTCACATTTTATCTACTTCAATTAAACTTCCAAAATATAACAAAATCTTTAGCTTGAATCCTGTTCTTTCAAAAAGAGGAAAGAGCCCTATCAGCAAAATATGGATTAGTATCAACTCCCAGTCATCCAAAAAGTAACTTGTCACCACAGACCATATTTTTGAACTATCAAATTTGTTCCTCTTAACACAGCCGAGAGCCACACGTGTTTGCTGACATGTCTCCATTTAGCAACTTCACATACTGATTGTGCATTTGAGAGCAGGGCAAGTGTAGCAAGACCGTTGACTAAACACATCCAGTCTAACAATCACAACTAAGTTTCAAGGGCAAGAATGCCACACTACTGTGCGGGCACCACACCTGCAAACATTTATCTAAACACAAGAAAATTCCAGACTGTGACAACATGCATACAAATGCACACACAAACATTATTCAAATTTTGTATATTGTCTTACTGCAGTATCTTGCAACAAAACTCACTAGCCCCTAAGAGCAACGCTTCCAGCTGAGCACAATTAGTCTTTGCCTTCTTGAAATGACTGAACTTGGTGTTGCAGAGAAAAATCAGTCATTTGTCGAGTTTTTTTACAATACTAACAGTGTTTAATTGCTATTGCTCTGTAGACAGCACTAAAGCATACAAACATGTAAGCAAGGATGTAAACTGCAATAAAGAGGTGACGTAAAATACAGTTCATCATGGGAGAAAAATTTATTATCCTCTTGATTACCTGCCATGACTGTTTACCAGACCAATGCTCCGAGTCAAAAGCTAGGTCTTCCCTGCAGTTCTGATCTTCAAGCATTTTAGGCATCAAGACAAGGAAAATCAGTTCTAAGTATCCAGAAAATGAATAAGGAAATAGTAAGTAAGGAAATACAAGTGGGAGAGGGAAGAAAACAGCACTTGTGAGAACATAAGAATCTAATACTGACCTTCACTTTAGATAATCAGAGGTAGCTGAAACCTCACTAAATGTTAGAGTTATTTTCAAGAGGTATTTCTACTCCTTCATAGTGTTTTTGGTTACTCCTGTCCTTCTTATATACAGAATTTGTTATGCTCGTTTTCCGGGTTTGAGACCAAGTTCTTGTTTCTTGAGGCGTGGATACACACATGCTTTTCCTTTTCCATCTTCTGCAGGGACCATCAGCAAGATGAACAGAGTCATTGTTCTCCTTCCCTGATGCTGAAAACTGGATGAGATTTTGTTCTCTATGATGAATATTCTCAGATTCTGTAAGGATGGATGTGCTTATTCTTCTCCTGATTTTGCAAGCAGAAGCTAGCAGGTGAGGCTTCTCTTCAGTCTCACTGGGTACTTGAATCCATGCAAGTCCTTCAATTTCTGCATCTTTATGTAATCTCATGCTGCGCCTCACTCTTTTTTCACCACTGTTATCGCTCTTTCTTCTAAAAGGCTGTATGGAGTCACTTTTCAGCTGAGGAGCAGATAAAACTTCTTCCACATTAAAAGCAGAAACTGGAAGATTGTTTCCAGTTATTTCCACTTTTTCAACAGGAGGAATATAGATGGCACTACTTCTTCTTCTTCTGCTTCTTGGTGGACTACCTCTTACAGCATCTTTTTGCGGACACTGAGTTCTTTGGGCACCCTCACGTACACCTGTGTCCTGCTGTTCCAGAAATTCTAGCCCCGTTAGCCACTCTGCCTTATTTAGGAGATTTCCTCGTAATTTCTCATTTTCTAATAAGGAATCACTTTCTTTTGCCTCTTTTACATATGCAATCTCTTTGTCTTGTTGGAAATAGTCAGGTGTATCAGAAACACATTTCGCATCTGGCACAATGTTTATAAGCTGGAAAAAAAAATTTAAACATAGGCAAAAGGTAATCCATAAAAACTGGTTTCAAACAGCTGACAACTAAACAACTGCTACTGTCTCCCTCGCCAAGTCTAGGCATTCTCAAAAAACCTCAACCAACACACACATACAATCCTGTATCTTGGAATCTGCTCCAATGTGGGGCCAGGCTCCGGCTGAACTCTTGTTCAGTTGAGTTCTGAATACCTCCTTCCAAGGACAGAGATTCCATGGCCTCTCCAGGCTGGCTGTTCCAGTGTTTAGTCACTCTTGCAGGTTTTTTTCCTTTCCCCAAAACATTTCTTTTTTGATCCAACAACAACAAGCACAATTCTAACTTATTTTCTAGTAGTATTCTTAAGCGTATCAGTTACCTCATGATCAATGCCAGCAACAGACTTCAGATCACCATCCGACCCCTGAAGCACTGCATCGCTGGAGCTGCTGGCTTCTACACTGTCCAGGTGGGCCTTAGAGCTTGAATGCGCATCAACTGCCCAGATCTTTTTCCCTCTTTTTCTTTCAAGCACTGGCTTCTGTTGAACATCCTGGCGAGCATTTCTGGATTTGGCATTATCTAAAAATACATCCTCTGAATTAGAATAAACACATGGTTACTTGACTCTACTTGTGAATGTACAAAATCTTTCTTTAAATATTACAACAAAAGCTTTATAGTATTTTACTTACACAAAAGAAACCTTCTATACAAACATTCCAGATAACTAGTGTAGGGAAAAAAAAAAGAAACCCAAACCAGAAAGCTACTGCACATCACTTAACTATTCATGCCCAACTTACCAGTTTTAAAGACTGAAAATACCAGGTCCAGTCAAAGTATAGAGGGGCTTGGTTTGGGTTTTTTTTTGGTCAGCATTATACTGGAGTCCAACAAGAGTTAAATTTATCCAGTAGATTACTAATCTATTAGATTCTCTAGACTCTACTATTACAGAAGCAATTAAAACCAAAAAATGTATACCGGGCTCTTTACCTACATATAGAGCTCAAGATACCTATCAACAGCATTTTTATGTAACTGTTGAAACAAAAAATTAAAAGCAACAGAAAGAGCGAGGCAAAACAAAACTAAAAACCCCATTACCTGAAAAAAACGCATTTGCCTTTGGTGAGTTTGGAGATGAGGTAGAAGAGAAAACCTCCGGAATTTCAAGGATAGGGCTGAGAAGAGGTTTCTTAGAAGCCATCTCTCTTTCCCCATATAAAGATTTTTTCACTTTTTTCTTTCTTCTTTTCCCATAGCCTGTACGTTTTATTTTCTGAAAAGATTGAGAACACTGAATAGAGCACAATGTAATTATAATGATCCTGTACAATATTCTCCAACAAATAAGTGACACCGTTACTGGATTTTGATGGATAACAATCATTTCCCCTAAAATGGAGGTTCCACTCATTCTGCCATCTACAAATTAATCTAACAACTCAAAGCAAAGAGATTACTTCTCAAACATGAGATCTGATTTTTGTTTAATTTAACCACATCTAGAAGCCAAAGCAATTAGTCTTTCAGCTCAAAACTACAGATCCTTCATTCACGCTTAGTTTGAAAAGGAATACGTGCTTCCCCTTCCAATACATAAAAGCAAAAATCTTTCAGAAGTCTCACAGCTTTACAATACTTAACTAGCACATAACTGAGCAAGCTCAAAGAACTACTACTGCATACACTTGGTAAGAGAAGAACCATAAACTCATTTTCCATCCCTGAAGTCTGAAAAGTGACACCCCCCCTTGCCCCTCACCTCCATAAAATATCCTTTTTGCTCTGCAAGTATTTAAACCCTGATAGCCAGCCTTAAGCAACAAGAATGAGAGGTGTGGCGGTAAGTACAGGAAAACAAGATAGGCATGAAGAAGAGAATATTGGTAGCAATGGGAAACATAACAACCTGTAGAAAATTTTTACTACAAAGATCACAATAATCACGTAAAACACCCAAGAAGAGACACCTGGATAGAGAAATAAAGGCAGCATTCGTCATCTGCAGTGGGCTGTCACTTACTTGTGTCTTTTTGGTAGCAGATGTGGTTTCATGATTTTGTCTTTGAATCTTTTTCTTTCTTGGATTTTTAGTCTCTTTAGCATTCTTAGTATTTGTGGCTCTTGAGGTGCTAAAATCACTCCCCTCTGAAATGGTGCTACACTGTTGGGGAACATGAATTCGAAGTTGTTGGGGTCCACACATACATGCGCATGCATATGCTTGCTTTTTTAAAAATACACCACAGTCCAACAGTTGTAAGAATCACATTGTAATTAGTCACCATTATTTCATATATGAGGTCACAAGAGCTGGACACAGTTGGAAATTCAGATTTATAGAGCTAGTCTCTTCACACATTACAATATAGTTTTATTTGTACAAAAAGGACATTTTAATGAGAAAATAGTACATTTTCATCTTCAGCTATTTCTTTCAGAGAAGATGGGTTACTTTTTTCACATTGCCTTTTTTTTTTGCCTTCCCCCTCCAATAAAGCACACTAGAACGATACAACACTGAAGTCTGAAAGCATTTCTGACAGAAATTCTTGTACAATAAATTCTACGCACATTAAAATTCCAGCAACCAGAAGAGATACATGTATGATATTCTGTCTGCCTTACGGTGAGCAGACAAAAAGGTTAACAAGACTGAAGACCTTCAGCACTGGACTTGGGCACACAATGGCATTTTCAGTGATACCAAAAGTCATTAGAGCTTGCAGAATAAACCTGACTTTATTAGTCTCTATCTTGTGTTCCTGCATCTTAAAGAAATTAAAACAAATACAAAAATCAGACAGAAAACTTTGTTTCCATTCTCCTCAATTTTCTGTGATTATAATTGTTTAGATTCCCACGAGTGAAGCCCCTGATTCTATGAAGTCTATGAATAAATCTCTTGTAAATGTTGTCAGACTATTTGGAAAAGTTCCTGGAAAATTCAATAGAAATAGTAAAGTTCACTGTCAGGCTATAACCAAAAGTCTTTTTAATAACTGGAAAATCACTTTCATTCAAAAATGAGATTGCCTTAGAACAATTACCTGCACTAACATGAGATATTTCCATATACCTGAATATATATAATCCTCATACCTGAGGCTGTGAAAGCACTTCTAAGCATCAGGAAGTATAAAAAAATAATAATTCTGTCTAAAGAAGTTAAAAAACCGATCAAACAAACATCATCACTAAAGAAACTTACCTTCCTTCTAGTAGAAAAATGAGTTGTTATATCAGATTTGTCAGTTTCTGCTATTACATATGAAGAAAAAAAGAGTATCAATTCAGTTTCAACACAAAAAGTTAAGCACATTGAAGAAATTATCCACATAATGTCTAGCATTATGCACAGTGTGTTTAGTCATCTTGGCCTTGAGTAACATTTTCTATGTAAACTATCAAACATGGCAAGAGAAAAAAAAAACTTAACAGCTTGCTTTACAAAACAGAGAAAAACAAGACTTGTGAGGATTTGGTAACAAAATAATTAGCACTTACACAGCTTTCACAGAGATACATACACGCAGATGCACAACCCCCTTTCAATTTTTTTTGTTCTTGTTGTCTTACTTGCCATTTTAAAACCATCAAAATTACAATACCAGAATCAAGATAGTAAACCCAATTACTTAAAGCAGTAAGTCTAATTAGATCAGCCACTTTCACAGAAAGATACTACAAGGTCAAATAACATTCAGTTAACCTAAACAACAGGTAAACACTGCAGCTACCGCAAAGACCTTCACAAGGAAGCAAGAGCACTTAAATTTTGGCAAAATAGGAATATATCTCCTGTATAAACACAAACAAACAAAACACTCAGTTTTCAGATATAAAAAGATGTATTGTCTAATGACAAAAACACATGTTGGAGTTACCTTCTGCACTTTCAACAGGTAAGACATCTTCAGCAGCAACAGAACCCTCCACTAATTCTTGAAGAGGCTCAACACATTCCTTTAAACAAAAGAGTTTTTTAGCAATGTATGGTACCAGAAACATATTTATAAAAACACTTTGTCCATTAGTGTTCGGAACAGCCAGGCAATTTTGCTTTTTTTCCTTAAAGAATGTTAGAGCTCATTTGCTATATATGACAAAAAGAAATACAGTATCAAAAACATATGAATAAGCCAAGGCAAAAACTTCTTGTGTGCTACTCAGCTTTAAACATAGCTCTATAGGACAAAAGGCTATTTAGCATTCATAAAGCAAAAGTTCTCAATGTCATTCTAAAGCTTCAAGCAGACCCTGTTTTAATATTTCAGCAATTTCTTTCCAAACCCAAGCAGACCAGGGAAAAAATTAAACAGAAATTGAACATTCGCAGAGACAAAGAGGCTAGTTTTATAGCTTAAAAAAAGGCCCAACCAACAACAAACTTACATCACTGCAATCAAAGTTCGGCTGGGATAATGGTTCTTCAGTGAGACTTGACCTTGCAAAAAGACTATTACTTTGTAATCCCAGATGACGAACTGGTGTTGCTCCTTTGCGCAATGGAGTATTTGCGGGCAAAGTTTCATCAAATATTTCTGGGCTTAGAACTTCTCCAAATGTAACTCTTTTTTTCTTTGGCTTTTCGGAGCTACATCTTTCAGTTTTCTCTATTGTAATAAAATACATAGATTGCTTAGTGAACTTGGAACTTTCATAGAGCAGAGACTTTCCAAGGTCTTTTTATGGGTCTTAATATTCTCTTAAAAATCACACACACACCCCAACAGCAAAATACCACCTTCACATGTCCTGTGGATTCAACCAGAATTTTCAGTATAGCTTTATCATGGTATCAAAAATCAAGGAAGAAACAAAATTGAAGACTACAAATTAAAAGCTTTTCCACAAGTTCCAGTTGGCAAGAGTAGAAACTTGCGAAAAATAAGTGATTCTATGCTGGTATTCGAGACTTCCTGAAGTTTTGGTAGGGTTTTTTTTTTTTTTTTAAATAGATATTATTTTCCTTGGCAACCTTATTTTCCACTTCATGCAGTAGGATGCCACACATGAGCTACTTCAGTGGCGGTTAATGCATATCATTCTTCAGATTTACCGAAAAGGCAAAAATTCATGACCCCACACAATGCTCTGCCTATTTAAAAAACAAAAGGGCGATCTGACCTGTCTGCAGCTCTTCAAAGATTTCTGCACAATTGGAGACAGCGAGAGATTCACCTCCTCCTCTGTCAACTGCATCGTTCGGGTATTCCTATCAAATTTAAGTGATACAATCAGCTATTCAGTACCATTTAATTAAAGTATCATCCTTGTTAAAATCAAAAGTGAAAATAACTTTTTCTGTAAGCAACATTTAATAATCACTCCTATTGTTTCAAAAATCTGCTTGTTTTCTAAATGAATAAAAGTCAGCAACATACATATGGGTCTTCTCGTAACATGAAAGCTTCAAACAAAGCTTCCAAGATGACCAAACAGCAAATATCCGTTGACAGCATTAAATTATTTCTGATGCATGTCAATTAGTCAAAAATTATCTTGAACCACAATCCAGCTTCTGGTAGTTCAACAATGACAGAATGTAGAAGTTCATCCTTAGTATCAGGACCTCCATGTAAGTCAGTTAACCAACCTGCGTGCTATCCACTAGTTGCTCCACTGGCGTTTTCTTCAATACAGATCGCAGGTGGGAGCCATTCTGTGTATGTTCATTTAATGAAATATTTCCTGTTCGTAGTGGTGTGATAGGTAGCTTGCTTTCATCAAATATTTCCAGGCTTGCTTCTTCTGCAAAACTAACTTTCCTTCCGCTTAGATCGGATACAATGTTACCTCTAATGTCTGTAGTGATGTGATCTGAACTGCAAACTTCAGAGCAAGTATGGATATGACAATTAATGACTGAAGTAAAATTGAGAAGACTTTAGTATTAGCAACATGAAATGTACACATCTCCACAGATTCTGTAAAAAAAATCCATTCATTTCTAAATTTCTGCTATTACTGTGCCACATTTACATTTCTTATTTTGAGAAATATACAAAAGTAAAAAGGGACCACTGCATGAAGGAAAAAACATTTTGCGTAAGGATTTCTCTCTCACCCACGTAAACTGTGGAAGAAAAAAGAAAGTACTCTCTAATGTACATACAGAGGGACTCTGTACATTAACATCCCCGACTCCTTCACAGGCATGAACTACTCAGCTACACTTTTCCCTAAAAATGGCCTAATAGCAAAATTAAGGAAAACTCTGAACAATTATTTCCAGCCTGCATCTCAGTTTGAGCTTGCTTTTTCTATCAGAATCAAACTGCTAACATACCACCCAAGAGGCCCTACCCCACCTTCCAAATATCTCAGCTCCTTTTATAAAGGCTATTTCATTCCTATGAGTTGTGCTTAAGTAAAAACATGTTTAATGCTATGCTGTACTGAATCAGCGCCTAATTCAGTTTTTAAACTGGGACTTGAGCCTCCTCTGCAGCAGCACGTGAACAGATCATTATTTGCAGTACTTTTTTTTTGCTCCCCCATCAGCCTTTATGTCAAAGTTGTATCAGGTTTCTACTGCATTGTAAACTGTAGACAAGATGACAGACATGGGATGACTGCTTGTGAAACACTTCCTCACAAATACTCTAAGTATTTTTACTTTCTAATAAGAATATAAAAAAGACTATAGTAGTGATGAATCCTCTTACCATGGCCTGTTTCTAAGATATCTCTAATTAGAACAGCCTCCAATGACTCAGTAGGATTATGTTGCTCATAAATCCATTCCTAGAGAAAAGTTACAAGATTATATACATGTATGTGTATATACATCTCATTTATTTATATACACACCCACACAACACAGTATCGAAATAAAAAGCTACTTGCAAATGTTGCCTTTTAAAATAGCACGAACTATGAAGTTTCTTAATCCCATAGACAAGGATTTCAGAGTTTTCTCAATCATCCACTACTTCAGTTGAATTTATTTTCCCCAAACAACAAGGCTAAATACTTCAAAGGATTAGACATCAAATGGTGGTCCAGCACCATCAGAGGACACACCTAACAAAACAGACCCCATCTTCACTGTTTTTATATATGACACCAATAAAAACCTCACTAGAGATACTTATACAGAAGACAAACTAAATTCTCCATCTCTATACAAGTATGTCCTTTTTTTTGCAAGGAATATCAAATAACTGCCAAACAGATAGAAGGTGAAGATTAAAAACTGCATTTGAAGTAATCCCAATGATCAATAAAGTTGGTTTTGACATCTGGAAAAAGCTGTATTTGCCATATCTGTGGAGCTGATCTCTCACATAGTTACAGCTGTTGTTTCAAAAGAATTAAGATATATTTAAATTTTATTAATAGACTAAAATAACCTTTTCCATGTGGTTATAAGAGTATAATCTTACTGAGTAGAACAGTTTACAGCATCCACATTGAACACTGGCATGTAAAAGAAAACTGAGCGCAGCCTCAGAAGACCCAGCAGCAGGGATCTGAGGTTAACCTATATTCTCTGTCAGTCCAAACGGATCAGTGTCCATGTCAGATTTTGCTTCCTTTGACAATGTAAATTTCTTACGAGATCTGCTGTGCTATTTGTGTTCTCCATGTTCTTTGCCCACACTTCTATAAGTACCTTTGTACTGGCAGCAACAGGTTCAGTGACGGCCACATCCTGGCGTGAAGACGAGATGCTGCCCATCTTGGTATCAGACTTACTGCTGTTGGTCAAATTTTGTCTTAAATTTTCTTTCAAATCAGCTCCACTGTTGTCCGACATGAACTTTTCACTCCACTGATCCAGATTCTGCTCTGTTGTAAAAAGTACTTTGTTCAGAGCTACAACAGTTAATAACAAAACACAAACCAAACAACTGACCACAAAGACAAACTTCAGATTTTTCAATGAATGCTCTTTTTGTGTGTCTTCACCAAAAGCATGGTGAGATTCTGAAAGCTAAAACACATGCATTTTTTTAGTTCTACTTTGAAAATAACATTACCAGATCTTCAAAACAACGCAAGTTATTCTTTTCATATAAAAGTTATTAAGACCATCAACACAAGAAGTAAAACACTGTAGTTTGTTTTACACTATCATCTTCTCACAGTTACCATAGTATGCCCTGACTTGCTTTTGCAATACTTGCTATTTTCGTTAAGAAATAAGGATGTAAACACCACAGTAATGTGATGTGGTTTCTCAAATTACTGCACTTAAAAGTTCTTAAACAAAAGTCTGCACACCACAATCAAGAGAAATAACCATTACAACAGCTAAAACCAGTTGTCATAAAAACCATTCTCAGTTTCATGGAAAAAGCGTGAAAACGCTAACGCTTAGTGAAAAGTAAATTCAATGGTATAAATCAAGAAAGTAAAACTAAGTAAACAGACACAAAGAAATACTACTCTTTGTTTTTCTTTGCGGGTTATTCTGAGAAACCGTAATTCAGGATGCACTAAGAAATAAGATGGATTTAAACAAACAAAAAAACCTCAAACCAACACAAAAAACACCTGTGCCAATCCTTATATCTGAAGATTTTTTTGTTTTATATGAAGTGTTTGTAGTTTCGCACTTTTTGGCCTCAAGAAGGACCTGATGCTTAAGATCAATCATTGACCAGAAATACAATCAACTCACGAGAGCCTGCTTCCTGGGAAGCGTCATCCACTTGTGGCAGTCCAGAGAAGTCAGCCTCCACTTCAGCTTCTTCTACTGATTTAAAAGACGTTTGAAAGGCATCTATCTTGTCCTTCAACAACCTGACATTCTCATATTTAAAAGGACTAACCTGCTAAGACAAAATTGACCTCATGAGACATTTTTCCCCACCCAAGATGACACGGGCTTTATTACTTTGTATTTGTACTTCAGCATAAAACAAATTCAGAGAAGAAGCAAATCTTGTATTTCATATGGCTGCTATTTCAGTTGTACAGTAAAAATACACAAAAACGGAACTGTATCAAGAAACCTGCTAAGTTTTACTGCCTTTCATAATCTGTCCCTCCAGACCATATCCAGAATTTGTTTTCTGACAGCCTATGCTAGTTTGAATTAAGAACAAGTCTGATTAAAAACCAAGTCCCTTATGGTAGTTTTTACCTCACTTTGAACTATCAACACTTTAATTAACCAAAAATCAAGCATGGCAAATACAGACAAGTAAAGGTTATGGTAAATAAAAGTTACTATCTATGAGCAAGCTAGACATGGAGACAAGACTCCAGACTCTACACAAACAAAACTTCTAACATCCACTTATTCTGAAGTAAGGTGTCCAAGGGAAGCCCACAAAATTAAGGCCTTGGTTATTCCTTCTACTGGCTTCTTCCCAAAACCTGCCTTCTCCTTCTGCCAGCGTACGTTGATTCCTGGGGGGAACTAAACTGACAATTAGATGTTTGAGAAAGACTCTCACCTGTGTAAAGGCTGCTTTTTGCCTGTTGCTTCTCTGTTCGGCAAGGTATCGAATAAGACTGTTATTTTCTGGTGACCCCCGTATTCCAATTGTTGATCTTCGTCTAAATTTTAATGGAGTTGAAGACTTACCTGAAATGGGGACAGGAGGGGGGGGGGGACACGACATTGTTTTTGTAAGAATACCTAAAGCTTTAAAATGGTAATTTTTTTTCCTTTTTGTTTTAAGAGTGATTTATGCTATTTACGAAAACATCCAAAGTTAGCTGCTCAGCTCAAGAAACCTTCCTGAGCAAAAATAAATTAACTTCCTAAAAGCAAGTTCGTATTTAACTAAACTATATACTAAGTGAAGAGCTGTCTTTTTTGTTACTTTTTCAATTACTAGTTAAGAAACTGCCTACCAATACTTGCAGAATTTGTCTTACTACTCCCTTGTGAAACTCATTGACACCTAATCATCTGGACAGGAAAGAGTTAAATAAGGAATTACAGCAACATCATATCACCGTTCTATACTTGGGCATATTCAAACTCCGACAGACAACCCAAACCTGACCTAAACTGAAGCTTCTGGTAAGAGGTTGGACTAGATGACCTCCAAATGTCCCTCTGAGAAGGACAGAAGTCGTTCGTCACTATAGCCTTACCTATAGATTGTTTAGTAAAACTTTCTTGAGTAATTCCAAATTCAGCAATTGTTACAGTTGCAAAATCAACAGGTTTTCTCCTCTGTTTCTCTGATACTCCACAATCAGATTTTTCTTCTGCTTTGTCCCTATTAGGTGTCAAGTAGCATTCATCCCCCAAAGAAACAGGTCTAATTCTTGAAAAATTTTCCATACTGTTCAAGGGCAAGGTATGTTCACCAGCCATATCCCCTTTTAGCGTATCAAAAAAGCACTCAGTAAACTGACAGCCAACACCACCCTCCTTCTTGTGGTACGATTCCTTCTCAAGGTCCTTGGTGAATTTCAGAGTGCATTTCTGCAACTGAGCCTGGCTCCCATCTCTTAAATTCTCCTTCTTGGATGCCTTTATGACTTTTGATTTAGCCACTTTGCAAATCTTCCGGTCTTCTGACAAGTCAGGTAAAGAGGCCTCTTCCTTCTCTTCAGTATATCTGTCCTCATTTTCTTCAACTTCCAGGGAAGCATTTATATTCTTAGATTGTCTGTGCATTGTTAGTGATCTATTTTAAGAAACATTCAGTCAGCCTTTGCTCTCTTGTAGTTACAGACACCTATCGAAAAGAAAAAGAGCTTATTAATACATATTTGCTAAGAGCAAGACTTAGCTACCATTCTCAAACTTCCACCCAGTCTGGGTTTTTCCTGGCATAAGGTGTTTATCAGCGTGGTGGCAAGGGAAAGTCTCACCTCCAGAAAGCCAGACACGGCTAACACTGCAACGAAAAATGCACAGCGATACCGACCTGCCTCAGAAGCGTTTCACAAGTAAGGAAATACAAGGCTATGCCTTCGCTGCTTATCAAACTTAAACTTCATGCTAGCATAAAATAGATTCAGCTCAGTCACACTGTAACCGTTTTGCTGGAAGTGTTGCAACAAGTATTAGCAGTTTAATTGGAAAATTTAAGACGCTAACATCTTTCACGTTTAGTTGCTTGGATTTTAGGTTAAGAATGTAGAATTCCATAACATGACTCTGAAACTTCGGTTCCACCAACATAAGCCTTTTTTGCTATTTTGTGTAACACAAACCGTTAAAACACTGTGTGAGCAACTTTTTGAAGTCCACACTACAAACTGATGCCTGCATCAACCCGGTTACACCGACGAGAGACAGGGCCGTGCGAGGGATCGGTGTCCAGCATGAGCCCCTTCCCACGCACCCCGCTCCCCGGGCC